>MTEX01009316.1_pt2 | contig 13598 bp, 14 predicted proteins | sample 1042691 | NCBI WGS metagenome assembly MTEX01 (sample SAMN06185810, study PRJNA358809) | soil metagenome | isolation source: soil biostimulated with molasses as carbon source | place: India | collected 2015-05-23
GCGGACGACGACGTCATCGATCGCAGCAATCTCCAGCGACAGATCCTGCATACCGACGCGCGCATCGGGCAGCCCAAGGTCGACTCCGCACAGGCCACGCTCAACGCGCTCAATCCCGGCACGCGGGTCGAGACCGTGCGGGAGCGGGTGATCTCGGCGAACGTGGAGCGCCTGCTGGATGGCGTGGACGTGGTGCTGGACGGCGCCGACAACTTTCCGGTCCGCTATCTGCTCAACGACGCCTGCGTGAAGCTCGGCAAGCCGCTGGTGTACGGCGCGGTGCAGCGGTTCGAAGGGCAGGTGAGCGTATTCGATGCGGGCCGCCACCGGGGCACGGCGCCCTGCTATCGCTGCCTGTTCCCGGAGCCGCCGCCGCCCGAGTTCGCGCCGAACTGCGCCGAAGCCGGCGTGCTGGGCGTCCTGCCGGGTGTGGTCGGGCTGCTGCAGGCGACCGAGGTGATCAAGCTGCTGCTCGGCGCCGGTGAGCCGCTGACCGGACGGCTGCTGCATTTCGACGCGCTCGGCATGCGCTTCCGCGAAACCCGCCTGCGCGCCGACCCACACTGTCCGGTGTGCGCGCCGGGCGTGCCGTTTCCCGGTTACATCGATTACGCGAGGTTCTGCGGCGTCGGTTGATCCGGCGCCGGGCGTCCGTGAAAAACCGGCGAAGGGCCAGATGGCGTGGCGCGTTTCCCGGTTGTTCGGTTATGTTCGTTTCCGCCAGCCCGCGTGACCGACGGCGGGGCACGCAACGACAACGGTTCCAACACGGAGGATTCCGGATGCGCACGTTGATCCTGATCGTACTGGGCCTGTTGCTGGCGGCGGCCGCCATGCGGTTCACGCCCGCCGCCTCCCGCGGCGCATCGGTCGCGGGTTTCGCGGTGCTCTGGCTGGGCGTGGTGGCCTGGAACCTGCGCACCGGCCTGTCGCACGGCTATTCGCTGGCCGAGGAATTGCCGATCCAGTTGTTCATCTACGTGGTCCCGGTCGGCCTGGCGCTGGTCGGGTGGCTGCGCGCACGCCCGCGCGGATGAAGGGAAAGGACGTCGCCCACCGTTCCTGGCGGCGGCAACGGTTTCGGCATGAGCGCCGCCGCGGTCCGGCATCGGCGGAACCCGCACCGGAACGGTGCCTGCACGGAATCGCACGAGGCGTTCCGTTCGGATGCGGCGGCCTGAACGATACGTCGCAGTGCGTCCAGTAACGTTAGACTGGCGCCATGTCCGTCGAATCCACCACCAGCGATCTGGTCAAGGTCGTCGCCCTGCTGGGCGCAGCCGTCGTCGCCGTGCCGATCTTCCGTCGCCTCGGCCTGGGCTCCGTGCTGGGTTATCTGGCGGCGGGCCTGCTCATCGGTCCCTTCGGTCTGGGGTGGTTCTCCGATGCGCAGGCCATCCTTCACGTGGCCGAACTCGGCGTAGTGATGTTCCTGTTCGTGATCGGCCTGGAGATGCGGCCCTCGCACCTGTGGAGCCTGCGCGGCGAAATCTTCGGGTTGGGAACCCTGCAGATCCTGGCCTGTGCGGTTGCCCTGACCGGCGTGGGCCTGGCGTTCGGTTATTCGCTGCCGGTCTCTTTCATCGGCGCGATGGGTTTCGTGCTGACCTCCACCGCGGTGGTCATGCAGTTGCTGGGCGAGCGTGGCGACATCGCGCTGCCGCGCGGGCAGCGCATCGTATCCATCCTGCTGTTCGAAGACCTCCTGATCGTCCCGCTGCTGGCGGTGGTCGCGCTGATGTCGCCGGACGTGGCCGCGCGCGGCGGCGAGTCGCGCTGGATCGGCATCGGCATCGCCGCGGCGTCGGTGGCCGGACTGGTCGCGGCCGGCATCTGGCTGCTCAACCCGCTGTTCCGGATCCTGGCCGCCGCGCGCGCGCGCGAAGTGATGACCGCCGCCGCGCTGCTGGTGGTCCTGGGCGCGGCGCTGCTGATGCAACTGGGCGGCCTGTCGATGGCGATGGGCGCCTTCCTGGCCGGCGTGCTCCTGTCCGAATCCACGTTCCGCCACCAGATCGAGGCGGACATCGAACCCTTCCGCGGGATCCTGCTGGGCCTGTTCTTCCTCGGCGTGGGCATGGCGCTGGACCTGGGCGTGGTGTGGGGCCATTGGCCGCTGATCCTGAGCGCGGTGCTGGCGATGATGCTGGTGAAGGCGATCGCCATCTACGTGGTCGCCCGCGTGACCCGCACCTGCCATGCCGAGGCGCTGGATCGCGCGGTGGTGATGGCGCAGGGCGGCGAGTTCGCCTTCGTGCTGTTCGGCGCGGCCGCGGCGGCGCATGTCATCGACGCGGAGATCGCCGCCAATCTCACCGCCATCGTGGTGCTGTCGATGGCGCTGACGCCCCTGTTCGCCACCTTGTTCCGCCGGTTCGCGCCCAAGACCCAGGCCAACCTGGAGGGCGTGGACAAGGCCGAGGGCCTGAGCGGCAGCGTGCTGATCATCGGCTTCGGCCGGTTCGGCCAGGTGATGAGCCAGTCACTGCTGGCGCGCGACGTGGACGTGACCATCATCGACAACGACATCGAGATGATCCGCAGCGCCGAGGAGTTCGGGTTCAAGATCTACTACGGTGACGGCACCCGGCTGGACGTGCTGCACGCTTCGGGCGCGGACAGCGCGCGCGCCATCGCGGTCTGCATCGACCAGCGCGAATCGGCGAGCCGGATCGTCGAACTGGCCAGGCAGGAGTTCCCGCAGGCGAAGCTGCTGGTGCGCTCTTTCGATCGCGAGCACTCGCTGGCGCTGGTGGCCGCCGGGGTCGATTTCCAGATTCGCGAAACCTTCGAGTCGGCGGTGGAGTTCGGCCAGGCCGCGTTGATCCAGCTTGGCGTGCCGGAAGACGAGGCCGCCGACATCGCCGCGGAAGTGCGCCGCCTGGACGCGGAGCGGTTCGAACTGGAACTCGCCGCCGGCGACGTGCGCGCCGGCATTCCGCTGATGCGCGGCAATCAGCCGTTCAAGCCGACGCCCACGCCGTTCACGCCGCCGCGCCGCGAGGCGAGGGCGCTCAACGACGAGGCCGCCGAGGTCATCGGCGAAGAAGAAGAGGAATAAGGATCAGCGGAGGCGGGGCGCGCCGGCATCCGCGCGCAGGAATGCCGCCATCGCCGACCAGTAACGCGGCGACAACGAAAGATCGTCGTGGCCGGCTTGCGGGAAATCGATCACGTGCGGCGGTGTCGATGCCGCCGCGATCAGCCGATCGGTGTGGCGGGCCGGAACCACCGCATCGCGTCCGGCGCGCAGGACCAGCCACTCGCCGCGATAGGCGGGCAGGTGGCGCGCCGATTCATAGCGATCCCGCAGCAGCCGGCGCACCGGCAGCCAGGGATAGTGTGTCGCGGCGACTTCAGCCAGGCTGTCGAACGGCGTGATCAGCACCAGCCGGTCCACCGGGCGGCGTGCCGCGACCTGCACCGCGATGCCACTGCCCAGGCTGCGGCCGATCACCGCGATACGACCCTGCGGGTGGCGCCGGCGGACCTCGTCGTACAGCGCCAGCGCATCAGCCACCAGCGTGGCTTCGTCCGGCTGGCCCGGGTTGGGACCGTAGCCGCGATAGGGCAGCAGATAGATGCTCCAGTCGGGCAGGCTGCGTTCGAAGTCGGCCGCATTGTCCTGCACGCGCTCGGCATTGCCGCCGAAATAGATCAGCGCGTCCCGCCGTCCCGGATGCCGTTGCCAGCCGCGCAGCAGCAGGCCTTCGCGACGCAGTTCGAAATCCAGGTCCGCGATGTTGGACCGCGTGGCCTGCGGGAAGTAGATGAGATGGCGCTGTTGCAGGTACATGCCGGCGCAGGCCGCCAGCCACAGCAGCAAGGGCAGGGCGGCCAGGGCCAGCCAGGGCCACATGCGCCGCCCGCGCGCCTCAGCCATGCCGCTTCTGCGCGGCCTCGAAGGCGGCCAGTTGTTCCGGCGTGGCCGGCAACTGATGGCGTTCCTTCCAGTCGGCGAAGGGCATGCCGTAGATGCGCTCGCGGGCCTCTTCCTTGTCCAGCGGCACGCCCTGTTCGGCGGCCGCCTCGCGGTACCAGTCGGCCAGGCAGTTGCGGCAGAAGCCGGCCAGGATCATCAGGTCGATGTTCTGCACGTCGGGCCGCTGCTCGTTCAGGTGCTTGAGCAGGCGGCGGAAGGCGGCGGCTTCGAGGGCGGTGGTGTCGTTCATGGGGATACCGTGATGGGTGTTCCGGTGGCGTGCAATCCACACAGGATTGCCGGAATCGGGGACAATGGCGGGACTTTACACCGCTCCGCTCCCCTCTGATCCCGATGACTGCCCGAATCCTGGACGGCCGCCGCGTTGCCGAAAACCTGCTCGACGAACTCAAGGCGCGGGTGGACGCACGCCTGGCCGCGGGCGGGGATCGGCCGGGGCTGGCGGTGGTGCTGGTGGGCGGGGATCCCGCATCGACGGTTTACGTGCGCAACAAGCGGCGGGCCGCGGAGAAGGTCGGCATCCACGCCTACGATTACGACCTGCCCGAAGGCACGAGCGAGGCGCAACTGCTGGCCCTCATCGACCAGTTGAATGCGGATCCGAAGATCCACGGCATCCTGGTCCAGTTGCCCTTGCCCGGCATTCCCGACGCCAGCCGGCTGATCGAGCGCATCGATCCGCGCAAGGACGTGGACGGCTTCCACCCGGCCAACGTCGGCCATCTGGCCCTGCGCCAGTTCGGCCTGCGTCCGTGCACGCCGCGCGGCATCACCACGCTGCTGGCCTACACGGATCGCCCGGTGCGCGGCCAGAACGCCACCATCGTGGGCGTCAGCAACCACGTCGGCCGGCCGATGGCGCTGGAACTGCTGATCGCGGGCTGCACGGTGACCAGCTGCCACAAGTTCACGCCACCGGACGTGCTCGAGGCGCGGGTGCGCGATGCCGACATCCTGGTGGTGGCGGTGGGGCGTCCCGGGCTGATTCCGGGTGCCTGGGTCAAGCCCGGCGCGGTGGTCATCGACGTGGGCATCAACCGCCTGGACGATGGCCGGCTGGTCGGCGACGTCGGTTTCGACGAAGCGGCCGAGCGCGCCAGCTGGATTACCCCCGTGCCCGGCGGGGTGGGCCCGATGACCGTGGCCACGCTCATGCAGAACACCCTGGAAGCCGCGGAAGCCGCGCTGGCGGCACGCTGAATCCCGCGGGACGCTGACATCCGGGCCCGCAACGGGCTACAATATCGCGCTTCCCCACACTCCGGGTCCGCCGATGCTGCGCATCCAGGCTGAAGCACTGACTTACGACGACGTCTCGCTCGTCCCCGCCCACTCCACCGTCCTGCCGAAAGACGTGAGCCTGGAGACGCGCCTCACGCGCGACCTCCGCCTCAACCTGCCGATTGTCTCGGCCGCCATGGATACCGTCACCGAGGCCCGCCTGGCCATCGCGATGGCGCAGATGGGCGGCATCGGCATCATCCACAAGAACCTGACCGTCGAACAGCAGGCCGCCGAAGTGGCCAAGGTCAAGAAGTTCGAGGCCGGCGTCATCAAGGAACCCTTCACGGTCGGGCCGGAAACGACGATCGCCGAAGTCCTCAAGCTCACCCGCGCACGCAACATCTCCGGCGTGCCGGTCGTCGATGGCGGGCAATTGGTCGGCATCGTCACCAGCCGCGACATGCGCTTCGAGACCAAGCTGGACGATCCGGTCCGTCACATCATGACGAAGAAGGATCGCCTCATCACCGTGCGCGAAGGCGCCAGCGATGCCGAAGTGCTGCAACTGCTGCACAAGCACCGCATCGAGAAGGTGCTGGTGGTCAACGACGGTTTCGAACTGCGCGGCCTGATCACCGTCAAGGACATCCAGAAGAAGACCGACAACCCCAATGCCGCCAAGGACAGCGCCAGTCGCCTGGTCGTCGGTGCCGCGGTGGGCGTGGGCGGCGACACCGATCAGCGCGTGGAAGCCCTGGTGGCGGCCGGCGTGGACGTGGTCATCGTCGATACCGCGCACGGCCATTCGCAGGGCGTGCTGGAGCGCGTGGCCTGGGTGAAGAAGCGTTTCCCGGCGTTGCAGGTGATTGGCGGCAACATCGTGACCGGCGATGCCGCGCTCGCGCTGATGGACGCCGGCGCCGACGCGGTCAAGGTCGGCGTGGGCCCGGGCTCGATCTGCACCACCCGCATGGTGGCCGGCGTGGGCGTGCCGCAGATCACCGCGGTGGACATGGTGGCCGAGGCGCTGCAGGACCGCATCCCGCTGATCGCGGACGGTGGCATCCGCTACTCCGGCGACATCGGCAAGGCGATCGCCGCCGGTGCCTCGACCGTGATGATCGGCGGCCTGTTCGCCGGCACCGAGGAAGCGCCGGGTGAAGTCGAACTGTTCCAGGGCCGCAGCTACAAGAGCTATCGCGGCATGGGCAGCCTGGGCGCGATGGAGAAGGGATCCAAGGATCGCTACTTCCAGGACGCGTCCGACGCCGACAAGCTGGTGCCGGAAGGCATCGAGGGACGCGTGCCTTATCGCGGCCCGGTCGGCGGCATCATCCACCAGTTGGTGGGCGGCCTGCGCGCGACCATGGGTTACGTGGGCTGCGCGACCATCGCGGACATGCGCAGCAAGCCGAAGTTCGTGGTGATCACCGGCGCCGGCCAGCGCGAGAGCCACGTCCACGACGTGCAGATCACCAAGGAGCCGCCGAACTATCGGATGGGGTAACCCCGTTCGATGGGATGAGGTGATTGGGATTCGAGATTCGACAAGAACAAGTACCACTGCGAGGAAGTATGTCCGGCGTTTCCGAGTCCCCACTCTCCAACTCCCCATCCCGGCTCCATGACGACAAAATCCTCATCCTCGATTTCGGCGCGCAGTACACCCAGCTGATCGCCCGCCGCATCCGCGAGATCGGGGTCTACTGCGAAATCTGGGCCTGGGATCATGATCCCGAGGAAATCGCCAGGTTCGGTGCCAAGGGCATCATCCTGTCCGGCGGTCCCGAATCCACCACGCTGCCGGGCGCGCCGAAGGCGCCGCAGCAGGTATTCGATGCCGGCCTGCCGATTCTCGGCATCTGCTACGGCATGCAGACCCTGGCCGCGCAGCTGGGCGGCGCCACCGAAGCCGCCGACGCGCGCGAGTTCGGCCATGCCGAGGTCGAACTGGTGGCCCACGACACGCTGCTGGGCGGCCTGAGCGATCACGACGGCGACCCGCGCATCGATGTCTGGATGAGCCACGGCGATCACGTCGCCAAGGCGCCGCCGGGATGGACCGTCACCGCCGTCACCGATCGCATCCCGGTCGCGGCGATGGCGCTGGAAGACAAGCGCTGGTACGGCGTGCAGTTCCACCCGGAAGTCACCCATACCAAGCAGGGCCAGACCCTGCTGCGCCGCTTCGTCACCGAAATCTGCGGCTGCCGGACCCTGTGGACCGCGGCCAACATCATCGACGATCAGATCGCCCGCGTGCGCGAGCAGGTCGGTTCCGATGAAGTCATCCTGGGCCTGTCCGGCGGCGTGGATTCGTCGGTGGTGGCCGCGCTGCTGCACAAGGCGATTGGCGATCAGCTGACCTGCGTGTTCGTCGACACCGGCCTGCTGCGCTGGCAGGAAGGCGACCAGGTGATGGCGATGTTCGCCGAGCACATGGGCGTGCGGATCGTGCGGGTCAATGCCGCCGACCGGTATTTCAAGGCATTGGAAGGCGTCAGCGATCCGGAGGCCAAGCGCAAGATCATCGGCAATCTGTTCGTCGAGATCTTCGAGGAAGAATCGAACAAGCTCACCAACGCCAAGTGGCTGGCGCAGGGCACCATCTACCCGGACGTGATCGAGTCGGCCGGCAGCAAGACCGGCAAGGCCCACGTCATCAAGAGCCACCACAACGTCGGCGGCCTGCCCGAGCACATGAAGCTGGGCCTGGTCGAACCCCTGCGCGAGCTGTTCAAGGACGAAGTGCGCCGGCTGGGCGTCGAACTCGGCCTGCCGCGCAGCATGGTCTATCGCCATCCGTTCCCCGGCCCCGGCCTGGGCGTGCGCATCCTGGGCGAGGTCAAGGCGGAATATGCCGACCTGCTGGCGCGTGCCGACGCGATCTTCATCGACGAACTCCGCAAGGCCGACTGGTACGACAAGGTCAGCCAGGCGTTCGCGGTGTTCCTGCCGGTCAAGTCGGTGGGCGTGGTCGGCGACGCCCGCGCCTACGAATGGGTGATCGCGCTGCGCGCGGTGGAGACCATCGACTTCATGACGGCCCATTGGGCGCATCTGCCATATGACCTGTTGGGTACCGTTTCCAACAGAATTATCAATGAGTTGCGTGGTGTTTCTCGCGTGGTCTATGACATCAGCGGGAAGCCTCCGGCCACCATCGAGTGGGAGTGAAGCCGGAGCCTTCGGGGGACTAGCCCGTTGGCGCGTAGAAGTCATCGAACGGAACCCCGCCCGCTTCGTACGGGCGCCCGGTGCCGCGGACGGCAGGAAGCATCGGCGCTCTGCCGGTCCAGCACGCGTTCTTTCAGAAACCTCTACTGACTGACACACCCGCGCCCCAATCCGGGCCGCCGTCGGTGAAGCCTTGACTGGCATGGAACTGCACGCGGCCGCCGTTGGCGATGGGGTGCGTGTAGAACAGGGTCGCCTCGCGGCGCTCCTCGCGGCCGCGCGAGGCGGCGTCGCGCCGTTCGATCATGGCCCCTATCCGGCCCTGGCCGAAGCGGTGGCTCAGGCCCACGTTGGCGCTGTCGACGTGTTCCAGATCGATGTATTGCGAATCGCCCAAGCGGGTGCGGCCGACGCCGCCGAACAACAGGGTTCCACCGAAATCCCTGTACACGTCCAAGGTGGCGCCGTAATCGTTCGCGCCGGTGCCAAGGCCCTTGTTCTCGTCGGCGGTGGCGATCTTGGCGTTGATGCCGAAGTCGAGTCCCGCGCTCATGCCCAGCGGTACGGTCCAGGCCATCGCCGCGGTTATGTCGCCCATACCGGACGCGACGCCACGCTCGGCTCCGGCGGGCGGTTGTCCGGGATCGCCGATCAGCGGCAGGCGGCCACGGCCCAGCGGATTGCCATTGTCCACGCCGCCTATGCCGGGCAGCACATTGGGGTCGCCGGATACCCGCAGCCAGGGCACGCTGATCCGTGCATTGAAGTTGCCGTGGCGCCAGTGGGCGGTGACGGGAATGGAAAGGATTTCGGTGATGGCGTCGCCGCCATAGTCGCCGGCGCTGTAGTCGACGCCGGTGCCGAGAGTGAAGCCGTCGCCGGCCTGCGCCGTGGCGCACAGGGCGCAGAGCAGGGCAGCGACCGCGGAGCGCGGTTTCATCATGGTTGTCTTGGCAGGGGAAGAAAGGAAGGCGCATCCTTGCGCCCCGTATCGGTGACTTGCGCGTGGATCAGCGGCCCAGCAGCGGGCGCACCAGCGGCAGGTTCGGGCGCACGTCCGCGCCGACGTTGATGCGCCCATTGGCGCGCAGGTCGACGGCCGGACGTTCGGTCCGGGCCTTGCCGGCGGCCGAGGCATCGACGCCGATACCGACGCGACTTCCGTTCGCTTCGACGTCGATCTGCTTGCCGGCCGGCAGGTTCGTCGCAGTCGCCAAGGTGGACGACACCGCCCCCTTCACGCCCTGCGCGGCCTGCGCGCCGCTGGCGTGCGCGGTGGAAGCGACGTCGCCCAGGTTGTAGCCCAGTCCCTGCGCGACCTGGCCCCAGCCGAGTCCGTCGGCGCGCAGATCCAGCACCGCGCCGATAGCGGCGTCCAGGCTGACCGCTTCGTTGTCGGCCATCAGTTGCGAAGCCAGTGCCAAGGTGGCGTCGATTTCCCCGTAGGCCATTGCCGCGTGCTTGCCGATACCGGAATGCAGGCCGGCGACGATGTCAGCGGCGGCATCCACCGAGCCGGCGACGTCGGCATAGCGTCGGGCCAGGGTGTCGGCGGCGGCATCGCCCTGCGCGCCGGCCTGGGCGCCGGCGTTGGACGGAACCCGGGCCGCCTTCTCCAGAGCGCCGTTGGCGCGACCCTGCGCGTTGGCGGCGGCTTGCGCGTTCCTGGCGATGGCGGCATTGCCCGCGGCCGTGTCCGCCTGGATCGAGCCCTGCGCCGAAGTCCGCGCATTGCCGCTGGCGGATGCGTCCTGCGCCTGCACGTGGGGGGCGAACAGGGCGGTGGCGAGGAGGGCGGTGAACAGTGTGGAGGTTTTCATGGTTCGTGTCTCCTGTGGGCCGCAGCCAATCCGCGGCGCTCATGCAGGGTTACGAACCGGGGTGAGGGTTTCTTCCCGATGCCGAGGAAGAATTAGGAAGCTGTTCAGTTTTCCAGAATGCCCAGGCCGAACGTGTCGTCGCGACCTCGCGGGCCGGCATCGCGCGCCTGTTGCGCCAACGCGTTCGCGATGGCGCCTGCGTCGCCTGCGCGCAAGGTCTGCCGTTGCAAGGCGGCGCGGCGGGCGACCAGCGGCGCGGCGAACGAAGTCCCGCGCACGATGGTCCAGCCGCCACCGGCCTTCGCCGCGCGCAATTGGCTGCCGCGCGCGGCAAAATCGACCTGCGCACCGCGGCCGGCCTCCGGCAATACGCGCGCTCTGCGGTCCACTGCAGTCACGCCGATGACGCCCGGATACGCAGCGGGGAACAGCGGCGGCGCGGCGGGGCCGTCGTTGCCGACTGCGGCAACCAGCACGTGGCCACGCGCGATCATGGCCTGCGTCGCCCGGCGCAGCACCGCGTTGTCGGGGCCGACCAGGCTGATGTTGATGACGGGCACTTTCTCGCGCGTCATCCATGCCAATGCTGCGGCCAACGTGCTGGATGCTCCGCCGACCGGCCGTCCGCACCAGAGGTCGGCCGTGTACAGCGTGCCGCCATCCGCCCGCGAATCCATGCCGCCGAGCAGCAGCGAGGCCACCGCGGTGCCGTGCGCGTCGGGGACTTGCTTGCCGTCGCAGTGCCAGTAACGCAGGTCCGCCTCCGCCAGCGCGGGGTGTCCGCCATCGACGCCGCTATCGATCAGGCCGACGCGGAAGCCCCGTGGATTGGCCTTCGTCGCGGCGGTGGCGGCCGATGCGTCGGATGCGTCGGATGCGAGCGCAGCGCCGCCGCGCAGGTAGACATGGTCGAATTCGTAACTGCCTGCCGGATCCAGCTCGCGCAACAGCGCCAATGCGGCGCGCGTATCGAGATGAGCGGGCACATCCAGGATGACGATGTCAAAGCCAAGCTCGGTCAACTGCTCGCGCCCGCTCTCGGTGAAACCAGCGGCGGCGATGCGCGACAATGCAGCCTGCGAGGGCGCGATCGCGAGCACGCGATGCCTGAGCACCAGTTCGCCCACCGGATCGACGTCGAGCAGCCCGGGGAAACGGCGCAACAGGCGGCGGACTTCGCCGGTGCGATCGAGCAGCGGTTGCAGTGTGCGGTCGCTCGTTGGTTGCAGCAGTGGATCGACCACGCGACGGGTGCCGTCAATGGCCTGCACCGGCCGCTGCAGGGCCTGATCGACCGCGGCTGGCAGTCCCCGCCCCAACTGGGCCTGCGCGGGCGAGGCCAGCACGAAAGCGAGGACGGCGAAGGGGAGGAGGAACTTGCGGGGCATGGACGCACAGGCCAATATCCGGCGGTTCGCCGGGACGCGCGCAGCATAGGCTTCAGGGCTGAGTCGAGTCTGAACCGGTCCGCCCGCACCGATGGAACAAACCGCCATCCCCGAACGTATAGCCCGATGAACCCGACGAATGAAATACGAGGGCGTTTATCCGAACTGCTGCCGCGGCTGCGCCGCTTCGCGCGCGGCCTGACCGGCGATGCGCACGACGCGGACGACGTCGTGCAGACCGCGCTGGAGCGTGCGCTCGCCCGCGCCACGCAGTTCGATCCGGCGCAGGCCGGCGGGCTGGATGCGTGGGTGTTCGGCATCGTCCGCAATGCCTGGCTGGACGAAGTGCGGGCGCGCCAGCGTCGCGGGCGGGTGATGGCGCCGGCGGAGGCGGGCGAACACGTCGGCGAGTCGTCGTCCGACGAGCGGAACACGGCCCTGTCGATCGAAACGGCGATGGCGCGGCTGTCACTGGAAATGCGCGAGGTGGTGATGCTGGTATTGGTGGAGGGCCTGGCCTACAGAGAAGCCGCCGCCGCGCTGGAAATTCCGGTCGGCACGTTGACAAGCCGCCTGGCGCGCGCGCGGACGGCGTTGCAGAGGATGTTGGGAGAAGGCGAATGAACACGATCGGCGAAGAGCGATTACTGGCATGGCTGGACGGTGAACTCGACGAAGCCGCCGCGGCCGAATTCGCGCGTGCTGTCGCCGCCGATCCCGCGCTGGGCGAGCGCGCGCGCCGCGAACGCGCATTGCGCGACAGGTTGCGCGACGCGTTCGCGCCAACGCTCGACGAATCCATCCCGCAACGGCTGCTTGCCGCCCTGGAAATCACCGGACAGGAAACCGATCCGCCGCAAGCCAGCGACAACGTGGTCCAGTTGCGCCCGCGCAACGCCATGCAACGCGTGATCGGCTGGCGCTGGCCCGAGTGGGGGGCGCTGGCCGCGTCCGTGCTGCTGGGCGTGTTGTTTGGAACACAGTTCCTGCGCGATCCGGCGCAAGGGCCGATACGGATGCACGACGGTTCGTTGGTCGCCGATGCCGGCCTGGCACGGGTACTGGACACGAAACTCGCCGCTGACGGTAAGGACGGCGATGCACTGAGGGTCGGTTTGAGCTTCCGCGACACCGAAGGCAACTACTGCCGCACCTTCACTGTGGAACAAGAACGAGTGCTTGGCGGCCTGGCCTGCCGCGACGGTAGCCAATGGCACGTCGTCGCCTTGGGCGAAGCGCAGCGGCAGGATGGCGAATTGCGTCCGGCTGCCAGCGCCTTGCCAGCGTCGGTCCTGGCTGAAGTCGATGCGCGCCAGCAGGAACTGCTCGATGCCGCCGCCGAGCGCGCGGCGCGCGATTCCGGATGGCGTTGAACGGTCGGGTCGGTAACCGGCCAGAGCGGCGATAAGAACGGTGCCGACACCAAGCGGCCGGGTCGCGCGATGGCTTCCGCCCACCAGGCGCAATCCAGGCGTGATGCCGGGAGATGACGGCGGACGGCGGCCAATCTGGGCGGTTCGGTCCCTTGCCGACGCCGGCCTGCGTTGACGTTCGCGCATCGCATCTATCACGATGTCGCACCTCGACGCGCGTCTCCATCTTCCATGCCCACGCCCCACGACGACATCCGCTGGATGCAGCACGCGCTCGCGCTGGCCGAGCGGGCGGAGCGCGAGGACGACGAGATTCCCGTCGGTGCGGTACTGGTGGGCGCGGACGGGCAGGTGCTGGGCGAAGGCTGGAATCGCAATCTGGCCGAACATGATCCCAGCGCGCACGCGGAGATCGTCGCGATGCGGCGGGCCGGCCAGGCACTGGGCAACCACCGCCTGATCGGCACCACCCTGTACGTCACGCTGGAACCGTGTGCGATGTGCGCGATGGCGCTGGTGCACGCACGGGTCGCGCGGGTGGTTTACGGGGCCGCCGATCCGAAGACCGGCGCCTGCGGCAGCGTGTTCGATCTGCTCACCGATCCGCGCCACAACCACCGCGTCGAGGTGCAGGGCGGCGTGCTGGGAGAAGAAGCCGGGCGCCGCCTGACCA
>MTEX01013229.1_pt1 | contig 13579 bp, 11 predicted proteins | sample 1042691 | NCBI WGS metagenome assembly MTEX01 (sample SAMN06185810, study PRJNA358809) | soil metagenome | isolation source: soil biostimulated with molasses as carbon source | place: India | collected 2015-05-23
CCGCGGCCGGTTGGCGCGGCGGCGCCCTGTGCGCGCTCGCCACCGCGCTCGGCGCGGTGCCGGTGCTGGTGGTGCGCGGCCTGCCGCAGCGCCTGGCCGACGGTCTGCTCGGCTTCGGCGCCGGGGTGATGCTGGCGGCGACCGCGTTCTCGCTCGTCCTGCCGGGCCTGGAAGCGGCGCAGCAGGTCGGTTATGGGCGCTGGGGCGCGGCGGGACTGATCAGCGGCAGCCTGCTGCTGGGTGCGCTGGCGTTGCTGGGGCTGGATCGGGTCCTGGTGGACGAGCCGGTGGAAACCCGACCCGACGCACCGCTGGTGTCGGCACGCGTGCTGGTGTTCGTGTTCGCTATCCTGCTGCACAACGTCCCCGAAGGCATGGCGGTCGGCGTGGCCGCGGGCGGCCACCTGCCCGGCGCGGCCGGGCTGGCGATGGGCATCGCCCTGCAGGACATTCCGGAAGGGCTGGTGGTGGCGCTGATCCTGGCCGGTGCCGGCATGGCGCGGGCCAAGGCCGTGTTCATCGGCGCCTTCTCCGGCGTGGTCGAGCCGCTGGCCGCGGTGCTCAGTGCGTGGGCGGTCGGGGTTTCGGCGGTGTTGCTGCCGTGGGGACTGGCCTTCGCCGCGGGCGCGATGCTCACCGCGGTCGCGCACAGCGTGATCCCCGAATCCAACCGGCACGGCCACGGCGGCTTCGCCACCCTCGGCCTGGCCATCGGTTTCTGCCTGATGATGACGCTGGACACCGCGTTGGGCTGAACTTGACCGTTCGCGTTGCAGCCCGCAGGCTCGCGGCATTTCCACCGGCCGCTTTCCGGAGCCCGCATGCGTGAACCCGTGACGATCCTGGGGAACTACCTCTCGCCCTATGTGCGCAAGGTGCTGGTCTGCCTGCAACTGAAGGGGATGGCGTACCGCATCGATCCGTTCGCTCCCTTCATCGGCGACGATGCGTTTTCGCGGCTCAGCCCGCTGCGTCGCGTTCCCGTGCTGATCGACGGCGATTTCGTGCTCAACGATTCCACCGTGATCTGCGAATACCTGGAGGATCTCCAGCCGACGCCGTCGCTGTATCCGGCCTCGCCGCGCGAGCGCGCCCGCGCGCGCTGGCTGGAGGAATTCGCCGATTCGCGCCTGGGCGAGGTGATCATCTGGCGGATGTTCTACCAGTTGGGCGTCAAGCGTTACCTGTTCGGGGAAACGCCCGACGAGGCGGTGGTGCGCAAGGCGCGCGAGGAAGAATTGCCGGAGGCGCTGGACTATCTGGAACCCCGGATGCCGGAGCACGGATTCCTGTTCGGCGACGTCGGCGTGGCGGACGTCGCCATCGCCGCGTTCTTCCGCAACGCCGCGTTCGTGCGTTACCGGATCGACGCGGCGCGCTGGCCGCGCACGGCGGCCTTCGTCGAACGCACGCTGGCGCTGCCGGCGTTCCAGGCCCTGGCCGGATTCGAGGAGCGCACCCTGCGCACGCCGGTCGCGCAGCAACGCGACGTCCTGATCGCCATGGGCGCGCCGGTCACCGGTACGACGCTGGGCAACGTCGCCCCACGCCGCGGGATCATGAAGGTCGAGTAGGGCACGGCTCCCGGGTTCGTGCCAGGCCCACGCCGGGCAAGCTCGGCTCCGCGCATCCGGTAGATCAGAGCTTGCTGCGCTGCCCTGATGCTTCCCGGGAACTGGCCCCGGCGTTTACCGGATGACGAGGTCGGTTCCCGCGCGATCGGAGGCCGAAGCCCTTCCGACCGTCACGGAACCCGATGGGTGCGGTAGACCGGATACAGGTTGAAGCGTTCGTCCCACGCCGGATGGCGGCGGTAGAAGAATTCCAGCCGCGCGCCGGGGTTCCCGGCGAACTCCGGGTCGTCCTTCAGTTTCTGCTCGAACGCGGCCTTGACCGCCGGATCCTGGAGCATCTTGCGGGCCACGTCCTCGGCCACGTAGTCCTCCATGTATTCCTTGCGTTCGAACGCGCTGTTGAACTCGCCCCAGGCAGCCAGCGAATCCGGCGCCTGCGGTTCCAGCAGCGCCATCAGCAGGCGTGATTTGGCCTGCGCGATGGGCACGAACAGCGACCCGGCCGGCACGTCGCGCGTCTCCGGCGCCCACGCGCCTTCCACGGTCAGGCGCTGGTGGGTTTCCACCGGCTGCGCGCCGAAGCGCGTGCGGGTGGCGCGGAAGGCCTCGACCTTTTCCTGCGCCAGCGCGGGCACGCGGCGGAATTCGATGCCGTGCTGCTTCAACTTCTCGCCGACCCAGCTGGCGTGCGCGGCCGGCACCAGATAACCGGCGCCGGGCGCGGGGATGCTGAGCGAGGGATGCAGATCGTCGCGCATCGGCACCTTCCAGATCTGCGGCTTGGTTTCGTCATAGCGCGTCATCAGCGCGCCGGACACGTCCGACGGCGTGCGGGTGTATTCATAGCCGCGGAATTCCACGGTGTGCTGCTTGTCGCTGGCGGCCCAGTCCAGCGGCACCGGCTGGCCGGCCAGCTTCGCCGCGGCCGCGTCGGCCTGGCGCGCGGCCTCGAGCCATTCGCCGCCGTGCGCGGCGACCTGATCCAGCACCGCGACGATGGTGTTGCGGGTGATCTTCACCCGCACCGGGTATTCCTTCCACGAATGCGTTTCCACCAGCATGCCGATGCGGTTGCGGAGCTGGAAATAGCCATGCGAGAAACGCGGCGTAGCCACGCCGTCCTCGAAGCCCGAGCTGGGATCGTCGCCGACCACGAAGGACGGGTAGTAGGGCAGCGGCAGCGAGCCCTGTTCCGCCAAATCCGCCAGTACGCCATCGCGCAGGGCGCGGCCGGCGACGCGCAGGCCGGCATCGCCGGCGTGGACCGGCTCGACCTGCACCGAGATGTCGTGCTCGAACTGGGCGCCATCGGTGGCGTGCAGATCCACGTAGGCCAGCGGATCCCATTGCTGCACCAGGCGCAGCATCGCCTGCATCTCCGGCGCGTCGGCCTTCACGTAATCGCGGTTGAGGTTGTAGTTCTGCGCGGTCACGCGCCAGCCCATTTCTTCCGGACCACGCTGGTTGGGACGGTTCCAGGCACCGAAGCGCTCGTGGCCGTCGACGTTGAACACCGGCACGAACACCCACACCAGCTTGTCCAGCGCGCCGGCGGCGGCCTTGCCGTCCAGCACTTCGCGCAGGGCCAGGAAACCGGCGTCCTTGCCGTCGATCTCGCCGGCGTGGATGCCGCCCTGGATCAAGACCACCGGCAGGTCCTGGCGACGGGCCTGATCCGGCGTGAACGCGCCGCGGGTGGAGGCGACCAGCGCCTTCATCGGCCGGCCTTCCGGCGTGGTGCCGAATTCGACGCAGCGCACCGCCCTGGGATAGGCCTTGGCGAACCGATCGCACAGCGCGATGACTTCGTCGTAGCGGCCGGTGCGGACGAAACCGGAGCGCTCGGATTCGGTGGCCAGATCCCGCACCGCGGCGAAGGCGGGAATGGCGGGCAGGGCGAGGGCGAGCAGGATGGCGGCACGGAGCGGACGGAGCATGGGACGGCACCCGGGAGGTCGAAAACCCCGCATGATGCCGTCCTGGGACGGCCGCGCCCAGCATGACCAAGGAGGTTCGACCCCCTGCGGCGGATACGGTAACCTTCCCGCAATTTGCCATCGGAACACCGGATGACCACTCCCCAAGAAGCGACCGCCGGCCGGATGCCTCGGCAGATTCCCTACATCATCGGCAACGAGGCCTGCGAGCGGTTCAGCTTCTATGGGATGCGCAACATCCTGGTGCAATTCCTGGCCAGCAGCATCCTGCTCGCCTACCTGCCCGAGGCCGACCGCGAGGGCGTGGCCAAGGACGTCTTCCACAGCTTCGTCATCGGCGTGTACTTCTTCCCGCTGCTGGGCGGCTGGCTGTCGGATCGCTACTTCGGCAAATACAACACGGTGCTGTGGTTCTCGCTGATCTACTGCGCCGGCCATGCCTGCTTGGCGCTGTTCGAGAGCCACCGCACCGGCTTCTACACCGGCCTGTTCCTGATCGCGCTGGGGTCGGGCGGCATCAAGCCGCTGGTGGTGTCCTTCGTCGGCGACCAGTTCGACCAGAGCAACAAGGGCAAGGCCAGGATCGTTTTCGACGCCTTCTACTGGACGATCAACTTCGGCTCGTTCTTCGCTTCGTTGCTGATGCCGCTGTTCCTGCGCCACTACGGGCCGGCGGTGGCTTTCGGCATTCCCGGCATCCTGATGTTCATCGCCACCTTCATCTTCTGGCTGGGCCGCAAGCAGTACGTGAACGTGCCGCCGTCGGGCGAGGATCCGGATTCCTTCATGCGCGTGGTGCGCACCGCGTTGACCACGCGCCGCGACGGCGAGGGACGCTGGGGCTATTTCGTCGCCATGCTGGGCGTGGCGATCGCGGTGGCCCTGCTGGTGCTGTGGACGCTGTCGCTGGCCGGCATGGCGCCGGCCTGGTGGCCGGACTCGTTCGGCTTCGTGATCGCCGCCTGCCTGGCGCTGGGTGTGCTGATCGCCTTCGGCGGCGTCGGCGCCTCGATGCAACTGGAGCGTGCGCGCGGCCGGCACCCCGATGCCGCGGTGGACAGCGTGCGCGCGGTGCTGCGCATCCTGATCGTATTCGCGCTGGTCACGCCGTTCTGGTCGCTGTTCGATCAGAAGGCTTCCACCTGGGTGCTGCAGGGCAAGCGCATGGTGATGCCGGACGACGCCTGGTGGTGGCCAAGCTGGCTGATCCAGGACGCCGGGCAGTTGCAGGCGCTGAACCCGGCGATGGTGATGCTGCTCATCCCGTTCAACAACCTGGTGCTGTATCCGGCCCTGCGCAGGCTGGGATTGGAACCCACGCCGCTGCGCCGGATGGGCTGGGGCATCGCGTTCTCCGGCCTGGCCTGGGTGGTCGCCGGCACCCTGCAGTTGTGGATGGACGGCGGCGATCCGGTTTCGCTCGCGTGGCAGATCCTGCCCTATGCGCTGCTGACCTTCGGCGAGATCCTGGTGTCGGCGACCGCGCTGGAGTTCGCCTACAGCCAGGCGACCCAGGCGATGAAGGGCGTGATCATGGCGTTCTGGTACCTGACCAGCACCTTCGGCAGTCTGTGGGTGCTGCTGACCAATGCCGGCGTGCGCAACGAAACCGTCACTTCCCACATCGCCAGTACCGGCCTGAGCGAGAATGCGTTCCTGATGTTCTTCTTCGCCGGCTTCGCCTTCCTGGCGGCGCTGGTGTTCGCCCTGTACGCGCGTCGTTATCCGATGCAGGACAACTACCGCGCGGTCTGAGGAAACCCGATGCAAGCCCCCATCACCCTGATTCTGATCCTGGTCACCGCGGCGGTCTCGCTGCTGGCCTTCCGCACGCCCGCGCTGGCCGGCCGCCTCATCCTCTGGCCGCCGGCCATCGACCGCAACAAGCAGTACGACCGGCTGGTGACCTACGGTTTCATCCACGCCGACATCTGGCACCTGCTGTTCAACATGGTCACGCTGTTCTTCTTCGGCCGGATCATGGAGCGGATCATCACCGACCTGACCGGCAGCGTGCTGGTCTACATCGGCTTCTACCTGTCGGCGCTGGTGGTTTCGATCCTGCCGACCTACCTCAAGCACCAGAAGGATCCCAACTACCGCAGCCTGGGTGCTTCCGGCGCGGTGTCGGCGGTGCTGTTCGCCTTCATCCTGATCAATCCGTGGGCGATGATCGGTGTGTTCTTCATCCCGATGCCGGCGATCGTGTTCGCCGTGCTCTACGTGGCCTACAGCATCTGGATGGACAAGCGCGGCGGCGACAACGTGAACCACGGCGCGCATCTGGCCGGTGCCGCCTACGGCGTGCTTTTCATGATCGCGATGGAGCCTGACGTGCTCAGGCATTTCCTCGGCCAGTTGGCCCGGTTCGGCGGCTGAATGCCGAACCGGCAAATCACCTGATCTGAAGATCCCCTGTGCTATCCCCACGGGTAACCCACACCCGTGGAGGCAGCATGGCGACACGCACCCGCAGCAGCGCCCGCAAGGCCACCGCCGGCACGGCGGGCAGGGCGACGAGGAAATCCGCAAGCAAGACCACCAGCACGGCGACCCGGAAAGCGGCGAAGAAGGCGACGAAGAAAGCCACGAAACAGGCCGCCAGCGAGGCGACCCCCAAGACCCCGAAAGCCGCGAAGAAAACCAGCGCGCGCGCTGCCGGGAAAACCGTCCGCAAAGCGGTGAAAAAGGCGTCCCGCAAGGCCGGCGCGACCGCCAGGAAGTCCGCCGCGAAGACGGCGACGAAGGCAGTGAAAAAAACCGCGCGGAAGGCGGCTGCCAAGAGTGCCGCGCGCAAGACCACCGCACGCAAGACCGGCGCCGCCGTGAAACGGCCCGCGAAGCAGGCGACCGGCACGGCCCGCAAGCGCGCGACCGGCGCCCCCGCACGCAGGGCGGTCTCGTCGACGACCACGACAAAGACCGCGAAGCGCACCCGCCGCACCGCATCACCGCGCCGGCGCGGCATCACCCCGGAGCAGGCCCTGGCACGCACCCAGCAACTGCTGGCCGAAAAGCAGCAGCGCGATCGTGAACAGGCGGCCTGGCAACGGCTCGATCAGGCACCGGACGGCACACCGGCGCAGCCGGACGGCTTCCAGTCGTCGACCGCGGCCGCGAAGTCAGTGGAACTGCATGCCGCCGAAAGCCGGATGAAGGCGATCCAGGGCAGCATGAGCGCGCGGGATCGCCGCAGCCAGGGCAAGCGCGATCATCGTGGCGAAGAGTAATTCGGAGAAGGGATGCGGCGCCCGGCGTCGCATCCCGGTTCCGCTTCCGCGCGATGGGAAGCGCGGGTGAGCGGGGAGGCGAGGCCTCAACCCGCCATCATGCTCCGGGACAGCTTGACGCTGCCGATTTCTTCCTGCGCATAGTTGGAAAGCAGGCGCTCGTACACGGCATTGTTGAGCCGCTCGAATTCCCAGTCCTCGGTATGCCCGGTGACGGTCAGCTGGAACAGGCCTTCCAGCAGGGTGAAATCGCTGGCGACGGACCCGGTATCGGACGGATGATCGTTGGCGCTCATGGGTGTTCTCACCGATTGCTTGTTCGGGATGACGCACAGACCGTGCCAACCGGACCCGGCGCGTGAAAACGCCGTGAAATCGCGCGCTCCGTCGGCTTTTTGACGTGACCAAGAGTGACGCGCCGCGTCGGCTTCTGTCGCATTCCCGGCCGACGCGGCAGAATGGAACCCTTCTGGATTCAATGAGATGGTGATGGACATCACGATTCAGCACGACGCCGCCGGCCACCGGTTTTCCACCCGGGTGGAGGGCCATGAAGCCGAACTGATCTACCGCCTGCGCGATGGCCGCATGGTCATCGAACACACCGGCGTGCCCGAGGCCATCGGTGGACGCGGCGTCGCCGCGCAGCTGGTCAAGGCCGCGCTCGATCACGCGCGCGCCGCCGGCTGGAAGGTGGTGCCGGCCTGTTCCTATTCGGCCGTGTACGTGGAGCGCCATCCGGAGTACGCCGATCTGCTGGCGTGACACTGCATTCCCGCGCGCAGGGCTGGAGGCCCCACGCGGCGCGGCATAAACTGTCGACCCGTTGAGTGGAAGGAGCCCTGACGTGAACCCGGTTTATCGTACTCCGCTGCTGATCGCCGCATTGGCACTGGCGCTGGCCGCCTGCAAGCGCGAACCCGATGGCCCGCAGCCGCCGGCCGCATCCACCGCGCCCGCCGCCGGTGCGCCTGCCGATGCCGCCCCGCCGGTTGCCCCGCCCGAACTCAAGGATGTCATCGAGACCAACGATCGCTACGTCGTCGGCATCACCTATCCGGCCGGCATCGATCGGTATCCCGGCCTGGCCAAGGCGTTGTCCGACTATGCGCATGCCGCGCGCGGCGAGCTGATGGAAGCCGTGGAAGGCTTCGGCAACGACAAGCCGACCGCGCCCTACGAATTGTCATTGAGCTTCGAGAAGCTGCTCGAAACGCCGCGGATCGTGGCGATCGCCGCCGACGGCAGCCGGTACACGGGCGGCGCCCACGGCCAGCCGTTGATCGCGCGCTTTGTCTGGTTGCCGCAGCAGAATCATCTGTTGTCGGCGGGCGATCTGATCACCACGCCGGCCGGCTGGCAGGCGGTGAGCGACTACGTACGCGAGCAACTCCTCACCGCCGTCACCCTGCGCACCGACGCCGACGAACTGGAACCGGCCGAGCGCAGCGAAGTGCTCAAGAACGCCTCGCGCATGATCGACGACGGTACCGAACCCAAGGCGGAGAATTTCGCCCAGTTCGTGCCCGTGCTCGACGCCAGCGGCCACATCGGCGCGCTGCGCTTCGTGTTCCCGCCGTACCAGGTAGGGCCCTACGCCGAAGGCACCCAGACCGTGGACGTGCCGGTGTCGGTGCTGCGGCCGCATCTTTCGCCCACCTACAGCGGGCTGTTCGCCCGATAAGGCCCGGCCATGAGCACATCACGCTTCGCGCAACGGGTCGAAGGACTGCTGGCGGAAGCGGATGTGCGGATAGGCGGCGATCGTCCCTGGGATATCCAGGTCCACGAGCCGCATACCTACGCGCGCATGCTGGCACAGGGATCGCTGGGCCTCGGCGAAGGCTACATGGACGGGGACTGGGATGCCGGGTCGCTGGACGGTTTCCTCTTCCGGCTCCTGGATGCGCGGCTGGACGAACGCGTGCACGGCGTCGGCGAAATCCGCGACGCGCTGTTCGCTCGCTTCTTCAATCCGCAGACGCGCCGCCGCAGCCGCGAAGTCGGCGAGCGTCATTACGACCTCGGCAACGATCTCTACCGCGCCATGCTCGGCGCGCGGCTGGTCTACAGTTGCGGTTACTGGCGCCAGGCCGGCAACCTCGACGATGCGCAGGCCGCCAAGCTCGATCTGGTCTGTCGCAAACTGCAACTCAAACCGGGCATGCGGGTACTCGACATCGGTTGCGGCTGGGGCGAAGCCCTGAAGTTCGCCGCCGAGCGCTACGGCGTTTCCGGTGTCGGCGCGACCATTTCGAAGGAGCAGGCCGACTACGCCCGCGAGCTGTGCAAGGGCCTGCCCGTCGAAATCCGCCTGCAGGATTATCGCGATCTGCACGAACCGTTCGACGCCGCCTTCTCGCTCGGCATGTTCGAACACGTCGGCGTCAAGAATTACCGCACCTATTTCGAAACCGCCCGTCGCGTCCTGCCGGACAACGGCCTGTTCCTGCTGCATACCATCGGCACCAACCGCTCGGTCAACCACACCGATCCGTGGATTGCCAAATACATCTTTCCCAACTCCATGCTGCCGTCCGCCGCCCAGATCGCACAGGCCAGCGAAGGCCTGTTCGTCGTCGAGGACTGGCACAACTTCGGCACCGACTACGACCGCACTTTGCAGGCCTGGCGCGCCAACGTCGAACGCGCCTGGCCGAACCTCGACGCCCGCTACGACGAGCGCTTCCGCCGCATGTGGCGCTTCTATCTCGCCGCCTCGATGGCGACATTCCGCAGCCGCCGCTCGCAGTTGTGGCAGGTCGTGCTGTCGCCGAAGGGCGTGCCGGGCGGGTATGTGTCGGTGAGGTGACACGATCGGGGCGGCTCATTACTACCGGCGGCGTGGTACTGCATCCCAATGATGGTCCTGGGATGCAGGCTCGAGTTGACGCGGGCGCCGCAAGGGCGGTATTGATAACGGGCGTTTGATTTTCGCTTCAGGGGAGCGCGGCGGGCTGTCGCGTATTCAGGGAATTCGACCGGTCACGGTTGAAAGGGAAGATGGAATGAAAATCAGAGCTGTTTGTGCGGGTGCTTCGGCTGCGTCGATGCTGGCTTTTGCTGCGCACGCTATCACTCCGCCCGAGCAATACAAGACCTATCTGACGCGCGCGCAAACCGTCACGCCAGTGACGGAGTTCGGTGACCAGATAAGTCTGCGCGACGGGAAATTGAGCTTCAAGCATGTGGACGTCGAGTTGCTCGGGAACGGACCCGCCATTCGCATAGTCCGTGCCACGACATTGGATGATGGCCTGGGCACCGAAGCCACGTCGGGCAATGCGATTGGCGGATGGGAACTAGAGATTCCCCGCATCAAGACGGTGACCTCCAATGCTCCCGCCGCAATGCGAGATCAACCCATTTCGGCGACCAGCCCAGTGGGATGGCAGGTGGCTGCAACGGACAAGAATGCCCGCTGTACGAGTTTTTCGCCGCCTGCGATGGTGTCTTACCCGATGGCGGGTATTGAGTTCAGCCAGAGTCACTGGTGGTTTGGCTATCAGCTTGTCGATGAGTCCGGTAATGAACAACCGCTGTTCAGGCGCACCGCCGAAATGCCCGAGCAGCGATTCACGATTGGGACGGCATCCAACTGGGTAGTCGAATGCCTACCATCGACGGCCAATGGAGAGCCCGGCGAGGCGTTCCTGGCGACTTCACCGGATGGAACCCGCTACTGGTTCAACTATCTGGTCTATACGCCCTACGAAGGCCTCAGCATGGAGTTCGAGAACATGCCGCCAAAGGGTTATACGCTGGTTTACACCTTGCCTCGGCGGGCGGCATCCATGCTGGTGACGCGTGTTGAGGACCGCTTCGGGAACTGGTTGACGTATCACTACGATGCCGGAAAGCTGACATCCATCTCTGCCAGTGACGGACGCCTGGTCACCATCGGCTCTCCTGGTACTGCCATCAGTTCGGTAACGACAGGCTCGGGGACGAATGCCCGAATCTGGAGCTATCAATACGGAACCGAATTTACTGTCACGCAACCTGACGGTGCCAGTTGGCGCTATACCGGTAATTTCGGTAGGCAGTTCTTTTCCCCATACAGCTTTGAGAACTGCTCGCAGATATACAGTACTGAGCCGAATGACACCCGGCAGGTCAGTGTTACCACGCCATCAGGAGCCACTGCGACGTTCACTCTTCAGCGTCGCATCTTCGGGCGCTCTTATGTCCCCAAGTACTGTGCAGGCGCCAGTGGATTGATGAATCCAGATGCCGGCTATGCACTGATTCCCAGACTCTGGATTGGCCATGCCATCACCTCCAAGGTGGTGTCCGGTCCGGGGCTGGCGCCGCATGGATGGAGCTATACGTATTCATCGCACAACGGCACCTGGGCAGAGAACTGCGCCGGCAGCAGTTGCGCCGCTTCAGTCTGGACCGATGTCTCGGATTCGGCTGGAAAGAGGGTGCGGAGCTATTTCAGCAATAAGTGGGACCAGACTGAAAACAAGCTGCTGCGGGAAGAAACATACAACGCGGCGGATACGTTGCTGCGTACGGTTGATTACACATATGCCACGACACCTTCGAATGCGGCCAATCCCTATCCCTGGCCGCTGAAGATCGGAACCTTTGCGGGGTATAACGTCAACGGTGAGGTGAGCTTGCGCTGGACGCCGCTACTGACACAGACGGTGACCCAAGATGGCAGGCGGTTTGTTCATGCGGTGAGCGGGTTTGACGGCTGGTCGCGCGCAGTAACAGTGACCAAGAGCAGTGCGCCGGTCCCGTAGCAGGTCAAAAAGGACATCAGGGATGAAAGAAATGACGTTCGAGCGTTGGGCGTTGCTGGGACTCGTGTCGTTGGCAGGCGAACCATTGGCCGCACAGACACTTGTTCCGGATGAAGACTATCTGCGCCGGCTGAAAGCCAGCGAGACGGTGCAGCCCGTGGGTGATACTCCCTTCGGTGAACAAGTCAATCTGTACACCGGAGATTTGACTTTCAGCCAGAGCGATATCGTGCTGGAGGGTACAGGGCCGGCGATCAGGCTGGTCCGGGACGTGGCGACGCGGCAGACGAGCGACCTGCATCTGCGGCGAACCCCCAATGCGATGGGGGATTGGACACTTTCTATCCCTCGCATTGAAACATTGATCAATTCTCCGCGTGGCGACTTTGGAAACGCATCCCCCGGCTACAACTGGACCATTTCGGGTGCAACCGTTCCCACTCGACACCGGCGTTGTACCGAACTTAGGCGACCTGAGTACTACGGGACTCTGGATGATCCCGAGAGCGCGTGGTTCGGCATGGACCTGGTGACAGAGGAGGGCGGGCGCCAGCAGCTATTGCGGCGTCCTGCGACCAATACCCAGTACCCTGTGATGAATGATGGGAGTGGCAAGCTGGTGGTATTTACGGGGGTGACACTGCAGAACTGGCATATTGGCTGCCTGGCTGCGACAAGCAACGGCGAGGTTGGAGAAGCATTCCTTGCCGTATCACCCGATGGTGTCAGGTATCACCTCAATTATCTGATAGGTGAGCCTGCGTTGACTAAATATCAGCCTGATCCTTATGGTTCGGGTGTCAATCTGAGGCAAGACCGGCAGATTGGTGTCATGTACGCCACGCGGGTCGAAGACCGATTCGGCAACTGGGTGGACTATAACTACAGTGGCAGCCGCATCGCCTCGATAAGCGCAAGCGATGGGCGTGCGGTCAGCATCACATGGCGCGCCGATATCCCGGTAGTTCAGCAGATAACCGTGATGCCTGGGACAGCGCAGGCAAGAAGTTGGCAGTATCAGTACGACGTCCTGGATGCGCCACACATGGAAGGGGGCAAAGATGCACGCCTGAGCGCTGTGGTCTTGCCGGATGGCTCGCGATGGCAATTCCAGCTGTACGGCCTGGGAGGTTTGCCGGTGACCGACCCGATGACGCCGTTCTGCTCAACGCGGAACATCGCACATCCTGGTGGCGGATTGGTGTCGACTGTAACGCATCCCAGTGGATTGGTCGGCAAGTTCACCGTTTCAGGGGTATTTCATGGGCGCAGTTACGTGCCAAGTTTCTGCACGACCCAAACAGGTAGAGAAACGATTCCGGGTCTATTCGGAAATTTTGCGCTGGTACGCAAAGAATTCACGGGGCCCGGCGTCGCGAGCCGTGTATGGAACTACGCGTACGCGCCGGCGGTTTCCAGCGCAACACGCGATAGTTGCGCGAGTGCACAAAGCTGCGCGGAGACCAAGTGGGTCACGGTGACGGATCCCGACGGTAACTTGACCCGCTACACCTTCAGCAATCGCTGGGGGGAGCTGGAAGGCTCTTTGTTGAAAGAAGAAGCATATCAAGGGAGCGGGACGCTGTTGCGGGTGGAGCAAAACATCTACGCCGCGGCTACGCAGGGTCCGTATCCCTCCTTGGTGGGGGAAGTGTTGTCAGGCTACGGCTCGAACATCGCCAAACAGCAGACCTGGCATCCCGTGAAAACGCGCGTCATTACGCAACAGGGTACGGCGTTTACCTACTCGGTCAGTGCCTTCGATACTCGGGCACGCCCAACCAGTGTCACCAAGAGCAGCGAACCGTCGCCGTGACGGCGCAAGCATTCAGGATTGAACGGCCGGCTCAGCCGGTCCAGATGGGGAAAACGCATGAAGCGGACAGGGAAGCAGGGGATGAAGCGGACGGTGTTGACGGTGCTGCTGGCCTTGCCGCTGGCGGCGCAGGCACAGACCTACAGCAAGACCGAGACCATCGAGTACCACGACGACACCACGCTGTGGGTGCTGGGCCAGGTCAAGCGGACCACGACCAACGGCGTGGAGACGAGCCGGACCGATTATGGCTGGAAGGCGCTGCCGT
>MTEX01012518.1_pt1 | contig 13569 bp, 15 predicted proteins | sample 1042691 | NCBI WGS metagenome assembly MTEX01 (sample SAMN06185810, study PRJNA358809) | soil metagenome | isolation source: soil biostimulated with molasses as carbon source | place: India | collected 2015-05-23
CAACGATCGTCGGGTGGCGGAGGGAGGTGCCGATCGCCTCATTGATCGTCGGGTGGCTGAGGACAGTTCGGACCGTCTCAAAGCTGGCCAAATGGCTGAAAATGATGCGGTTCATTCCCGCTATGTCTGATGCCCATGAGCTATCCACCCACGAAGCCCGGCGACGCCGGGCTTTTGCATTTGAATGTGTTCGCTGGAGCCTCTACCCAAACTACTGCAAACCCACCTATCCTCTGCAATCGGCACAGCCTGACGGGAGGTAATGGTGGTGATTGAACGGGATGAAGAGCTGACCCGCCTCAGGGCCGAGCTGGCATCGACCATGCAGCGTTTCGCACCGACCTATGGCGTGTACCCGACAGCGATCGATCCGCTGCACTTCATCCGCAGCGACTCGCCAACCGATGTCATCCACACGGTTCATAAACCTGGGTTATGCGTAATCGTGCAGGGCCGCAAACAGGTCCAGTTGTGGGATGAGAGCTATACCTACGATCCATTGAACTACCTGGTCGTCTCTGTGACGCTGCCTCTGGCCGGGCAAGTGACTGAGGCATCGGCGGAGCTGCCCTATTTCTGTATCCGCCTGGATATCGACCCGGCGGAAATCGCTCAGCTGATCGCAGACGTCAGCCCGATCGGCGTGCCAGGGCAATCGCCCCACCGCGGGCTGTACCTGGACAGGATCGATGCCTCGTTGCTGGAGGCCATGTTGCGACTGGTGCGTCTGCTGGACACGCCAGCGGACATCCCGGCATTGGCACCTTTGGCCCTTAGGGAAATCTTCTACCGGCTGCTCAAAGGCCAGCAGGGTCAGCGTTTGCACGAGATAGCCATTGCCGACAGCCAGACCCACCGCGTCACCCGGGCTATCGAATGGCTGAACATTAACTATGCGCAGCCGTTGCGCATCGATGAGCTCGCCAGCTACGTCAATTTGAGCAACTCCACGCTACATCATCGGTTCAAGGCGGTTACCGCCATGAGCCCCTTGCAGTACCAGAAACAACTGCGCCTGCAGCATGCGCGCCGGTTGATGATGTCGGAGGGGCTTGATGTATCCACGGCCGGGTTCAAGGTGGGCTATGAAAGCCCGTCACAGTTCAGCAGGGAGTACAGCCGGATGTTCGGGGCGCCGCCAAGCCGCGATATCGCGAAGTTTCGGTCTCTCGGGTGAGGTGCGGCTTGTCATCACGCATTCTGGCACGAGAGGGCAGCATGGACTGGAGTGACATGCGGATCTTCCTGGCGATTGCCCGCAGTGGCTCGTTGGGAGGGGCCGCCAAGGCGTTGGGGGTCAGTCACCCGACGGTCGGTCGGCGTTTGCAGGTGCTCGAACAGGCCAGTGGGCAAGCGTTCTTTCTGCGTACCGCCCAGGGGCTGGTGCTCACCGACAATGGCGAGCGGATTCTCGACCTGGCACTCGCCATGGAGCACAATGCGCTGGCCATCGAACGTCGCCTGGCGGGGCATGGCGATCAGCCGGAGGGGCTGTTGCGCATCTCCTCGGCCGACTGGTTCGCCTGCCACGTGCTGTCGCCGGTGCTGGCCGAACTGGCACGACGGTATCCATTGATCGTGCCCGAAGTCATTGCCGGGCATCGTCTGTTCGACCTTGCCCGTCGCGATGCCGACATCGCTTTCCGGATCGTGCCCTTCACCGAGCCTGACATCGTCCAGCGCAAGCTCACGACCTTGCCGTACGGGCTCTACACCGCAGTGCATGCCCCGGCACCACACCCGGACGGCGAGGGGCTGGGGCTGATCCTGATGAACGTTGCCCAGGCCCATTACCCGCAGGCCCGCACCGTGTTCACCAGCAGCAGCCGGACGGTTCAGGCACAGATGTGCGCACAAGGGCTTGGGGTTGCCGTGTTGCCACGTGTGCTCGGCGACTCGGTACCCGGCCTGCGGCTGCTGGACGAGCATCAGCCACCGCCGGGGCGGGACATCTGGATGGGCTATCACCGCGACATGCGTCAGCTGGACCGGCTGCGCGCCCTGGCCGACCTTGCCTCCAGCATGATCGGCGCAGGGTAGCAGGTTGCCGGCGCTCAGCTCGGGCGCATCGCCGCTGCCTCCGCCAGCGGTGCCGGCTGCCGCGCCAACGTCAGGCTCAGCGCAACCCCTACAGCCAGGCAGGCGGCCATGCATAGCACGGCGACCATGAAGGCGTGGCTGATACGAGCTGCCGTTACCTGGTCCCCCAGCACGGTGTAGAACACGCCGCCGATGACGGCCACGCTCAGCGAGGTGCTGATCTGCAAGGTCGCGCTGGTGATGCCTGCGATCATCCCGGCATACGCCGGTGCGACCCGGCCCGTGACCAGGCGCATCAACGTCGGCAGGGCCAGCCCCTGTCCCAGCCCGATCAGGAACAGGATGACCGACAGGGACGTGAAAGGCGGGGCAAGGCCAGGGGGAGTCACTGACATCAGCCAACCCAGCCAGAGCAAGCCGATGACCTCCAGCGCCATGCCTACCGGGTTCACGTAACCGCCGAGCACGCGCCTGAGCAGGGGAACCGAGAGCGGTCCGATCAGGAAGCCGGCGCCGAACGGCAGGAAGACCAGGCCGGCATGCAGTGCAGTCATTTGCAGTGCGCCTTGCAGGTAGATGGAAAACAGCAGGAAGAACACGCCAATGGCGTAGAAGCACAGCGCTATGGATAATGCCCGGCCCAGCCCGGGGGCTTGCAGCGCGGCCGGTGCCAGCAAAGGGGTTCCGCCGGCGCGGTGCAGGCGCGCCTCGTAGCGCCAGAACAACGCCCCCAGTACAGGCGCAGCGGCGAGCGACAGCCACGCCCACCACGGCCATCCCGCTTCGCGGCCCTCGATCAGCGGCACGACCAGGGCGCCAAGGGCCAGCATCGACAACGCCGTGCCCACCAGGTCCAGCTTGCTCGCCTGCAGCGCACGGGTGTCCTTGAGCAGGGGGATACCGAATGCAATCACCAGCGATGCGATCGGCAGGTTGACCAGGAATATCGCGCGCCAGCCCATGCCGAACAGGCCGAGCGCGATCAGCACGCCACCCAGCGCCTGGCCGATCACTGACGCCAGGCCAAACACGGCGCCGTACAGACTCAGGGCCAATGGTCTTTCCGCTGCCGGAAAAATCGCCTGCACCGAGGCAAGTGCCTGCGGCGCCATCACGGCGGCGCTCACGCCTTGCAAGGCGCGCCCGAGCACCAGTACCCATGGCGTGGCCGCCACGCCGCACAGCAGCGAAGCAGCGGCGAAGCCCAGCAGGCCGATGAAAAACATCCAGCCGCGACCGTACAGGTCGCCGAGTCGGCCGCCGGTGATCAGCGTCACGGCATAGAGGGTCGCGTAGGACGCGATCACCAACTGCTCGGCAGAGGCATCTGTACCCAGGTCGGCCTGTATCGAGGGCAGCGCAACGTTGACGATGAAGAAATCCAGCGGCGGTAGAAACGCGCCGACCAGCAAGATGGCGAACATCGACCAGCGCCGGGGTTCGGTGGCTTCACTTTCGATCCGAGACATGACGGGCATCCTGTGTGGCAACTCCGGTTCGATACGCGGGCAGACCAGGTTTCCTGGAGCTGGGCTATTGCCCGCTCATGCCTGGCCGATGGGCCACACTCTAGAGAATCACATCCCGGCGCGCGTCTTACGAAACTGCACGGGCAACGTTCATTGCTGTCAGTCTCACCGACACCTCAGCGCGGGGTAGGGTGGTTGGGCTTGCGCTCATCGCGGCTGGCTTGCCGGGCCTCGGTGCGTACCACCAGGCAGATGCCGACCGCCGATAGCGCCATCCCCGCTGCCATCTGCCAGGACAACGGCTCATCGAACATCGCCCAGGCCCAGAGCAGGGTGATCGGCGGGCTGAGGTACAGCACGCTGGCGACACGGGTGGCCGAGGACCTGCGCAGGCAGGCCCAGTACAACCCATAGCCGCCCAGCGTCGACAGGACTGCGGTCCATGACACGCTCAATGCAAAGCCTGCGCTGGCAACCGGTGCCAGGCTGCGTTGGCTGCCTTCGATGGCGGCGAAGGCGAAACTGGAGACGAAACACTGCAGCCAGAGGTTGGGCAACAAGCCCATGGCCTGCACTTTGCTGCGTTTTTGCCACAACGTGGCGACCGCCAGCGAGCACATGCCGGCCACTGGCAGGCCATACGCCCACAGCGGTGCCGTGCCCAGCATCAGCGCATCATGAGTCACCCACAGCACCCCCAGCAGCCCGACGATCAGGCCGACCCACACCTGCAGCGGCAGGCGCTCGCCCAGCACCAGCGCTGCGAGCAGCGCCATGCCCAGCGGCAACAGGTCGGCACATAACGCGGCCAGGCCGGCGGGTACACCCAAGGCAATGCCTTGCGTCACGCCGGTCAGGTAGCCCGCCATGGCCAACAGGCCGATGCCGATGTGGCTCAGCAACACGGCAAATGGCGTTTGGCGCAGGGCGCGCCAGACGAACGGCAACAACAGCAGGCTCACCACGAGGCAGCGCCAGAACACCACCAGCAGGGCGGGGGCATGATCGATGGAAAACCGTGCACCGATGAACCCGGAACTCCAGGTCAGCAGCAGCCCGGCTTCAAGCAAGGGCAGCGGCAAGGCCCGCTGCCAGGGGCGACGGGGCGGCGTGGGGGGCGGGGTCGGCAGGTGCTGGTTCATACCCCGACACTACGAAATCGGGCTAATCTGATAAATCAAAAATATGTGCAGCAGTTCTTTACGGATATTGAATCATGGCGACCACGCTCGATATCGACCTCCTGCGTACCTTCCATGCCGTGGTGCGCATCGGCAAGTTCAGCGCAGCGGCCGAGCAGCTGCATAAAAGCCCGGCGGCGGTCAGCGTTCACATTCAACGCCTGGAGACCGTCGCCGGCGGCAGGTTGCTCAATCGCGACAACCAGTCCATATCGTTGACGGCCCTGGGCCGGCGGCTACTGAATTCGACCGCCGAGCTGTTACGCACCCACGATCAGGTGCTGGCAGAGCTGCACGGGCCGGATCTGGTCGGGCGTATCACGCTCGGTGTCCCTGACGAATACGCGGCCCACGTGATTCGCGATATCTTGCCGATGTTCAGCGCTGCCTGGCCGAATGTGGTGCTCGAACTCAGGACCGGGCCGAGCCATGCCCTGAGGGAGCTGGTCCGGCGCGGCAAATTGCAGGCAGCGGTCATCGCCCAGGTCGAAGATACGCTCGGGCCCGATGCCGAGCGACTGTTGTCGACCACGCCGGTCTGGGTCGGGCCGATGAACGCGGCAGCGGTACTTCACGACCCCTTGCCGCTGGCTGCCCATGCCTTGCAATGCCCCTATCGTGAGGCCATGGTCGAATCACTCAAGGCCTCGGGACGCCGCTCGCGCATCATCCTTGAAAGCCACTCCAACCAGGCCGTCAAAGCCTGTGTGGAGGCCGGCTTGGCCATCAGTGTGATCGACCGGGCCAAGGTCACCGAGCGCATGCAGATCCTCGAGGGCCTGCCGGCCATTCCCGACCACGACATCCTGTTCGTGCGCAGCCCGGCATCGGGCGGGGATGCCGCCGTGACTTTGCTGGCGCGGGCGATGCGGCAATCGTTTCGGTTGTAGGCAAGGGGCGCGTGTTCAACCCCCTGGCTTTCCCACGGGTGTTCAATCGCCTTACAGGGGGCGCGCGAGCAAGGCCGATGGGATGACCGATCGATCCTCAGGACGCACTGGGTTTTTTCTCGAATGCGGCCTCCAGTGCCTGCTCGATCTCGGCAAGCCTGTGTTCGGCGCCTGCCCCCACGGCCGCAGTCTGATTGGCGCAATTCACCAAGAGCTCCAGTGTCGCCGGGAGGTGATCGCCCGGAAATTTCCGGAGCACGAAATGAACCGTCGCATCACTGCGCCAGGTGGCCTGATCCATGGACCAATGCGGGTTGGTGAATGCAAAAATGACCGCCTGGGTGTGCGTATCAAAGAGGGAGGGCACATACACCCATTGGCTGTTGCGCGCTTCCCAGGCGGCGACGCTGACTTCGAATCTGCCGCCTGGAGCGACGATTTTTTCCATTTCTTCCATTTACCACAGCTCCTGGGGCGGTTGGTCAGCATCTGGAGGTAGGCTGCAGCAATTAGTCGGCAATGGATAGCGAAGCCGTAAAATCGCTGGCCGTTTCTTTGCGACTGGCCGCTTTCGACCTAAGCAGCCCTTCGCGCGGAGGGCCACTATCAGCCAAAAGCAGACATGCGCACCTGGCAAAAGTAAGCTCTACAGACTTCAGGGATTCGAGAGCTGGAATGAGTAATTTGCTATCCATCACAAGCCACAAATCCAAGTACAGTCTCGGCTTCTACCCGACGTTTGCCGTTGACGGAGTACCTTTGGAGGTTTGGCTACCTCAGCACAATCGGGAAGCTGAGTTACACCTCGTATCAGCGCATTCAGGCTTGAGCAACGATGACGACACCTATTTGGTATGGGATCGGACCTATTCCACAGCGCCGGGCTGGGAGACCTTGGTCCCCCTGCTTGTTTGCTCTGATGACTTGGACCTGACATGTACCGTCATTGTTGCTGAGCAGCACGCCGATGAGAACCATGTCCAGTGGCGCCGATTTGGTTTGCTGAGGGATTTAATCACTTTGCAATGCCCTGCCGTTGATTGGTATGACTCAATACCGAGCCTGACTTTCGAGCGCTCCCGTTTCGAGAGTGTGCTGGATGCGTTCAGGAAACAAGAGAGCATCAAAATGGACTGGGACTAACGCGGGTTGCTGTCTGTGCGAGCGACCACACTCGACCCGTAGCGGACTGTCCTGCCTTGGGGCTTGCGTGGTGGATGATGTGTTTGCCTGAAGATCTTCGTTGCCTATGAGATCGAGCGCCGCCCGCGCGGCGCATCGCGGATAAATCCGCTCCTACATTTGTTGCAACGTGCCGAACCTGTTACGCCATGGTTGCCTGCCTTGGTGCGTGTCTCAAGGCGAGGCGGCATCAATGCCCACCCAAAAATCCCGTCATGCCAACAAGGCTGACAACCATGGCCTCACAGGCATGGCCACGTTGCAACAAATGTAGGAGCGGATTTATCCGCGATGCGCCGCGCGGGCGGCGCTCGATCTCATAGGCGCTACATACCGTAAGGCGAACACATCGGAATCCACTCCACGCTACCGTCCCAGGAAGATATCAGTAAGCCAGAACCACAATCACTGCAGGTGCTGTCTGATCGCCTGGGCCGCCTGGTCCATCGCACTGCGGGTAGCGGGCACCTGGCCGAGCACGTTGAGCAGGCCGAAGTCATGGATCATGCCGTTGTAGCGCACGGCGGTCACCGGGACACCGGCAGCACCCAGCTTGCGCGCATAGGCTTCGCCTTCGTCGCGCAGCACATCCATCTCGGCAGTCTGTACCAGCGCGGGTGGCAGGCCTTTCAACTGCTCCAGGCTGGCGCGTAGCGGCGAGGCATGGATGTCGTCACGCTGCCTGGGGTCGCTGGTATAGCTGTCCCAGAACCACTGCATCATGTTGCGCGTCAGGAAATGGCCCTCGGCGAACTGGTTGTACGAGCCGTTGTTGAAGTTGGCATCGGTCACCGGCCACAGCAGGGCCTGGAAGCGCAGCTTCGGCGTGCCGGCCTCCTTGGCCTTGAGCGCGACAACCGCTGCCATGTTGCCACCAACGCTGTTGCCTACCACCGCCAGACGGCTGCCATCGACGCCAATCTGCTTGCCGTTTTCGGCAACCCAGCGGGTGGCGGCGTAGGCCTGGTTGATGGCGGTGGGGAACTTCGCTTCCGGCGACGGGGTGTAGTCGACGTACACCGCCGCCGCACCGGAGCCGAGCACCAGGTCGTGGATCAGGCGTTCGTGGGTCGGGTAGTCACCCAGCACCCAGCCACCGCCATGGAAGAACATGAACACCGGCAACTCGCCTTTCGCCCCCTGTGGGCGTACCACGCGGATCTCCAGGGCCTGGCCGTCGACCGCAATAGTGCGGCGCTCGACCTGGGTGCCGGAAACGTCGACCTTCACGCTGGCCTGGGCGCCAATGAGCACGGCACGCGCGTCTTTCGGCGCCAGGGTTTCCAGCGGTTTGCCGCCACCGGCTTCAAGGGCCTGAAGGAAAGCCTGGGTAGTGCTTTCCACACCGGGGCTACCGGCGGCGAAGGCACTGTTGACGGCGAGCGCAAGCAGGCCGACGGCGAGGGGGCGGGAGAGTTTCATGGTCAAGCTCCTGGGGCGCTGGGTAAGGTGATCAGTTCTGGTTGGCGGAGGTGGTCGGGCGCAGGTAGCTGACCTTTTGCACCTTGCCGTCACTGTCGCGGTAGGTCAGGGTGGCGGTGCTGGTGTGCCCGCTGGCGTTGGCCGGGGCATCTATGGCGATGACTTGAGCGATGTCCAGGTGCGTGCCGTACTGGTACGGCGAGGCGGTCTGGGCGAAGGCACCGAAGCTGGCGCCGAAGGTCAAGGTGGCGATGGCGATTGCTTTGCTGAAGTTCATGGTCATGCTCCGTTAGCTGGGATAGTGGAATCAGCAACTGCTTGCTGGTTGATTGGTATGTTGCGCGATAATAGTTAGTGCGCAAAATATATTTCCGTAATGGTCCTGATTGAAACGCTGCATCAGCCCCGGGCATCGCCGCTGAGCGGCGACGTCGGGTGGTTTGGCTAGCGTGCTGCCGGCGGGAAGTCGATATCGGTAATGGCGATGTTGTTCAGGTAGTTTGTGAGGGTTAACAGCGTCACCTGCGCCACCACCTCGACGATCTTGCCATCGTCGATACCCGACTCACGGGCTGCTGCAATTTGCTGGTCGCTCAGCTGGCCGCGGCTTTCGGTGACCTGGCGCGCCAGGGCGGCAACGGCGCTGAGCGTGCCGCTGCGGGCCTGGCTGATTGCCTCTTCGCTCAGGCCCGCTTTGCCTGCAAAGAAAGCGTGCGCGGCCAGGCAGTAGTCGCAACCGTTCACCTGCGAAGCGGCGAGGGCGACCACTTCACGTTCAGCGGCGCTCAGCGAGGTTTTGCCCAGGGCTTGGGCCAGGCCCAGGTAACCGTTCAATACAGCAGGGGAGTGGGCCAGGGTGCGGAAGGCGTTGGGGATGAAGCCGAGGCCTTTCTGAATACCTTCCAGAGCGGTGCGCGAGGCAGCAGGTGCCTGGTCCAGCGAGAGGGCTGCGATACGAGTCATGGTCATTCTCCAAGGGGTTGATTAACGGGCTTGTCGATCAAGCTTGGAGTCAATGTTAGGGAGCTGGGCTTTCCTTTCGGCTGCAGATCATCGAAATTATGCAACAGATCGTCTAAACCCGAGTATGCCATGGACCGATTGTCGACGTTGCTCAAACACTTCAACCTGCATGCCGCCACCTTTCACCAGGGCGGCTTCTGCGGCACCACCGACCTTGATGGGCAACAGCGGGTGGGGTACGCCCACCTGCTGCGTGCCGGCCGCCTGGCCTTCAGGGACAAGCACGGGCAGGTTGTGGAACTGAACGAACCGAGCCTGATCCTGGCGGTGCGCCCGCAGGCACACCGGTTGGTGGCGACCGAAGCCGATGAGGCGGAGCTGGTCTGTGCCACCTTGCAGTTCGAGGGCGGTGCCAACAACCCGCTGACCTTGGCCTTGCCGGATTTCATCATCAAGCCACTGCGCGAACTGCCAATGCTGACCGGTACCCTCGACTGGCTGTTTGCCGAAGCCTCCGGCGACGAATGTGGCCGCGATGTCATGCTCAATCGCTTGTTCGAGCTGATGGTGGTCCAGCTGCTTCGCCACCTGATTGCCAGCCGCAGCATTACCTCAGGGATGATGGCCGGGCTGGCCGACGCCCAGCTCTCGCGCGCACTGGTCGCCATCCACAGCGAACCACAGCACAACTGGTCGGTGGCGCAGATGGCTGATCGTTCAGGCATGTCGCGGGCCAGCTTTGCCGCGCATTTTCGCCACACCGTGGGCATGACTCCGGCCGACTACCTGGCCAACTGGCGCATCAGCCTGGCCCAGAAGCGCCTGCGCGAGGGCCGCCCGATCGCGCTGATTGCCGATGAGGTGGGCTACGAAAGCCCGTCGGCCTTGGCCCGGACTTTCCGGCGCAAGGTTGGCGCTAGCCCGAAGGCCTGGCTGAAGCAGGGTTCGGCATAGGGCCAGGGGCGCCTACAGGTGCTCCCGGAGAAAGTCGACGAACGCCTGGGTGCGGGCGGAACGCCGTCGCTCGGGGCTGAACACGGCGCTGACCGGCAGTGCGGTGGCCTGGTAATCGTCAAGCACGCTACGCACGCGGCCTTGCGCGGCATCGGCTGCGAACAGCCATTCGGGCGACAGGGAAAGGCCCAGGCCGCCGAGCACCATTTCGCGGATGGCCTCGCTACTGTTGCTGGTGACATTGCCTTTGATGGCAACCTCGAGCGCTTGCTCGCCGCGGCTGAACTGCCAGTTGTCATAGTGCGTCAGCAGGGTGAAGCCGATGCAGTTGTGGCCGGCCAGTTCGGCGGGCTGGTGTGGCTGCCCGTAGCGCTCCAGATAAGCCGGCGCAGCGTAGACCCGGCGCACGCTGCTGCCCAGGGGCACGGCCACCAGGCCGTCGTTTTTCAGCACCCCGATGCGGATGGCGACGTCGATGTTTTCCGTCAGCAGGTCTTCGTTGTGATCGTTCAGCCGCAAGTCGATCCGCACTTCAGGGTAGCGCTGCAGAAAGCTGCCAATCAGCGGTGCTATGCACAACCGCCCGTAGCTCACCGGCGCGGCGATCCGCAGCGGCCCTGCAATCTGCTCCTGGCCACTGGCAAAGCTGCGCGTGGCGGATTCCAGCTGGCCGAGAATCTCCTGGCAGTGATGGTAGAACCGCTGCCCTTGGTCGGTCAGGGCCAGCTGACGGGTACTGCGGGCAAATACCGGCCCGCCAAGGTAGCGCTCCAGGGCGCGGACCTGTTTACTCACCGCAGGCTGCCCGATGTTCAGTTCGCGAGCGACCGCTGAAAACGACCCACGCTCCACCACGCGTACGAAGACGCGCATGCTGTCGAACAGATCCATTGCCATCTGGCCTCTCTGCGGAATAAGTCCTATGCCAATCTAGTGTCTTATCGGAATGAACGTGGCGGCGCAACCTGTAAGCAACCACTCAATCGAGGTTGCCATCATGAAACCGACCATGCTCGCCGCTATCGCAGAATCCGCCCAAGCCCCGCTGGCTGTGCGCCACATTGCCCGCCCGATACCCGGGAAGGGCCAGGTGCTGGTGCGGGTCCATGCCGCAGGCGTCAATCCGCTCGATACCAAGATCGCCACCGGCGCAGGCGCACATGCTCGCCAGCCGCTGCCGGCGGTACTTGGCCTGGACCTCGCCGGCACGGTCGTCGAACTGGGCGAGGCGGTCGAAGGGTTTGTCGTCGGTCAGGCAGTGTTCGGCATGGCCGGTGGCATCGGTGGGGCCCAGGGCACCATGGCCGAGTACATTGCGGTGGATGCCCGGCTGATCGCAGCCAAGCCGCATGCACTCGCCATGAGCGAGGCGGCAGCGTTGCCGCTGGTATTCATCACGGCCTGGGAATGGCTGGTCGATCGCGCCAATGTCCGCCCTGGCCAGCGCGTGCTGATTCACGGTGGGGCAGGTGGGGTCGGCCAGGTGGCGGTGCAGTTGGCCAAGGCACGCGGCGCCGACGTGTATGCCACCGGTTCGGCGTCCAGTCTCGATTTCATTCGCGCCCTGGGCGCCACGGCAATCGATTACCGGGCGCAGAGCGTGGAAGCCTATGTGGAGCAGTACACGGCCGGGGAGGGGTTCGATATCGTCTATGACACCGTAGGCGGCAGCACCCTGGATGCTGCCTTCCTGGCGGTCAAGCCTTATACCGGCCACGTGCTCAGTTGCCTCGGTTGGGGCCAGCACAGCCTCGCGCCGTTATCGTTCCGAAGCGCCACCTACTCGGGCGTGTTCACCCTGGCCCCGTTGCTCACCGGCCAGGGGCGTGAACACCACGGGGCTATCCTGCGCGAGGCGGCTGCGCTGGCAGATGCCGGGCAGTTGCAGGTAAGGGTGGACCCGCGGCAGTTCGCCCTGGCAGACGTCAACGAGGCGTTTCGCCAGGTCGCGCAAGGGCGTGGTACGGGCAAGACGGTGATCCGCTTGTCCAGCGACTAGGTACCGCGACCGTGCAGACGACTTGGTTCAACCCGGTCGCTTCTCGTATCATCGGCGCATTCGCCTGTGGATCGGAACCTGTGCAATCACTCACCGGAAAACTTCAGCCTGCTTCGGCAACCCCTGCGAAGTGGGACGCAGGCGAGGCCGTCAGCCAGCTGTCGTGGGACGACTTGCGCATCATCAAGACCCTCAGTGAGTGTGGCAATCGTGCCGCTACGGCCAAGAAGCTCGGGGTGAACGTGTCCACCGTTTCGCGGCGCATTGCCCAGGTCGAGCGCACCCTGGGTATCGCCCTGTTCGATCACCGCAAGTCGGGCTACCTGCTCACGGCCGAAGGTGCCGAGCTGCGCGCGCTGGCCGAGCGTGTGGAGCTGGACATCGTCAGCGTCACGCGGCGTGTTTCCCGTGCCGGCCAGGGCCCCCTCGGCAAGCTGCGGATCACCACCAGCGACTCGCTGCTGCTGTATTTCCTCACCCCGATCATCGCCGAATTCAAGGCGCTGAATGAGGGCATCACCCTGGAAGTACTGGTCGGCAACCAGACCTTGAGCCTGGCCCGGGACGAATCGGATATCGCCATCCGGGCGACGCGCAAACCTGCTGACAGCCTGGTCGGCCGCAAGCTGGCCAACATCGCCTGGGCGCCGTACTGCTGTGCCGGCCAGGCAGGCGCTGCCGCCCTTTTCGAAGGGGAGCAGCCATGGGTCTCGTATGCTGCCGCGCTGTGCGGTTTGCGGGCAACGAGTTACGTCGAGAACCGAGTCGCCCCCGAGCGCATCGTGTACCGCACCGATTCCGTCGCTGCAGCGAGCGCGGCCATCGCGGCAGGGCTCGGGTTCGGTTTTCTCCCCTGCATGCTGGGCGACATCACCCCGGGGTTGGTCCGTGCCGGCCCGGTGGTGCCCGAGCTGCAGGATGAACTGTGGCTGTTGACTCACCAGGACATTCGCAAGTCGTGGCGAGTCAAAGCCTTCATGACCTTCTGTGCCGCCGCCGTGGCCGAGCAGAAGCCCTTGGTCGAAGGGCACCTCCCAGCCAGCTGAGGCCAGCCCGGGCGAGCTAGCGCCCGGATGCGCCGGTGCCAATCACGGCCTTGCAGGCGATTTCGATCAACTGCGGGCGCTGGGCAAGCCTGGAGACACCAATGATGTTGCTTGCGCACTGAGGCCGCTCAGTGCCGTATGCCGCCTTGCGCACCTTGCCGACGACGGCGAAGGCCGCGTCCATGTCCAGCACGTAGAGCGTCTCCTCCACCACATCCTGCAGGGTCGCGCCATACAGGGCGAGCAGCTTGGCAATGTTGGCGTAGGAGGCCCGCATCTGCTCGCCCATGCCCGAAAAGTCACTGGGCCTGCCGTCGGCATCGAGCGGCGCCGGGGCGACCAGGTTACCGTCCTCGTCGTGGTTGAACTGGCCCGACACATGGATCTCGTTACCGACCCGGCGTGCCTGCGGATAGCCATAGG
>MTEX01013713.1_pt1 | contig 13510 bp, 13 predicted proteins | sample 1042691 | NCBI WGS metagenome assembly MTEX01 (sample SAMN06185810, study PRJNA358809) | soil metagenome | isolation source: soil biostimulated with molasses as carbon source | place: India | collected 2015-05-23
AGGTCTTCCCGGGTGTAGGCGTTTTGTCTTGTCATGCGAGCTCCTCAATTGTCCCCACGCTTCTAAGGCTGGGCGAATCGTCCTGGCCGGCCACGCCTGGTGGGCGTCTGCCGGCAGCCTAGTCATAGACTGTTGCGTTGTGGTGAAAGTCACAGCGCCGTGAGTACAGTTGTACTCCGCTACCGCGGCCTTGTCACAGTCGCCGGCGTTTCTCCTTGTAACCCCGTCGCCGCGTCGCTGCCACTCGTCTATGGTCGAGGTGGCAGCCAGCGCTGCAGGATGTGCTGCAGATCCGCGCGTTTGAAGGGCTTGGCCAGGTAGTCGTTCATCCCCGCGGCCAGGCAGGCCTCGCGGTCGCCCTGCAGGGCGTTGGCGGTCAGGGCGATGATCGGTATCTGCTGGCCTCTGGTCTGCTGGCGAATCTGCCGGGTGGCCTCGTAGCCGTCCATCAGCGGCAGCCGGCAATCCATCAGGATCGCCGCGTAATCGTGCTGAGCGAAGCTGTGCAGTGCCTGCTGACCGTCGCCGACCAGGCTGACCTGATAGCCCAGGCTGCGCAACATGGCCTCAATCACCGTCTGGTTGACCGGGTTGTCCTCCACCAGCAGCACCGGCTGGCCGTCGCCGCCGCCCGGCTTGAGGCTCTCGCCGGCCTGTTCCTGTTCGCTGCGCTGGCGGAACGGCAGGGGAATCTCCAGGGTGAACAGCGAACCGGCGCCGACCTCGCTCTCGGCGCGCAAGGTGCCGCCCATGCGCTCGGCCAGGGTGCGCGCGATGGGCAGGCCGAGGCCGGTGCCGCCGTAGCGCCGGGAGATCGAGGTGTCGGCCTGCTGGAAGGCGTCGAACATGTGCTCCAGGCGTTCGGCGTCGATGCCGATGCCGCTGTCGTGCACCGCGCAGGTGAACCACAGTACCTGCTCGTCCAGTGGTTGCCAGCGGGTTTCCACGCGGATGCCGCCCTCTTCGGTGAACTTCAGCGCATTGCCGATCAGGTTGACCAGGATCTGCCGGATGCGCGTGGGGTCGCCGCGCATCTCCAGCTGCTCCAGCCCCGGCTGGCTGTCCAGCTGCAGCTGCAGGCCGCGCTGCTGGGCACTGTGCTGGAACACCTGGACCGAGCCCTGCAGCAGCTCCGGCAGATTGAAGGGGATGGCCTCCAGCTCCAGCGCGCCGCGCTCGATGCGGGAGAAATCGAGGATGTCGTTGATCACCTTGAGCAGGTGCTCGGTGGATTCGGTGGCCAGCGCCGCATACTCGGCCTGCTCATCGTTGAGGCTGGTGGTTTCCAGCAGCTGCAGCATGCCCAGCACGCCGTTCATCGGCGTGCGCAGCTCGTGGCTCATCATCGCCAGGAAATCGGACTTGGCGCGGTTGGCCTGCTCGGACTCCTCGCGTGCCTGGATCAGTTCGGCGATCGCCTGCTGCTGCTCGCGACCGCTGCGATCCAGGGCGCTGGCGAGGTTGTTGATGTGCCGCGCCAGATCGGTCAGCTCGTCGTTGCCGCGCTCGACCAACGCCGGGCGATAGTCGCCGGCCTGGATGCGCTCCAGGGCCTGGCCCATGGCGCTCAAAGGCTGCGCCAGGCGCCGCGCCAGGCGCCGCGCGAGGAGGAAGGTCAGCAGCAGGGCCAGCAGCGACAGCACGCCGGCCTTGAACAGGATTTCCTGCTGGCGGGCGTTGAAGCTGTCGTTGGAGATGCCCACCACCACCCGTCCCAGGTAGCCGTCGGCCAGCGCCTTGCCGCGTTGCACCGCGCTGTGCGCGCCGGGTTGCGGGCGCTGCAGGCGGATCGGCGCCTGGAACACCTCCACCTGCGGCGTGCTGTGGCCCTGTTCCTTGGGGCGCTCGACGTAGACCAGGATGTTGTCGTCGCGGTCGCGCACCTCGGCGAAACGCACGTCCGGCGTGCTCAGGGTGGCGCGCAGCAGGTTGTCCAGGGTGCCCAGGTTGCCGTTGAGCACGCCGTACTCGCTGGCCGGGGCCAACTGGTTGGCGATCAGCTGGCCGGTGTGGCCCTGCTCCTGGCGCAGATCCTGCAGGCGGGTGAAGGTGAGGAAGCCGGTCAGCAGCAGGGTCAGCAGCAGGGCTGGGCCGACGCTGATCAACTGGGTGCGGGTGTGGATGTTCCAGCCGCGGCGCTGGCTCATGGTCGTACTGTCCCTGTTGGTGTGCGGCGCTGCTGCGCGTAGGTGTGGCGGGCAGGGCGGGGCATGGGGCTGCCTGTGGGCACGGGGCGTCCTTGGCAAATTACCTCGAGCCGGCATGTTAACCGACCCGGCGCGCTTTGCCAGCGCCAGGCGCGTGCACGCTGCGCCATTTCGCATTTACCCGTCCGGGCCCGGCGCGGCGAACTTTTGCCCTGGCCGGTCACTCGCGGCTCCGTATAATGCCTGCAGACCGCCATCGCGCATGGCCCCATTCGGAAGTGTTATGACAGAGCTTCAACCCATTGCCGTACTCGGCGGCGGCAGCTTCGGCACCGCCCTGGCCAATCTGCTGGCGGAGAACGGCCAGCGCGTCCTGCAGTGGATGCGCGACCCCGAGCAGGCCGAGCAGATGCGCCGCAGCGGCGAGAATCCACGCTACCTCAAGGGCGTCAAGTTGCACCCGGGCATCGAGCCGACCAGCGACCTGAGCGGCGCCCTGCAGCAGGCCGAGCTGGTGCTGGTCGCGCTGCCTTCCAGTGCCCTGCGCGAAGCGCTGCAACCGGTGGCCGGGCTGCTGGCCGGCAAGCTGCTGATCAGCACCACCAAGGGCATCGAGGCCAAGACCTTCAAGCTGATGAGCCAGATTCTCGAGGAAATCGCCCCCGATGCGCGCATCGGCGTGCTGTCCGGGCCGAACCTGGCCAAGGAAGTGGCCGAACACGCGCTGACCGCCACGGTGATCGCCAGCGAGGACGAAGCACTCTGCCTGCGCGTGCAGCAGGCCCTGCACGGTCGCACCTTTCGCGTCTACGCCAGCGCCGACCGCTTCGGCGTCGAGCTGGGCGGCGCGCTGAAGAACGTCTACGCCATCATGTCCGGCATGGCCGCGGCCCTCGGCATGGGCGAGAACACCAAGAGCATGCTGATCACCCGCGCCCTGGCCGAGATGACCCGCTTCGCCGTCAAGCTGGGGGCCAACCCCATGACCTTCCTCGGCCTGGCCGGGGTGGGCGACCTGATCGTCACCTGTTCGTCACCGAAAAGCCGCAACTATCAGGTCGGTTTCGCCCTCGGCGAAGGCCTCAGCCTGGACGAGGCGGTAGAGCGCCTGGGCGAAGTCGCCGAAGGGGTCAACACCCTCAAGGTGCTCAAGACCCGCGCCGAGGAGCTGGAGGTGTACATGCCGCTGGTCGCGGGTCTGCATGCCATCCTGTTCGAGGGGCGTACGCTGGCGCAGGTGATCGACTTGCTGATGCGTGGCGAACCCAAGACCGACGTCGATTTCATTCCCACCGCGGGTTTCTAAGGAGAGCAAGTCATGAGCGATGAAAAGCAGGAGCTGGAACGCGAGTCGATCCTGTTGCGCATTCTGTGGATGGTGATCTTCGTCATCGTCTGGCAACTGGCCGAGCTGCTGCTCGGCGCCGTGGTGCTGCTGCAGCTCGGCTACCGCCTGTTCTACGGCGCGCCCAACGCCAGCCTGCTGGGCTTCGGTGACAGCCTCAGCCAGTACCTGATGCAGATCGGCCGCTTCGGCACCTTCAACAGCGACGAGAAGCCCTGGCCGTTCGCCGACTGGCCGACACCGCGCGCGCCGCAAGGCGAGGCCGCCCACAGCATCCCGCCGGCGCCGCACCCGGTGCGCGACGAGGAGCCCAAGCTGTGAGGCTGTGGCTGCTGCGTCACGGCCAGGCCGAGCCGCAGGCCGCCAGCGATGCCGCGCGCGAGCTGACCGCGCACGGCCGCAAGGAGGTGCTGCAGGCCGCCGCGCAGCTGGCCGGGCGGCCGCTCACGGCGATTCTCGCCAGCCCCTACGTGCGCGCCCAGCAGACCGCCGAGCTGGTGCGTGGCGCCCTGGGTTTCGCCGGCGCGGTGGGCACCGTGCCCTGGCTGACCCCGGACAACGACCCGCGCGAGGTGCTCAAGTACCTCGACGAGCGCGAGGGCGCGGAGATGCTGCTGGTCAGCCACCAGCCGCTGATCGGCAGCCTCGGCGGCCTGCTGGTGCATGGCAATCGCCAGGAGCCGTTGCCGATGCGCACCGCCAGCCTGGCCGAACTGGACGGCGATCTGCCGGCGGCCGGGCTGATGGAGCTGCTGGCGTTGATCCATCCGCATTGATCCGTGGCCGGTGTGGGTCGCATCCGGGCTGCGGCGGGAAACATTTCTTAACTTGCGCCGTCCTTGTCTGCATGGAATAGTCGACCAAGCAAGTGCTTGGTTGACCCCCATAAAAACAACAAGGAGGAAGCCCTGTGGCCGATGCGATTCGTTTGCCGCTCGAGCTGTTCTACGAGCGTGAAGCAAGGCACCCGAATAAACGCTGCATGGTTCAGCCCCTCGGCGGCGGTCAGTTGCTGGAGCTGAGCTGGGCCGAGGTCGGCGAACAGGCGCGGCGCGCCGCCCACTGGTTGCGCAGCCGCGAACTGGTGCCGGGCAGCCGCATTGCCATCGTGTCGAAGAACTGCGCGCACTGGATCATCGCCGACCTGGCGATCTGGATGGCCGGTCACGTCTCGGTGCCGCTGTACCCCAACCTCACCGCCGAGTCGATGCGCCAGGTGCTGGAGCATTCCGAGGCGGCGCTGGCCCTGATCGGCAAGCTCGACGACTGGCCGGCCATGGCGCCTGGGCTGCCCGCCGGGCTACCGACCGTCAGCCTGCCGCTGCACCCGCCGGGCAATTTCGACTACAGCTGGGACGACCTGCAGCGCTGCGCACCGATCCAGGACGAGCCCAAGCCCGCGGCCAACCAGCTGGCCACCATCATCTATACCTCCGGCACCACCGGCACGCCCAAGGGGGTGATGCACCAGTTCGGCAACTTCGGTTTCGCCGCCAGCAACGCCATCGAGCTGTTCGGCGTCGGCGAGGACGATCGCCTGCTGTCCTATCTGCCGCTATGTCACGTGGCCGAGCGCATGTTCGTCGAACTGGCGTCGATCTATGCCGGGCAGACGATCTTCTTCGCCGAGAGCCTGGACACCTTCCTCGACGACCTCAAGCGTGCGCGGCCGACGGTGATGTTCGGCGTGCCGCGCATCTGGACCAAGTTCCAGATGGGCGTGTACGCCAAGATGCCGGCGCACAAACTCGACCGTCTGCTCAAGCTGCCGCTGATCGGCCGCTTGGTGGGCAGGAAAGTGCTCGCCGGGCTGGGCCTGGACGCCGTGCGCTACGCGCTGTCCGGCGCCGCGCCGGTGCCCGAGGCGCTGCTGGGCTGGTATCGCCGCCTGGGCCTGGAAATCCAGGAGGTCTACGGCATGACCGAGAACTGCGGCTACTCCCACGTGTGCCGGCCGGGCAAGTTCAAGCAGGGCTGGATCGGCCAGAACAGCCCAGGCGTGGAGGTGCGCATCGCCGAGGACGGCGAGGTGCAGGTGCGCAGCGGCGCCACCATGCAGGGCTACTACAAGGACCCGGCCAAGACCGCCGAGACCCTCACCGAAGACGGTTTCCTGCGCACCGGCGACAAGGGCGAGCAGGACGCCGAGGGCAACCTGCGCCTGACCGGGCGGATCAAGGAGATCTTCAAAACCAGCAAGGGCAAGTACGTGGCGCCGGCGCCCATCGAGATCCGTCTCGGTGAGCATTCGCGCATCGAGCAGGTCTGCGTGGTCGGCGACGGCCTGCCGCAACCCCTGGCGCTCTGCGTATTGTCCGAGGCGGGGCGCCAGGAGGCCGCCAACGACAGCCGCGGCGCGCTGGAAAGCAGCCTCAAGGCGCTGCTCGAGGAGGTCAACCGGCGTCTCGACCAGCATGAGCGGCTGCAGGGCCTGGTGCTGGTCAAGGAGGTCTGGGCGGTGGAGAACGGCTTCCTCACGCCGACCCTGAAGATCAAGCGCAACGTGGTCGAAGGCGCCTACGGCGCGCGCTTCGCCGAGTGGCAGCAGCGCAGCGAAGCGGTGCTCTGGCACGAGTGAGCGTGAGCGGGCCGGCGGCGTCGGCCCGGTTTCCCCATAGCAGAAGGAATGCCCCATGAGCCTGTGGCGACAAGCCCCCGATCTCGATGCGCTCAACGCGACCCAGAAGAACACCATCGGCGAGCTGCTCGACATCCGTTTCGAGTCCTTCGACGAGCAGTCGCTCAGCGCCAGCATGGCGGTCGATGCGCGTACCCATCAGCCTTACGGCCTGCTGCACGGCGGTGCCTCGGTGGTGCTGGCCGAGACCCTCGGCTCCATGGCCAGCTACCTGTGCATCGACAGCAGCCGCTTCTACTGCGTCGGCCTGGAGGTCAACGCCAACCATCTGCGCGGCCTGCGCAGCGGGCGGGTGCAGGCGGTGGCGCGGCCGGTGCATCTGGGCCGCACCACCCACGTCTGGGACATCCGCCTGAGCGGCGACGACGGCAAGCCCAGCTGCATCTCGCGCCTGACCATGGCCATAGTGCCGCTGGGCGAGCAGCCGCCCAGGGGCTGAGCGGGCGCCGCCGATAGCCCTGACCATTGCGCCGCCATCAATGGCGGTTACGGTCGTTGCCGCGGCGGCGGGGCTGCCGGAAAATCGCCCGGTGTCCTTTTCGCGAGCGCCGCGCATGCCGCAGCCGATCTTCTTCGCTCACGCCAACGGTTTTCCCTCGGCCACCTACGCCAAGCTGTTCGCCGCCCTGGCGCCGGACTACCGGGTGCGCCATCTGCAGCAGCACGGCCACGATCCGCGCTTTCCGGTGGACGACAACTGGGCCAATCTGGTCGCCGAGCTGATCCATCACCTGGAGGCGGGCGACGAGCCGGTCTGGGGCGTCGGCCATTCCCTCGGCGGCGTGCTGCATTACCACGCCGCATTGCGCAGGCCCGAGCTGTATCGCGGCGTGGTGATGCTCGACTCGCCGCTGCTGACCCTGGCCGACCGCATGCTGATCCGCGCCGCCAAGCGCCTCGGTTTCATCGACCGCATCACCCCGGCCGGGCGCACGCTGGGTCGGCGCGAGGCCTTCGCCGACCAGGCCGAGGCGCGCGACTACTTCGCTGCCAAGAGCCTGTTCCGCCGTTTCGATCCCGAATGCCTCGACGCCTACGTGCGCCATGGCCTGCAGCCGGCGGGGCAGGGCCTGCGTCTGAGGTTCGATCCGGCCACCGAGATCAGCATCTACCGCAGCGTGCCGCACACCGCGCCGGGGCGCCCGCAGCAGCTGGCGGTGCCGCTGGCCATGGTGCGCGGCCGCCACAGCCGAGTGGTGCTGCCGCATCACGCCCGCCTGCTGCGGCGCATGCCGCGCGGCGAATACTTGAGCCTGCCCGGCGGGCATATGTTCCCCCTGGAGCGTCCGCAGGCCACCGCCGAGCTGCTGCGCCAGCTGTTCGCCCGCTGGGCCGGCCCGTTAGAGGAGTCCGCATGAGTGCCTGTTTCGAGGAAGTCCGCCTGAGCCTGCCGCATATCGAGCTGGCCGCCCATCTCTACGGCCCCGAGGACGGCGTGCCGGTACTGGCCCTGCACGGCTGGTTGGACAACGCCGCCAGCTTCGCCCGCCTGGCGCCGAAGCTGGACGGACTGCGCATCGTCGCCCTGGACTTCGCCGGCCACGGTCATTCCGAGCATCGCCCGGCGGGCGCCGGCTATGCCCTGTGGGATTACGCCTACGACGTGCTGCAGGTGGCCGAGCAGTTCGGCTGGCAGCGCTTTTCCATCCTCGGCCACTCCATGGGCGCGATCAGCGCGGTGCTGCTGGCCGCCGCCATGCCCGAGCGCATCGCCCGCCTGGCGCTGATCGACGGCTTGGTGCCCTATACCGGCGAGGCCGACAGCGCACCGGCGAAACTCGGCGAGGTGCTGCGCGCCAAGCTCGCCCTGGATGGCAAGCGCAAGCCGGTGTACGCCGAGGTGGAGCGGGCGGTGCAGGCGCGGATGAAGGGCGTCGGCGCGGTCAGCCGCGAGGCCGCCGAACTGCTCGCCCAGCGCGGCCTGATGCCGGTGCCCGGCGGCTACACCTGGCGCACCGACAGCCGTCTGACCCTGGCCTCGCCCCTGCGCCTGAGCTGGGCCCATGCCCAGGCCTTCGTCCGCGCCCTGCAATGCCCGGTCAGCCTGGTGCTGGCCGAGCAGGGCATGATGCAGGCGCAGCCGGCGGTGCAGCAGTTGCTGCAGGGCCTGCCGTTCGAACTGCACCGCCTGCCGGGCGGCCACCACCTGCACCTCGACGACGAGGCCGGCGCGCAACGTGTCGCGGATTGTTTCAATCCATTCTTGCGCTTGCCTTGACTTGCCGCCGGCTCATGGGGAAAGGTGTGGCGGTCTGCCATGGAGGATCGCATGATCGACCTGTATACCGCCGCCACCCCCAATGGGCACAAGGCATCCATCGCCCTGGAGGAGCTCGGCCTGCCTTATCAGGTGCACGCCCTCAGTTTCGAGCGCAAGGAGCAGAAGGCCGCGGCCTTTCTCAGAATCAACCCCAACGGCCGCATCCCGGCCATCGTCGATCGCGACAATGACGACTTCGCCGTGTTCGAGTCCGGCGCCATCCTCATCTACCTCGCCGAAAAAACCGGCCAACTGCTGCCCAGCGACGCCAAGGGGCGCTCGCTCGCGCTGCAATGGCTGATGTTCCAGATGGGCGGGGTCGGTCCGATGCAGGGCCAGGCCAATGTGTTCTTCCGTTATTTCCCCGAGAAGCTGCAGGGCGCGATCGACCGCTACCAGCACGAGACCCGCCGCCTCTACGAGGTGCTCGACGTGCGCCTGGGCGAGGTCGAATACCTGGCCGGCGACTACAGCATCGCCGATATCGCCACCTTCCCCTGGGTGCGCGTGCACGACTGGGCCGGCGTCTCGCTCGACGGGCTGGCGCATCTGCAGCGCTGGCTGGCCGCCATCGCGGCGCGCCCGGCGGTGCAGCGCGGCCTGCAGGTGCCGCAGCGCGAGACCGACGAGGCGCGCCTGGTAAAGGCCGCACAAGCGATGCTGATCCAATGAGGGCGCGTATGAAGGGTTTCGCCCTAGTGGCCGCGCTGCTGGGCAATGGCGCCGTGCTGGCTGCCGAGCCGCCCGGCAGCCGCGACCTCGACAGCCTGCCGCGTTTCCCGGCGAGCAAGATCGTCGCCTTCGCCGAGAGCCCGCAGCTCGAACGCATCTACCCGCAGGGTTCGGTTCGCCGAATCAGCGGGCGGTTGCGCTACGAGCGGGAGATCCTGGCGCAGGGCCGGCACGCTGCGGTGACCTACGAACTGCCGCGTACCCACAGCGCCGACCAGGTGTTCAGCACCGCGCGCGAGACCCTGCTGGAGCAGGGTGCCGAGCTGCTCTACTGGTGCCAGGGGCGCGAGTGCGGCGCCAGCAGCCTGTGGGCCAATTCGGTGTTCGGCAACGCCACCCTGTACGGCTCCGACGACCAGCAGGCCTACGCGCTGCTGCGCCTGGCCGAGCCGAATCACGACAGCCTGCTGGCGCTGTACAGCATCACCCGCGGCAACCGCCGCGCCTACCTGCACGCCGAGCAGCTGGATGCCGAGGCGCCGCTGGGCGAGCTGTTGCCGACCCCGGCGACCCTGTTGCGCCAGCTGCGCAGCGACGGCCTGCTGCAATTGCCCGACGAGGCCCGGGTCGACAGCGCCTGGGCCGAGGTGCTGGCGCGCAGCCTCAACCTCGACAGCACCCTGCGTGTCAGCCTCTCCGGCAGCCAGGCGCAGGCCTGGCGCGAGGCGCTGATTGCCCAGCGCGTGCGCGAGGCGCGTCTGGAGCTCGGCGAAGATGCCGGCGAAGCACTGGCGGTGCGGCTGTTGCGCTAAGCTGCGCCGCACAACCAGGCACATCCAGAGCGCCCTCCAGGGGCGCTCTGTCTTTGCAACGAAGGGAGTTTCGGGTCATGGCCACTAACGATCGTTTACTGGTGCAGATACTGCTGCTCGGCCTGCTGGCCGCCAGCCTTTGGGTACTGGCGCCGTTCTGGTCGGCGCTGTTCTGGGCCGCGGTGCTGGCCTTCGCCAGCTGGCCGCTGATGCGTTTGCTGACCCAGGCGTTGCAGGGGCGGCTGTCGCTGGCCGCGGGCATCCTCACCTGCGGCTGGGTGATCCTGGTCGCGGTACCGCTGATCTGGCTGGGCTTCAACCTGGCCGATCACATCAAGGACGCCAACGCGCTGATCAAGGACCTGCAGGTCGAGGGCCTGCCGCCGCCGCCGAGCTGGCTGGTCGGCCTGCCGTTGGTGGGCGAGCGTCTGGCCAACCTGTGGCTGACCGTCGACCAGCAGGGTGCGGCTTTCTTCGACACCCTGCGGCCCTACCTCGGCCAGGTCGGCAACTGGTTGCTGGCGCGCAGCGCCCAGCTTGGCGGCGGCATGCTGGAACTGGGCTTGAGCCTGGTGCTGGTGTTCTTCTTCTATCGCGACGGCCCGCGCCTGGCGGTGTTCGTCCACAGCCTGCTGGAGCGGCTGATCGGCGAGCGCGCCGACCACTATCTGGAGCTGGTGGCCGGCACCGTGCAGCGGGTGGTCAACGGCGTGATCGGCACCGCCGCGGCCCAGGGCCTGCTGGCGCTGATCGGCTTCTGGATCGCCGCGGTACCGGGGGCGCTGGTGCTGGGCATCCTCACTTTTGTCCTCAGCCTGGTGCCGATGGGCCCGCCGCTGGTGTGGCTGCCGGCCACCGCCTGGCTGGTGTGGCAGGGCGAGTACGGCTTCGCCCTGTTCCTCGGCGTCTGGGGCATGTTCGTCATCAGCGGCGTGGACAACATTCTCAAGCCCTACCTGATCAGCCGCGGCGGCAACCTGCCGCTGGTGGTGGTGCTGCTCGGGGTGTTCGGCGGCATCCTCGCCTTCGGCTTCATGGGCCTGTTCCTCGGCCCGACCCTGCTGGCGGTGGCCTACAGCCTGCTCAGCGACTGGGTGGCGGAGAAGGCGCCGGACAACCAGGCGGCCCTCGACCAACTGCCGCCGGACAAGCCAACATGAGACGTATCAACAGTTGAAACTAAGAAACTCTATCAAGAGACCAATGGCGGACGTACCGCGTTGTTGGTGGGGGGAGGCTGACCTAGGCTGAAGCTGGGGTGTCAAGAAAGAGGCACTTATGCGCAGTCTGTCGATTTACCTCATCGTTTTCGCCGGTTTGTTGGCGGCTGTATGGTGGTGGCAGCGGCCCCAACCGATGCCCGTGCAACTGATCGCGGTGAAGCGCGGCCCGGTGGAAACCCTGGTCGCCAATACCCGCGCCGGCACCCTGAAATCCTGTCGCCGCTCGCGGCTGTCGTTCAACGTCGGCGGCCAGGTCAGCGAGCTGCTGGTCGAGGAAGGCCAGCACGTCGAGTTCGGCCAGGTGCTCATGCGCCTGCGTCAGGACGACCGCCAGGCACGGGTCGAGGAGGCCAGCGCGCGCCTCGAGGTGCGCCGCAGCGAGCGCGAGCAGCTGTGCCGCAAGGCCGAGCTGTACCAGCGCGATCACAGCCGCTTGCAGCACCTGGGCGAACGCAAGCTGACCTCGCTCGAGCGCCTCGACCAGGCCGAGACCAAGGCGCGCCTGGCTCAGCTGGCCTGCACCGCGCAGCAGGTGCAGATCCGCGAGGCCGAGGCCAACTTGGCGCTGCAGCGCTCGCTGCTCGACCAGACCGTGCTGCGCGCCCCCTTCGCCGGGGTGGTGGCGCAGATCAACGGCGAGCTGGGCGAATTCGTCACCCCCTCGCCGCCGGGCATTCCGACCCCGCCGGCGGTGGACCTGATCGACGACAGCTGCCTCTACGTCGATGCACCGATCGACGAGGTGGACGCCGGCCGGGTACGCATCGGCATGCCGGTGCGGATCAGCCTGGACGCCTTCCGCGGCCGCCACTTCCACGGCCAGGTCAGCCGCATCGCGCCCTTCGTGCGCGAGCTGGAGAAGCAGGCGCGCACCGTCGACGTTGAGGTGCGCTTCGCCCAGTTGCCGGTGGACGTGACCCTGCTGGCCGGCTACAGCGCCGACGTGGAAATCCTCCTGGAGCAGAGCGCCGGCAGCTTGCGCATCCCCACCGAGACCCTGCTGGAGGGGCGCCGGGTGCTGCGCTACGACCCCGCCACCGGCGTGCTGCGCGAGGTCGAGCTGAACACCGGGCTGGCCAACTGGCGCTGGACCGAGGTGCTGGGCGGCTTGCACGAGGGCGAGCGGATTCTCGCCAGCCTCGACCGCGAGGGGCTCAAGGACGGCATCGCGGTGGTCTCGCGCGGCGCGGAAGCGCAGTGATGATCCGCCTGCAGGGGGTGACGCGCGGCTTCGGTAGCGGCGAGCAGCGGGTCGTCGGCCTGGCGGCGCTGGATCTGCAGATCGCCGCCGGCGACTACCTGGCGGTGGTCGGCCCGTCCGGCTCGGGCAAGTCGACCCTGCTCAATATCCTCGGCCTGCTCGATGTGCCGGATGCCGGCGAATACTGGCTGGGCGGCGAGGCCACCGCGGCGCTCGACGAGCGTCGCCGCGCCGAGCTGCGCAGCCGCCATATCGGTTTCGTGTTCCAGGCCTACCACCTGATCCCACGGCTGGACGTGCTGGAAAACATCGAGCTGCCGATGCTCCTGGCCGGCATCGACCCCGCCGAGCGGCGCCGCCGCAGCCGCGAGCTGGCCGAGCGCCTCGGCCTCGGCCAGCGCCTGGGTCATCGCCCGGCCGAGCTGTCCGGCGGTCAGCGCCAGCGGGTGGCCATCGCCCGCGCCATGGTCATGCGCCCGGCACTGCTGCTGGCCGACGAACCCACCGGCAACCTCGACAGCCAGGCCGGCGGCGAGGTGTTCGCCCTGCTCGAGGCGCTGAATGCCGAGGGCCAGACCCTGGTGGTGGTGACCCACGACCTGCAGCACGCGGCACGCGCGCGGCGCCAGCTGTGGCTGCACGACGGCCAGGCGCGGCCGCCGCAACTGCGGGTGGCCTGATGCGCGCCGCCGACCTCTGCGCCCTGTGGTTCGGCGGGCTGCGCGGGCACCGTTCGCGCAGCGCCATGCTGTTGCTGGCCATCGCCATCGGCGTGTTCGCCGTGGTGCTGCTCAGCGGCCTGGGCGAGGGCGCCCGGCGCTTCGTCATCGGCGAGTTCGACCAGCTCGGCCGCCACCTGCTGATCGTGGTGCCGGGGCGCAACCAGACCACCGGCGGCATGCCACCGGTCACCGGCCTGGCGCCGCGCGAGTTGACCCTCGGCGATGCCCTGGCCATCGCCCGCCTGCCGCAGGTGCGGCGGGTGGCGCCGCAGCAGTCGGGGCGCGCCGAGGTGCGCGCCGGCAATCGCCACCGCGAGACGCTGATCGTCGGCACCGACCACAACTTCTTCGCCATGCGCGGCCTGCAGCTGGCCCAGGGCCAGGCGCTGCCGAGCCTGGCCGCGGGCCAGGGCGAGGCGGTCGGCGTGCTCGGCGCACGGCTGCGCCGCGAGCTGTTCGGCGACGGGCCGGCGCTGGGCCAGTGGCTGCG
>MTEX01010446.1_pt1 | contig 13486 bp, 10 predicted proteins | sample 1042691 | NCBI WGS metagenome assembly MTEX01 (sample SAMN06185810, study PRJNA358809) | soil metagenome | isolation source: soil biostimulated with molasses as carbon source | place: India | collected 2015-05-23
TGCTCGGCTTCGCGGGTGGCCAAGGCGGCGCGCGCGCGTTGCACGGCCAGTTCGAAGTCGGCGGACTCCAGGCGCACCAGCAGGTCGCCTTTGCTGACATGCTGGTTGTCCTCGACCCGCACCTCGTCGATGCGTGCGCCCAACTGGCTGGAAATGCGCGTGATCTCGCCCTGTACGTAGGCGTTGTCGGTGCTTTCGTAGAAGCGACCCTTGAAGTACCAGTGCCCCACGAAAGCGAGGGCGATGACGGCCACCAAGGTGAAGAAGACCAGCAGGCGGCGTTTGAGTTGGGCAGGCATGAGGACTATCGTTCCAGAAATGTAAATAAATTTAACAGCGGCGCATGGCCGGTCGACAAGTGACGTTCGCGCCATTGCTGGAGCCCGGAGCCCGCCTCCTGCTAACATCCCGCCTTTGTTTCATCTTTCGTTCGAGACTCTCCATGACCACCGTACGCACGCGTATCGCGCCATCGCCTACCGGCGACCCCCATGTCGGCACCGCCTACATCGCCCTTTTCAACTACTGCTTTGCCAAGCAGCACGGCGGTGAGTTCATCCTGCGCATCGAAGACACCGACCAGCTGCGCTCCACGCGCGAGTCGGAACAGCAGATCTTCGATGCCCTGCGCTGGCTCGGCATCGAATGGAACGAAGGCCCGGACGTCGGCGGCCCGCACGGCCCGTACCGGCAGAGCGAGCGTGGCGAGATCTACGCCAAGTACGCCAAGGAGCTGGTTGACGCTGGCCATGCCTTCTACTGCTTCTGCACCGCCGAAGAGCTGGAGCAGATGCGCGCCGAGCAGCAAGCCCGTGGCGAAACCCCGCGCTACGACGGCCGCGCGCTGCTGCTGAGCGCCGAGGAAGTGCAGCGCCGCCTGGACGCTGGCGAGCCGCACGTGATCCGCATGAAAGTGCCGAGCGAAGGCGTGTGCGTGGTCCCGGACATGCTGCGTGGCGATGTCGAGATCCCGTGGGACCGCATGGACATGCAGGTGCTGATGAAGAACGACGGCCTGCCGACGTACTTCCTGGCCAACGTGGTCGACGACCATCTGATGGGTATCACCCACGTGCTGCGCGGCGAAGAGTGGCTGCCATCGGCACCCAAGCTGATCAAGCTGTACGAATACTTCGGCTGGGAACAGCCCAAGCTATGCTACATGCCGCTGCTGCGTAACCCGGACAAGTCCAAGCTGTCAAAGCGCAAGAACCCGACCTCGGTGACTTTCTACGAGCGCATGGGCTTCATGCCCGAGGCGATGCTCAACTACCTGGGCCGCATGGGCTGGTCGATGCCGGACGAGCGCGAGAAGTTCTCGCTGGCCGAGATGGTCGAGCACTTCGACCTGTCGCGTATCTCGCTGGGCGGCCCGATCTTCGACATCGAGAAGCTGTCCTGGCTGAACGGCCAGTGGTTGCGCGAACTGCCGGTCGAGGAGTTCGCCGCACGCCTGCAGAAGTGGGCATTCAACAGCGATTACATGATGAAGATCGCCCCGCACGTGCAGGGCCGGGTGGAAACCTTCAGCCAGGTAGCCCCGCTGGGCGGGTTCTTCTTCGAAGGCGCGCTGAAGCTCGACGCCAAGCTGTTCGAAAGCAAGAAGCTGTCGGCTGACCAGGTACGCCAGGTGATCCAGCTGATCCTGTGGAAGCTCGAAAGCCTGCGTCAATGGGAAAAAGAGCGCATCACCGGTTGCATCCAGGCGGTGGTCGAGGCGTTGGAGCTGAAGCTGCGTGACGCCATGCCGCTGATGTTTGCTGCCATTACCGGCCAGGCCAGCTCGGTTTCGGTACTGGATGCCATGGAAATCCTTGGCCCGGACCTGACCCGATATCGCCTGCGCCAGGCCCTGGACCTGCTGGGTGGTGTGTCGAAGAAAGAAAACAAAGAGTGGGAAAAGCTGCTGGCCTCCATCGCCTGACAGTAGTCCCGAGGCCATAAGCCGAACTTGTGGGAGCGGGTTCACCCGCGAATACGATGGTGCATTTTCCGGCGCATTCGCGGGTAAACCCGCTCCCACAGGGCTCACTGTTGAGTTTTGGCAAGGGCAGGGCGGTAAGTGATTGTTATCTGTGAAAATTTTTTTGAATATTTTGAAAAATTCGTTTGACAGCCCTGCAATCCGATCTTAATATGCGCCCCGTCCACAGCGATGAACGAAAACGAAACGCCAGGCACCCAGCCAGCGCTTCGGTTCAAAGCGACATTGTGGGGCTATAGCTCAGCTGGGAGAGCGCCTGCATGGCATGCAGGAGGTCAGCGGTTCGATCCCGCTTAGCTCCACCAAATTCCGCTTGGCAGCCAAGGTTGTCAGGCAAGACCGGGTCCGGCAACCGGGTCTTGAAGGTAAGAAGGTTCGTCCCCTTCGTCTAGTGGCCTAGGACACCGCCCTTTCACGGCGGTAACAGGGGTTCGAGTCCCCTAGGGGACGCCAGTTTTGCACAAGCGATGTTTCACGATGTCGCTGGGCCGAGAGGCTAGAAATCCGGGGCTATAGCTCAGCTGGGAGAGCGCCTGCATGGCATGCAGGAGGTCAGCGGTTCGATCCCGCTTAGCTCCACCAAATTTTGCCGCGGTTCGCGCAAGCGGATCGGCACGAAGGTTACGTCCCCTTCGTCTAGTGGCCTAGGACACCGCCCTTTCACGGCGGTAACAGGGGTTCGAGTCCCCTAGGGGACGCCACTTTTCCTGCGTTTTGCAGGGCTTAAAAAGGCTCGTCGATTATTGATGAGCCTTTTGTTTCGGGGCTATAGCTCAGCTGGGAGAGCGCCTGCATGGCATGCAGGAGGTCAGCGGTTCGATCCCGCTTAGCTCCACCATTTCTGCCAGGGTTCACATACGTGGATCTTCGCGAAGGTTACGTCCCCTTCGTCTAGTGGCCTAGGACACCGCCCTTTCACGGCGGTAACAGGGGTTCGAGTCCCCTAGGGGACGCCACATTTACCCGCGTATTGCGGGACCTTAAAGGCTCATTCGCTTATTGAATGGGCCTTTTGTTTTTTCTCCCACAAAAAAACTCGCCGACAGAAGGCTGCAGAATTCGCTTGCGGAAAAATATGATGGGGATAATATTTCGATCATCATATTTTATCGGCGAGTGCCTGATGAGCGACAAGAAGAGCAAAACCCGCGAGCGCATTCTCGAAGCGGCATGCACGGCGTTGATCCAGCATGGCCCGGCCGAGCCTAGCGTCAGCCAGGTGATGGGGGCGGCAGGCCTGACCGTGGGCGGTTTCTACGCCCATTTCGACAGCAAGGACGAAATGATGCTCGAGGCGTTCCGCCAACTGTTGGGCGAGCGCCGAGCCTTGCTGGCCCAGGTCGATCCCAGCCTCGATGGCGCTGAGCGGCGGGCATTGGTCAGCGCCTTCTACCTATCGCGCAAGCACCGCGATGCCGAGGTGCATGCCTGCCCACTGCCCAATTCGCTGGGTGAAATGCAGCGCCTGCCACAGGCTTTTCGCGAGGTGCTGGCCGAGCACATCGAGTTGATGACGGCCGCCATGGTCGACCGCCCCGAGGAAGCCGACAAGGCCCTGGCCGACCTGGCCCTGATGATCGGCGGCCTGGCCCTGGCCCGGGCCTTGGGCACCAGCGAGCTGTCTGACCGCATTCTACGCGCCGCCAAATCGGCGGTGCTCTGACAGGAGCATGGCGATGACGACCCTGAGCTGGATTCGTGGTGTCAACGGCACCCTGGGCCGCCTGGCCCCGGAGCGTGTTGCGGGCAAGATGCGCCGTGCCTTCATGACCCCGCGCAACCTGCCGCCGCGGCAATGGGAACTGCCGGTACTGGCCAGCGCCGAGCGCATCACCTTGCGCTTCGGTTTGTCTGCGTTGCGATGGGGCAAAGGGCCGACTGTGCTGTTGATGCACGGTTGGGAGGGGCGGCCGACCCAGTTTGCCGCCTTGATCGAGGCCCTGGTCCAGGCCGGGCACACCGTGGTGGCGCTGGACGGGCCAGGGCATGGTCGGTCGCCCGGCGCGCAGGCGCACGTGGTGCTGTTTGCCCGGGCCTTGCTGGAGGCTGCCGCCGAGTTGCCGCCGCTGCGCGCAGTGATTGGCCATTCCATGGGCGGTGCCAGTGTGTTGCTGGCGCTGCAGATGGGCCTGCGTGCGGAAGCGGCAGTGAGCATCGCTGCACCGGCGCAACTGCTGGGCGTACTGCGTGGTTTCGCCCACCGCCTGGGCCTGCCGGCACGGGCGCGGGCCGCATTCATCCGCCAGGTGGAGCGGGATGTGGGCATGCAGATTGCGCGGCTCGATGTCAGTGGTTACCAGCTGGAGTTGCCGGGGTTGGTGGTGCATGCCGCCAATGACGAGCTGGTGCCGGCTGGCGAAGCCCAGGCCATTCACAAGGCCTGGTTCGACAGCCGGCTGTTGCTGCTGGAGGAGGGCGGGCACCAGCGCGTGCTGGCCGACCCGCGCCTGGGTGAAGCGGTGCTGGAGCTGCTGGCCCGGGCTGGTGCGGTCCCTGTAGGAGAGGCCTTGCGTCGCGATGGGCTGCGCAGCAGCCCCGGCAATCTGTGCTGGGACTGAGATTTTCGGGCCGCTACGCGCCCCATCGCGACACAAGGCCGCTCCTGCAAGGGCGCGTAGCCCCGCAGGCAAGCGTCGAAGGGCTGGACTTTGCCCCGCAGGTCACTGCTAAATTCACTTTTGCGCCAAGGAAGCGAATATGAGCTGGGACCTGGCAACACCTTTCGTCATCGACCTGCGCGTGGCTAACGAGGACATCGATGGCCTCGGCCACGCCAACAATGCCGTCTACGTCACCTGGCTGGAGCGCTGCGCCTGGCGCCACTCGCAGCGCCTGGGCCTGGACCTGGCCGAATACCGCCGGCTGGACCGGGCCATGGCCGTGGTGCGCCACGAAATCGACTACCTGGCTGCCGCCTACGAGGACGACGAACTGCAACTGGCCACCTGGATCATCGACTGGGACCAGCGCCTGCGCATGACCCGGCGCTTCCAGCTCAAGCGCCCGCGTGACGGCGTGACCCTGCTGCGCGCCCAGACCACCTTCGCCTGCATCGAGCTGTCCAGCGGCAAGCCCAGGCGCATGCCGGCGGAATTCCTCGATGGTTACGGCCCGGCGCTGATCGGCGCCTGAAACAGCGGCAATTTTTGCTAGACTGCCGGCTTTTTCCCGCCGAGACCCCGACATGCAAATTGCCCTGGCCCCCATGGAGGGGCTGGTCGACAACATCCTGCGCGACGTGCTGACCCGCGTTGGCGGTATCGACTGGTGCGTCACCGAGTTCATTCGCGTATGTGACCGCCTGCTGCCGCCTGCCTCGTTCGACAAGCTGGCGCCCGAGTTGCGCAACGGCGCGCGGACTGCCGCCGGGGTGCCGATGCGTGTGCAATTGCTGGGTTCCGACCCGGTGTGCCTGGCCGAAAACGCTGCGCTGGCTTGCGCGCTGGGGGCGCCGGTGATCGACCTGAACTTCGGTTGCCCGGCCAAGACCGTTAACAAGTCGCGTGGTGGTGCAGTACTGCTCAAGGAGCCGGAGCTGCTGCACGCCATCGTGCGCGAGGTGCGCCGCGCCGTGCCGGCGGATATTCCGGTGACGGCGAAGATGCGCCTGGGCTTCGACAGCCCCGATGGCGCGCTGGACTGTGCCACCGCCCTGGCCGAGGGCGGTTCGGCGCACCTGGTGGTGCATGCGCGGACCAAGGTCGAGGGCTACAAGCCGCCGGCCCACTGGGAGTGGGTGGCGCGGGTGCAGGATGTGGTCAAGGTGCCGGTGTTCGCCAATGGCGAGATCTGGACCGTGGACGACTGGCAGCGTTGTCGCGAAGTCAGTGGTGCCGAAGACATCATGCTGGGCCGCGGGCTGGTCTCGCGCCCGGACCTGGGCCTGCAGATTGCCGCAGCGCGTGATGGGCGGGAATACCTGCCGATGACCTGGGCCGACCTGCTGCCGTTGTTGCGTGAATTCTGGCGCCAGGCCCAGGCCAAGCTGTCGCCGCGTTATGCGCCGGGGCGGATGAAGCAGTGGTTGGCGATGCTGACCCGCAGTTACCCGGAGGCGGTGGTGCTGTTCGCCGAATTGCGCCGGGAAGATGACTGCGCGCGGATCAGTCGCTTGCTGGGGGTTGAAGCGCAACCTTTGGCGGCATGTGTTGCCTGATCAGGCGCTTTCACCGGCGTGCCTGCGAAAAGGGGGCGCACCGGTTCAAGATTTTTTTGCTGGCCCCTCTTGAAAGCATTTCCCTCGACCCTATCTCTTGAGTACGCGATGCCGAAGTCGGGTCGCGTAGTGACTTTACTTGCTGAATCTCAGGAGTTTATGACCATGAACACTGCTTTCTCTCTTGCTCCACTGTTCCGCCATTCCGTAGGTTTCGACCGTTTCAACGACCTGTTCGAATCTGCGGCACGTAACGAGGCCGGTAGCAGCTACCCGCCCTACAACGTGGAAAAGCATGGCGATGACCAATACCGCATCGTGGTAGCCGCAGCCGGCTTCCAGGAGCAGGACCTCGACCTGCAGGTCGAAAAAGGTGTCCTGACCGTGTCCGGTGGCAAGCGCGACAACGGCACTGAAGAAGTGACCTACCTGCACCAGGGTATCGCGCAGCGCGCCTTCAAGCTGTCCTTCCGCCTGGCCGACCATATCGAAGTCAAGGCTGCCGGCCTGGCCAATGGCCTGCTCAGCATCGACCTGCTGCGCATCGTGCCTGAAGAAGCCAAGGCCAAGCGCATCCCGATCAATGGTGACAAGCCAGCGCTGAACTGATCGCGGCGATGTGAAAAAGGGCACCCCCGGGGTGCCCTTTTTTGTGCCCGCAGTACTGGCCTTTGCGCGCTACCTTTTGTAGGCGCGGCCTGGTGTCGCGATGGGGCGCGAAGCGGCCCCAAGATCCCAGCCGTTGCAACAATAGCCGGGGCTGCGGCGCTGCCGATCGCGACACCAGGCTGCTCCTGCAGGGCGCGTGTCAGTGTCAGCTTCCGGAATTCGCCGGCGCCTCCAGCAACATCTGCCGAAACTCCGACAAGGGCAGCGGCCGGCTGTGCAGGTACCCCTGGTACAAATGGCAGCCCAGCCGCTCCAGGAACTCCAGTTGTTCGGTCAGTTCCACCCCTTCGGCAATCACCGCCAGGTCCAGGCTGCGGGCCATGGCGACGATGGCGCGGACGATTTCGGCGTCGTTCGGGTCCATCGGCGCATCGCGCACGAAGGTCTGGTCGATTTTCAGTGCGTCCACCGGCAGCCGTTTCAGGTAGGTCAGCGAGGAGTAGCCGGTGCCGAAGTCATCCATGGCAAAACTCACCCCGTGACGCTTCAGCTCACGCATCTTGCTGATGGTGTCTTCGAGGTTCTGGATGACGATACCTTCGGTGATTTCCAGCTTCAGCATCTGCCGCGGCAAACGGTAGTCGTCCAGGCTGCGCAGCACCCGCCCGACGAAATCGTTCTGGCGGAATTGCCGCGGGCTGATGTTCACGCACAGGCTGAAGCTGTCGGCCTCGACCAGCCCGTCGGCCAGCATGCTGGCGCAGGCGTCGCAGGCTTCGTCGAGAATCCAGCTGCCAACTTCCAGGATCAGGCCGCTTTCTTCCAGCACCTGGATGAATTGTGCCGGCGGTTGCTGGCCCAGTTGCGGGTGGTGCCAGCGCAGCAACACCTCGGCGCCGACGATGCGGTTGTCACGCGCGTCCACCTGCGGCTGGAAGTGCAACGCCAGTTCGCCACGGGCCAGGGCCAGGCGCAGGTCGTTTTCCATGCGCAGGCGCTCGCTGGCGGCTTTCTGCATGGTGGTGTGGAACAACTGGGTGGTGTTGCGCCCGGAGTCCTTGGCCCGGTACAAGGCGATATCGGCGCGCTTGAGCAGGTCGGCTGGCGTGGCACCATGGTCGGGGATCAGTGCGACACCGATGCTCGGCGTCACCTGCAGGCGCTGGCCATCCAGCGACATCGGCTCGGCCAGCAGTTCGCGCAGGGTGTCGGCCAGTTCGCGGACCTTTGCTTCGACCATGTCGCGGCTGCCTTCCAGGCCGCTCAGCAATACCACGAACTCGTCGCCACCCAGGCGCGCCACGGTGTCTTCCAGGCGCACGCTGGCTTCCAGGCGCGCAGTGACGATCTTCAGCACCGTGTCGCCCACCGGGTGGCCCAGCGAGTCGTTGATGTGCTTGAAATGGTCGAGGTCGAGGAACAGCAGGGCGCCGCGCAGGTTATGGCGCTTGAGCAGGGCGATCTGCTGGCTCAGGCGGTCCATCAGCAGGGCGCGGTTGGGCAGGTTGGTCAAAGGGTCGTGATAGGCCAGGTGGCGAATCTGCGCTTGGGCATTCTTCAGCTGGCTGACATCGCGAGCGTTCAGCAGCAGGCAGTCGACTTCGTTCAGGGTAATGGGTTCGACCGATACCTCCACGGTGAGGATATCGCCACGCTTGTTGCGCCCGAGCATCTCGCGGTGGTGCACCCGGCCACGCTCGCGCAACTCGGCCAGCAGGGCGCTACGCTGCTTGTCGTCGGCCCAGATGCCCACCTCGTACACCGTGCGGCCGACCACTTCGGCGGCGCTGTAGCCGGTCAGGCGGCAGAAACCGTCGTTGATTTCCAGGTAGCGGCCACTGTAGCGCTCGGTGATGGTGATGGCATCGGGGCTGGAGTGGAAGGCTTTGGCGAACTTCTCCTCGCTGGACTTGAGCGCCGCCTCGGCGCGCTGCTGCTGGGTGATGTCGCGCAGGGTGGTGACGCTGCAGGGCTGGCCGTCGACGGTGATCAGGCGGCTGGAAATCACGCAGGTCAGCGGTGCGCCATTGCGGTGGTTGACCACCACGGCGACGTTGCTCAGGGCCTGTTCGCGGATCACCCGCTCGATGCGTTGCGCGCGCTCGAAGGTCTCGGCCCACAGGCCGATTTCCTCGGCCGTGCGGCCGATGACCTGGTCGGTGCTCCAGCCGAAGGTCTGGGTGAACGCCGGGTTGATCTCGATGAACTGGCCGGTGTCCTGGCGGTTGACGCAGATCGGGTCGGGGCTGACCTGGAACAGGCTGGCGAACTTCTCTTCCGAAGCGCTCAGGCGTTGTTCGCGTTCCACCTGGTCGGTGATGTCGAGCAAGGTGCCGGCCATGCGCAGCGGGTTGCCCTGCTCGTCGCGGTACAGCCGGGCGCGGCTTTCGATATAGCGCGAGACGCCGTTTTCCAGTTGTACCTGGTAGGTCACCTGGTAGTTGCCGGCAGGGCCTTCGCGCAAGCTGCGGTAGGTCTGGCGCATCGCGTTGCGCTCTTGCTCCGGCACCCCTTCGAAGAATGCGTCGAACGATTCGTGAAAGGGGATCGGCGGCAGGCCATGCAACTGCGCGGCGCGGGCCGAGCCATAGAGCATGCCGCTGGGGATATGCCAGTCCCAGGTGCCCAGCTGGGCCGAGTCCAGGGCCAGGTCCAGGCGCTCCTGGCTTTCCTTCAGCGCCTGTTCGGCGCGTTTGCGTTCGGTGGTGTCCATGAAGGTGCTGAGGAGGAAGGTCACGCCCTCCAGCTCTATGCCCTGGGTGCTGAGTATGCCGTCATGCACCTTGCCGCTGATGGCGCGGAACTGGACTTCCAGGTTCAACGGGCCGTTGCTGGTGCGGGTCGACTCCAGCAACTGGTGACGCTGTTCGGGGTTGACCCACAGGCCCAGTTCCAGGCTGGTCTTGCCGATCACCTGGCTGCCGGGCCAGCCGAACATGTTTTCGAAGTGCTGGTTGACCTCGAAAATCATGCCGTCGTGGCGGCGGGTCAGCAGAATGGCGTTGGGGCTGAGGTGGAACAGGGTGGCGAAGCGCTTTTCCGAGTTGATCAGCGCGGTTTCCCGTTCGCGCTGGCGGGTGATCTCGCGGATCACCCCGATCATCTGCGGCCGGCCTTGCTGGTCATGGGTCAGGCTGCCGTTGATCTCCAGCCAGTGCAGGCTGCCGTCCGGCCAGCGGATGCGATGGCGCATGGCCTTTTCCGCCGGCTCGCCGTTGACCACGGCCTGGAACAGCTGGCGGGTGCGGGCGCGGTCTTCTTCTGGCAGCAGGTCGAGATAGTCGATATCGCTGGGTAGCGGCTTGTACGGGTCGAAGCCGAACAGCGCCTGGGTGCCGCGCGACCAGCTCACCCGGCCGGTCTGTATATCCCAGAGCCAGGCGCCCAGCCGCGCCCCATTGAGCGCGGCCAGCAGTTGCGGGGCGTTCTGCCAGGCCTGTTCCGACTCCTGGGGATCGGCCGCAGGGATGCGCGGCAGGCGCGGAAAGCGGTTCGCTGATTTGGGCATCGGTACCAGACCTTTGGCGTATGACGCGTCCTTTGAGATGGAAAAACCGGGCTGACGGCCGGTCAGGCGGGCCCCGCGTGGCTGTCGAGCAGGGCCATGAATGCCCTGGCCGCGTTCGATAACGTACGCTCAGTGTGCAAAATGTAGCCTAGCTGGCGCGACAGCTGTATGCCCGGCAAAGTGATGGGTGCAACCTGTTCATCGAGCATGGTGCGCGGTAGCACGCTCCAGGCCAGGCCGATCGACACCATCATCTTGATGGTTTCCAGATAATTGGTGCTCATGGCGATGTTCGGGGCCAGGCCCTGGCTTTCGAACAGGCGCTGGACGATATGGTGGGTGAAGGTATTGCCGCCCGGGAATACTGCCGGGTGGCGCGCGACGTCGGCCAGGCTCACCGCATGGTTGGCGGCCAGTGGGTGTTCTGGGGCAGCGACGAAATCCAGGGCGTCGTCCCACACCGGCACGGCCTTGACCAGGTGATGCGGTTCGGGTGCCAGGGTGATTACGGCAATCTCGGCGCGGCCATGCAGGATTTCGTCGTAGGCCTGTTCCGAATCCATGAACTGGATATCCAGCGCCACGGCCGGGTATTGGCGGGTAAACGCGCGCAACAGCGGCGGCAGGCGGTGCAGGCCGATGTGGTGGCTGGTGGCCAGGGTCAGGCGGCCGCTGACTTCGCCGGTCAGGTTGGTCAGCGCCCGGCGGGTATCATCGAGCACATTGAGGATCTGGTAGGCGCGCGGTAGCAAGGCGCGGCCAGCCTCGGTCAGGGTGACCTCGCGGCCCAGCCGGTCGAACAGGCGCACCTCCAGTTGCTGTTCCAGCCCGGCGATGCGCTTGCTGACCGCTGGCTGGGTCAGGAACAGGCGTTCGGCTGCCGCGGAAAAGCTTCCAGTTTCGGCAATGGCGATGAAGGCGCTAAGGTTGGCCAGGTCCATGGTTTGAATTCCTATTGGTTATCCAAAGCATAAAAATTATGAATTTGAGTTATTCAATCTAAACCCCTAGCATCGACCGCACAAGCCAAGGGGTCTTTGGCATAGAAAGACGCTGATGAGGAACAGTCTGATGGCTGGCAAAACGCTCTACGACAAACTCTGGGAAGCCCATGAGGTCAAGCGCCGCGATGACGGCTCGTCCTTGATCTACATCGACCGCCACATCATCCACGAAGTGACGTCGCCCCAGGCCTTCGAAGGCCTGCGCCTGGCCAATCGCAAGCCTTGGCGCATCGACGCCAACATCGCCACGCCGGATCACAACGTGCCGACCACGCCCGAGCGCAAGGGGGGGATCGAGGCCATCGTCGACCAGGTGTCGCGCCTGCAGGTACAGACCCTCGACGAAAACTGTGACGAATACGGCATCGTCGAATTCAAGATGAACGACGAGCGCCAGGGCATCGTCCACGTCATCAGCCCGGAGCAGGGTGCCACCTTGCCGGGCATGACCGTGGTCTGCGGCGATTCGCACACCTCCACCCATGGCGCTTTCGGCGCCTTGGCCCACGGTATCGGTACTTCCGAAGTCGAGCACGTGCTGGCGACCCAGTGCCTGGTCGCCAAGAAGATGAAGAACATGCTGGTGCGCGTGGAAGGCCAGTTGCCTGCCGGCGTTACCGCCAAGGACATCGTCCTGGCGGTGATCGGCAAGATCGGCACCGCCGGTGGTAACGGCCACGCCATGGAATTTGCCGGCAGCGCCATCCGCGAATTGTCGATGGAAGGCCGCATGACCATCTGCAACATGTCCATCGAAGCCGGTGCCCGCGTAGGCCTGGTAGCGGTGGACGACACCACCGTTGCCTATGTCGAAGGCCGCCCGTATGCGCCCAAGGGCGAGCAGTGGAAACAGGCGGTCGCAGCCTGGAAAGGCCTGGTTTCCGACGCTGACGCGGTGTTCGACACCGTGGTCGAGCTCGACGCTGCGCAAATCAAGCCGCAGGTCAGCTGGGGCACTTCGCCGGAGATGGTCCTGGCTGTCGACCAGCGCGTGCCGGACCCGGCTGCCGAGCCGGACCTGATCAAGCGTGGTTCGATCGAGCGTGCCCTCAAGTACATGGGCCTGGCCGCCAACCAGGCGATCACCGACATCAAGCTCGACCGCGTGTTCATCGGCTCGTGCACCAACTCGCGCATCGAAGACCTGCGCGCCGCGGCTGCAATCGCCAAGGGCCGCAAGGTCGCAGCCAACGTCAAGCAGGCGCTGGTGGTGCCGGGCTCGGGCCTGGTCAAGGCCCAGGCCGAACGCGAAGGCCTGGACAAGATCTTCCTCGAAGCCGGTTTCGAATGGCGTGAACCAGGCTGCTCGATGTGCCTGGCGATGAACCCGGACCGCCTGGAGAGCGGCGAGCACTGCGCGTCCACCTCCAACCGCAACTTCGAAGGCCGTCAGGGCGCCGGTGGCCGTACCCACCTGGTCAGCCCGGCCATGGCCGCCGCTGCTGCGGTGACCGGCCACTTCATCGATGTCCGCGAGTTGATCCAAGGGAGCGCAGCATGAAAGCCTTTACCCAGCACACTGGCCTGGTCGCCCCGTTGGACCGTGCCAACGTCGACACCGACCAGATCATCCCCAAGCAGTTCCTGAAGTCGATCAAGCGCACTGGCTTCGGCCCCAACCTGTTCGACGAGTGGCGTTACCTGGATGTGGGCCAGCCCTACCAGGACAACAGCAAGCGCCCGTTGAACAAGGAATTCGTGCTCAACCACGAACGTTACCAGGGCGCCAGCGTGCTGCTGGCGCGGGAGAACTTCGGTTGCGGCTCGAGCCGTGAGCACGCGCCGTGGGCGCTGGACGAGTACGGCTTCCGCAGCGTGATCGCGCCAAGCTTTGCCGACATCTTCTTCAATAACAGCTTCAAGAACGGCTTGCTGCCGATCATCCTCAGTGATGAGGAAGTCGACGAGCTGTTCAAGCAGGTCGAAGCCAACCCCGGCTACCAGCTGGTCATCGACCTGCAGGCGCAGGCCGTGACCCGCCCGGATGGCAAGGTGCTGCACTTCGAGATCGACGCGTTCCGCAAGCACTGCCTGCTCAATGGCCTGGACGATATCGGCCTGACCTTGCAGGACAGCGACGCGATCAAGGCTTTCGAAAGCAAGCATCGCGCAGCGCAGCCTTGGCTGTTCCGTGATGCCTGATTGTTTGTAGGTGGCAGTACCGGCCTCTTCGCGGGCACGCCCGCTCCCACAGAGAGCAGCGCTGTACCTGTGGGAGCGGGCAT
>MTEX01001389.1_pt1 | contig 13414 bp, 9 predicted proteins | sample 1042691 | NCBI WGS metagenome assembly MTEX01 (sample SAMN06185810, study PRJNA358809) | soil metagenome | isolation source: soil biostimulated with molasses as carbon source | place: India | collected 2015-05-23
GCTTTTAAGAGCGGCCTTGTGTCGCGAAAGGGCCTCAAAGCGGCCCCATCGGCCTGACGGTTTGATATAAGATAACGCCCCTCAGATTTCTCCCGCCTTGCCTTGCCCCGGAGTCCCCCATGACGGCCCCAGCCGAGCTTTCGCCCACCCTCCAACTGGCCTGCGACCTGATCCGTCGCCCCTCGGTCACCCCCGTCGACGCCGACTGCCAGGCGCAGATGATGAACCGCCTGGGCGCCGTGGGCTTCCAGCTGGAACCGATGCGCATCGAGGACGTCGACAACTTCTGGGCCACCCACGGTACCCAGGACGGCCCGGTGCTGTGCTTCGCCGGCCACACCGACGTGGTGCCCACCGGCCCGGTGCAACAATGGCAGCATGAACCCTTCGAAGCGCTGATCGACGCCGACGGCATGCTCTGCGGCCGTGGCGCCGCCGACATGAAAGGCAGCCTGGCGTCCATGGTGGTGGCCAGCGAGCGCTTCGTGCGGGACTACCCGGACCACCGTGGCAAGGTCGCCTTCCTCATCACCAGCGACGAGGAAGGCCCGGCCCATCACGGCACCAAGGCCGTGGTCGAGCGCCTGAAAGCGCGCAACGAGCGCCTGGACTGGTGCATCGTCGGCGAGCCGTCCAGCACCACCCTGCTGGGTGACGTGGTCAAGAATGGCCGCCGTGGCTCGTTGGGCGCCAAGCTGACCGTGCGCGGCAAGCAGGGCCACGTGGCCTACCCACACCTGGCGCGCAACCCGATCCACCTGGCCGCCCCGGCCCTGGCCGAACTGGCCGCCGAGCACTGGGACGAAGGCAATGCGTTCTTCCCGCCGACCAGCTTCCAGATCTCCAACCTCAATGCTGGCACCGGCGCTACCAATGTGGTCCCGGGCGAGCTGAGCGCGCTGTTCAACTTCCGCTTCTCCACCGAGTCCACCGTCGAAGGCCTGCAGGCGCGGGTGTCGGCCATTCTCGACAAGCATGAACTGGACTGGTCGATCGACTGGGCACTGTCGGGCCTGCCGTTCCTCACCGAGCCGGGCGAGCTGCTGGACGCGGTATCGGCCAGCATCAAGGGCGTCACCGGTCGCGACACCCAGCCGTCCACCAGCGGTGGTACCTCCGATGGCCGCTTCATCGCCACCATGGGTACCCAGGTGGTCGAGCTTGGCCCGGTCAACGCCACCATCCACCAGGTTGACGAGCGGATCCTGGCCAGCGACCTCGACCTGCTGACCGAAATCTACTACCAGACCCTGGTCCGGTTGCTCGCCTGATGCTCGCCTGCCCCCTTTGCCAAGCGCCGCTGAGCCGGCTCGACAACGGTGTGGTGTGCCCGGCCGGCCACCGCTTCGACCGCGCCCGCCAGGGTTACCTGAACCTGTTGCCGGTGCAGCACAAGAACAGCCGCGACCCGGGTGACAACCAGGCCATGGTCGAGGCCCGCCGCGATTTCCTCGAGGCCGGCCACTACGCCCCGGTGGCGCGCCGCCTGGCCGAACTGGCCGCCGAGCGCCAGCCCTCCGCCTGGCTGGACATCGGTTGCGGCGAGGGCTACTACACCGCGCAGCTCGCCCAGGCGCTGCCAGCCGCCGAGGGCTATGCCCTGGACATCTCCCGCGAGGCGGTCAAGCGCGCCTGCCGCCGCGCGCCCGAGGTCACCTGGATGGTCGCCAGCATGGCCCGGGTGCCGCTGGCCGACGCCAGCTGCCAGTTCATCGCCAGCGTGTTCAGCCCGCTCGACTGGGCCGAGGCCAAGCGCCTGCTCAGCCCTGGCGGCGGCCTGATGCGGGTCGGCCCCACCAGCGGCCACCTGATGGAACTGCGCGAAGTGCTCTACGATGAAGTACGCCCTTACGCCGACGACAAGCACCTCGCACTGGTCCCCGAAGGCATGGCCCATGCCCACAGCGAAACCCTCGAGTTCCGCCTGAGCCTGGTCGCGCCCAAGGCCCGCGCCGACCTGCTGGCCATGACCCCGCACGGCTGGCGCGCCAGTGCCGCAAGGCGTGCCCGGGTGATCGACCAGGCCGAGCCGTTCGAAGTCACGGTTTCCATGCGTTATGACTATTTCCTGCGCCAAGACTGAGCACACCGGAGCCCTTATGCGCCAACCTGATATCGAGATCTACCTGAAGGACGCCGACGTCGACCACAAGCAGATTGCCGAGTGGCTTGCCCAGGCGATCGGCCCGTGCAGCGAATGGCAGCAGAAAGGCCAGACCTTCAAATGCCAGGCCGGTAACATTCCGGTCACCTGGTTACCCAAAGCTGTAGGGAAATGGAACAGCCTTTACCTGGAAAGCGACCAGACGCCCTGGGCCGATGACGTTGCCTGCGCCCGCGCCGCTTTCGCCGCACTGGGTGTGGAAGTGCGCTGCGCGCCGGGTGGCTGGGTGGAAGAAGACGGGGAAGAGGATGCCGACCGCTGGGTCCGCATCAGCGCCGACGGTGAAGAGGAGATCACCTGGCGTACCTGAGACAGCCCTGCGCTTCTACTGCAGGAGCGGCCTTGGGTCGCGAAAGGGTCACATGGCGCCCCCCGGTTGTCAGCGTTGCTCGCCACACCGCAGGGGCTGCCTTGCAGCCCTTTCGCGACACGAGGCCGCTCCTACACTGGCCGCGTCAATCGGCCTCTACAGCAGGGGTTCAGAGCCCTACTACGTCTTCGGCTTGCAGGCCTTTCTGGCCCTGCACGCAGGCGTATTCCACCCGCTGCCCTTCGACCAGGGTACGATGCCCCTCACCGCGAATCGCCCGATAGTGGACGAACACATCCGCACCACCTTCGCGCTGAATGAAGCCATAACCCTTGGCATCGTTGAACCACTTTACATTCCCAGTCTCACGAGACGACATCTGAACTACTCCGGATTTTTATTGTGAAGATCGCCTTGTAGACACGAAGCCTCCGCCACGTGTCGACGCCGCTTGCGCAAATATCCTGCAAGTGGCAGGCCGAGTATATGACACAGAACAAAAAAATTTGATGACCGTCGCGCCGTTCGGCGATTTTTGCTGAACTTGCGCGGATACGGCAGACTAATTGGCCAGATACCCACTGAATTTCACACCCAGGGCACACACCCCATGACCCGTTCCCCCCTGCGCCGCCTGATCTTCGGCGCCCTGCGTCGCCTGTTGTACCTGTGGGTGCGCTCCGAGACCATCAACCAGTCCTCCCTCACCCTCAAGCTCGACCGCAGCCGCCCGGTGTTCTATGCCCTGCCCTCGCCGGCGCTCAGCGACCTGGTCGTGCTTGACCATGAATGCACCAAGGCGGGGCTGCCGCGCCCGGTGCTGCCGGTGGCGGTGGGCCCGCTGCAGGAGCCGGCTGCGTTCTTCTACCTGACCCCGGACCCGGACTGGCTCGGCCGCCACGACAAGCGTGGCGCGCCACCAACCCTGGAGCGCCTGGTCGCGACCGTGGGCCAGCATGCCGAAGAGGACGCCCAGATCATCCCGGTCAGCGTGTTCTGGGGCCAGACCCCGGCCAGTGAATCCAGCCCGTGGAAACTGCTGTTCGCCGACAGCTGGGCGGTTACCGGACGCCTGCGCCGGCTGCTGACCGTGCTGGTGCTGGGGCGCAAGACCCGCGTGCAGTTCTCGGCGCCGATCCACCTGCGCGAACTGGTGCAGCACAACAAAGGCCAGGAGCGCACCGTGCGCATGGCCCAGCGCCTGATGCGCGTGCACTTTCGCAACCTCAAGACCGCCGTCATCGGCCCGGACATCTCGCACCGGCGCACCCTGGTCAAGGGCCTGGTCCATGCGCCGCAGGTGCGTCAGGCCATCCTCGACGAGGCGCAACGCGAAAACCTGCCGCTGGCCAAGGCCGAAGCCCAGGCGCTGCGTTATGGCAACGAGATCGCCTCGGACTACACCTACACCGCCATCCGCTTCCTCGAAGTGGTGCTCAGCTGGTTCTGGAACAAGATCTACGACGGCATCAAGGTCAACCACATCGAGCAGGTGCAAGGCATCGCCCCCGGCAACGAAGTGATCTACGTGCCCTGCCACCGCAGCCACATCGATTACCTGCTGCTCTCGTATTTGCTGTTCCGCAACGGCCTCACCCCGCCGCACGTGGCCGCAGGCATCAACCTCAACATGCCGCTGGTGGGTAACCTGCTGCGCCGTGGCGGTGCCTTCTTCATGCGCCGCACGTTCAAGGGCAACCCGCTGTACACCGCAGTGTTCAACGAATACCTGCACACCCTGTACACCAAAGGTTTCCCGGTGGAGTACTTCGTCGAAGGCGGCCGCTCGCGCACCGGGCGCATGCTGCAGCCACGCACCGGGATGCTGGCCATCACCCTGCGCAGCTTCCTGCGCTCGTCGCGCACGCCGATCGTCTTCGTGCCGGTGTACATCGGCTACGAGCGCGTGCTCGAAGGCCGTACCTACCTGGGCGAGCTGCGCGGGGCCAGCAAGAAGAAGGAGTCGATCCTCGACATCTTCAAGGTATTCGGCGCGCTCAAGCAGCGCTTTGGCCAGGTGTACGTCAACTTCGGCGAACCGATCCGCCTGGCCGGCTTCCTCGACCAGCAACAGCCTGGCTGGCGCGACCAGGACCACGGCCCGCAGTATCGCCCGGCCTGGCTCAACGCCACTACCACCCGCCTGGGCGAAACCGTGGCACGCCACCTCAACGAGGCGGCGGCGATCAACCCGGTCAACCTGGTGGCCCTGGCGCTGCTCTCCACCAGCCGCCTGGCCCTGGACGAACGTGCCCTGACCCGCGTGCTCGAGCTGTACCTGGCCTTGCTGCGTCAGGTGCCCTACTCGCCGCATACCACCCTGCCCGAGGGCGACGGCCAGGCGTTGATCGAACATGTGCGCAGCATGAACCTGGTGGCCGAACAGAAGGACGCCCTGGGCCGCATCCTGTACCTGGATGAAGCCAATGCGGTGCTGATGACCTATTACCGCAACAACGTGCTGCACATCTTCGCCCTGCCAGCCCTGCTGGCCAGCTTCTTCCTCAGCAGCTCACGCCTGAGCCGGGAGTTGCTGGGCCGCTACGTGCACGCGCTGTACCCGTATCTGCAGGCCGAACTGTTCCTGCGCTGGACACCGCAGCAGCTGGACGAGGTGATCGACCAGTGGCTGGCCGCGCTGGTCGAACAGGGCCTGCTGCGCCAGGACAACGACGTGTATATCCGCCCCGCGCCGAGTTCACGGCAGTTCGTCTTGCTGACCCTGCTCGCCCGCACCATCACCCAGACCCTGCAGCGCTTCTACATGGCCACCTCGCTGCTGCTCAACAGCGGGCAACACAGCCTCAGCGCCGAAGCGCTGGAAGACCTGTGCGTGATGATGGCCCAGCGCCTGTCGATCCTGCATGGCCTGAACGCCCCGGAATTCTTCGACAAGACGCTGTTCCGCCACTTCATCCAGACCTTGCTCGAGCAGGGCGTGCTGCAGGCCGACAGCCAAGGCAAGCTGGGCTATCACGACAAGCTTGGCGAGCTGGCCGAAGGCGTGGCCAAGCGCGTACTGTCGGCCGAGCTGCGCCTGTCGATCCGCCAGGTCGCGTTGCACCGCGACGACGGGCTGGAAAGTTCGACCCTGTAAAGGGTTCGGCAGCCGGGAAAATCCGCTAAAGTCCCTGGGGTTGGCCACAAGCCAGCTCCAAGGAAAACGGAGACGCCATGAAAAAGCTCTTTATGCTGTGTTGCGCATCCCTGCTCGCAGCCTGTTCCAGCCACACCCCGTCCAGCCAGGCCAGCCTGGATGGCGAGGTGTTCTACCTGCAGCGCAGCGCCCTGCCACCGACCGCCACGCTCAGCGTCGAGCTGCAGGACGTGTCGCTGATGGATGCCCCGGCCGTGGTCCTGGCGCGCCAGGCCGGCCCGGTCAAAGGCAACGTACCGCTGCCCTTCCACCTCGCCTACGACCCGGCCCAGGTCAAGCCCGGCCACCGCTATGCGCTCAGCGCGCGCATCGAACTGGATGGCAAGTTGCTGTTCCTCAACACCGAACAGCATGCTGTCCGGCTGGATGGCCATGACCCGCAACCGCTGCGGATCAAGGTCGATCCGGTCCGCTGAAACCCGTATTCATCTGTTTACAAGGAAAGCTTCATGATCCGCACCTCCCTGCGTTTCACCACCCTGTGCGCCGGCCTGCTGCTGTCGGCCAGTGCACTGGCCCTGTCGCTGGGCGACCTGAGCCAGAAAGACGCCACCGGCGGCCTGAAAGATGCCCTGACCCAGGGCGCGCAACTGGCCGTCAAGCAGCTGAGCGCCCCGGGCGGCTTCAGCAACAACCCGGACGTGCGTATCGAGCTGCCGGGCAACCTGGGCAAGGCCGCCAAGGCGATGAAGATGTTCGGCAAGGGTGACCAGGTCGAAGCCCTGGAAACCAGCATGAACAAGGCCGCCGAGGCTGCCGTGCCGCAGGCCCAGGCGATTCTGGTGGATGCCGTGAAGAACATGAGCGTGACCGATGCCAAGGGCATCCTCAGCGGTGGTGACGATTCGGCGACCCAGTACCTGAACAAGAGCAGCCGCGAGCAGATCCGTGCCAAGTTCCTGCCGATCGTCAAGCAGGCCACCGACAAGGTTGGCGTGGCCCAGCAGTACAATGCCTTCGCCGCCCAGGCCAAAGGCCTGGGGCTGGTCAAGGACGACGCCAATATCGAGAACTACGTGACCGAGAAGGCGCTGGATGGCCTGTTCGAGATGATCGCCAAGCAAGAGCAGAGCATTCGCCAGAACCCGGCTCAAGCGGCTACCAGCCTGGCCAAGAAGGTCTTTGGCGCGCTGTGATGGCGGTGGGGCTGCCTGGCAGCCCATCGCGACACCAGGCCGCTCCAACACAGCTTGCAAGGGCCTGTAGGGGCGGCCATGTATCGCGAAAGGAGGGCCAAGCCCTACGCTATGAACTTCAGCCCTTCTTCACCCTGAACCACGCCGCATACAACGCCGGCAGGAACAGCAGGGTCAGCACCGTGGCCACGATCAATCCGCCCATGATCGCCACGGCCATCGGCCCGTAGAACACGCTGCGCGACAACGGGATCATCGCCAGCACCGCCGCCAGCGCGGTCAGCACGATCGGCCGGAAGCGCCGCACCGTGGCTTCGATGATCGCCTGCCAACGTTCCTGGCCGGCGGCGATGTCCTGCTCGATCTGGTCCACCAGGATCACCGAGTTGCGCATGATCATCCCCGCCAGGGCAATGGTGCCGAGCATGGCGACGAAGCCGAACGGTTGGCGGAACACCAGCAGGAACAAGGTCACGCCGATCAGCCCCAGCGGTGCAGTGAGGAACACCATCACCGTGCGCGAGAAGCTGCGCAGCTGGATCATCAGCAAGCTCAGCACCACCACCACGAACAGCGGCATGCCGGCGTTCACCGACTTCTGCCCGCGCTCGGAGTCCTCCACCGTGCCACCTACCTCCAGCAGGTAGCCATCGGGCAGCCTGGCGCGAATCTCCTTCAGGGTCGGCTCGATCTGCTTGACCAGCGTCACCGGCTGCTGCTGGTCGTAGATGTCGGCGCGCACCGTCACCGTCGGCAAGCGGTTGCGGTGCCAGATGATGCCCTCCTCGAAGCCGTAGGCCAAGGTTGCCACCTGCGACAAGGCCACGCTCTGGCCATTGTCGGTCGGCAACGCCAGGCTGCCGAGGTTGCCCAACTCGTGGCGTTCCTGGTGGGTACCGCGCAGCAGGATCTCGATCAGCTCGTTGTCCTCGCGGTACTGGCTGACCGTGGTCCCGGTCAGCGAGCTTTGCAGGAAGCTCGACAGGTGCGCGGTACTGACGCCCAGAGCACGTGCCCGGTCCTGGTCGATTTCGAGGAATACCGCCTTGCTCGGTTCTTCCCAGTCCAGGTGCACGTTCACCACATGCGGGTTCTCGCGGATCTTGTCGGCCACTTCGCGGGCCAGTGCTCGGACTTTCTCAATGTGCTCGCCGGTGACGCGGAACTGCACCGGATAACCCACGGGCGGGCCGTTTTCCAGGCGGGTGACGCGGGCGCGCAGGTCGGGGAACTGCTGGTCCATGGTGCTGATCAGCCAGCTGCGCAGGCGCTCGCGGTCCTCCATCGACTTGGCCAGCACCACGAACTGGGCGAAGCTGGCCGCCGGCAGTTGCTGGTCCAGCGGCAGGTAGAAACGCGGCGAGCCGGTACCCACGTAGGCCACATAGTTGTCGATGCCGTCCTGCTGCCTGAGTAGCGCCTCCAACTGCTTGACCCGCTCGGCAGTGTTGGCCAGCGAGCTGCCTTCGGCCAGCTTCAGGTCGACCAGCAGCTCCGGGCGCCCGGAGGCCGGGAAGAACTGCTGGGGCACGAAGCGGAACAGCAGGATGCTGCCGACAAAGGCGGCAATGGTCAGCAGGATGACGGTCTTGCGCCGCCGCACGCACCACTCCACCAGCCGCCGCACGCGCTGGTAGAACGGGGTGGCGTACGGGTCTGGCGCGTGGCCATCCTTGCCATGGCGCGCGGCATGCAGGCTGGCCAGGTCGGGCAGCAGGCGCTCGCCCAGGTAAGGCACGAAGACCACGGCGGCCACCCAGGAGGTGAGCAAGGCGATGGTCACTACCTGGAAGATCGAACGGGTGTATTCGCCGGTGCCGGAGGCCGCCGTGGCAATCGGCAGGAAGCCGGCCGCGGTGATCAGTGTGCCGGTGAGCATCGGGAAGGCGGTGCTGCTCCAGGCATGGCTGGCCGCCTTGAGCCGGTCGTAGCCCTGCTCCATCTTGATCGCCATCATTTCCACCGCAATGATCGCGTCATCCACCAGCAGGCCCAGCGCCAGCACCAGTGCGCCAAGGGAGATCTTGTGCAGGCCGATGCCAAAGTAGTGCATGGCGGCGAAGGTCATGGCCAGTACCAGCGGAATCGCCAGCGCCACCACCAGGCCGGTGCGCAAGCCCAGCGAGAAGAAGCTCACCAGCAGCACGATGACCAGCGCCTCGACCAGCACCTGGATGAATTCGCCCACGCCAGCCTTGACCGCCGCCGGCTGGTCGGACACCTTGCGCAGCTCCATGCCGGCCGGCAGGCTGCGCGCCAGCCGCTCGAACTCGCCTTCCAGGGCCTTGCCCAGCACCAGGATGTCGCCGCCGTCCTTCATCGACACGGCCAGGCCGATGGCATCTTCGCCCATGAAGCGCATGCGCGGTGCCGGTGGGTCGTTGAAGCCCCGGTGCACCTCGGCGACATCGCCGATCCGGAAGGTACGGTCGCCCACGCGAATGGGGAACTGGCGAATCTGCTCGACGCTGCCGAAACGCCCGCTTACCCGCAACTGCAGGCGCTCACTGGGGGTTTCGAAGAAGCCGGCGGTGCTGACCGCGTTCTGCTCCTGCAGGGCCTGCTGCACGGCCGCCAAGGGCACACCGAGGGTGGCCAGCTTGAGGTTGGACAGCTCGATCCAGATTTTTTCGTCCTGCAGGCCGACCAGCTCGACCTTGCCGACGTCCTTGACCCGCTGCAGCTGGATCTGGATACGGTCGGCATAGTCCTTGAGCACGGCATAGTCGAAGCCCTTGCCGGTCAGCGCATAGATATTGCCGAAGGTGGTGCCGAACTCGTCGTTGAAGAACGGGCCCTGGATTTCCGGCGGCAGGGTGTGGCGGATGTCCGCGACCTTCTTGCGGATCTGGTACCACAGCTCGGGGATATCCCGGGAATGCAGCGAGTCACGGGCCATGAAGGTGACCTGCGACTCACCGGGGCGGGAAAACGAGACAATCCGCTCGTATTCGCCGGTTTCCATCAGTTTCTTCTCGATGCGCTCGGTGACCTGGCGCGACATTTCCTCGGCGCTGGCACCCGGCCACAGGGTGCGGATGACCATGGCCTTGAAGGTGAACGGCGGGTCTTCGCTCTGGCCGAGCTTGGTGTAGGACATCGCGCCAATGACCGCCAGCAGGATCATCAGAAACAGGACGATCTGGCGGTTGCGCAGCGCCCAGGCAGAAAGGTTGAAACCCATCGGGACTTACTCCTTGGCCGTCAGGTTCACTACACGGTTGGTGCGGTCTACCGGGCGTATCTCCTGGCCCTCGCGCAACACGTGGCCACCGGCGGCGACTATCCAGTCACCCACGGCAAGGCCCTCCAGCACCGGCACACTGTCGGCACCATAGGCCCCCAGGCGCACCAGCGCCCGCTCCAGGCGGCTGTCCTTGTTGACCCGCCAGACGTAGGCCTGGCCGTTCTCTGCGGTAACCGCCGACAACGGCACGGCCAACGGGATCAAGCCTTCGTGGGCGATGTAGACCCGGGCGCTCTGGCCCAGCTCCGCCGGCGTGGCAGCGGAGGTGAAGGCAATGCGTGCGGCAAAGGTACGCGAGCGCGGGTCGGCGGCCGGTGACAGCTCGCGGATGCGCCCCTGGAAGCGCTCCTGCGGGTGCGACCACAGTTCCACGCTCACCGCCTGGCCTACGGCGAAGCGGGCGAAGTGCTGCTCCGGCAGGCCGATGAGCACTTCCCGCTCGCCATCGGCAGCGAGGGTGAACACGGTCTGCCCGGCCGCGACCACCTGGCCCACTTCTACCTGGCGCTTGGCGATCACCCCGGCCTGCGGTGCACGCAGCACGGCATATTCGGCCTGGTTGCCGGCCACGTCGAACTCGGCCTTGGCCTGCTTGAGGCGGGCCTGCCCGGCGCGGTAGAGGTTTTCGGCGTTGTCGTACTGCGAACGGCTGACCATCTGCCGGTCCAGCAGCTTCTGGTAGCGATCGCGCTCGGCACGCACCAACGACAGGTTGGCCTCGGCGGCCGCCAGCTGGGCACGATTGGCTTCCAGCTGCAGGCGCACATCCTGCGGGTCGAGTTCGGCCAACGGCTGGTCGGCCTTGACCCGCTGCCCTTCCTCGACCAGGCGCTTGCTGACCTTGCCGGCAATGCGGAAGGCCAGCTCCGGCTCGAAGCGCGCCCGCACTTCGCCGGGGTAACTGTCGGCAGCGGCTTCGGCCGGCTGCGGTTGCACCACCAGCGCCGGGCGTGGCGCGGCGGGTGGGACGGCTTCCTGGCCGCACGCTGCCAGCAACAGCACGGCGGCAGTGGACAGGGCGATGGACAAGGCATGGCGCAACATGATGAATCCTTTCGCGAGGTGCACGTCTGAATATTTATACTGGCAAGTATATTAAATCAGCGAACCGGAGCCGGGAAGCCAGCGCCGGCAGAAAAAATCACGCCACGTTTTCACCGTCTTCAGGTTTTTTTCACCGGGATGCGCAGCGCTGCCCGCACCTCCGGCATCACCTTCAGCGCAACGACCTGGGCGCTGGGCCGTACACCAGAGCGTGTCCGACAGCATAGGCGCGTACGCCTTCGCTCACCCGCCGGCAGCGCCAGGTAGTCCAATACTCCCAGGCCGCCTGGGAGTATCCGCCGATGCGCCGCCCGTGGCGCTTATCCATAGTTGAGGCCTGTAGCGGAGGTCTGCAGCCAGGCCTCGACAACTGGCAGCGCTTGCGAGAGAGCCATGACCATGAACAAGAAGAACGCATCGCCAACGGACAAACACAATAGCCCCGCCGATGACCTACCCCCCATCTCCCCACCTACCGTCACCACCGACCTCAGCGACTATAGCCCTGGCAGCACCGCCACCGTCACGGCCAGCGGCTTTGCGGCTGGCAGCACGGTCGCTTTCGAGGTGGACCATGCCACCGGCGCTGGTGCGGATAACCTGTGGGGCACCCCCGACGATGTGCTCGCCACCGACGCCGGCGAAGGCCACGACCCGTGGTACGTGACCGACGGCGGCGCTGGCGACTTGGACGGCAAGGTCAACGGCAGCATCACCACCTCGTGGTACGTCAACCCCGACGACTCGGCGGGCGCCACCTTCCTGCTCAGCGCGACCGGCGCGGGTGCCGACCAGGTGTTCGGCACGGCTGACGACGTGGTGGCGACGACGTCGTTCACCGACAGTGCAGTGATCACCGCGACCGGTGTGAACGTGACGCTGGACGAAACGGCCGGGTTGCAAAATGGCACAGCCACACCAAGCCCGGCCTCGGATGCCGACGACAACGACATCCTGGTGGCCTCCCTGCCCTCCGCGTTCTCGACCCGCCTCACCGCACTGGGCGCCGGTACCCCGGCAGGTGCTGCCTTGAGTGGCTATACCGGGGCCGTGGGCAACACCGGCAGCAATGCATTCACCATCACCCCGGCACCGGGCGGCACCATCACCGACGTCAGCTTCACCAACAGCGCTGGCGCGCCGCTCAATGGCCTGGACAGTGGGCTGGATACGCTCGATGGCGTCAGCATCCTGCTCTACACCGATACCAGCAACAACAACATCGTGCTGGGCCGTGCGGGCGGGCCAGCAGGCGCGATCGTGTTTGCCGGTTACATCGAAGAAACCGGATCGCCCGTCAGCGGCGGCAAGATCTGGACGGTGGAATACCAACCGCTGCTGCACCCGAACACCAGCAACCCGGACGATGCCGTCAACCTGCTGAACAAGGTATTCATCGGCACCAACCAGGACCTGCAATTCAGCCTGGCCAATGCGCCTTCCGGGCAGAACCTGTTCCTCATGTTCACCACCGCGAACCCGACCGTGGTCAATGACGGCGGCATCCTGCGCATCAGCGATCCGACCATTATCGCCACCGGGAAAGACCCGGCCGACCAGTCGAGCGGTGCCAGCATCAACACGGGCGATACGATCAACACCAGCCAGGCGGGTGGCCCGACCACCTTCGGCACCAACAACCAGATGATCGTGGAGCAGGAAGGTATCCGTTTCTCCTTCGTCACCGGCGCCCGGCAGAATGTGACCATTCCCAACCTGGACCAGAACGAAGCGGATATTGAAGCCAACATCGACTACACCGCGGTGTTCAATGTGAAGTCGGCCAGTTTCGATGTGGTGCAACTGCAAAGCGGCAAGAGCGCCGTGGTCACGGTCAGCGCCTACAGCACGGCCGCTGAGCCTGGGGTGAACTTCATCAATGGGTACAGCAACGATGCCGCAGTGGCGATCACCAACGTTCGCGTCATCAATATCGCCACAGGGCAGGTAGTCGAGAACTCGAACGGGTCGGTGAATGACCCGAACATCGTCATCACCTTTGCCTCGGGGGTCGCTACCCTCACTGGCATTACCGCCGGCCAGCGAATCGAGTACACCACCACACAGGATCACAACCGTGTGCTCATCCAGAATGGCGCTGCCGTGGACGCCAAGGGCGATACCCATGCCGATTTCGATATCGGCGGCCTGAAGCTACTTCAGGTCACTACCGCTACCGCTGAAATCGGCTCCAAGATGGTCTTCGAAGACGACGGCCCGAGCATCAGCACCACCGGCACCGAGCCGACCCTGACGGTCGACGAAACCAACCTGGCGATCAACGCCAGCCAGAGCTTCGCCGCCAACTTCACCTCGGCCTTCGGCGCCGATGGCGCTGGCACGCTCACCTACGCCC
>MTEX01002363.1_pt1 | contig 13412 bp, 9 predicted proteins | sample 1042691 | NCBI WGS metagenome assembly MTEX01 (sample SAMN06185810, study PRJNA358809) | soil metagenome | isolation source: soil biostimulated with molasses as carbon source | place: India | collected 2015-05-23
GCAGAGCGGCCCCGGCAATTGCAGCTGTAATGCAAAAAACCGGGGCCGCTGCGCGCCCCATCGCGACACAAGGCCGCTCCTACAACGGACCGTATGAACCTATTTGGCCATGACTGCCTTGAACAGTGCCGAAGCCAACCAGCCCTCCAGCCAGCTCCGCACCCGCGGATAAGCCGCCTCGGCGAACCACTGCGGTTCGACCCCGGCAAACTGGCGCATCAGGGGCAGCAGCGCGGCATCGGCAATGCTCGGATGGTCGGCCAGCAGGTAACGCCGGCCGGCGAGCAAGCCCTCAAGCTCGGCCAGCCAGGTTTCGGCCTGTTGCCGGTAATATGCGCGGGAGTGCGCCGGGTAGCGCTCGGCGTACTTGTACAGGTTTACCTGTGCCTTGAACGTGCTGTCGTTGCGGGCGATCAGTGATTCGGCCTGCTGCGCCGCGGTAGCGTCGGCTTGCAGCCGCCAATCCTGCGGGTCGTTGCGTGCCAGCGCCCAGCGCATGATGTCCAGGCTCTCTTCCAGCACCTCGGTACCGGTATCCAGCACCGGCACCGTGCCCTTGGGCGACAACGCCAGCAGTTCTGCCGGCTTGTTCTTCATCGCCACTTCGCGGATTTCCACCTCGCAGCCGGCATAGCGCAGGGCCAGGCGCGCACGCATGGCCCAGGGGCAACGGCGGAACGAGTAGAGAATCACCCGCACACCTCCACGTCGCTAAGGCCGTTGCCCTGCCGGCGCACCTGGATCTGCACCGGGATGCGCTCATGCATTTCCTGCACGTGGGAAATCACTGCCACCTTGCGGCCCTGGGCCTGCAGGCCGTCGAGGGCGTCCATGGCCAGCTGCAACGATTCCGGGTCGAGGCTGCCGAAGCCCTCATCGATGAACAGCGATTCGATGCGCAGGGTGCTGGAGGCCATCGAGGCCAGGCCCAGGGCCAGGGCCAGCGACACCAGGAAGGTTTCCCCGCCTGACAGCGAGTGCACCGAACGCAGCTCGTCGCCCATTTCGGTGTCCAGTACCAGCAGGCCAAGGGCGCTGCCGCCGCGCTTGAGGCGGTAGCGACGGGCCAGCTGGCGCAGCTGGGCGTTGGCGTGGTGCAGCAACAGGTCGAGGTTGTAGCCCTGGGCGATCTTGCGGAACACATCGCCCGAGGCCGAGCCGATCAGGGTATTCAGGCGGGCCCAGCGCTGCCATTGCTGGTGTGCCTGCTCGATTTCTGCCGCCAGCGCCTGGTGCGCCTGTTGCCGGCGCTGGTCGTCGGCCTGCTGGGCGCGCAGTTCGGCACACTGCTGCTCATGTCCGGCCAGGCGTTCACGCAAGTCGGCCAAGGCCTGTTCCAAGGCTTCGGCCGAGGTGTCCACGGCCATCTGCGCAGCATGCTGCTGTAGGCGCTGCTCACGTTCCTGCAGCAGCACGCGGCCTTGTTCGATGGCTTTTTCGGCACCTTGCAGGCGCTGGCGCAGCTCGTTCACCTGGCTGTCATCGATGGCCAGCAGGCGATCCAGGCCGGCATCGTCCAGTTCCGCATGGGCGCTGCGCCACTCAGCGATCTGCGCTTGCAACTGCTGGCGCTCGGCCTCCAGTGCCTGTTGCTGGCGGCAGTTGGCATTCAGTTCACTGGCCAGTTGCACGCCCTGGTTGCGCAGCTCCTGCAGGCGTTGGGCAGTGTCCGCCTCAAGCGCACGGGCCTGTTCCAGGGCGGTGTCCATGTGCTGTTGCCAGGCTTCGGCGCTGGCGTGTTCGCCCAGCAGTTCGCCGAGCGAGGCCTGGGCGTGCTGGCGCTGTGCGTCGAGGGCGGCAAGCTGTTGCTGCAACTGCTGCTGGGTTTGCACGCGCGCCTGATGCTGGTCGTGCAGCTTGTCCAGCTGGGCCTGGCGGGCTTGCTGTTCCTGTTGTTCGTCCTTGCGTTGCTCGAGGAGCTGCAGGCGCAGGGCGATCTGCTGGTCCAGGGCAAGGAAGGCGTTGGCCGGGTCGTCGCTGAGGGCCTTGAGCACGGTTTCCGGCAACACGCCGGCCAGGTCGTTCAGGCTTTGCTGCAACTGCTGCTCGTCGCTGGCCAGGGCCTGGTGCTGGTGCTCGAGGTGGCGCTGGGCTTGCTGTTGCGCCTGGTGGGCGGCCTGCAGTTGCTGGTTGAGGCGGGCGGCATCCTTCTGCAGCGCGAGCAGCGCGCTCTGGCGTTGCTCGTCGTGGCTGATTTCTTGCTCCAGGCGCCGCAGCTGCCCGTCCAGCCAGGCGCTGCGGGCCTTGTCGTCCTGCGGCGCCAGGGCTGGCCAGAGGCTGTGCGCCTGCACCTGGGCCACTTGGGCTTGCAGCTGCTCGCCCAGTTGTTGCTGTTGCTGCTGGTAGTCCTTGAGCTGGGCGTTGACCACGCCCAGCTGGGTGCGCAATTCCACCAGCTTGCTGTTGAAGGTATCGACCTGCTGCTGCGCGGCGTCTTCTTCGGCCTGGTCATGCCGGCCCAGGCTCTGCAGCAACGCTTCCGGTTGATGGAACGGATGCTCGACGCTGCCGCACACCGGGCAAGGTTCGCCGTCGCGCAGCTGCTCGCGCAGCGCTTCGACGCTGGTGTTGCGCGCCAGGCGCTGGCGCTCCAGCAACTGCCGGGTGAGGTTGAGCGCCTGCTCGGCAGCTTGCAGCTCGGCCTTGGCGGCGGTGCCCTCGCTGATCAGTTGCTGGCGCTGCTGCATGGCCTGCTGTTGCCGCTCGCGCAGCACCGCCAGCTGCTCGCGCAGTTCCTGTTCACGGCCATGCAGGCGCGACAGCTCTTCCACGGCGCGCTGCTGCTTGCGGTTGTCCTGCAGCATGCCGCCCAGCAGGTCGATCTGCTCCGCCAGTGCCTGTGGCTCGGCCTTGGCTTCGCGGAACAGCAGGTCGAAGGCTTCGCGCTCGGCCTGCAGTTGCGCAGTGGCCTGGCTGGCCTGGGCCTGCAGGCCGGGCAATTCCTCGCGGCCCTTGGCCAGGCGGCCACCGATCAGCATCACCTGCTTCAATTGCGGCAGGTAGGCATGCCAGGCATCGGCCAGGCCCGCCAGATGCTGGCTGTCGGCGAGGGCGCTGTCGACCTGCGCCAATTGTTGCAGGCTGCGCTGCTGGTGCTCGTGCAGTTGCTGCACCTGTTGCTGGCACTCGGCAACCTGCTGGTCGGCCTGCTGGCTGGCGCTGCGCTGGACGGCCAGCTCCTGATCCAGGCGGGCCAGGTTGTCCTGGGCGGCGAAGGCCTGGCGCAGCCGCGGCGCATTTTCGCCGTGTTGCGCCTGGCTGTCGGCCAGTGCCTGGCGTGCCGCTTGCAGCGCCTGTTCGAGCTCGCCGGTACGGCCCTGCAGCTCAGTTTGCTGACGCTGTTGCTCGGCGATTTTCTCCGCCACCGGCGCCAGTTGCGCATCCAGCGTCTGCTGGCGATGGAACTGATGACGCTGCGGCGCCAGGCGCTCCAGGCGGACCAGGTCCAGGCGCTGCTCGGCCAGTTGCTGCCAATCCTGTTCGGCAGCCTGCAGGGCGCTGCTGGCTGCGGCGTGCTGGGCCTGCAACTGGGATTGTTCATTCAGCCAGTTGCGTTGCTGTTCCAGCTGGCGCTCGGCGGCCTGGTCGGCCTTGAACTGCTGCTGTGCCAGCTCCAGGCGCTGGTCGAGTTCGGCGCGGGCTTCGGCGGCCATCGGCAGCAGGTGGCTGGCACGCTCCTTGAGGGCGTTGTGGGCTTCGCCGGCCTCGCGCGCCTTGCTGAAGGCGCGTTGGCCCAGGCGGGTATAGATGGCGGTGTTGGTGAGCTTTTCCAGCAGTTCGCTGCGCTCTTTGTCGTCGGCCTTGAGGAAGGCGCCGAACTCGCTCTGGGCCAGCATCACCGCGCGGGTGAACTGCTCGAAGTTCAGGCCCAGGCGGGCTTCGACCAGTTGCTTGTATTCGTTCTTGCCGCTGGCCAGCACCTGCTCGCTGTCCAGGTCGTAGAAGCTCTGGCGGCTGAGTTGCAGCTTGCCGTTGGCCTTGTCGCGGGCGCGGTTGGCTTCCCAGCGAGCGCGGTAGCGGCGGCCGTCGATGCCGACGAAGTCGACTTCGGCAAAGCCGCTGCCGGTGCCCCGGCGCAGCAGGTTGCGCGGGTCGGAGGTGGGGATATCGCCGTCGGCGTCCGGCACCTTGGCCTCGCGGCCGATGTCGTTCAGCCGCGGGACGCTGCCGAACAGGGCCAGGCACAGGGCGTCGAGCAGGGTACTCTTGCCGGCGCCGGTAGGGCCGGTGATGGCGAACAGGCCGGCGCTGGCCAGCGGCTCGGCGGTGAAGTCGATGTCGATCGGGCCGGCCAGCGATGCCAGGTTCTTCAGGCGGATGGCGAGAATCTTCATGGCTGTTCCTCTTCCTGCTGCACGTCCTGCAACAGCAGGGCAAAGTCGGCCAGCGCCTGTTCGTCGACAGGGTTGCCATAGGCCTGCTCCCAGGCGCGGCTGAACAAGTCCTGCGGGGTCATCTGGGCCAGTTCGATGAAGGCCAGGTCATCGTCTTCGGCGTTGTTGCGGCCGGCGTATTCGGCACTGATGCGCACCAGGCGCACGGCCTTGCCTTGCAGGGCGCCTTCGATCTGCTGGCGCAGGTCGGGTTGCGGCTCGTCGAGGATCACCCGCACTTCCAGCCAGGGCTGGCGGTTGGGGTCTTCAAGCAGGTCGATCACTGGCAGCTCGCCCAGTTGCACCAACAGGTCGCCCAGCGGTGCCGGGCCAACCCGTTGCAGGGCCACCGCGCGTGGTACCGGGCGCGGCTCGACGCTGACCAGGCCGCTGCCATCCAGCTCCACTTCCAGCACCTGGTGCGGGTAGTTGATCTCGGCGAACGACAGCGGGATCGGCGAACCGCTGTAGCGAATGCGTTCTTCGCGGTTGACCTTCTGCGGCTTGTGCAGGTGGCCCAGGGCGACGTAGCTGATGGCCTTGTCGAACAGCCTGGCCGGCAGCGCCTCGGCGTTACCGATGATCAGGCTGCGTTCGGAGTCCTCCGACACCGCGCCACCGGCCATGTGCGCGTGGCTGATGGCGATCAGCGCCTGGTCTTTCTTGCGCTTCTTCTGCGCAGCGGCAATCAGTTGCTGGTGTACCTGGGTGATGCCTTGCAGGTAATCGTCGCCCAGTTGCGGGCCAGTCACCTCGGCCGGGCGCAGGAAGGGCAGGGCCAGGCACCAGGCGGCGACCTTGCCGCGGCCATTGGTCAGCGGGATCAGCAGGCGCTCGGCGTCCAGCTGGCCTTCGTCCAGCCAGTGCACGCGGCCCAGGGCATGGGTACGCAGGCGGCGCATGAGTGCGGCGGGCAGCTCGATGCGCGAGCCGGAGTCGTGGTTGCCGGCGATCATCACGATGTCCAGCTTGGGCAACAGCTCGTGGGCCTGGACGATGAAATCGTAGAGGCGCTCCTGGGCTTTGACCGGCGGGTTGACCGTATCGAAGATATCCCCGGCGATCAGCAGCGCATCCGGCTGACGCAGGCGCAGCTGGCCGAGCAGCCATTCGAGGAAGCAGGCGTGTTCGAAATCGCGTTCCTGGCCGTGCAGGCTTTGGCCCAGGTGCCAGTCGGAGGTATGAAACAGACGCATGGATGACCTGTTGGTGTCGAGTCGAGCAAGCGAGGGCTTGGCTTGGGTGATGGGCGTTGCGCAAGGGCGGTATGGTAACCCAAGCGTGGGGCCGCTGTGCGCCCCGATCGCCGGCAAGCCTCAAGGCCTGCGCAGCGCATTCTGCAGGAGCGGCCTTGCGTCGCGAAAGGGGTGCGAAGCGCCCCCGGGATCCTCGCATCACTGTCAGATTGCCGGGGCCGCTTTGCAGTCCTTTCGCGACGCAAGGGTATGGTCTGGATGATGGTGTAGAAGCGGCCGGTCAGTTTCACGGTGGTGTTGATGCCGGGCTCGCCGGCATTGGCGCAGATGTATTCGGAGAAATGTCGTACGCCGGTGTTCGCGGGTAAACCCGCGAAGAGGTCCGCACAGGCAGCACATCACTTGGGATAGAGCGGCGGCAGGCTGCCGTTCTCGCCGGTCGGCAGCAATACCTGCTCAGCCGGCGGAATGGTACCGATCGCCCGCCACAGATCCTCACCCTGCCAATATTGCCCGCTCTCGCTGTACAACGCCCCGTTCAAGCCGTCCAGCGCATCCGACAGCGGCACGAAGCGCGCCGCCATTTCGGCCAGGGTTTCCGGCTGCTGCCGGGCCCAGGCGTCCAGTGCCTGGCGGGTAGCCTGCGGGTCGTTGGCCTGGCAGGCGCGCTTGAGGTCATCCAGCAAGGTACGCGGGCTCGGCCCGGTCTGCGCGGCGCGCAGCACGGCCGGTTGCGAACGGGCGCGCCACCACAGGGCGAAGCCCAGCACGCTGGTCAGGGCAAACAGCAAGGTGGCCAGCTGCCACGGCCACAGCAGGCTGCCGGCGCTGCTGCTGTCGCCCGCCGGGGTGTCGGCACTCAGTGCCGGGTTGTCCTGCACGTTGAGCGTACGCGCCGGCAGGCTGCTGTGCTCCAGGTGGTCCTCGCGGGTGTTCCACCAGGCTACTTCCAGTACCGGCAAGGCCAGTGCGCCACTGTGGGTCGGCACCAGCGCCTCGCGATCCTCACGGTTGGCGGTCATGCCCCGTTCGCCAATCTCGTTGCGCAGCAGCGGCTGGTCGGGGTAGCGGCGCAGCCCGGTGATTTCGGTGGCTGGCAGCGGTGGCAGCTGGGTGCTGGACAAGCCTTCGGCACGCAAGGTGATGTTCCGGGTCAGCGAGTCGCCAATCTGCACCTGCTGGTCGCCCGGGTCAGGGTTCCAATGCTCTTCCAGGCTCAGGCTACGGGCCGGTAGCCACGGCACGCCAGCCGGCCAGGCCGCCGGAATCGGCCGCACGGCCAGGCGCAATGGCAGCGAGCTGACCTGCACCTGGCGCCCGGCCCGGGCCGTGCCGTTGGCGGCCGAGGCCGCGTCGGGGCTGGCGGCAGCGGTGGCGCTGAAGGTCAACGACGGTATCTCGAGGGTACCGCTCTGCTGGGCATAAATGGCATAGCGGGTTTCGATCACGCCATGGCGTACGCCGTTGATTTCCTTTTCATAGGTACGCGATTCGCCCAGCGGTTCGACCTTGGCATTGTCCAGTTGCAGCGGGCTCAGGCTGCTGTCGTCGTACAGTGCCACCGAGTGGTAGATGCGCAGGGTCAGCACGGCCTGGGCCTGGACATAGACGTCGGCAGTGTCGAGGCTCGCTTCGATGAATACCTGGGAAGCACTGTCCTGGCGGCTGGCGTCGGCCTGCAGGACTTGCAGGTCGATGGCCTGGCTGTGCGACTGGCCCAATTGCAGTTCGGGGATGCGCAGGCTGCCACTGCGCCGTGGCAACAGGGTGATGATCCAGCGGGTGCTGGCGCGGGTTTCGCCATCCAGGCTGTGCAGGCTGTTCAGCTGGCGTGTGCCGCGCACCTCGAAGTCGTTTTCCAGCGCGCGCAGGTCGGGCTTGCCAAACTCGGTGACGTCCTGGCTTTCCAGGGTCAGCTCGAGGCTTTCGCCGGCCTCCACGCGGGTACGGTCAACGCTGGCCCGCAGCAGCGGTTCGGCCTGGGCCAGCACGGCCCACAGCAGGCCGAGTAGAAAGACGCCGAAGCGACTCATTGTGGATTTTCCTGTTGCAATTGCTGTTCATACCAGAATTTGCGCCGCAGCAGCTCGGCCGGGTTGTCGGGGATCTCGCGCAGCCACTGTTCCAGGGCCTGGCGCTGTTCGGCATCGAGGCTGGTCGACACCGGGCGCTGCGGCGGCTGGATGACGCCGTCATCTGCGCCCGGCTGGTTGCCGGACGCAGCCTGGCTGTTGCCGCTGCCTTCACCGGGCTGTTCGTTGCCAGGCTGTTCATCATCGCCCGGGGTGCCTTGGGCCGGGCTGCTGGCCGAGCTGCTGTTGCCTTCGGTTTCGCTGCCGGGTGTGCCTTGGGCATCGCTGTTGGCCGGTTGCTCGTCGGCCTTGGCCGTCCGCTGTTGCAGCAGTTGCTGCACCAGCGCCTGGTTGTCCAGCGCTGCTTGCAGGTCGGGCTGGCGCTCCAGGGCTTGTTCATAGGCGTCCAGCGCAGCTTCCAGCTCGCCGCTGCGGGCCAAGGCATTGCCTCGATTGTAGTGGGCTGCGGCCGTATCGCCCTGGGAAAACGCTTCGGCGGCAGCGGCATAGTCGCCGGCCTGGTACAAGGCCATGCCGCGCCATTGTGGGTCGTGGAAGTGGCGCGCGGCGCTGGCCGGGCGGTTCTGCTCGAGCAGGCGCTGGCCTTGCTGGTCGGGGCGCAGCCACAGGTCGTTGAATTCGAAGGCGTGGCTGGGTTGTGGCACGGCCAGGAGCAAGGGCAGGCAGAACAGCCAGCCGCGTCGGCCGGCACAGGCGGCCAGCAGCAACAGCGGCAGCAACAGCCAATAGCCTTGGTCGGCCCAGCTGTCCAGTTGCAAGGTCTGGCCGTCACTACGCCCGCTGCGTGGGTTGTCGAACAGGCCCAGGCCGCGCAGGTCGAGGTCGTCGATCCGGGCATGCCGGTAGCGCCCGCCGGTGCCGCTGATGAAGCCCTTGAGGCTGGCGCTGTCCAGCCGTGGCAGGAGGATGCCGCCCTGGTCGTCCTTGAGGTATTCGCCGTTGGCCTGGCGCACCGGCGCACCCTCGCGGCTGCCGATGCCCAGCATCAGCAGGCTCGGGCCCTGGCGGCCGAGGGCCTGGGCGATACCCTGGCGCTCCGGCGCACTCAGCGCAGAACCGATCAGCAGCAGGCGGCCCTGGCCCAGGCCGCTCTGGGCCAGCAGGGCCAGGCCTTTCTGCACGGCGAGATCGGCGCGTTGGCCGGGTTTGGGCATGATCGACGGGTCGAGCGCCTCCAGCAGGTTGCGGGTGGTCGCCAGGTCGTCGGACAGCGGTACCAGGGTGTGCGCCGAGCCGGCGTAGACCACCAGTGCGGTCTGGCTGTCGCGGCGGTGCTCCAGCAGGTCGAGGATCTTGCGCCGCGCCTGCTCCAGGCGGTTGGGTGGGCTGTCCTCGGCGAGCATCTGCGGGGTCAGTTCCAGCAGGATCACCAGCGGGTCGGCCGGGCGCTGGCGGCTTTCCTCCACGCGCTGCCAGCTGGGCCCGAGCAGGGCCAGGACCACCAGCGCCCAGGCCAGGCCCAGCGCCACCCATGGCAGCTTGCTGCTGCTGCCACTGCCGCCACCGAGCAGCACGCCATGGAACGCCGGCGGCAGGATCATCTGCCAGCGCCCGGCGCGCTTGCGCCGATGCCACAGCTTGTACAGCAGCCAGCCGAGCAGGGGCACGGCCAGCAGCCATAGCGGGCGCAACCATTCAGGCCACAGTTCGCTCATCGCCGCCTCCTCAGGCGCAGGCGCTTCAGGCGTTGGCGCCACTCCGGGTGCGGCTGCAGGAAGCGCGGCTTGCGCAACACCCGCTGCAGCAGGTTGTCGGGCCATTGCACGGCCACCACCAGCAGCACACTCAACAACAGCGCCAGGGCCAGCGGCCAGGCGTAAAGGGCTTTCGCGGTGCGCGACTGGGTCGGTTGCTGGGCCACCGGTTCAAGCTGGTCAAGGGTGTCGCCAATGGCGTCCAGTTCGGCGCCGTCATGCGCGCGGAAGTAGCTGCCATGGGTGATCTCGGCAATTTCCTTGAGCGAGGCTTCGTCCAGGTCCAGGCTCGGGTTCAGGCCGAGCAGGCCCGGGGTGCCACTGGCCTCGGGGTTGGCGCCGATGCCGATGGTGTAGATGCGCACGCCTTCCTGGGCGGCCAGGCGGGCGGCGGTCAGTGGGTGGATCTGCCCGCCGTTGTTGGCGCCGTCGGTGATCAGTACCAGCACCCGGCTTTGTGCCGGGCGTTGGCGCAGGCGCTTGACCGCCAGGCCAATGGCGTCGCCGATCGCCGTGTTCTTGCCGGCGATGCCGATCTGGGCTTCGTCGAGGAAGGTGCGCACGGTGCGCCGGTCGAAGGTGAGCGGGGCCTGCAGGTAGGCCTGGCTGCCGAACAGGATCAGGCCGACGCGGTCGCCTTCGCGGTCCTGCAGAAAGTCGCCGAGCAGCGCCTTGACCAGGTCGAGACGGCTGATCTCCTCGTTGTGCCACTGCATGTCGGGGAAGTCCATCGACCCGGACACGTCCACCGCCACCAGCAGGTCGCGGCCGCTGGCGGCCACCGGGACCGGATCGCCCAGCCACTGCGGGCGGGCGGCGGCGCACAGCAACAGCAGCCAGATGACGACGAACGGCGCCTGCTGGCGCCAGGTCGGCAGGTTCAGCCGCGCGCGGCGCCCGGCCAGGCTTTCCAGTTCGTCGAGGAAGCCGACCTTGAGCACCGGCTCGCCGCTGTCGGCGGCCGGCAACACCAGGCGCGCCAGCCACGGCAACGGCAACAGGGCGAAGACCCACGGCCAGGCCAGTTCAAACATGCTTGCGGATCCAGGTTTCGACGGCTTGGCTGAGCCCGGCGATGGCTTTGTCGTCGAGCTTGCACTCGGGTTTGTAGGCGCCTTCGACCAGCACCATCCAGCGGGTCAGCCCGGCGGCCGGGCAGCGGTTGTCGAGAAACGCCAGCCACTGGCGGCCGTTGAGGGTATGGCTGTTGGCCCCCGGGTAGTGGATGCGGCACAGGCGCTTGAGCAGCGCGTTGATCTGTTGCAGCCAGGCACCAGCGGGGGCGCCGTCATAGGGGCGTGGCAGGCGGGCCAGCTCGGCCAGCGCCTCAACCCGCAGCGGGTCCAGCGGTTGCTCGGCGCGCACCACGCGGCGTTTGCCCGGGCGCCAGCGGCGTAGCCGCCACAGGCCCCAGGCCAGCAGCGGCAGCACGGCCAGCAACACCCACCAGCCGGGTGCCGGCGGCCACAGGCCGATCGGCGCCGGGGCGATCAGCGGTTGCAGTTGGTCAAGCGGGTTCATTGGCCGCAGCTCTTCATGACGCGCTCCGTGGCCGCTGGGCATTCAGGTATTCGCGCAGTTGCTCGATCATTTCGCTCTGGGTGCTCAGTGGCATCAGCAGCACGCGCAGCTTCTGCGCCATCAGTTCCCAGCGTTCGATGCGTGCTTCGGCCTGCTGGCGGTACGCCTGGCGCAGGTTGGCGTCTAGGGTGTCGAGCTCCAGTTGCGCACTGCGCTGGGCAAAACGCAACAGGCCGGCGGCGGGCAGGGCGTGGTCGAGCGGGTCGGATACCGGCATCAACAGCAGGTCGCAATGGCGCGAGAGCATCGCCAGGTGCTGTTCCACCTGGGCGGTGAGCGAACGTTCGTCGCAGATGATGATGGCCAGGCTGCCGGGGCGCAGTACCTCGCGGGCGCGGCGCAGGGCCAGGCCCAGGCTGTCCGTGCCGGGGGTGGCCTCGGTGTGCAGTGCCTGGTTGACCTTGGCCAGGCGGTTGAGCAACTGCAGCAGGCTCTGCTTGCTGCGTCGCGGCTTGATTTCGTGGTGTTCGTTGTCGCCGAACACCAGCCCGCCGATGCGGTCGTTGTGGCCCAGCGCGGCCCAGCCGAACAGTGCTGCAGCCTGAGCGGCCAGCACCGACTTGAACATCAGGCCCGAGCCGAAGAACAGCCGTTGGCTCTGCTCGACGAGGATGAAGATCGGCCGTTCGCGCTCTTCATGAAACAGCTTGGTGTGCGGCTCCTGGGTGCGCGCGGTGACCCGCCAGTCGATATTGCGCACATCGTCGCCGGCCTGGTACACGCGCACCTGGTCGAAGTCCACGCCACGCCCGCGCAGCTTGGAATGGTGCAGGCCCACCAGCGGGCTGCGCTGGCCGGGCCGGGAAAACAGCTGGATTTCGCGCACGCGGTGGCGCATGTCGATCAGTTCGGCAAGGCCGATACGGATGCCGGGTTCGGCCAGCGACGCGGTGGGCATGGGCTCAGGCTACGGCGACGACGTCGAGGATACGCTGGACCACGCGGTCCTGGTCGATCCCGGCGGCCTCGGCCTCGAACGAGAGGATGATGCGGTGGCGCAGTACGTCGAACAGCACCGCCTGGATATCCTCGGGGCTGACGAAGTCGCGCCCGGCCAGCCAGGCATGCGCGCGCGCGCAGCGGTCCAGCGAAATGGAACCGCGTGGGCTGGCACCGTAGGCGATCCAGTCGGCCAGCTCGGTGTCGAACTTGGCCGGGGTGCGGGTGGCCATCACCAGCTGCACCAGGTATTCCTCCACCGCGTCGGCCATGTACAGGCCGAGGATTTCCTTGCGGGCGGCAAAGATCGCCTGCTGGCTGACCCGGCGTTCAGGCTTGGTCTCGCCGCCCAGGGCTTCGCCACGGGCCTGCAACAGGATGCGCCGTTCTACCGCCGCGTCGGGGAAGCCGATTTTCACGTGCATCAGGAAACGGTCGAGCTGGGCTTCGGGCAGCGGATAGGTGCCTTCCTGCTCGATCGGGTTCTGCGTAGCCATGACCAGGAACAACGGCGACAGGTCGTAGGTGCTGCGGCCCACGCTGACCTGGCGCTCGGCCATGGCTTCGAGCAGCGCCGACTGCACCTTGGCCGGGGCACGGTTGATTTCGTCGGCCAGCACCAGGTTGTGGAAGATCGGGCCCTGCTGGAACACGAAGCTGCCGGTTTCCGGGCGATAGATCTCGGTGCCGGTAATATCGGCCGGGAGCAGGTCGGGGGTGAACTGGATGCGATGGAACTGCGCCTCGATGCCTTCGGCGAGCTCTTTGATGGCCTTGGTCTTGGCCAGGCCCGGCGCGCCCTCGACCAGCATGTGGCCATCGGCCAGGAGCACGATCAACAGTCGCTCGACCAGTTTTTCCTGGCCCAGGATCTGGGAAGAAAGAAAAGTGCGCAGCGCGATCAGCGCTTCACGGTGTTCCATCGGCGACGGTTCCTGGTGTGGGGCCGCAGGCAACTGGAAGCAGCTGCCCTGGCAAGGGCTGATACTTTAATCCATCCGGGGGGGCGGCGACCAATGGCGGCAGGGAAATTTATCCTTGCCGGGGGCCATGCACGCGCTGAATTTTCCCGATCATGGCTGGCCATTGGCTGATGTTCCGTCGCGGCGCGCTGGCGCTTGCTTGTGCTTTTTGAACAAGCAGGAAGCACGCTGATGGTAGCGAACAGCTGTAACAATGAGTGTATGTCCCCGGTCGCCCTGCGTTTCGGGGTGTTCTTCGATGGCACCGGCAACAACCAGAACAATGCGGCACAGCTGGAGGTGCCGCAGGGCATGGGGGCCAGTTATGCCAACGCATTGAGCAATGTGGCCCTGTTGCATGCCCTGTATCCGGGGCAGGGGGCCGCTGCCGAGGGCCGCATGGCGTTTCTGAAACACTATGTCGAAGGCGTGGGTACCTTGGCGGGCGAGGCGGACCAGGTGTACGCGTCTGCCACCGGGTCTGGGTCGACAGGGGTGGCGGCGCGGGTTGCCGAGGCGCTGGCCGCGATAGCCGAGCAATTGCGCGGCTGGTACCAGGCGCATCCCCAGGCCA
>MTEX01000355.1_pt1 | contig 13274 bp, 11 predicted proteins | sample 1042691 | NCBI WGS metagenome assembly MTEX01 (sample SAMN06185810, study PRJNA358809) | soil metagenome | isolation source: soil biostimulated with molasses as carbon source | place: India | collected 2015-05-23
CACGGATCGTCCGATGCCCAGACGCAACCGCTACCTGATCGCCCTGCTGCTGTTGATCCTGGTATCGGCCCTGTTCGGCTACCTGTGGCGCGACGACCAGCCACCCCCGCCAACCTTGCCTGCGCACAGCTATGCCAAGGCCTTGCGCCAGGCCCACGAAGGCCAGCCCGGCGCTGCCCGGGTGCTGTACCAGCAACTGCAACGCAACGATCTGCCTGCGGTTCGGCGTGCCGCCTTGTACGCCGAATTGCCCAACTATCCTTCGCCGCAGGCATTGAAACTTGCCCGCCAGGACCTCGAACACGGCGACCCGCTGGTACGGCGGGCGGCCATCGCCAGCATCCGCCGCCTGCTGCCAGCGGCGCAGCGCAGCCTGGTGCTCGGCCCGCTGCTGGACGACGACGAGCAAAGCGTGCGCTTTGCCGCCGTGGATGCCCTGCTGGGCCTCGACCCGGACGCCATCGGCCTGTATTTCGGCCCGCTGCAGACCGCCCTCGAACAGTATCAACAGGCCCTGGAAGAACAACCCGAGGATGCCGACGCCCAAGTACACCTGGCGCGCCTGTACCTGCACGAAAACGATTACCCACGCGCCGCCAGCGCCCTGCAGCGCGCCCTGGCGGTAGCCCCCGGCAACCTCGACGCATTGGCGACCCAGGTCCGCCTGCTGGAACGCCAGGGCCATCACGATGCCTCGCGGCAGGTCCTGGCCAAGGCCTTGGCACTGAGCCCCGGCTCGGCATTCTTGCAGTACGAGCTAGGCCTCTGGCTAAACCGCCATGAACAGCGTGAATACGCCCTGCTGGCCTTGTCCCGTGCTGTCGAGCTGGACCCGGACAACACCGACTACCGCTACACCCTGGCGGTGACCCTGCATGAGCTGGAGCAGTACGACGCGGCGCAAAAACAGCTGGAAACCGTGATCAACCGGCAACCGGCCAATCGCCGGGCACGGGTATTGCTGATCCAGTACTGGAAAGAAACCGGCCAGTTGCAGAACGTGCAGGTGCTACTGGCGGAGCTGGAGCAGCAGAACCCGGACGACCCGGTGTTGCAACAAGGCCTGTAGGCCAAGTTGCGATTGGGTTGAACCCTGAGGCCGTGGCCAAGGTCCAGTGGATATCGGACCACCCTTACGGGAGAAACGTTTTGGCCAGTTCGTTGGCGTTGGACGAACGTGCCTTGATCCTGGCGCCGTCGCCACTAGCCGCAGATGTCGCTCGGCTGCTGGCCGGCGCCGGCATCGACAGCCTGTGCGCGCTCGACCTGGCCCAACTGCAGGCTGGCCTGGCGGAAGGCGCAGGCCTGGCGTTGATTGCCGAGCAGGTCTTCGATCCAGGCCCGAGCCCCTTGCTGCAGGCGTTCCTCGACCAGCAACCCAACTGGTCGGACCTGCCCATCGTGCTGCTCACCCAGGGCGCTCATGGCGTCACGCCTGCGTGTCACCTTCCACAGGGCAATCTGATACGGCTGGCTGTACCGTTCGAGCACGCCCACCTGCTGCAGATGGTCCAATCCGCGCTGCGCAACCGACACCGGCAATACCGGGTGCGCGACCAGCTGCTTGATCTGCAGCTACGCCTGCAAGCTCAGGGCATAACGCCCGGCGAGGCCCGGGAGCGTAGCGAATTCGCCCGCTACCAGGCGCGTAAAATGGAAGCCATCGGCCAGCTCGCCGGTGGAGTCGCACATGACTTCAACAACCTGCTCACCAGCATCGGCGGCAGTTTCGAACTGATCGACCGGCGCCTGCAGCAGGGCCGCAGCGACGGCCTGGACAGCATGCTGCGCATGGGCCGCGAGGCGGTGTCACGCGCGGCCCGGCTGACCCACCGGCTGCTGGCCTTCTCTTCCCGGCAATCACTGCATAGCCAGCGTGTCGACCTGCATGATCTGCTGCAGGCGAAGCGCCTGATGGCTTGCGTGAACCCGGCCGTGACCCTGCAGGTGGACATCGCCCAGGGCCTGTGGCCTGTCGAGGCCGATGGCGCGCAATTACAGGAAGCCCTCGACAACCTGCTGCTCAATGCTTGCGAAGCCATGCCCAGTGGCGGCCATCTGCGCATCGAGGCGAGTAACCAGCCGATTGCTGCCGGGCATCCCACGGACGGCGCCTTGTGTGCCGGTGACTATGTGTGCCTGCGTATCATCGATGACGGCCAGGGCATGGCGCAAAGCACGCTGGAACACGCTTTCGAGCCGTTCTTCAGTACCAAGGCGATCGGCCAGGGCATCGGCCTCGGCCTGTCGATGGTGTACGGTTTCAGCAAGCAGTCACGCGGCCATGTTACCCTGCATAGCCAGATCGGCCAGGGGACCCAGGTGGAGCTGTACCTGCCCCGCCACCGGGGCCAGGCCCCAGCATCGACCGAGCCGATGCCAACCGTGCTGAATGGCCGTGGCCGTCACGTGCTGGTGGTCGAGGATGACCCGGATGTACGCCAATTGCTGTGCCAGGCCCTGTGCGAAGATGGCTTCGCCTGCCACAGTGCCGCCAGTGCCAATGACGGCCTGAAGGTGCTGCGCTCGAGCCAACCCGTTGACCTGCTGCTCACGGATATAGGCTTGCCCGGCATGAACGGCCGGCAGCTGGCCGAGATTGCCCGCAACCTGCGCCCGCGCTTGCCGGTGCTGTTCATTACCGGTTACGCGGAAACGGCCATGGCCCGCGACGGCTTCCTGGCGGCCGGCATGCACTTGTTGGGCAAGCCGTTCGAGCTGCAGCAACTGCAGGCGCTGGTGCGCCAGATCCTCGGCCGGCCCTGAGCAGTTCACTCGTCGAGCAGGCGCAGTGCCTCGTCCGCAAGGTCCGCCAGCGGGAACGGCTTGTTCATCAATGCAGTGCCGGGCTGTTCAAGCAACTGCGGCTCGATCCGCTGGTCCGCATAGCCGGTGATGAACAGGATCCTCTGGTGAGGAAGCTGCATGCGCATGGCCTTGGCCACTTGTCGGCCACTGAAACCACCCGGCAGGCCGATGTCGGTGATCACCAGGTCGAACGGGCCATCATGGCGGAAGCGCTCCAGCGCGGTATTGGCGTCGCCGGCCTCAGTGATGTCGAAACCACGCTCGGCCAGGTACTCGCGCATGACCGCGCGCAAGCCCAGCTCGTCATCAACCAGGAGCAGGCGCTCGCCGCGTGACATGCGTTGTGCGCGCTGTACCACCCGAGGCGCCTCGGGAACCGGCTCACGGCACCTTGGAAACAGCATGGAGACCCGGGTGCCCTGGTTCGGCGCCGATTCGATCCAGGTATAGCCCCCCGACTGGCCGACGAAGCCATACACCATCGACAAGCCAAGCCCGGACCCTCGCCCGATGGGTTTGCTGGTGAAGAACGGCTCAAAGGCCCTGGCAATGTCCGCTGCCGCCATGCCATGACCATCATCCTCGACATGCAAGGCTACATAATCGCCCGGCGGCAAACCCTTTTCGTCAGGGAACCAGGCCGTCAGCCGCTTGTTGACGCTACGCACTGTGACATTGCCCCGCTCCAGACAGGCTTCGCGCGCATTGGTGCAGAGGTTGATCAAGGCATTTTCGAGCTGGACGACATCGAGGCATACCGCCCACGGTGTAACATCCAGCTGCCAGTGCAGGCACATCTCTGCGCCCAGTGCCCTGAGCAGCAGCGGCTCACTCAGGCGCAGCTGCCGGTTGAAATCCAGCGGCTTCGGCGCCAGCGGCTGATGGCGCGAAAATGCCAGCAGGCGATGGGTCAGCTCCATGGCGCGCTGCACCGAATCGCGCGCCACTTCCACATAGGCTTCGACCCGTTCCAGGCGCCCTTCCTGAAAGCGGCGTTGCAACAGTTCGAGGCTACCGCCGATACCGGACAGCAAATTGTTCATTTCATGGCCCATGCCCCCGGCCAACTGGCCAACCACCTCCAGGCGCTGGTGGTTGCGCATCAGTGCTTCGGATTGGCGAGCGGCTTCCTCACGGTCTTCGGTGATGTCCCGGCCGACCGCAGTCAGCAGGCTGCCATCGAAACGCGCGCTCCAGCGAAACCAGTGATAATGGCCGTCGCGGTGGCGCAGGCGGGTCTCTATCTGCTCGCTGTTGCGGTACTGCAGGAACCCGCTGACGGCCACCTGCACCTCTGCCCGGTCGGCCGGATGCACCAGGTCCAGCACCAGCGCATCGCGCACTTGCTCCTCGCTCCAGCCCAGGATGCGGTACCAGGCGGGGTTGGCGGCACACATCCTCAGTTCGGGAGTAACGGTCATCATCGCGTCACGCGACAGCTGCCAGAACTGCTCGCGCTCAGCCACATGCCGTTCGATCTGCAATTCGAAACTGCGTGCCTGTTCGCGCCAATGATGGTGGGCCTCGACGTCGGCGGCGGTCTCGATCACGGTGTGCAGGAACCCCGCCACATTGCCCAGCTCATCGTGCAACGGGGCATAGCCGAACGCACACCAAAGTGCCTCGGCACCGGCATTGCAGGCGATTCGCAGCGGAGGGTCCTCGACAAAACTCGAGCGCCCCTCCAGGGCCTTGAACACCCATGGCCCCATGTGCGGCCAGACATCGCTCCACAATGCATCGAAGGCCATGCCCAACGCATCCGGGGCAACAGGCCGCAACGCCCGGTAGGCATCATTGTGGACCACGTTGAGATCCGGCCCCCAGACTACGGCACACGGGAATGGTGACAAGTGCATCATGTCGACGGCGATACGCAGCGATGCCGGCCAGCGCGGCCAGGGCCCAAGCGACGTACGCCCCCAATCGAACTGCGAAATCCGCTCGGCCATCGTTTCGGCCAATGGCGCAACAGGCGGTTGCAGGATGACCTGCGACGCAGGTTCGTGCGGCGTAGCGTTTGCGACCAATTATCCTTACTCCCGCTGAGCTCAAGGCTGCATGATTGTTTTCGTTCAAGGTAGCACAGCATGCACCAGGCGCTATGGCGCGCGTGCACAGGACGGCTATGCTCATTAGGTTTCCCCTGGGGCCAGGGAGCAACGGCCCATTCAGGTTGCCGACGGGAGCGTGGTCATGAGCAAGAAAATGCTGGTGGTGCTGACCAATACGGCCAAGTATCCGACCCTCAAGCGGGCAACCGGATTGTGGCTGGGGGAAGCCGTGCACTTTGTCGAAAAAGTCGAAAGAGCCGGCTACAAGGTCGATTATGTCAGCCCGCTGGGCGGCTACGTCCCCGTCGACCCGCACAGCCTGCAAATGGCCCCCGACCTGGACTGGCAGTGGTATGACGATAAACGCTTCATGTCGCGCCTGGGCAGCACCTTGAGCCCTGGCCGGGTGAAGGCCACCGAGTACAGCGTCATCTACTACACCGGCGGCCATGGGGTGATGTACGACTTTGCCGATAACCAGCCGCTGCAGGAACTGGCGCGCCAGGTATATGAAAACGGCGGCATTGTCGCTGCAGTCTGCCACGGTGTTGTCGGCCTGCTGAACATCAAGCTCAGCGACCACAGCCTGTTGCTGAAGGAGCGCAAGGTAACCGGCTTCTCCAACACCGAGGAAAAGCTCGCCGAGCTGGACAAGGTGGTCCCGTTCCTGACGGAGAACGAGCTGGGTGCGCGCGGCGGCCACTACAGCAAGCATGAGGACCCGTGGATGCCCTACGTGGTGGTCGATGATCGGCTGATTACCGGGCAGAACCCGGCCTCCACCACCCTGCTGGCCGAGAAGGTACTGGCGAAATTGAAAGAGAGGTGAAGCTGACAACGAGCTTCGGCTTTTCTGTAAAGGCGCAACAGTTGTCGCCTACAGCCGACGCGTCATCAAGCACATAGGATCGATGCTGACCTGTTCACCCCGAACAGCAAGGGTCAACGGAGCGGCACGCCTATGGCAAATACCATGATTCAAACTATCAATTGGCGAAAACTGTTGCTGATTCTGGCCATCGGCGCCATACCCGTGCTATCCGGGTTGCTGATGATGGATTATCAACTGGAAAGGAAACTTGAAGAGAACGCCCAGGTTTCCGTGCAGGAGGCGGTTTTCAGCATCGACCAGGCGCTAGGCCGCATGGAGGCCAGCCTGGAGACAATCCTGCCGCTGGCCGGCAAACCCTGCGCCGAAGTGCTGGATGCGCTGGACCAGACCGTCGCCAGCAGCCCACACCTTCGTTCATTGGCGCTGACCCGCGGGAAACAAGCGTATTGTGCGTCCGACATGGACCCGTTGGAGTATCTCTCCGCCTTTTCCGAGTCCGGACAGCGGGCGAAGCTGGCATTCGACGCCCCTTCGTCGCCCAACGCGGCGATTATCAAGATCCAGAAACCGCACAGCGATCCCGGTGTCATCGCAACCGCCTATGGTCGACTGCTGCGCGACGAACTACGCGGTTTCCAGGACGGCCTGACCTTGCTGCTGGAATTCAATGACCTGTACATCTGGAGCGACGGCGACAGCCGCGACGCACAACGTCCCTCGCAAGCCGAATACAACCAGCAAGCAGTATCGGAAAAATATGGCTACGTGGTGATCGGGGGCTACGCCAAAGGGTATACCGCGCAGGAGTTCCGCCTTTCCCTGCATCAGGTACTCCCGTCGCTGGTACTGGTCGGGGTCGCCAGCATGTTCATTACATACCTGGGCCTGGCCAGAACGCGCAAGAGAAAGGCTGATACCGCCGCCATCGATCCATGACGGCGGTACCCCTTGGGCTATCAGTCGGTGCTCAGCACACCACGGCGTACCTGGTCACGCTCGATGGATTCGAACAGCGCCTTGAAGTTGCCCTCACCGAAACCATCATCCCCCTTACGCTGGATGAACTCGAAGAACACCGGGCCGAGCAGAGTTTCCGAGAAGATCTGCAACAGCAGGCGCTTGTCGCCAGGCTGCGAGGCACCATCGAGCAAAATGCCCCGAGCCTTCAGCTCATCGACTGGCTCGCCATGGCCAGGCAGGCGCTCCTCGAGCATTTCGTAGTAGGTTTGCGGCGGTGCCGTCATGAAGCGCATGCCAAGGCCTTTCAGGGCATCCCAGGTCTTGAGCAGGTCATCGGTGAGGAAGGCCACGTGCTGGATGCCTTCGCCGTTGAACTGCATCAGGAATTCTTCGATCTGCCCGGCGCCCTTCGAAGACTCTTCGTTCAGGGGAATGCGGATCATGCCATCCGGTGCGGTCATGGCCTTGGACGTCAGGCCGGTGTATTCGCCCTTGATGTCGAAGTAGCGAATCTCGCGGAAGTTGAACAGTTTCTCGTAGAAGCCGGCCCAGTACGCCATGCGCCCGCGATAAACGTTGTGGGTGAGGTGATCGATGATCTTCAGGCCGGCACCCACCGGGTTACGGTCCACGCCTTCGATGAACTTGAAGTCGATATCGTAGATCGAGCTGCCCTCTTCGAAGCGGTCGATCAGGTACAACGGTGCTCCGCCGATACCCTTGATGGCCGGCAGGCGCAGCTCCATCGGGCCGGTTTCGATTTCCACTGGCTGGGCGCCCAGCTCCAGGGCACGGGCATAGGCCTCATGGGCGTTGCGCACGCGGAACGCCATGCCACACACCGATGGGCCATGTTCGGCGGCAAAGTACGAGGCGATGCTCTTGGGTTCGTTGTTCAGGATCAGGTTGATGCCGCCCTGGCGATACAGGTGCACATCCTTGGAACGGTGGGTAGCCACCTTGGTGAAGCCCAGCATCTGGAATACCGGCTCGAGTACGCCAGGCGCCGGCGAAGCCAGCTCGATGAATTCGAAGCCCATCAGGCCCATTGGATTGTCGAAGATATCAGCCATGTTCGTGTCCTCATCTGCAGCGAAAAATTAATGATTGCGTGGGATGTCGGACGGAAACGGCGGTGAGCAGGGGATTCCACGCACGCTGCGGGCGAGGAAGTCACCTATGATCAGCTTGAACCCATGATATGTCATATGGACCCATTCTCGGCGGGCTTGATCCTTCGGCATTGAAGGACCTTATTGTTGTATTCGTAAATCGATTCTACAGGGCGTAAATTGGTTTGTCGCGTTTTTAGTTGCTCACGCCTGCCGACAAACGGCTATCCTCTGGTTTTATTCTTGCAGATCAGCCAGCATGCCCCTTACAGCCAAACGCCGCGCCGGCCTGACCTGGCGCACCCTGCTGCCCTGGGTCGTCGGCGTGCTGCCGGTGGTGTGCGGCCTGGCCGTGATGAACTGGCAGATCGAACGCGAAATGCAGGCCAGCAGCCAAGCCACCACTCGCCAGGTGGTGGCGCATGTCGAACGTATTCTCGACAACCTGTCCAGTGCTGCCGACTCCCTGCTGCCGCTTGCCGGCAGCCCGTGCGAGCAGGTCAAACTCAGATTGCGCGCCGAGGTCACGCGCAACGCCTTCGTCCGCTCGACCAACCTGTTCCGGCACAACACCCTTTATTGCACCTCGCTGTTCGGTGACTTCGACGAGCCCGTCAACGCTGATAATTATGCCGACGGCAAGCTGTGGCTGATGGATGGCAACTCGGTCACCCCGGGCCATCCACTGCTGGTCTATCGGGCCAGCGACGATGACCAGGGCGCGATCAGCACGGTCGATGGTGAGCACCTGCTCACGGCGCTGCGCCTGATCGGCCCCGACGAAACGCTGCAGATCCGCGTGGGCAATGCCTGGCTGGGCAAGGATGGCATCGTGCACAAGGGCCAGCCCCCCGCCGCCGCCAAGGCGAATGTGCAGGTGGGCTCGACGCGTTACCCGTTCAGCGTGCAGGGTGGTTATGGCAGCGACAGGCCAGGCCAGCTATGGCGCAGCCACTACCCCGCCCTGTTCGGCCTGCTGCTGGTGCTGGGCGCGGTGTCCGCCCTGGTATGCCGCTGGCAGATACGCCGCATCACCTCGCCCCGTGCCGAGCTGCGCCGGGCCCTGGAGGCCGACGAGTTCCTGCCGTTCTTCCAGCCGGTCGTGCGCAAGGGTGATTACCGTTGGGCCGGCGCCGAGGTGCTGATGCGCTGGAATCACCCGCAGGAAGGCCTGGTGCGGCCCGACCTGTTCATCCCCTACGCCGAACACAGTGGGCAGATCGTCGCCATGACCCGCGCGCTGATGACTCACACGGCACACAACCTGGCACCGTATGCCGGGCTGCTGGAAGACGGCTTCCATATCGGCATCAACATCACCGCCGACCATTGCCGCGACTTCAGCTTGCTGGACGACTGCCGTACCTTCCTCCAGCATTTTCCACCTGGCCGGGTGGTGCTGACCCTGGAGCTGACCGAGCGCAAGCTGATCGAGGCCACACCGGTGACCCTGGAACTGTTCGAGAAACTGGACGCCATGGGCGTGAAAATCGCCCTCGACGACTTCGGCACTGGCCAGTCCAGCCTCAACTACCTGCGCCAGTTCAAGGTCGACTACCTGAAGATCGACCAGAGTTTCGTCGCCATGATCGGCGGCGACGCGCTGTCGGTGCACATCCTCGACACCATCATCGAACTGTCGGCCAAGCTGGGCCTGGGGATTGTCGCCGAGGGGGTCGAGACCGAAGCCCAGCGCGACTACCTGGCCCGTCACGATGTCGACTTCCAGCAGGGCTACCTGTACGCCAGGCCCATGCCGGCGGCCGCGTTTCTCGAAGCGCTGGCCGCACATGCGAGCGCATCGCGGTTGCCGCAAGCTGCGCCCCCTGAGATCATGCGCGGCTGATCCAGCCGCTCAACTCCCAATTCGAGGCATTCGTGTCAAAAGGCATTCTCTCGTCGGTCATGGCGTCCTGTCTGTTCGCCGTGATGTACTTCTATACCTCGCTGCTCACCCCACTCGACGGCGAGGAAATCTTCGGCTGGCGCACGCTGCTGACCTTGCCTTGCCTCACCCTGTTCATGCTGGTCTCGCAGGACTGGAAACGGGTCGCCGAACTGCTCGCCCGGGTGAGACGCACGCCGCTGCTGGCGCTGGGCATGCTCGGCACATCGTGGCTGATGGGTGTGCAGCTGTGGCTGTTCCTCTGGGCGCCCCTGCACGGGCGCAGCCTGGAAGTGTCGATGGGCTACTTCCTGCTACCGCTGGCCATGGTCCTGACCGGGCGGCTGGTCTACGGCGAGCGGCTGTCACGCCTGCAAAAGGTGGCGGTGGCGTGTGCCGCGCTGGGCGTAGGCCACGAACTGTTCCAGCATGGCAGTTTTGCCTGGGAAACCCTGGTGGTGACAATCGGCTACCCGATCTACTTCGTGTTGCGCCGGCGGTGCCGCACAGACCACCTCGGTGGCCTGTGGTGCGACATGTGCCTGCTGTTGCCGTGGGCGTTGTATTTCGTGATCCAGGGCCCGCTGTCAACGGCTGACCTGCAGGCATACCCCGGGTTGTATGCGCTGATCCCGATTCTCGGAGCAATCAGCGCCTCGGCGCTGATTGCCTATGTGCTGGCCAGCCGCTTGCTGCCCTTCAGCCTGTTCGGCCTGCTCAGCTATGTCGAACCCGTGCTGCTGGTGGGCGTGGCGCTGCTGCTCGGCGAGACCATCGGCCCGGACCAGTGGCTGACCTACCTGCCGATCTGGGCCGCGGTACTGGTGCTGATCCTCGAAGGGGTCAGGCACCTGCTGCGTCAACGGCGTCGTTCGGTGTAAGCCGAACCTGGCGCACACGCCGTTCTTCAACCGCCTCCACGACCAGCGTCCAGCCGTTCCAGGCCAGGCGGTCGCCAACCACCGGCAGGCGGTCAAGCAGGCTCATGACCAGGCCCGCGAGGGTCTGGTAGTCCTCGGTGGCGCGGGCGCTGAACCCCGTGCGTGCCTGTACCTGGCTCAGGTTCACCGCACCGCTGACCACGAAGCCCTCACCGTCCTCGACGATGCCCGGCCCTTCAACCTCGCTGGCATCGGGCAATTCACCGGCGATCGACTCGAGGATGTCGGTCATGGTCAGCAGGCCGGTAAAGTCACCGAACTCGTTGACCACGAAGGCGATGTGGGTGGACTGGCCACGCATCTGTTCCAGGGCGTTGAGGATGCTGAAGCTTTCCAGCAGGTTCAATGGCGCCCGGGCCATACCTTCCAGATCCGGCTGGTTACCCGCCAGCAGCTCCTTGAGCAGTTCCTTCTTGTGCACGAAGCCCAGTGGCTCGTCCACGCGCCCATCGCGGATCAACGGCAGGCGCGAGTACGGCGAATTGGCCAGGGCCTGGGCAATGGCGTCGGCCGGCTGCGCCAGGTCGATCACATCGACCTCGGCGCGTGCCGTCATCACCGTGCGGATCGGCCGCTCGGCGAGGTTCAGCACGCCACTGATCATCACCCGCTCGCGACGGTCGAACACCACCTGCTCCTCGCCGCCCGCGATCAGGTCGGCGATCTCATCACCCACTTCGTCAGCCTCGACCCGGCGACCACCCAGCAGGCGCAGCACAGCATGCGCAGTACGTTCGCGCAGCGGCCGGTGCTGCTGCAGGCTGCGCTTGCGGCGGGCACGGGCCAGCTGGTTGAACAGTTCGATCAGGATGGAGAAGCCGATCGCCGCGTACAGGTAGCCTTTCGGGATATGGAAGCCCAGGCCTTCGGCAGTCAGGCTGAAGCCGATCATCATCAGGAAGCCCAGGCACAGCATGATCACCGTGGGGTGGGCGTTGACGAAGCGGGTCAGCGGCTTGCTGGCGACGATCATGATGCCGATCGAGAAGATCACCGCGATCATCATCACCGACAACTGTTCGACCATGCCCACTGCGGTGATGACCGCATCAAGCGAGAACACCGCGTCGAGCACCACGATCTGCGCAACGATCGGCCAGAACGCGGCATGGCGCACCGCGCCGCTGGCCTGGGCCACATGGCCCTCCAGACGTTCATGCAACTCCATGGTGGCCTTGAACAGCAGGAACACACCACCGAACAGCATGATCAGGTCCCGGCCGGAGAAGCTCTTGGCAAACACCTCGAACAACGGCGTGGTCAGGGTGACCATCCAGGAAATGCTGGCCAGCAGGCCCAGGCGCATGATCAGCGCCAGGCTCAGGCCAATCACCCGCGCGCGGTCGCGCTGATGCGGCGGCAGCTTGTCGGCGAGGATGGCGATGAACACCAGGTTGTCGATGCCCAGCACCAGTTCGAGGACGATAAGCGTCAACAGGCCCAGCCAGGCCGTGGGGTCGGCTAGCCATTCCATTAGCGGATACTCATGTGGGCAACGTCACGAGGACGAGAAAAGGAAGGCCGTGAAGGCCGGGGACTGGGGGGCTCCGCGAAGGTGCTCATAGGGACCTTGATAGCAAATAGGGAAAATGATCGTACCGGCTGAGCAGCTGAGTTTGATAACGGAAAACTATTACAAAACCTGTAACCACTAACGTAGCAAACCGCCGGCCCGGCGATGGGTACTTTTCTTCAATACCACCGGCTGTCATTAGCCGAGGATGAAACCCTCTCTCAACCAAACGGATTTCCTCATGAGCCTGTCCCTGTCCATGGCCGCCTTCGCGCTGGCGGCTTCGATCTCCCCCGGCCCGGTCAACATCGTCGCGCTGGGCAGCGGTGCCCGCCATGGCCTGCGCGCCAGCCTGGCCCATGTGGCCGGCGCCACGCTGGGCTTCTGTCTGCTGCTGGTGCTGGTCGGCCTGGGCCTGCACCAGTTGCTGCTGCGCTGGCCACTACTGGGCCTGCTGTTGCACTGGGGCGGCGTGGCGTTCCTGCTGTACATGGCGTGGAAGCTGGCAGCCGACGATGGGCAACTGGGTGGCAGCCATCCGCTGCAGGCCCCTTCGGCGTGGCACGGCGCGGCGATGCAATGGCTCAACCCCAAGGCCTGGCTGGCAGCGGTGGCCGGGGTTGGTGCCTACACCGGCGGTGAGCAGCAGCTGCTGTGGCTGTTCGCCTGGATCTATGGGCCGATCTGTTTCCTTTCAGTGGCCAGCTGGGCGTGGGCAGGCAGCGTGATCCGGCAATACCTGGGCAACCCACGGCACCTGCGCCGGCTCAATCGGGGCTTGGCCGTGCTGTTGGTGGGCAGCGCGATCTACCTGGTGCTTCAGGGCCAGCAAGGGGCGGCATTGCGGTAATGCCCGGGGGTCGCCGCCAGGTGCTGCTTGAACGCCCGCTGCAGGTGTGCCTGGTCGGCAAACCCGGCTTCCTGCGCCACCTCGGCAATCGCCCGGCCCTGGCGCAACTGCGCCCTGGCCAGTTGCACACGCTGGTCGAGCAGGTAGCCATGCGGCGTCAGGCCGAAGCGCTGGCGGAATGCGCGGATCAGGTAGGAGCGTGACAGACCGCAGGCGGCGCAGATGTCTTCCAGGCTCAGCGGGTCGCTGCGATGGGCACGGATGAATGCAGCCGCGGCGGCCAACCGCGGGTTGCCCTCCTCGGGCACACCGCTATGGC
>MTEX01012333.1_pt1 | contig 13211 bp, 10 predicted proteins | sample 1042691 | NCBI WGS metagenome assembly MTEX01 (sample SAMN06185810, study PRJNA358809) | soil metagenome | isolation source: soil biostimulated with molasses as carbon source | place: India | collected 2015-05-23
CGGATGCCGCCGCCCCACGGCACGCGCAGCACCATCGGGCAGTGCAGGCGGCCACGGGTGCGGTAACGCATGCGCGCGGCGTGGCAGATGATGTGGTCGACCATCGGATAGACGAAGCCGTCGAACTGCGCTTCGGCGACCGGCTTCATGCCCTGCACGGCCAGGCCCACGGTGAGGCCGGCGATGGTGGTTTCGTCCAGCGGGGTATCGAGGATGCGATCGGCGCCGAAGCGCTGCTGCAGGCCGGCGGTGGCGCGGAACACGCCGCCGTTCACGCCCACGTCCTCGCCCAGCACGATGACCGATTCGTCATGCGCGATCTCCCAGGCCAGCGCCTGGGTGATGGCTTCGATCAGGGTGATCGCGGTCGGGGTCGCCACGGTGTCGGTGGCGCCGGTCGCGGCGTCGGTCTTCTTTTCCATCACGGTGCTCATGAGCGGCCCTCCGCGGCAAGCGCGGCGGCCCGTTGCGCCAGCAGTTCCGGCGGCGGATCCGCGTACAGATAGTCGAACATCGCTTCGACCGGCTGCACCGGGGTGTTGAGGTAGGCGTTCACTTCTTCGTCCACGCGCGCGCCGCATTCGTCCTTCCACGCGGCCTCCTCGGCCTCGCTCCAGGCGCCCTGCGCGGTCAGCCAGGTGCGCAGGCGGGTCATCGGCTCGCGCTCCCAGGCCGCCTTCACTTCGGCGTCGTCGCGGTAGCGGCGGGCGTCGTCGGCGGTGGTGTGGTCGGACAGGCGGTAGGTGACGAACTCCAGCACGGTGCCGCCCTGGCCCTTGCGGGCGCGCTCGCCGGCGCGGCGCATCGCTTCGAGCACGGCGATCAAGTCGTTGCCGTCGACCTGCAGGCAGTGCAGGCCGCCGGCCAGGCCCTTCTGCGCCAGCGTCTGCGCGCCGGTCTGCGCCTTGCGCGGCACCGAGATCGCCCAGCCGTTGTTGACCACGCACAGGATCAGCGGCAGTTCGTAGGCGCCGGCGGAATTCAGCGCGGCGTAGAAGTCGGTCTTGGAGGAGCCGCCGTCGCCGCAGGTGGCGACGGCCAGGTGCGGCTGCCCGCGCAGCTTGAATGCCAGCGCCGCGCCGGCGGCGTGCAGGCACTGGGTGGAAATCGGCACGCTCCAGGCGAAGTCGTGGCGCGCGATCTTGAAATCGTTGCCGCGTTCGTCGCCGCCCCAGTACATCAGCACGTCGCGCGGCTGCACGCCGCGCATGAACTGCGCGCCGTACTCGCGATAGCTGGGCGCGAACACATCTTCGGGCTTCATCGAAGCGCCGATGCCGACGTGGGTGGCCTCGTGGCCCAGGCAGGAGGCGTAGGTGCCCAGCTTGCCGGTGCGCTGCAGCGCGATCGCCTTGGTGTCGAAGGTGCGCACGAACAGCATCTGCTTGAACAGTTCGCGCAGGCGCTGGGTATCGCGTCCGGCTTCGGGCAGGTCGTCGCGGACGAGCTTGCCGTCCGGGCCGAGGTACTGGAGGAATTCGATTTCGAACTTGGCGGCGATGGTCATGCCGGACGTCACTCTTCGGATGTTGCAGCGAATGTTGAAGGATCCAATGTTAAGGAACCGGAGGCGGCCGGCCTTCCTGCGCTGCAACAACACAGATCCGCACGGTGCGCGGAAAAACCGGGAAATCCAGCCAGGACAGGCGCTTGCCGACCGCCGTTGTGCCTTCGCGGGGAAGTTGTCCGGATGTCGGACCATCGCGATCCTGCGCGGAAAAACCCCGGCTTGACGCGCACGCGCGGATGGTGTGCAGGGCGGCGGGTGGCAATCCGCGCGGCGGAAACGAAAAGGGCGCGGCAGTGCCGCGCCCTTGTCCGTTCAGTCCGGTCGCGTCAGCGGACCAGTTGCGCGCGGTTGTTGCCGGTATCCGGATCCTGCGTGGCGCTTTCCACCTGTGCGGTGAACGCATACGCCGTGCCGCGCTTGGGCCGGTTCGGCACCACCAGCGCGAATGCCAGTACCTGTTCCGCTCCGGAGGCCAGCGTGTCGCGCGTGCACCGCGCGGCCGATCCGGTGGCGGTGTCGACCACCCGGCCACAGGACCAGCCGCGGGGCGCGGCGACCGCGAGATGGCGGGCTTCCACGTTGCTGGCCAGCACTACCCGGACCTGTTCGGCGGTATCCGGGCCGGCGTTGCGGACCGGCACCAGCAGGGTGGCGACGGCGCCGCGGCGGAAGGTGGCGGCGCCGCCCAGCAGTCGCACCGACAGATCCGCCTGCGGCAGGGCAGCCACGTCGATCGCGACCGCCGCGGTATTGTCGGCGTTGGCGGGATCGGTGACCGGCGAACTGGCCGACACGCCCAGGCCCAGCGCGCCACCCGCGACGCCGGCCGGCACGACGGTCCGCAGGGTGAAGCCGGCTTCGGCGCCGGACGCGAACGACGGCGTCGTGCAGATCACGCGCGTACCGCCGGCGGCCGGCTCGGGCGCGGCACAGGTCCAGCCCGGCGTGATCGGGGCCGTCGCCGTCGCCACTTCGGCGGTGAACACGAACGCGACCGTGGCCGGCGTTGCCGCGCCGGGTCCCGCGTTGCGCACGCTGGCGGTGTAGGACACGGTATCGCCGACCGACGCGCTGGCCCGATCGGCGATCACCGTCGCCGACAGATCGGCGCGGGCGAAGGCCGGCACGCGGATGCTCAGGCGCACCGGATCGTGGTCGGAGGAACGCACCGCCACGCTGGCGTCACCGAAGTTGTCCACGCCGAAGTCGGCGTTGATGCGCGCGTGATCCACCCGGACGTCCGCGCCCAGCACCAGCGCCTCGTTGACCAGCACGTGGTCCAGCGTCTGCGCGTTGCCGCCGAACACGTAGGAGTAGCGCTGCGCGGGATCGGCGATCAACTGCGAACCGTCGATGAGCGGCGTGGTCACCGGGCTGGGCGCCCACGACAGCACCTGGTCCGCCGGTGCGGCGTCGCCGCGCAGGATTCCCATCACGTCGACGTAGCCATCGTTGAATTCGAACGCGTTGAAGTCGCCGACCAGCACGATCTTCTCGTCCGGATTGGCCTGCTGCATCTGCTGCACCAGTCCGCCGAGATAGGCGGCCTGGGCGGCGCGCTTGGACCGCACGCGCTCGCCGCCGGTGGGCCAGCCGTTGCTGCCCGGCGCGGTGTCGTCCATGTCGTTGAGCGAGCGAAGGTGATTGACGATCACGGTGACCGGGTAAGCCGCGCCGGCGTCCTGGTGGATGCGCGCGCGCAGGCGCAGCGGCGGGCGATCGTTGAGCAGGCTGGTGCTGCCGTCCGGATTGGCGAACGTGGTGTTCTTGCCGAACTGGGCGACTTCCAGCACTTCCACGCGCGGCGGGCCGCCGGCGGTGGCGCGGGCGCTGACCAGGAAACCGACGTTGATGCCGCCCACGTCGTTGCCGGGTTGCAGGTAGGGCACATAGCCCGGGCGCTGCGGGCAGGTCGCATCGATGCGGTCGGACAGCAATTGCAACACGCGCAGGTTCTCCACCTCGACCACGCCGAGGATGTCCGGCGCCTTCAGGAAATCGCAGATCGCCAGCGCCGCCTTGGCCAGGCGCTTGTCCAGCGCGGCCGGCGTGAGGGTCACCGCGCCATTGCCGTCGGCCACGTCATCGAACAGGCGCAGCAGGTTGAAGCTGCCGATGGTCGCTTCGTCGTAGCGCGCGTCCGGCACCGCCTGCGGCGCCATGCCGCCGCTCACCGACGGCGGCGTGGCCGGATCCGGCAACAGCGCCCAGGTGCCCGAGAAATAGTCGAGCACGCCGGACAGACCACTGACCTCGGCGCCGGTATCCACCGACAACGGCTGCGCGCCGATCTGCCCGCGGCTGCGCACCATCAAGCGTTCCTGATTGGTGTCGAAGCGCGGCGGATGCTTGTCACCGGGAATCGGGATCACATCCATCACGCCGATGCCGGGTTCGCGGAACGGGCGGGCGACGCCGGGGAGGGTGACGTGGAATACGCCGTCGCTGCTGGCGGTCGCGTCGTTCTCGTCGATGCTGCCGCCGGAGGGCGCCACCACCACCGCGCGGGCCACGCTCACGCGCATGCCTTCCCTGCGTTCCAGCGTGCCGGGCAGCGCGTCCGGCGCCAGTTCGGCGGTGGTCAGTTCGATCGGCGCGGGCAGTGCCACGCCGGTTTCCAGCACTTCGACGGTGGGGCCGGTGATCTGGGTTATGGTCAACTGGTGCGGATTGGATGCGGGCACGAATTCAGCGACGGTGCCGGTCACCCGCACCCGGTTGCCGACCGCCGCGGTGGCCGGCGGCGCGCTGCCGGTGAACACGAACAGGCCCTCGGACGTGGCCGGGTCGCCGTCGTCGTTGGCTGCCTGCAGGAAGAAGCCATTGTTGAACTTCAGCGCGGTGACGATGCCTTCGGTGATCACCCGCTTGTCCACGTACGGCGACGCCAATCCACTGCCCTGGATCTGCGGGATGGTGCGCGCCACCGGCGGATCCGGCGGCGCGGCGCCGCTGTTGCGCGGATTGGGCGTGCCGACGCTGAAGTCGGCGCCGTTGTCCTGGGTGTCGATGCTGCCGTCGCCATTGCGCAGCGCGGCGGTTGTGTTGCCCAGCGTGCCGGTCGGTGCGGCGCCCTCGAAGCAGTTGGCGGCGCTGCCGAAACCGACGAAGTCGACCACGTTGGCGTCCGCGAGCGGGCACGCGCCGGCCAGCGCGGCGGTGCTGCGGCTCAGCGCCACCTTGCCGGCGGTGCCGGAGAGCGTGAGCGTGCCGACCGCGTCGGGCGTCGGCAGATCGACGGTGCCGCCGTTGCCCTGCGCCTGCTGGATCAGGTAGTAACCGCCCGGCGCGATGCTGCCGGAGAGCGCGGTCCTGCTCCAGGTCGTGCCGGCGGAGGAGGCATACTGCACGCTCCAGCCGTCCAGGCTCACCGCGGCGGTGCCGTTGTTGCGCAGTTCGATGAAATCGTTCTTCAGCGTGGCGCCGCTGTTGCCGCCACCGCCGTACACCTGGCTGACCACCACCTGCGCCTGTGCCGTGGCGGCGAGCAGCAGGGTGGCGACGGAAAACAGCATGGCCGCCACGCGGCGGTTTCGAAGCATGCTCATCAACAGACTCTCCCTGGCCGTGAATGCGTGCGCCGTTCCCGATGTTGCCGTGGCCGGCTCCGGTTGGCGCAATGTAGCGGAAGCCTCGCGGCCGCGCATTGCAGGCCGATGACATAAGTGCCGGTTTTTGCTGGCGATCACGCTGCGGGGGCGGGAAGCCCCGCGGCTATCGGTTACGCTGGCGGCCCCGCTGCAGCCGCAGCTTGCCCCCGCCAGTCGACGGATGTCCGTAGAAAAGAACGAGCGCGCCCTGGAAGCAGGCATCCATACCGATCTGGAAGGACGCCTGACCTACGGCGGATACCTGCGTCTGGATCGGCTGTTGGCGGCGCAGCAGCCGGTGTCGGATCCGGCCCACCACGACGAACTGCTGTTCATCATCCAGCACCAGGTGTCCGAGCTGTGGATGAAGCTGATGATCCACGAGCTGCGCGCGGCGATCGTCCACCTGCAGCACGACGAGGTGTGGCAGACCCGCAAGGTGCTGGCGCGCGCCAAGCAGGTGCTGCGCCAGCTGACCGAGCAATGGTCGGTGCTGGAAACCCTGACGCCGTCCGAATACATGGGCTTCCGCGATCTGCTCGGCCCGTCTTCGGGATTCCAGTCGTTGCAGTACCGCACCATCGAATTCCTGCTCGGCAACAAGAACGCGGCGATGCTCAAGGTGTTCGCCCACGATCCCGCCGGCCAGGCCGTGCTGCAGCAGGCACTGGACGCCCCCAGCCTGTACGAGGAGTTCCTGCGCTATCTGGCGCGCTTCGGCCACGCCGTGCCGGACACGCACCGCGAGCGCGACTGGCGGCTTCCGCATGTGTCGGATCCGGAACTGCTGCCGGTGTTCGAGCGCATCTACGAAGACACCGATCGCTACTGGCGGGAGTACTCGCTGTGCGAAGACCTGGTGGATCTGGAATCCCAGTTCCAGCTCTGGCGTTTCCGCCACATGCGCACGGTGATGCGGATCATCGGCTTCAAGCGCGGCACCGGCGGATCCAGTGGCGTGGGCTTCCTCAAGCAGGCGCTTGAGCTGTCGTTCTTCCCGGAACTGTTCGAAGTCCGGACCTCGATCGACGCCGGCCGCCCGGCGCTATGAGCCCCGCGACCGCGCCATCGGGCGCGGAAACGGGCCGGTTTTCCCGCCGTCCGGAGGGCCCGGTGGCCCCCGTATTCAGGAAAATCGGCATTGACGGAGCCGCGGGCGTCGGTAATTCTCCCCCGTCCCGCGCGGCGTTCGCGTGGATTTGTCATTCCTGAACAACGAGGGGGGAGACCGCATGAGCGGTGCCGTCGATACACAGAACCCGGTGCAGCCGTTACCGGAATTCCAGCAGACCATGGGCCACCCGCGCCCGTTGTGGATGCTGTTCATGACCGAATTCTGGGAGCGGTTCGCCTTCTACGGCATCCGCTGGGCACTGGTGCTGTATATCGTGGCGCAGTTCTACGGCGGCAGCGGCACCGGCGAGACGCCGGCCAACCAGGTCTACGGCGCCTATCTGGCGCTGGTGTACGCGGCGGCCATCTTCGGCGGCTACGTGGCCGACCGGATCATCGGCTACCAGCGTTCCATCCTGCTGGGCGCGGCCATCATGGCGGCGGGCCTGTTCATGATCGCGGTGCCGGACCAGAACATCTTCAAGATCGGCCTGGCCACCATCATCGCCGGCAACGGCCTGTTCAAGCCGAACATCTCCACCATGGTCGGCAAGCTCTACGCGGTGGGCGACGAGCGCCGCGACTCGGGCTTCACCCTGTTCTACATGGGCATCAACCTGGGCGCGATGATCTCGCCGCTGTTGACCAGTTGGCTTGCCGAGAAGGTATTCGGCACCGACACGATGCCGGTCTACAAGATCGTGTTCATCACGTCCGGCATCGGCATGTTGATCAGCCTGGTCTGGTTCTGGTTCGGGCGCAGCCAGCTCAAGGGCATCGGCGTGCCGCCCGCGGGCGGCGAAAGCGTGGCGCGGCTGGCGATCACGGCGATCTGCGCGATCGCGGCGATCCCGGTGTTCTATTTCCTGCTCAACCTCGGCGCCGATTCGCTGCAGTGGATCCTCACCGCGATGTTCGTCGGCCTGGCGATCCTGCTGCTGGTCGAAGGCATCCGCAACGGGCCGAAGCAGCGCGACATGGTGATCGCGATGTTGATCATCTTCGCCTTCAACGTGCTGTTCTGGTGCTTCTTCGAACAGGCCGGCAGTTCCTTCAGCTTCCTGGCCGACAAGATCGTCAACCGCGATTTCGGCGGCTGGATCTTCCCGGTCGGCTGGTTCCAGTCGGTCAACTCGATCGCCATCATCACCCTGGCGCCGATCATGGCGTGGCTGTGGGTCAAGATGGGGCGCGCCAATCCGTCGATTCCGCGCAAGTTCGGCCTGGGCCTGATCTTCAACGGCCTGGCCTTCCTGCTGCTGATGTTCGCGCTGTCCAGCCTGCTGGATCCGCAGAGCATGAAGATCCCGTTCTGGACGCTGTTCGCGGTCTACTGGATCCAGTCGATCGGCGAGCTGTGCCTGTCGCCGATCGGCCTGTCGATGGTGACCAAGCTGGCGCCGGTGCGCCTGGTCGGTTTCGGCATGGGCGGCTGGTTCCTGTCCACCGGCATCGGCAACAACCTGTCCGGCATCTTCGCCAGCCACGTCAGCGGCGAAACCGGCATGACCACGACCTCGGCGCTGTCCGGCTATACCTTCGGGTTCTGGACGCTGCTGGGCTTCGGCGTGCTGCTGTTCCTGATCGCGCCGCTGGTGCAGAAGCTGATGCACGGCGTGAAGTGAGCCGGACGATCCGGTTGCATGAAAAAAGGCGGCCTCCGGGCCGCCTTTTTTTGCATGCCGCGCAACCTGCGCATTGCGCGACGATGCGGCATCGGCGGGATCAGTCGGACTGCCGCCACGGCGTGGAGCCGGTCATGTGCGCCACGCCATCGGACAGTTTGTCGATCAGCAGGCTGATCTGCTGGCGCTCCTCCGGACTGAATCCGGACAGCAGGCGGCGTTCGCATTCCAGCGTCATCGGCGCGACTTCGTCGTAGACCGAATAGCCGACCTCCGACAGCGCCAGTACCGAGCGGCGCCGATCGTCGCCGTGGGTGTCGCGCATGATCAGGCCGCGCTCGAGCAGCCGGGCGACCGCGCGGCTGACCGCGACCTTGTCCATCGCGGTGCGTTCGGCCACTTCCCCGGCCGACAGCCCGGAGAAGCGCCCGAGCACCGCCATGATCCGCCACTCGGTGATGGCCAGGCCGAAGCGCTGGTCGTAGAGGTGGGCGATGGTCTGGCTGATCCGGTTGGACAGCACGCTCAGCCGGTAGGGCAGGAAGCGCTCCAGTTCCAGCACTGCGTGGGGATGCTCGGCGGCGGGGGCGGGAGGGGCGTCTGGGGTCGGGTTGGGGTCGTTCATGGGACCGGTTCGGAAAGGAATGGCGCGGCGCAGCTTGCAAGTAGTTTCAATTGAAACTATAAAGCAGGCTGTCCTGTCGCAAGCCTAGCGAGGCGCTCCATGAACGCACAACCCAACCTCGGCATGCAGGTCACCACTTTCGAGAATCCGATGGGCATCGATGGCTTCGAGTTCGTCGAATTCGCCGCCCCGGACGGCCAGGGCGAGGCCCTGCATGACTATTTCCGCCGGCTCGGCTTCACCGCGGTGCTGCGCCACAAGACCCGACCGATCACCGTGTACCGCCAGGGCGGGGTGAACTTCCTCGTCAACGAGGATCCGGATTCGTTCGCCGCCGATTTCGCCCGCGCGCACGGTCCCTGTGCCTGCGGTTTCGCCATCCGCTTCAGCAAGCCGGCCGAACTGGTGTACGACACCGTCATCCACAACGGCGGCGAAGCGATCGAGCACAAGCCCGAAACCCGCGCGGTGTCCGCGCCGGTGGTGAAGGGCATCGGCGATTGCATGCTGTACCTGGTGGATCGTTACGGCAGCGAAGGTAGCATCTACGACGGCGACTACCTGCCGGTGCAGGGCGCGGAGCAGCATCCGAAGGGCTTCGGCCTGACCTTCATCGATCACCTGACCCACAACCTGTACTTCGGCAACATGGACAAGTGGTCGGACTACTACGAACGGTTGTTCAACTTCCGCGAGATCCGCTATTTCGACATCAAGGGCGCCAAGACCGGCCTGCTGTCCAAGGCGATGACCGCGCCGGACGGCATCGTGCGCATCCCGCTGAACGAGTCGTCGGATCCGAAGTCGCAGATCAACGAGTACCTGGACGCGTACAAGGGCGAGGGCATCCAGCACATCGCCTGCTTCACCGACGACATCTACGAGACGGTGGAAGCCATGCGCGAGGCGGGCGTCGAGTTCCTCGATACGCCGGACACCTATTTCGAGGTGATCGACCAGCGCGTCCCGGGACATGGCGAGGACGTGCCGCGTCTGGCCAGGAACAAGATCCTGATCGACGCCGATCCGGAAACCCACCAGCGCAAGCTGCTGCAGATCTTCACCCAGAACGCGATTGGCCCGATCTTCTTCGAGATCATCCAGCGCAAGGGCAACGAGGGTTTCGGCGAAGGCAACTTCCAGGCGCTGTTCGAGAGCATCGAGCGCGACCAGATGCGCCGCGGCGTGCTCTGACCCGCATGCGCACCGCGGCGGCGCCGGCAGCGCCGCCGTGGCGGAAGTTCAGGCAGAATCGCGCCATTCCCTCGTCGCGACGACGTCGCGTCCACAGGCAGGCACCATGAAGAGCAGCGGCTACCAAACCGGTTTCGGCAACCATTTCGCCAGCGAGGTCGTCGCCGGCACGCTGCCGATCGGGCGCAACTCGCCGCAGCGGGTGGCCCACGGCCTGTATGCCGAACAGCTTTCGGGCACTGCGTTCACCGCGCCGCGCAGCGAAAACCGGCGCAGTTGGCTGTACCGGATCCGGCCGGCGGCGATGCATTCGAATTTCGAACCCTTCGCGCAGCCGCGTTTCCACAACGATTTCGGCCACGGTCCGGTGGCTCCGGACCAGTTGCGGTGGAATCCGCTGCCGCTGCCCGAGGCCGCCACCGATTTCGTCGAAGGGCTGTACACGATGGCCGGCAACGGCTCGGCCGCGGGCCAGCACGGCGTCGGCATCCACCTGTACGCCGCCAACCGCTCGATGCAGGGACGCTTCTTCTACGATGCCGATGCCGAGCTGTTGATCGTCCCGCAGCAGGGTCGGTTGCGGATCGCCACCGAACTGGGCGTGGTCGAAGTGGATCCTCAGCAGATTGCGGTGGTGCCGCGTGGCGTGCGTTTCCGGGTCGAACTGCCGGACGGTCCATCGCGGGGCTACGTCTGCGAGAACTTCGGCGCCGCGCTGCGCCTGCCGGACCTGGGACCGATCGGCGCCAACGGCCTGGCCAATCCGCGAGATTTCGAAACCCCGCGCGCGGCGTACGAGGACGTGGACGGCGATTTCGAACTGATCGCCAAATTCCAGGGCCACCTATGGCGCGCCGCGATCGGCCATTCACCGCTGGACGTGGTCGGCTGGCATGGCAACTACGCGCCCTATCGCTACGATCTGCGCCACTTCAACACGATCGGGTCGATCAGCTTCGATCATCCGGACCCCTCCATCTTCACCGTGCTGACCTCGCCCAGCGACACCCACGGCACCGCCAACCTGGATTTCGTGATCTTCCCGCCGCGCTGGCTGGTGGCGCAGGACACGTTCCGTCCGCCGTGGTTCCACCGCAACATCGCCAGCGAGTTCATGGGCCTGGTCACCGGCGTGTACGACGCCAAGGCGGAAGGTTTCGCACCGGGCGGCGCCTCGCTGCACAACTGCATGACCGGGCACGGACCGGATGCGGCGACGTTCGAGAAGGCCAGCGCGGCGGATCTGACCCGGCCGGACATCATCCGCGACACAATGGCCTTCATGTTCGAAACCCGCGCGGTGATCCGCCCCACCGCCCAGGCGCTGGAAGCGGGCCACCGCCAGCGCGATTACCTGGGCTGCTGGGCCGGGCTGCAGAAGCACTTCCGCGCGCCGGGCTGAAGCGTTCGCGACAGGTTCACGGCGACACGCTAGGCTGCGGGCTTTCCCACGGAGCCGCCGCCATGATGCCTGCCACCAAGCCGGTCCTGTTGTCTTTCGCCCTGACGCTCGTCCTGGCCGCGTGCAAGCCGCCGGCCACGCCAACGCCGGCCGCCGAAGCGGAGGCGCCCCCGCCGCCTGCGGCCAGCGCTCCGGCGGAAACCGAGACGCCTCCCGCCACCGATCCGGCCGCACCGCCCGCGCTGGCCCAGGCCGGGCTGGCCGGCTTCGGCGACATGAAACTCGGCAGCAGCGAGGAAGAAGCCAGGCGCGCATGGGGTGGTGAGCTCAAATCGCTGGGGGCCAGCGAGGGCAGCACCTGCCACTATCTGCTGCCGAAATGGGCGAAGGACGGCGACGAACTGGCGTTCATGATCGAGGACGGCAGGTTCGTCCGCTACGATGTCGGCACGGACAAGGAAACCGCGCCCGGCGGCGGCAAGGTCGGCATGCAGGCCGATGCGCTGCAGAAGCTCTATCACGACAGCCTCCAGTCCACCCCGCACAAGTACGTCGAAGGTGGCCGCTATCTGTCGATGGATGCCAGCGGCGTGGCACCGAGCCGGTTGGTGTTCGAAATCGGCGCCGAAGGCAAGGTCACCCGCTGGCGGGTCGGCCTGAGCCCGCAGGCCGACTACGTGGAAGGCTGTTCCTGAGCGGACTTCGCCGTCCTTGCCCGGCTGGTGGCTGGCCACCGCCCGGGCATAGAATCGGCCATCGACGCGAGGAGGCGCACGGATGGAAGCATGGGGTTATTTCCTGCTGGGACTGGTGCTGTTGGCACTGGGGGGCGATTCCATCGTCAAGGGCGCTTCGGCGCTGGCGCAGCGCCTGGGCGCCTCGCCCTTCGTCGCCGGCCTGCTGCTGATCGCGTTCGGCACTTCATTGCCGGAGTTGGCGGCCAATGCACGCGCGGCATGGGTCGGTGCGCAGGATCTCGCGCTCGGCAACGCCGTCGGCAGCAACATCGTCAACCTCGGACTGACCCTGGGCCTGGCGGCGCTGTGCGCGCCGCTGCTGGTGCGGATGCGATTGCTCTCGCCCCTGTTGCTGCTGTTGATCGCCGCGACCCTGGTATTGATCGTGCTGGGCCTGGACGGCGTGATCGGGCGGGTCGAGGGCGGCGTACTGCTGGTGGCCTTCGTCGCCATGCTGGGTTTCCTGCTCGCCCGCGGCGCGCGCGAAAGCGAACCGGTGCGTGCCGAGGTCGCGGGCTATGCGGGTCCGGTGGTCGCCTGGTGGCAAGCGCTGCTGCGGCTGGTCGTCGCCATCGCGCTGCTGTACTTCGGCGCCAAGTTCATCGTCCAGTCCGCGACCACGATCGGCGCCGGCCTCGGTCTGACGCCGCTGCTGTCCGGACTGCTGCCGGTGGCGATCGGCACCGCGCTGCCGGAAGTCGCAGCCGCAATCGCCGCGGCGCGGCGCGGGCAGGGCGACATGGTGGCCGGCCACGTGATCGGCTCCAGCCTGTTCAACCTGCTGGTGGTGGTGGGCGGCATGGCGCTGTTCCGGCCGCTGCCGCTGCCGACGTCCTTCGTGCGGCTGGAACTGCCGGCAGCCATCGCCTTCGCGGTGATGCTGCTGCCGATGCTGCGCGGCGATCTGCGCATCAGCCGCGGCGAAGGCGCGCTGCTGGCGCTGGCGTTCGTGGCCTGGGTGGTGCTGGAAATCGCGATGCTGGCCTGATCAGATCGGCTCGTCTTCCGCGCGTTCGCCCGTCCGCGCCTCGGTCTTTCCCGGTTCGGGCGGGCGGCTGGCCATTTTCAGTGACAGCGCCGCCTTGGCCATCAGGTGCGCGCTGATGGGCGCGGTGATGAACAGGAACGCGGTGACCAGCAGTTCGCGCGGCTGCGGATCGCTGCCCAGCGACGCGTGGTAGCCGACCGAGGCCAGCAGCACGCAGCCCACGCCCAGCGTGCTGGCCTTGGTCGGGCCGTGCAGGCGCTTGAAGAAGTCGGACAGCTTGGCCAGGCCATAGGAGCCGACCAGGATGAAGAAGCTGCCGACCGCCAGCAGCGCGGCGAGCAGGATGGCGATCAGCATGTTCATTCGACGATGTCCCGGCGCAGGATGTACTTGCTCAGCACCACGGTGCCGACGAAGCCCAGCATCG
>MTEX01000355.1_pt6 | contig 13187 bp, 11 predicted proteins | sample 1042691 | NCBI WGS metagenome assembly MTEX01 (sample SAMN06185810, study PRJNA358809) | soil metagenome | isolation source: soil biostimulated with molasses as carbon source | place: India | collected 2015-05-23
TACCGCCAGCAGGCGCGCCTTGCCCTCCTTCACCGCGGTGAAGTCCAGGCCACGCTCGTCGTGCTCGGCCTCGAACATGCGGCCCTTCATTTCGCCATCCAGCGCGGCGAACACCTGGCGCAGGTTGGCGTCGCCCACCTTGACGTTGCCACGCCATTCATAGCCGTTGTAGAGGATCGCCGAACCGCTGCCATTGAACGGTGTGCCGTCGGCATACGCACCCTTGACCTCGACCTTGAAGGTGTCACCCTGGTCAGGCGTGACGCTCATCACCCCGCGCACGTCGCCCTTGGCCAGCATGTGGCCGCTGAATGCCCACTGCCCCGGCAGCGCATCGGCCTTGGGCCTGGCTTTCTGCCATTCGGCCCATGCCGCGCTTTCCAGCGGGTAGCGCTTGGCCAGGTCAGGCACCACTTGCTGCAGGGCGATCGGCAGCCAGTCGCGGTCACGCGCCTGGGCCTGGTATTCGAGGGACGGCCACTGGCCGAGATGGAAGTTGACCAGATGCTCCCATTCCTTGGCCGGGCGCCGCTGCAAGGCGACACGGGCACCGGAGTGGCAACGGCCACAGGTTTCGCTGAGCTGGGTGTCGAACTGCTCGACGGTGTTCAGCCGGCGCTCCATGGCATAACGCACCCCATCGGTTTCGCTGGGCGCCAGGCCCTGCTTGTCGGCCAGGTACTTGACCAGGGTGCGGCGGTCGTCGTCGCTGATCTGCAGGCCGTGCATCACCTGCATGCGGGCGATGCTCATCAGCCAGCCTTCCGGCGTCTTGCGCTGGTGACTGATACGGCTGTAGGTGTCGTTGCCTTCGGGGATATGGCACCCCATGCACTTGTTCTGCAACAGGCTCGGGCCCTGCTCGGCCGCCATGGCCTGGGTGCTCAGCAGCGCGGCGGCGACCAGCGCCAGTTTGCCCGCTTGCCGCCGGAGTCGAGTCGTCTTCAAGGTCAGACCTCCACGGTTGTTGTTCTTATCGTTTTCGCACGCTTTGGAACAGCAGGTGTGCATGTGACTATGGCGATACAGGAACTGTGCCAGATGTTGCAAAAGCGTTTTCTTTCAACCTGTTAGGCGGTTTCCGGGCGTTTGATGCCAGCAGCGATGGCCGAGTGCAGCGTGCCATTTCGCGACAGCGTGTTTCAGCTTGAGACAGGGCCCGCGGCGCAGGCCAATTGCTGGCAAGCCAGCGCCCACAGAAATTGCACAGTGCCTGGGTTCGGCGCTGTACCCGCGGGCGCTGGCTTGCCGGCGAACGGCCCGGGAGGCCAGTGTTGCAACACCGTCTCACAGCGTCTCAATGTGCAACAGCGCCACCCTGCACCGGCAACCTTGCTCGCAAGCAAAAGCCAGCGCCTTCAAGGCTTTACCGGCACTTGCCCAGCTTGGCACGGCCATTGCGCCTATGCCCGTCACACCCAATGACAAGAGGCACAGCCCAATGCTTTCCGAACTGCCCATCCTGCCCGCCACCCGCGCCTTCCTCGAACGCAAGCTGAAGATGCGCATCGGCGCCGACTGGCAGGACGCCGCCAGCGGTCGCACCCTGTCCTTCCGCAACCCGGCCACCGGTGAGGTGCTGGGTGAGGTGCCCGCCGCCGACGCCGAAGACGTCGACCGCGCGGTGCGCGCAGCACGCCAGGCCTTCGACGCTTCCGCCTGGAGCCGCCTGCGCCCGCGAGAGCGGCAGAACCTGTTGTGGCGCCTGGCCGACCTGATGGAGCGCGACGCCCGCCAACTGGCCGAACTGGAATGCCTGAACAACGGCAAGAGTGCCGCCGTTGCGCAGGTGATGGACGTGCAGCTGGCCATCGATTTCCTGCGTTACATGGCTGGCTGGGCCACCAAGATCGAGGGTAGCACCGTCGAACCCTCGCTGCCGTTGCTGCCCAACGACCAGTTCCACGCGTTCGTCCGCCGCGAAGCCGTCGGCGTGGTCGGCGCCATCGTCGCCTGGAACTTCCCGTTGCTGCTGGCCTGCTGGAAACTCGGCCCGGCGCTGGCCACGGGTTGTACCGTAGTGCTCAAGCCCGCCGATGAAACACCGCTGAGCGTGCTCAAGCTGGCCGAACTGGTGGATGAAGCCGGCTATCCGGCCGGGGTATTCAACGTGGTCACCGGCACCGGCCTGAACGCCGGCGCCGCGCTCAGCCGCCACCCCGGCGTGGACAAGCTGACCTTCACCGGCTCCACCGAAGTTGGCAAGCTGATCGGCAAGGCGGCCATGGACAACATGACCCGCGTCACCCTGGAACTTGGCGGCAAGTCGCCGACCATCGTCATGCCCGATGCCAACCTGCAGGAGGCGGCTGCCGGTGCCGCCACGGCGATTTTCTTCAACCAGGGCCAGGTGTGCTGCGCAGGTTCCCGGCTGTATGTACACCGCAAGCATTTCGACAATGTGGTGGCCGACATCGCCGGCATCGCCAACGGCATGAAACTCGGCAACGGACTGGACCCGGCGGTGCAGATGGGGCCGTTGATCTCGGCCAAGCAGCAGGACCGCGTCACCGGCTATATCGAACTTGGCCGTGAACTGGGCGCGACCATCGCCTGTGGTGGCGAAGGTTTCGGGCCGGGCTATTTCGTCAAGCCGACGGTGATCGTCGACGTCGACCAGCGCCATCGTCTGGTACAGGAAGAAATCTTCGGGCCAGTGCTGGTGGCGATGCCGTTCGACGACATCGACGAAGTGATCGGCCTGGCCAATGACAACCCCTATGGGCTGGGCGCGAGCATCTGGTCGAACGACCTGGCCGCCGTGCACCGGATGATCCCGCGCATCAAGTCGGGGTCGGTGTGGGTCAACTGCCACAGCGCGCTGGACCCGGCCCTGCCGTTTGGTGGCTACAAGATGTCCGGTGTCGGCCGCGAGATGGGCGCGGCGGCCATCGAGCATTACACCGAACTGAAGTCGGTGCTGATCAAGCTCTGACCAAACCTCAGATCTGGCTCGCTCGACGGCCCGCCAGCTCCACAGCTCAACCACTGCCCTCGCGGCCTGTGCTGTCCCTGTGGAACTGGCTTAACGGCGCCCGGGCCACAAAACGGCCCCGGGCTCTCAGCGATAACCTTGCTCTGCCAGCCACCGCCGCACCATCATCTGCTGCGCGACCGGCAGATCGTGCAGCAGCGCCTCAAGTGGCCGGCCAGCCTGCAACGCCCGTACTACTGGCGCCAACTCCACCCCCTGCAAATGCCACACCCCCAACGGCTGATCCGTCGTCACCACCACATCGGCCTCGTCCACCCAGCCATCGCGCAATACCGGCCGCCGCTCAACCCTGAGCGTCTGCCAGTCTGCCGCCACATGCAACGCCTGCCGATCCGGCCATGCCTGGCGTTGGTCCCAGAACGGCTGCCCCGCCCGAGTCTGTTCCTGGCCATAGAAATCCCGCCCGATCCTGGCAAAGCGCAAGAACAGCTGTTCGACCCGCTGCTGGTGGAAGCGCCGCGCCAATGCAGCCCGCTCGGGCCGGCCCAGCAAGGTATTGATCACCAGCGGCGCCTGCAACGCTGAAGACAGCGACTGAAAGATCCCATTGCCCGACAACGGGTCAACAGCCATCGCGGCATCGCCTACCCGTATCCAGTCCTGCCCCACGCAGTCGCCAGCCAGGATTGCCGTACTACTACGCGCATGCACCTGTGCCGGCGCCAATGCCTGGGCGTCGAACAGCTCTGCCACCAGCGCGCTGCGGGCCCGCCGCGCTGCACAGTACGCTGGCAATCCGGCCTTGCCCGGCAGGCCGGCGGCGTCCAGGGTGACCTGCCAGTAGCAACGGCCATCTTCCAGTCGCGCCATCCACGCCCAGCCATCCTCCACGCTCTCGACCGCCGATGCCGGTGCCCCCGGGCTGCCCTGCCAGACATTGAGCAGGCTGACCGTCTCCGGCCCGCGCAGGCGATCAGCCGTCAACGGCGCCTGACGGCCGCGGGCCTCGACCAGGAAATCGGCCAGCAGTACCTGGCCATCGTCCACGCGCACCTGATAGCCGCCGTCGCGAGAGACGTCGCGAGAGACGTCGCGCACGCGCCCCTCGACCACGCTTACGCCCGCCTGCTGAAGGTCGTCGCGCAGCGCCCGGTCAAACCGCTGCCGGTCGAGCAGGAATTCCTGGTTCAACTGCAGTTGCTGGCCGTTCCACTGCACCCGTCGCGTGGCCGGCATCGCCGCCTGGCCCAGGGCAGCGCCAAGGCCCGCGTGACGCAGGCCCTCTAGCACCCGTTGCGAAACCCCTTCGACCGCCGCGAACCGCCGCCACTCGGACACCACCGTGACCGGGTAGCCCAGGCGCCGCAAGCCAATGGCCGTGGCCGCGCCCGCCGGGCCGGCACCCAGCACTACAATGTGCGGTTCAGGCATGCCCGCCTCCCCGTCGCTCGGGGCCGGCAAACGCCGCGTGCTGGCGCAACCAGTCATGCACCTGCGGGCGACCCATGCCGGGCGCCTCCCGCAGCAGCGCAGCGATCCGCCCGCTCAGGGCTGCGCACCCCAGGCTCGCGCCGGCCCTGCCACCCGCCCCCACATAGCCGCCGAAGTCCGCCTGGCGGGTGCCAAGCCACGACCATTGGCCCGGCGCGCAGCGGGCATCGCCGGTGACCCGAATCACCCCTGGGTAGCTGGCCGGATACACCGGCCCGCCTTGTGCCGGGCTGGAGGCACACAGCAGCACGCCGGCGGCCACGGCTTCGGCACAGGCCTGGTGCAGCACGGGCCGGTCCTGCTGCAGGCCAAGGCTGAGATTGACCAACCTGGCCCCCGCCTCTACCAGCCACAGCAGCGCGGCCGCCACCTGCAACGCACTGGTACTGGCCTGGCCATTGAATACCTGGGCCACCAGCACTGGTACCGGTCCGGCCTCACGCTGCAAGGCGTCCAGTACCGCGCCCCCGTGCCCGAGCGGGTCGGGCAGCGTTTCACCCTCGCGCAACTGGCCATCCTCCAGCCAGAAACGTCGCGCCCCCCGCAGCGCGCTGGCCTGCTCCGGCGAGCAGCCGCTGTCGATGATGCCAACGCACAGGTCAGTGCCCATGGGTGAGCACCTCCCGCGGCAACACCTGCAGTTGGCCATCGTGCAGTTGCAGGTGCAGGTCGGCATCGGCCAGGGTCGATGCACGGTGGCTGATCAGGATCCGCGTACGGCCGGCAAACAACTGGTCGATGGCCGCGATCACTTCACGCTCGGTCGCTTCGTCCACCGCCGAGGTGGCCTCGTCCAGCACCAGGATCGCCGGGGCCTGCAGCACCGCGCGGGCAATGGCGATGCGTTGCTTCTGGCCGCCGGACAATTGCTGGCCACGCTCACCGAGCATGCCGTCCAGGCCCTGTGGCAAGCTTTCGACCAGGCTGCCCAGGCGTGCCAGCTGCACGACCCGCTCAAGCTCTGCGCGGGTGGCCTCGGGCATGCCGTAGGCCAGGTTCTGCGCCAGGGTGCCACGGAACAGCACGATGTCCTGGCTGACCACGGCAATGCGCCGGCGCAATTCGACCAGGTCCAGTTCGCGCAGGTCGGTGCCATCCAGCAGGATGCGCCCGGTATCCGGGTCGTAGAAGCGCTGCAACAGATCGATCAGGGTCGACTTGCCGACCCCCGAGGCACCGCTGATGGCCACTTTCAGGCCACCGGGCACGCACAGCTGCACGTTGTTCAGTACCGCGCCCTGGCGCCCTGCATGGGCAAAGCTCAGCGCCTCGAGGCGCAGTTCGCCAGGGCCTGCGGGTATCGGCTGCGGGCTGGCCGGCGAGCGCACGGTTACCGCCTCCTGCTTGAGTTCCATCACCCGCCCCAGGCTCACCGCCATGCGCTGCACCGCCACGTACAGGCCCAGCAGGCTCTGCACCGGCCCGACCGCCATGCCCATGTAGGTGGAAAAAGCGATCAGCGCGCCCAGTTGCCAGGTACCCTCGATCACCCACCAGCCGCCGACCAGGAACGCACAGGCGCGACACCAGGAAGTCAGCGTACCGGGGATTGCCTGGGTGAAGAACTCGGTCACCTGTACCTTGAGCAACTGGCGCATGTAGCCCTGCCCCAGCTGGTCCAGGCGCCCGGCCTCGCGGTGCTGCTGGCCGGCCGCCTGGATGAACTTCATCGCCGGCAAGGTTTCCACCAGGAACGCCGACACATCCGCCGAGCGTTCGCGCAGGTTGCGCACTTCATGCTCGACCTTGCGCCGCATCCAGCGCAGCCACAGCACCTCGATCGGCACCAGCAGCACCAGCAGCAGCGACAACTGCCACGACAGCATCAGCATCAACGCCACCGCGCCCACCAGGCCAATCACGGCGGACACGGCGGAGAACAGCGAATCCACGGCAAAGCGCTGGATCTCCGCCACGTCACCATCCAGCCGCGACAGCAGGTCGCCGATACGGCGCCGGCCATAGAACGTCGGCGACAATTGCTGCAGGTGCCGGTACAGGTCATCACGCAGGGCAAACAGGATGCGCCCCGACAGGCGCGTGTGCAGGTAGCGGTTGACCCCGGCCAGCACGGTACCCAGCAGGCCGGCGGCGATCATCAACGCCGCGATGTGCCAGAGCGTCTGGTAATCCCTGGCCAGCAAGCCCTCGTCGATCAACGTCTTGACCAGCCAGGGTTGCGCCAGGGCCAGCAGCGAGGCGCCCAGCGACAAGCCCAGTAACAAGCCGATGGCGCGCCGATGCGGGCGCACGAAACCGTACAACCAGGCCAACGCCTGGCGCATGAGGACCGGGTCGCTGGACTCTACCAGCCGGGCGAACAGGCTGCCCATGTCAGCCCCGCAACTGTTTGAGCTTGCGGTACAACGTGGCCCGGCTGATGCCAAGCGCCTCGGCGGCGGCGGACACGTTGCCCTGGTGGCGCGCCAGGGCGCCGCGGATCATTTCCAGTTCGTTGTCCTTGAGGCTGCCGGAGGCTGGCGTGGCGCTAGCCAGTTCGTCCAGCAGGCAATCGGTGAGGTGGTCCAGGGTCAGCACTTGCTCGCCGTCCTCGCGCATGGCCAGTGCCGTGCGCACGACCATTTCCAGCTGGCGGATGTTGCCCGGCCAGTCGAACCCTGCGAGCAACGCGCTCAGCGCCGGGTCAAGCGTGACCCCGCGTGCCTCGGACTTGTCCAGCAGCCCCTGGATGATCGCCGCCAGGTCATCGCGCTCGCGCAGCGCCGGCAGGCGCAGCGACACGCCGTTGACCCGGTAGTACAGGTCCTCGCGGAAATGCTGCTCCTGGACCAGGCGCTTGAGGTCGCGGTGGGTGGCGCAGATCAGCGCCACGTCGATGTCCTGCTCGTCACCCGCCCCCAGCGGCGCCACCCGTCGCTCCTGCAGCACGCGCAGCAGGCGCGCCTGCAGGGCCAGAGGCATGTCGCCGATCTCGTCGAGGAACAGCGTGCCGCCATGAGCCTGCATCAGCCGCCCGACCATGCCGCCCCGGCGCGAACCGGTAAACGCGCCCTCGCGGTAGCCAAACAGCTCGGACTCGATCAGCCCTTCGGGAATGGCCGCGCAGTTGACCGCCACGAACGGCTTGCCGGCCCGCGCGCTGGCCTGGTGCAAGGCCCGGGCGACCACTTCCTTGCCGGTGCCGGTCTCGCCCAGCAGCAGCACCGGCAGGCCACTGCCCAAGCCTTGGCCGGCCATGCGCAGGTTGCGTGCCAGGCGCGGGTCGCCACCGGCCAGAGCATCCAGTGCCGGCGACTGCTTGCTCGGCGCCGGCTTGCTGGCCGGGGTGCTGCCATTGACCCGGGCATGGCGCGGCAACTGCAGGGCGCGGAAATGAAACTCGCCCTTGGCCGTTTGCACACTGCTCACGCCGCCCTGCCACAGGCGGGCGATGAAGGCCGGTGCACGTTCGCCCAACAGGTCGCTGCTGCGCCGCCCGATCAGCTCACGGCGCGGCACCTGCAACAACTGGCAGGCACTGTCGTTGGCGGCCAGTACTTCACCCTCCAGGCTCAGTGCCAGCAGGCCATGCCAGGCGCTGTTGAGGTACTGCGGGCGGCTGTGGAAAGCCAGCACCCACTGCTCCGGGTGGCACAAGCCGAACAGCCGGCTTTCGATGTTGCCGGCTGCCAGCATCAGCGTCGACAAGCTGTCCTGGGGCTGCGCCATCACGCCCTCGCGGGTGATGTCGAGCACACCGATCACTTCGCCTCGCGGGTCGCGCAGCGGCACGGAGGTGCAGGAGAACGGGCTGAGGCGGTCCAGGTAATGTTCGCCGCAGTTGATCAGCGTTGGCCGGCCTTCCACCACCGCCGTGCCAATGGCATTGGTGCCGCGCAGCGACTCGCTCCAGCAACTGCCCGGGTGCAGGTCGCGCAGGCCTTCGCGCTGCAGCACGTGCTTCTGCCCTTCGATGGCCAGCACATTGGCCTGGGCATCGCCGAGGATGACGATACCGGCCTTGCCCTGGCGCGCGACCAGGTAGTCCAGTTCGGGGGTGACGGCATCGAGCAGCAGGCGGTTGCGCTCCAGCAGCAGGCGCAGGTCATGGCCTTGCTCCAGGCCCAGGCCGACCTGCTCGCCCTGCAGGCAGTCCAGGCCATGGCCTAGGCTACGGCGCCAGGAAGCGTCTATCTCGTCGCGCAGCATGCCCAGCGGCAGCTCGCCTTCGCGGGCCAGCTTCAGGCGGGCCTGGCGGGATTCGTGCAACGGATCGTGGGCGTTTGTTATAAGTTGTCGCGCCATGTTCTACTCCGGCTGTGCCCCACAAGGTGGCGGGGAACGGGCTTGGGAATTTTCCGCAGTGTGCGCGAGAAAACGCCGGGCGTCATCTGGTGGATGCGTGATGGATGGCCAGGGCATGCCCTGGCTCGGCCGACCTCGGCCAGCCACTTTCAAGTTTGGGAAATTTCCTGGGTTCGATGCGGGCGCCTCTGCGCGGGTGAACCCGCTCCCACAGGGACGGCGTTGTGCTGGGTCACGCTGAACCTGTGGGGGCTTGCCTCCCGCGCATGATGGTTTCGGCTACATCCGGCTGGTGCCTGCGACACTGGCGTGGCAGCAGCCTCAGCCGACCAGGCCGCGAACACAGAAGTACAGGATCGAAGGCCCCATCAGGCAGCCCAACCCAGTGTGGAAGGTGGCCGTCAATGCGCCATACGGCACCAAGCGCCGGTCCGTCGCCGCCAACCCGGCGGTCACCCCCGATACCGTCCCTGCCAAGCCGCCGAAGACCATCGCCGAACGCGGGTTGTCCAGCGCCAGCAGCCGCGCCGACACCGGGGTGAACACCATCACCAGGATCGCCTTGATCAACCCGGTGGCAATCGACAGGGCCATCACGTCCGAACTGGCGCCCAACGCCGCGCCGGTCACCGGGCCGACAATATAGGTCACCGCACCGGCGCCAATGGTGGTCATGCTTACCGCATCGCGGTAGCCGAAGGCATAGGCCACCGCCGCACCAACCACAAACGGCAGCACCGTGCCCAGCAACAGCGCCAGCGCGCCGATCAGGCCGGCCTTGCGTGCCTCGGTGGCCTGCACTTCGAAGGCCGTGGCGACAATCGCAAAGTCACGCAGCATGGCCCCGCCCATCAGACCAATGCCGGAGAACAGCGCCATGTCCGCCAGGCCTTTCTGGCCACCGGTCAGGGTACCGCCCACCCAGGCCAGGACCAGGCCGATGACGATGGCGATGGCCGAGCCATGCACGCGGCCAAAGGTCAGGTACTTCGACAGCAGCACCGACAGCCACATGATGGCGCCCACCACCGCGAATGCCGTGATCAGGGCGTTATGTTGCAGCGCATTGTCAATGATCGGCCACATGCTCAGTGCCCTCCGGCAGGGGCAGCCTGCGCGCTGGTTTCGGCGCCGGTGTCTGCCGGCAAGGGTGCGCCGCGATGGCTGCGGCTGATCAGGGCGATGGTCGCACCGCATACCAGTACCGCGCCTACCGCTGCCAACAGCGCCACCGGCCCGCCGTGCAAGGCGGTCACCACGTTCTGCTGGGCCGCCATGGCGACCACCACCGGGATATACATGGCACCCCAGAAGCCCACGCCGAATTCGCACTCCTTGCTCATGCCGCCGTTGCGGTGCATGTACAGGCGCGCACAGATCAGCAGGATCATGGCGATACCGACCCCGCCCACATTGGATTTGACACCCAGCAGCACGCCCAGGAAGTCGCCGACGATGACGCCGGCAAGCGTGCAGACCGCCAGCAGAGCCACACCATAGATAATCATTGTTGTTGTCCTCAGGTAGTGTCGAAGTTGCTTGTTGTTGTCCTTCGTAAGCACACGTGTGCCGCATGGCCGATGTGTGGGAGGTTGCCATCATCGATCGCTGGCCACCTCCTGGCGCAATAGCGCATCCAGGCTGTCCCATCGGGTGCCTTCAACAGCCATCACCCGGCCTTGTTCGAACACCGGCCTGGCCAGCCCGCTGAGTACGCTGCCAGGTGGCATTTCCAGGTGCAGGCGCACACCCCGCTCGTAGGCGTTGCGCAACGTCGCACGCCAGTCGACCAGCCGCGCCATGTTGCCGGCCAGGTCGTCGCGCAGCCGCTGCGGGTCGAACACCGGCCGCGCGCTGCTGCCACTGAGATAGGTAATACGCGGTCGCTGCAGCTCGACCCGGGCGAACGCACTGGCGAGTTCAGCTGCCGGGCCGTCCAGCAGCGGACAATGCGATGGCACGCCAACCGCCAGCCGCCGGGCACTGCCCTGCCCCGACCGCCGCGCCAGGTTGGCCACCGCCGCCATCGCCGAGTCGCTACCGGCGATGACGATCTGGTTGTCGCTGTTGAGGTTGGCGACATACACCTCGCCGCCCACCGCCTTCAGCAAGCGCTCGACGCTGGCCAGGTCCAGGCCACTGAGCGCTGTCATGCCATAACCTTGCGGATAGGCGCGCTGCATCAGCTCGCCCCGCAGGGCAACCAGGCGCACGGCGTCGGCAAAGCCCAAGGCGCCCGCCGTGACTGCCGCCGGGTAAGCCCCGATCGACAAGCCCGCGACATAGCCCGGCGCGGGGCTACGTTGCATCAACCAGCGTGCCCAGGCCACGCCGGCCAGCAGCAGGCACAGTTGCACGGCACGGGTGGTCTGCAGCGACTGCTGGCTGTCCAGCGCCAGCGCGTGCTGGCCAAGGATGTCGCTGGCCTCTTCGAGCAACGGTCCGGCGCCATCAGGCAAGTGCTGCAACATGCCCACCTGCTGGGCGCCCTGGCCGGGGAAGGCGAACAGGCTGCTCATGCGACACGCTCCATGACTGCCCACGGGTCGCTGACCAGGCGTGGGCCATGGGCTGCCTTGAGCAGCACGCGGCGGACCAGGCCGGCCCACTCGCGCAGGGCGACAGCGCCCGCCGGCGTTTCCAGCTGCACGTCGACACGGCACGGCGCACAGTCGAGGGCAGCCAGCAGGCCCCGCGCCTGCGCACGGGACAGCGGTTGTGGCGCACGCAGCAGCAAGTCGAGGTCGCTCTCGGCGTGGACCACTTCGATACCACTAGCGATCTGGTAGCCGACCGAGCCGGTAGGCCCCCAGGCCAGCCCGCTGGCATTCAGTACTGGCGCGAGCGAGACCAATGCCTGCAAGGCCGGCCACCGGCTCTGCGCTTGCCAGTGCAGTGCTTCCGGCCCTTGCTGACGCTGGATATGCGCCAGGTGCATCATTGCCGCCAGGCGCTGCGCCCGGCCCTGGCCGCGCACCCCCACCGCCACCCAGCCGTCTCTAGCCATGGCTCGGCGTACCACCACCGGCTGGCCGCCAAGCAACACCTCTCGCGCCCACTGCGGCGCGTCGCTTGGCAAGCCGGAGGCAGGCATCCCCCAGAGCAGGTCGTGCGGCCTTGGCGCGTTCATTTCAAGCGCCCTGCCATTGGCGGCGCAATTGTTCGCGTACCTGGCGCGAAGCGTTGCGCTGCTCGCCCGCCAGCCGCGATGACAGATCGGTCGAAGTGCCGATATCGTGCACTGCTTCGGCCAGGCATGCGCGCACCCGGGCGATGTCGGCAGCGCTCGGCGCCTCGGCGTCATCCACCGTCAACCGGCGCCACAACAGGCCGAGGGACGCGTAGCTGGCCAGGTCGTAGGCCATCGGCGGCACCTCGGCAGCCAAGGCCTCCAGTTGCTCGACACTGCGCAGGGTGATCCGCGCCGCTGCCGCCTTGCCCATGGCGTGCACCATGACCCCGGCATCGTCCAGCGCGACAAGGCGCTGGGCTTGATAGCCGTGGGCCAGAAACGCACCGGACATGGCCTTGCCGACCAACAGGCCGATTACCGGGTGCCCGGCCAGGCGCGCCTGGGCATAGGCCTGCACTGCAGCGGCCAGCGCCTGATGAATGCCCAGCGCCTCTTCACGGCGGCCATAGGCCTGGCTGGGCACGTCGATCACCGCAACGATAGCCCGCTTGCGGCTGTCACGGTCAGCCTCGACCGCCTCGCTCACAGCCTTGGCCAGGCCCCAGCCCTCCAGCAAGCCGACTTCGCCCGAGCGGGCCCGGGGGAACGGGTTGTCGGCATCCGGCACCACGGCGATGATGCGCGCCAGGCGGTTGTCCAGTTCACCGTCGACTACCCGCAACGACGCCGGGTAACCCGGCAGGGCTTGGCTGCCGGACAGGCTCGCCAGCCAGTTCAAGGCGCGGTTCATTGGGCTTCTCCTTGGTAGAGGGCGCACACAGCGGCGGCGTCCAGTTGCGGGCAGGCAGCACCCAGCCGGGCCAGGCGCGCAAGGAACCAGCCGTGCTGGCTGGCGCGGTTCCTGGAGGGCTGCTCGAGCAGCTGCAGCAAGCGCTCGCGCAGGGCCTCGATATCATCGGCCACATAGCCATCGGCCAGGCCGCTGGCATGGCGTTGCTCGCCACCGCTCAGGCTCCAGATGAACGGCCGGTCCTTGGCGTCGTACTCGGCGATGCCGGCCTCCTGCTCGATCACCTGTGGGCCGTTGAGGCCCAGGCGCGCCTCGCGGGTCACCAGCAAATGGCTGCACAGGCCAGCGGCGATGGCCATGCCGCCGAAGCAGCCGACCGCGCCGGCGATCAACCCGACCACGGGTTGCCACTCCCGCAGCTCGACAATCGCTGCCTGGATTTCGGCAATTGCGGCCAGCCCCAGGTTGGCTTCCTGCAGGCGCACACCGCCGGTTTCCAGCAGCAACACGGCACAGGTGGGGATGCCGTTGCGGTTGTCTTCGATGGCCAGCTCCAGTGCACCGGCGATCTTGGCCCCACCCACCTCGCCCAT
>MTEX01006512.1_pt2 | contig 13131 bp, 12 predicted proteins | sample 1042691 | NCBI WGS metagenome assembly MTEX01 (sample SAMN06185810, study PRJNA358809) | soil metagenome | isolation source: soil biostimulated with molasses as carbon source | place: India | collected 2015-05-23
TACCGGGCGCGGCAAGCGTGCCCTGGAAGACCACTTCGACATCAGCTACGAGCTGGAAAACCAGATCAAGGGCACCGACAAGGAAAAATACCTGGTCGGTATCCGTCGCCTGCTCGACGAGTGCTCGTTCTCCTACACCCGCCAGACCGAAATGAAAGGCCTGGGCCACGCCATCCTCACCGGCCGCCCGCTGATCGGCGACGAGCCGTTCGCCGTGGTGCTGGCGGACGACCTGTGCGTCAACCCGGAAGGTGACGGCGTGCTGACCCAGATGGTCAAGCTGTACAACCAGTTCCGCTGCTCGATCGTCGCCATCCAGGAAGTCGACCCGCAGGAAACCAACAAGTACGGCGTGATCGCCGGCGACATGATCCGTGACGACATCTTCCGGGTCACCAACATGGTCGAGAAGCCGAAGCCGGAAGACGCCCCGTCCAACCTGGCGATCATCGGCCGCTACATCCTCACCCCGGATATCTTCGATATCATCGCCAACACCGAGCCGGGCAAAGGTGGCGAGATCCAGATCACCGACGCGCTGATGCAGCAGGCACAGAACGGCTGTGTGATTGCCTACAAGTTCAAGGGCAAGCGTTTCGACTGCGGTGGTGCCGAAGGCTACATCGACGCGACCAACTTCTGCTTCGAGAACTACTACAAGACCGGCAAGGCTTACTGATAAGCCTGCTGGCCACAAAGCCACCCTTCGGGGTGGCTTTTTTGTTTGCGGCCGCCAACGGCGTTATGCTGGGCGCCTGCCTAGGAGACTGAATACATGGCCTACGATTTTGATCTGTTCGTGATTGGCGCCGGGTCCGGCGGTGTGCGCGCGGCGCGCTTTGCTGCCGGCTTCGGGGCGAAAGTGGCAGTGGCCGAGAGCCGCTACCTGGGCGGTACCTGCGTCAACGTCGGCTGCGTGCCGAAAAAACTGCTGGTGTACGGCGCCCACGTTGCCGACGAACTGGAGCAGGCGGCAGGTTTCGGCTGGACCCTGGAGGAAGGGCACTTCGACTGGGGAACGCTGATCGCCAACAAGAACCGCGAAATCGAACGCCTCAATGGCATCTACCGCAACCTGCTGCTAAACAGCGGGGTCACCCTGTTGCAGGGCCATGCGCGGCTGACCGGTGCCAATGAAGTGGAAGTGGAAGGCCAGCGCTACAGCGCCAAGCACATTCTCATTGCCACCGGTGGCTGGCCACAGGTGCCGGACATCCCCGGCAAGGAACTGGCCATCACCTCCAACGAAGCGTTCTACCTCAAGGACCTGCCTCGCCGGGTGCTGGTGGTCGGCGGCGGTTACATCGCGGTCGAGTTCGCCGGCATTTTCCACGGCCTGGGCGCCACCACCAGCTTGCTGTATCGCGGCGATCTGTTCCTGCGTGGCTTTGACGGCTCGGTGCGCACCCACCTCAAGGAAGAGCTGGAAAAGCGCGGCCTGGACCTGCAGTTCAACGCCGACATCCAGCGCATCGACAAGCTCGAAGATGGCAGCCTCAAGGCCACCCTCAACGACGGCCGCGAGTTGCTCGCCGATTGCGTGTTCTACGCCACCGGCCGCCGCCCGATGCTCGACAACCTGGGCCTGGAGAACACCGGCGTGGAACTGGACGCGCGCGGCTTCATCCGGGTCGATGATCAGTACCAGACCACCGCAGCGTCGATCCTGGCCATTGGTGACGTGATCGGCCGCGTGCAGCTCACCCCGGTCGCCCTGGCCGAAGGCATGGCCGTGGCACGGCGCCTGTTCAAGCCCGAGCAGTACCGCCCGGTGGATTACCGCAACATCCCCACGGCAGTGTTCAGCCAGCCACCGATCGGCACCGTGGGCCTGAGCGAAGAGCAGGCCCTGGAAGCCGGGCACAAGGTGCAGATCTTCGAAAGCCGCTTCCGCGCCATGAAGCTGACCCTCACCGACATCCAGGAGAAGACCCTGATGAAGCTGGTGGTCGATGCCGAGACCGACAAGGTGCTGGGCTGCCACATGGTCGGCCCGGACGCCGGCGAGATCATCCAGGGGCTGGGGATTGCCCTCAAGGCCGGCGCCACCAAGCAGCAGTTCGACGAGACCATCGGCGTTCACCCGACTGCCGCCGAAGAGTTCGTTACCCTGCGTACCATCACCCGCTGATGGCAACCGGTGGGAAGCATGGTCTCGCCCGCATGAGGTCATGTTTCCTACGTCGGGGGGGTGGTTTTCAACTGCCCGACTGCTGAGTCAGCCTACATTTTTACCGCGTCACCTTACTGATACTGCACCGCGCCGCATCCAGCGGCAGGGGCCCGGCAGCCAATGCCTGGCCATTTCCATGAGTAAAGAAGGTGACTATGAACTCGAAGTCGTTGCTTGCAGGTTGCTGCATGCTGTTCTTGTGTGCGCAGGCAGCACAGGCCGATTATGGCCAGATCAGCCTGGACGGCCTGGTAGAGGCGCCAACCTGTCAAATCAATGGTGGTAACGGCAACCTGCCGGTGTCGTTGCCAGCGGTGAACGCGGCACTGCTTGCCAGCCCCGGTCAAACCGCCGGAAATACGCCCTTCCAGCTGAATCTCAGCAATTGCTCCCCGGGTGTTACCCAGGTGTCGACCTATTTCGAATCTGGCCCGACCATCAGCCCGGAGGGGCGCCTGATCGTCGATGCAGGCGGTAGCGAGAATGTCCAGGTGGAGCTGCTCAACGACAAGCAGGCAGCGATGAACCTGGCGGCGCCAAAGGGCTCGCAGAACTCGCAGGTGGTGCCGATCGTCAGCGGCAGTGCCACATTGCGTTACACCGCACGCTACTACTCCACCGGTGGCACCACGCCTGGCCTGGTGGCGACCCGTGTGCAGTACTCGCTGGACTATCCATGACATTTCTCTGAAGGCGGCCCGTTCCAGGGCTGCCTTTTTCCGACGTTCCTGAGCACTTACATCATGCGTTTCTTCTTCAACGTCTTGCGGCGTGGATTGCTGCTGGCCGTCTGCCTGGCATCGCCGCCTGTTGCCGCCAATGTAGTCATCGCCAACACGCGGGTTGTCTTTCCTGCCACCCAGTCCGAAGTCACCGTCAAACTGAGCAATGTCGGCAGCACGCCCTCGCTGGTCCAGGCCTGGGTCGACGATGGTCGGCCACAGGCCCAGGTACAGGACCTGCAGGTGCCGTTCAACGTGATGCCTGCCATGTTCCGTCTCGATGCGGGCAAAGGCCAGAGCCTGAGGCTGTTTCATGACGGTGAGGCAATGCCCGCCGACCGAGAAAGCCTGTATTGGCTCAATGTGCTTGAAGTGCCCCCGAAAGGGTCGGGTAATGCCCTGCAGGTGGCGCTACGTTCGCGCATCAAATTGCTGTATCGGCCGGCAGGGCTGCCGGGGAAAGCCGTCGATGCCCACCGTCGGCTCACCTGGCAATTGCTGCGTGAAGGCCAGCAATGGGTGTTGACCGCCAGCAATGCCAGCCCATATGTGGTCAACCTGGCCAGTGTGACCGTGGAACAGGACCGCCACAGCCCACTGGAGCTGGGCCCCAACCATGTGCTGCCGTTCGCCAGCACCCGCTTCCGTGTCGAGCGCCTGGCTGGCCAGGCAAGCGCTCGGCTGCACTATGCCTTCATCGACGACTACGGCGCGGTACGTGGCGCGCCACAAGCGGTGACCGTGCCCTTGGCCAACTGAGGCGCAGGGTACGATGCATAAGCCATTGCGACTCAAGCTTCGTTGCTCTGCAACCGCGGCCGTGTTGATGGGATTGCTCATAGCCCCGGCAAGCGCCGTCGAGTTCGATGCCGGGCTGCTTCGGCAGGGAACCCCAGCCGACCTGCGCCGCTATGAGCAAGACGTGACCGTGCCCGCAGGCACCTATTCTCTCGATGTGACCCTGAACCGGCAGTGGCTGGGGCGCCACCGGGTGCCCTTGCGCGCGCATGGGCAAAGTGATCAGGCGACCCCTTGCTACAGCGAAGCCTTGCTCCGGCAGCTAGGCGTGGACCTGCGCCGCCTTGACCGCGAGCGCACCGACCTGCTCGCCCAGGAGGGCGCCTGCGCAGGGTTGGGCAGCATCGTTGCGGGTAGCCTGGAAACGCTGGATTTCGCCAACTTGAGGCTGGACCTGAGTATCCCGCAGCACGCCTTGCAGCGCTTGCCTGGCGGATACCTGCCGGCGGAGAACTGGGACAGCGGCATCACTGCCGGCTTCTTCGACTACCGCCTGAACCTGTATGAGCAGCAGGACCTCGAGCAGGGCAATGCCACCCGCCAGGCCTACCTGGGGCTGCGCTCCGGGTTCAACAGCGGCCGCTGGTACTGGCGCCACGAGGGCAGCTGGCAGGCTTCCTCAGGTATCGCCTCGCGTTATCAAGCCATGGCCACATCGGTGCAGCGGGATATTCCCGCCTGGGCTGCGCAGTTGACTATCGGCGACAGCTATAGCCGCTCGGACGTATTCGAGGGCACCGCCATGCGCGGCATACTGCTGGGCAGCGACCAGCGCATGTTGCCGGAGCAGCAACGCGGCTTTGCCCCCGTGGTGAGAGGCGTCGCCAACAGCGTCGCGTTGATCAGCATTCGCCAGCGCGGTGTACTGATCCATGAATCCACCGTCGCGCCGGGGCCGTTCGAAATCGACAACCTGCACGCCAATGACTTGAACGATGACCTGGAGGTGACGCTGCGCGAGGCCGATGGCAGCGTACGCACCTTCATCCAGCCTTATGCTGCTGCGCCACTGGCATTGCGCCCTGGCGCGAGGCGGTTTGAACTGGCCAGTGGCGTCTGGCGCCAAACGTATGGGCGCTCGGGCCCAGGCTTTGTGCAAGGCAGCTGGCAGCAAGGCCTGGACAATCATTTGAGCGTACACGGCGGTACCTGGCTGGCCGAGGATTACCTGGCCAGTGCCATGGGTGTCGCGATGAACACCGGGCTGGGTGCCCTGGGCCTGACCGGGTATCACGCCAGCGCCGAGCCTGCCCGCCATCGCCAGGTGCGTGGCCAGGCCTGGCGCTTGAGCTGGCGTCAGCGCATGAGCGCTACCGATACCGACCTTAGCGCGACGCTGATCCGCAGCGAGGGGCCAGGCTATTACAGCTTCAACGACTATGCCCGCGCGGTGGAGGGTGCGCGGATCGACCCGCTACGTTGGCAAGCCGGCCTGGGTGTGGATCAGCCCGTAGGGGCGCGCGGCGGTCGTTTCACCTTGCGCGCCAGCCTGCGACAGCGTTGGGCCGGCAGTGGCCGTAGCGAGAGCTACAGCGTCGGCTATAACAACCACATCGGGTCGCTCAGCTGGGGCATCAACCTGAGCCGCGAGCAGGCTATGACAGGCCATGCCGTCGACGCCGTCATGTTGAATGCCAGCCTGCCACTTGGCGAGCGCCGTCGGTCCTCGCTCAGTACCGCGCTGAACAGCGACTCTCGCGGCCACGGCAGCACCAGCGTTCGTTGGCGAGGCGTGTCCGGTGAGCATGGCCAATGGGGCCATGGGCTGGCGCTGGTGCGCCAGGAAGGCGAGCGGGCCGACAGTGGTTTCGACGCCAACCTGCAGCACCGCGGGGCGAGTGGCGATATCCAGGGGTCGTTGTCGAGCCGGCGTGGCTATCGCCAGGCGACGCTGGGCGCGCAGGGGGCCGTGGTCGCCCATGCCGGTGGCTTGATCAGCGCACCGCCGCTGGGCGAGAGCTTTGCCATCGTGCATGCACCCGGCGCCGATGCTGCGCGCCTGCGCCAGCACCCGCAGGTCAGCCTCGACCGGCGCGGTTACGCGGTCATGCCGGCGCTGGTGCCTTACCAGGTCAATACGGTCGAGCTCGACCCCAAAGGCATGTCCCGCGATACCGAGTTGCAGCTGACCGCTCAATCGGTGGTGCCACGCGCCGGTGCTGCCTCGTTGCTGCGTTACCCGACGCGCAGCGGTCGCCAGTTCACCCTGCGGGCGCGTTTCGAGGATGGCAGTGCGCTGCCGTTCGGCGCGCTGGTGTTTGCCGGGCAGGCCACTGGGCAGGATGAGTTGGGCATGGTCGGGCAGGGGAGCCGGCTGCATGTGCGCACCGACAGGGATGCCGGCACGCTGCTGGTCAAGTGGGGGGACGCGCCTGATGAGCAATGTTCATTGGCCTACCAGCTGGCCGACAGCCAGCCGCAGCGGGTGCACACGTGCAGGCGCGGGGAGGCTTAGAAGGCAAAGCCTCTATCGAGGCCGGCGCTTTATAGCCAAAACCAATGACGCGCATGAGCTTTGCCAATGAGCCTAATCACCGACCAGCGGTTAGGATTCTCTCCGTCAACTGATTCCAACCCATGAAGGAGCATCTCTCATGCCTATCATCAACAGCCAGGTCAAACCGTTCAACGCCACCGCCTACCACAAGGGCGAGTTCGTCCAGGTCAGCGAAGCCGACCTGAAAGGCAAGTGGTCTGTCGTGTTCTTCTACCCGGCCGACTTCACCTTCGTCTGCCCGACCGAACTGGGTGACCTTGCTGACAACTACGCCGAGTTCCAGAAGCTGGGCGTGGAAATCTACGGTGTGTCCACCGACACCCACTTCACCCACAAAGCCTGGCACGACACTTCGGAAACCATCGGCAAGATCCAGTACCCGCTGATCGGTGATCCGACCCACGTCATCTCGCGCAACTTCGACGTGCTGATCGAAGAAGCCGGCCTGGCCGATCGCGGTACCTTCGTGATCAACCCGGAAGGCCAGATCAAGATCGTCGAACTGAACGACGGTGGTGTAGGCCGCGATGCTGCCGAACTGCTGCGCAAGGTGAAGGCTGCCCAGTACGTTGCCGCCCACCCGGGCGAAGTGTGCCCAGCCAAGTGGAAAGAAGGCGAAGCCACCCTGGCGCCGTCGCTGGACCTGGTCGGCAAGATCTAAGTCCGTGAGCAAGCCGTGGGCGGCGAGCAGCCGCCAAAGCTGAATGCTCTACCGCCCCGTATAAACGCCCGGGCGCTATCGCCTGGGCGTTTTTGTATCCGAGTTTTGAAAAAGGAATCGCCCCGTATGTTGGACGCCACGCTTAAATCGCAACTGAAAACCTACCTGGAGCGGGTCACCCAGCCGATCGAGATCGTTGCTTCCCTCGACGACGGCGCGAAGTCCCGCGAATTGCACGACCTGCTGGTGGAGATCGCCGGCCTGTCGAACCTGATTACCCTGCGCGTGGATGGTGATGACGCCCGTCGTCCATCGTTCTCGCTCAACCGCCCGAATGGCGAGATCAGCCTGCGCTTTGCCGGTATCCCCATGGGCCACGAATTCACCTCGCTGGTGCTGGCCCTGCTGCAAGTCGGCGGCCACCCGTCCAAGGCCAGTGCCGAAGTGATCGAGCAGATCCAGGCACTGGAAGGCGAATTCACCTTCGAAACCTACTTCTCGTTGTCGTGCCAGAACTGCCCGGACGTGGTCCAGGCGCTGAACCTGATGGCCGTGCTCAACCCCAACGTGCGCCATGTGGCGATCGACGGTGCGCTGTTCCAGGCCGAAGTGGAATCGCGCAAGATCATGGCGGTGCCGAGCATCTACCTGAACGGCGAAGTGTTTGGCCAGGGCCGCATGGGCCTGGAAGAAATCCTCGGCAAGATCGACAGCAACGCCGGTGCTCGCCAGGCCGAGAAGATCAACGCCAAGGATGCCTTCGACGTGCTGGTGGTCGGTGGTGGCCCCGCCGGCGCCTCGGCAGCCATCTATGCCGCACGCAAGGGCATCCGCACCGGTATCGCCGCCGAGCGGTTCGGCGGCCAGGTGCTCGATACCCTGGCCATCGAGAACTTCATCTCGGTGCAGGAAACCGAAGGGCCGAAACTGGCCACGGCTCTGGAAGAACACGTCAAGCAGTACGACGTCGACATCATGAACCTGCAGCGCGGTGAAGCGCTGATCCCGGCCACCGATGGCGGCCTGCATGAAGTCCGCCTGGCCGGCGGCGCCTCGCTCAAGGCCAAGACCGTGATCCTGGCCACCGGTGCGCGCTGGCGCGAAATGAACGTACCGGGCGAGCAGCAATACCGCGCCCGTGGCGTGGCCTACTGCCCGCATTGCGATGGCCCGCTGTTCAAGGGCAAGCGCGTGGCGGTGATCGGTGGTGGCAACTCGGGCGTGGAAGCGGCCATCGACCTGGCCGGTATCGTCGCCCAGGTGACCTTGATCGAATTCGACAGCCAGCTGCGCGCCGATGCGGTATTGCAACGCAAGCTGCACAGCCTGCCGAACGTCAAGGTGATCACCAGCGCGCTGACCACCGAAGTGTTGGGTGATGGCGAGAAAGTCAACGGCCTGCGCTACCAGGACCGCACCACGGAGCAGCAGCACGAGGTGGCGCTGGAGGGTATCTTCGTGCAGATCGGCCTGCTGCCGAACACCGACTGGCTGAAGGGCACCGTCGAGCTGTCGCCGCGTGGCGAGATCATCGTCGACGCCAAGGGCCAGACCAGCATCCCGGGGGTGTTCGCTGCCGGTGACGTGACCACGGTGCCGTACAAGCAGATCGTGATTGCCGTGGGCGAGGGCGCCAAGGCTTCGCTGGCGGCCTTCGATCACCTGATCCGCACTTCGGCACCGGCGTAAGCCTGGGCCGGCCTCTTCGCGGGCAAGCCCGCTCCCACAGGTACTCCACACTTTTTCAATGCCAGTGGAAAACCTGGTGGGAGCGGGCTCGCCCGCGAATGCGTCAGAACTGGCAAAGCTCATCTTGAGGGTGTCTATGATTACTGCAGACACCTTCAGGAACCCGACCCATGACCCTGATCAGCCGCGAACCCTGGTGGCTAGTCCCGCCCAAGCCCGGGCAACAAGAGCAGGACCTGCACTGGGGCTACCTGGAAATCTACGCCGACGGCCGCACCGTGTTCGTCGACCAGCGCCCCACTGACCGGGAGCTGGCCGAGCGCAAGAGCTGCCGTAACTTCCCCGACCCGGAGCCGTGACGGCTCAGCCTTCCAGCGCGGCCAGGCGCGCCTCCAGCGCTGCAATGCGGGCTTCGAGGGCTTCGATACGTTCTTCCGACACACTGCCGGCACTGCTGCGCGGGCTGCCTTCCTGCTGCCGCGCGGCCAGGATCGCCTCGATTTCCGCCGGGTCGCCCAGCGCGTGGGTGTAACGGTCTTCGCGCTGCCCGGCCTGGCGTGGCAGGTGCAAGGCCAGGCCGCGGGCGATCAGGCGCTCCAGCTGGTGCTGGACCTGTTCAATGTCGTCGAAGTCATGCAGGCGGTTGCTGCGGGTCAGCAGTTCGTTGAGGGTTTGCGGGCCGCGCAGGAACATCAGGCCCATCAGCACCAGCTGCGCCGGCACCAGCTCCAGCGCCTTGTCCATCCTATGTTCCCAGCGGTCGGCGCGGCTGCCCATCTGCAGGCGGGCCATGTCTTGCCCTTCGAGGGCGCGCAAGGCCTGGCCGACCTGGCCTTGGGTAAGGTTCATCACCGGCTCGCGGCTGGTTTTCTGGTTGCACGCCAGCACCAGGGCATTGAGGGTCAGCGGGTAGCTTTCCGGGCTGGTGGCCTGCTTTTCGATCAGCGCGCCGAGAATGCGGATCTCGATGCTGTTGAACCGGCCTTCGCCTGCGGTTTGGTGTTCTGACATGGCCCTGCCTCGTTGCTGGGGAAAGGCCACTAGGGTAGGTAATGCCACCGTACAAGGCAATTGGGACCGCAGTGCGGTCCTTCGCGTGCAGGAGCGGGCCTCGTGTCGCGAAGGGCCGCAACGCGGCCCCGGCCAGCTCAAGCGTTGCGCCGATCTTCGGCCTGGCACGCCGCCGCGGTGAACAGCACATCGGTCGAGGAATTCAGCGCCGTCTCGGCCGAATCCTGCAGCACGCCGATGATGAAGCCTACCGCCACCACCTGCATGGCAATCTCGCTGGGGATGCCGAACAGGCTGGCCGCCAGCGGAATCAGCAGCAGCGAGCCGCCAGCCACCCCCGAGGCGCCGCAGGCACAGACTGCAGCCACCACGCTGAGCAGCACGGCGGTCGGCATGTCGACCACGATCCCCAGGGTGTGCACCGCCGCCAGGGTCAGCACGGTAATGGTGATGGCCGCACCGGCCATGTTGATGGTCGCACCCAGCGGGATCGACACCGAGTAGGTGTCTTCATGCAGGCCAAGGCGTTCCGACAGGGCCAGGTTGACCGGGATATTGGCCGCCGAGCTGCGGGTGAAGAACGCGGTGATGCCGCTTTCGCGCAGGCACAACAGGGTCAGCGGGAAGGGGTTGCGGCGAATCTTCCAGAACACGATCAGCGGGTTCATCACCAGCGCCACGAACAGCATGCAGCCGATCAGTACCGCCAGCAGGTGCAGGTAGCCGAGCAGGGCGTCCAGGCCGGACTGGGCGAGGGTGGCGCTGACCAGGCCAAAGATGCCCAGCGGGGCGAAGCGGATGACCACGCGTACGATCAAGGTGACGCCGGTGGACAGGTCTTCTACCACCTTGCGGGTGGTTTCGCCGGCATGGCGCAGGGCTACGCCCAGGCCGATGGCCCAGGTCAGCACGCCGATGAAGTTGGCCTTGAGCAGCGCGTTGATCGGGTTGTCGACCGCACTCAGCAGCAGGTTCTGCAGCACTTCGCCGATACCGCCCGGGGCGCTCAGCGAGGCCTCGCTGGCGCTCAATGCCAGGGTCGAGGGGAACAGCATGCTGGCGACCACGGCAACTACCGCGGCGCCGAAGGTACCCAGCAGGTACAGCCAGAGAATCGGCCGAATGTGCGTTTCCTGGCCGTGGCGGTGGTTGGCGATCGAGGCCATGACCAGGATGAACACCAGTACCGGCGCCACCGCCTTGAGGGCGCTGACGAACACCTTGCCGAGGAACGCCATGTCACCGGCGATGGCAGGCGCAAGCAGGGCCAGGGCGATACCGGCGATCAGGCCGATGACGATCTGGGTCACCAGGCTGGTGCGGTTGATGAAGCGGAGGACAGGAGTCATGTGCAGCGGTATCCCGGCATGTTCGAAAAAGGCGCGACTTTACCATAGACCTTGGTCGAGCAGGGGCGGCCCTTTCGCAGGCTTGCCCGCGAAAGGGCTCTCATGGCTACCAATGAAACAACTCCCGCCGCGCCCCCTCGGTAATCGCCACGATCCCTGGGTGCTTGACCTTGCGCTCCACGGAAATGGCATAGAACGATTCGTGTACGGCCTCGGTCTGCCCGACCAGTTGCACACCGTACTGGCGGCACACCTCCTCGGCGATCACGCTGGGGGCGACGAAGATGCCGCTGCCCGATTGCCCGAACGCCTGCATCAGCGCGCTGTCATCGAACTCACCGACGATCCGTGGCTGCACCTGCTGCTCGCCCAGCCAGCGCAGCAAGCGGCTGCGTACCACGGTCTCCTGGCCGGGGATCAGCAAGGGCGCATCCTGCAAGCAGCCAGGGAAGGGCCCGGCATGCTGGCGGGCCAAGGCCGGGGTGGCGAAAAAGCTCAGCCCGCATTCGCCCAGCTTCTGGCTGTAGCCCTTGATGTCCAGGTGGCTGGGCATGGGGCTGTCGGAGATGACCAGGTCCAGGCGCTGGATCGCCAGGTCGGCCAGCAACCGTTCCAGCTTGTCTTCACGGCAATTGATGCGCAGCACATCGTCCAGCTCCATGGTCGGCGCCAGCAAGCGGTAGACGATCGACTTGGGCACCACGTCCGCGACGCCGACGCGGAACAAGATCTGCTCCTGCGGGCCGGCCCGCAGCATGGCCTCCAGTTCGCCACCCAGCTGGAACATCTGCTCGGCATAGACCAGCGCCTGGCGCCCGGTTTCGGTCAGCTCCAGCTGGCGCCCGACGCGCTGGAACAGTTCCAGGCCGTAGGTCTGTTCGAACAGGCTGATCTGCCCGCTGATGGTTTGCGGGGTCAGGTTCAACTGTTCGCTGGCGCGGGCGATGCTGCCGGTCTTGGCCACGGCCCAGAAGTAGTGCAATTGCCGGTAGTTGAGCATCGGTGCGTTCCGGATTCGTAAAAACCGAAGTATAACCGCTGAAAAAACGAATTTTCCTGATGTATTGCGCTCTTTAGAATGCGCTCCATCAGGCGCCCTGTGCGCCACCGGAACACACAAGCGAGGAACCCATGCTGCAATTCAAATCCATCGGCACGCCGCTGGTGCTAGCCTTGGCCCTGTTCGCCCTGGCCGGTTGCGAGCAGGCCGAGAAGTCCGCCCAGCAGATGCTCGACCAGGCCGCGCAGTCGGCCAAGCAGGCGATCGACGACACCAACAAGGCCGCCCAGCAGGCGTTGAGCGAGGCCATCGGCAGGGAAGGGCATGCGCCCGAGGATGCCGACAAGCACAAAGACACCCAGGAAATCTGACCCCAACCGCTGCTGCAGGATGTGAACAATGGAATATTTGCTGGAACTCGTCGCTAGCCCTACTGCCTGGGTTGCCTTGGCTACGCTGGTGGCCATGGAAGTTGTACTGGGCATCGACAACCTGATCTTCATCTCCATCCTGACCAACAAGCTGCCGGTGGAATATCGCTCCAAGGCGCGCCGTATCGGTATCAGCATGGCCTTGGTCATGCGCCTGGCGTTGCTCAGCACGGTGGCCTGGATCGTCCAGCTGACCGACCCGGTGTTCGAAGTGTTCGGCAACGCCTTCTCCTGGAAGGACGTGATTCTGATCGCTGGTGGCCTGTTCCTGCTGTGGAAGGCGACCAAGGAAATCCACGAGAACGTCGACCCGCATGGTGCAAAGGAAGAAGCCAAGGTTTCCTCGACGGTCACCCTGGGCTTTGCCGCGGCGATCTTCCAGATCCTGTTGTTGGACATCGTCTTCTCGGTCGACAGCATCATCACCGCCGTGGGCATGACCGAGCACTTGCCGATCATGATCATCGCCGTGATCACCGCAGTAATCGTCATGATGGTAGCCGCCGACCCGCTGGCCAACTTCATCAACGACAACCCGACCGTGGTAATGCTGGCCCTGGGCTTCCTGATCATGATCGGCATGACGCTGATTGCCGAAGGTTTCGGCGCCCATGTACCGAAGGGCTATGTGTATGCGGCCATGGCGTTCTCGACGGCGATCGAGATCCTCAACATCCTGGCCCGCCGGGCGCGGTTGAAGCGCGAAGCGGCGCAAGGGTGAGGTAGCGGGGGCGCGTTGCGCCCCATTCGCGGGCAAGCCCGCTCCCACACGGACAGCACCGCTTTCAAGGCCTGTGCTG
>MTEX01013277.1_pt2 | contig 13121 bp, 10 predicted proteins | sample 1042691 | NCBI WGS metagenome assembly MTEX01 (sample SAMN06185810, study PRJNA358809) | soil metagenome | isolation source: soil biostimulated with molasses as carbon source | place: India | collected 2015-05-23
GCGAGCCATCTTCGTTGGCCTTGACGGCCACCGGCAGGATGCTCGGCAGGGCACGCAGCAGCGCGTCGGTGTCATCGGTGCTGAAGGTGCTGGACAGCCGCAACTGCGCGACTTTGCCGGGGGCGACCCGCAGCGGCTGGCTGCGGTAGCGCGAAGCTTCGGCCACCACCTCGGCCAGGGTGGCGTTGTCGAACACCAGCCGGCCTTGGCGCCAGGCAGTCAGGGCGCCGGTATTCACCGCATAGGGCGCGGCCACCTGGCCTTGTGCATCTATATGCGAGCCCTGGCCCGCCGTGAGCTGCGCCAGCGAGGCGCCCTTGCCCTGCACACGCACCGAGCCCTGCTCCACCGCCACACGGGTGCTGGCTGGGTCCAGACGGACGTCGAAACGGGTACCGGTGACAGTCACGCTACCCTGCGCGGTGTCGACCACGAACGGCCTGCCACTGTCATGGGCGACGGTGAACATCACTTCACCCGCCATCAGCCGGACATGCCGCTGGCCGGCGCTGAAAGCGACCTGCACTCGCGTGCTCCCATTGAGCTCAAGGTGCGAACCATCCGGCAGTTCGACCTGGCGGCGTTCGTTGAAGGCGGTCTGCAAGCTGCCCTGATGATTCAGTTGCTGGTAATGCCAGCCGCCCCAGCCCAGGCCCAACGCCAGTGCGGCCACGCTGGCGGCCAAGGCCTGGCGCGCGAAGCGCCGACGTGGCAACTGGCGTACCGGGGCCGGCTGACACAGCGCTTCAAGGCGCTGGCGCGGGATGAAGTCGGCGGCCTGCCACAGGCGGGCGAGCTGCTGGTACTCATCACGGTGCCGTGCATCGCCTTCCAGCCAGGCATGCAGCTGCGCCTGCAGCCCGGCATCGCGCGGCGCATCCTGCACCCGGGCGAACCACGCCGCCGCCTGTTCGCGGACGGTATCGGTACCGTGCTGTTTCATCGAAAAGGTCTCCTGACTCATCATGCCGACACATCCAGGTGCTCACGCAGATGCCGGAGCGTGCGGATCATATACTTTTCGACCATGTTCTTGCTCAGCCCCATGCGCGCGGCGATCTCCGCCTGGGTGCGGCCTTCGAGCTTCTGCCAGATGAACACCTGGCGGCAGTTGAGCGGCAGCTCGGCCAGCGCCCGCTCGACGCTGTCGGCCAGTTCCAGGGCGTGCACGTAGGCCTCGGGGTCGCCACAGCCGGCCGGGCTTTCGTCGCAGGCCTGCAGCTCCAGGGCCTGGCGCCGGTCCTCGCGACGGAAACCATCCACGGCAATGTTGCGTGCGGTCTGGTGCAGGTAGGCGCGTGGCTGCTCGACCTGCTCGCCCGGGCTTTCCAGGACCCGGACGAAGGCATCGTGGGCGAGGTCCTCGGCCTGCTGACGACTGCGCAGCTTGCGCGTCCAGGTGCCGATCAGCTCATGGTAGTGGTCGAGGAAGCCTTTGGGTCCGGACACGGTCGGTGGTCGTCAGGGAGGCGGATGAGGGTGCGAATAGTAATGTTTCTCATCAAAACCGGCAAATCCGCCAGTCGGTAACAAAAAATTTATCGTCTTTTTCCGGCACGGGCGTGCCAGGGACATGTGGCCATAAATATGAACACCTGAGGCCCAAGGCAGGCACACCCGCTGCTGCCTGAAGCGCCCGATGCCTGTGACAGCGGGCATGGCCGCCAAGGGCCCAACGCGGCCTATTCCACTATTTTTTACGCTTGAAACATGCTGGGGAACATCAGCCGGTCACACGAGTCGGTTATTCAAATGGCTGGTCGTCGATCCGCGTCGATCACGCCCGGATTGCCTGTTGATTCTGCATTCTTCACGCCCTAAAGTGCGCGCCGAACGTCCATGCTGGAAACGATCCATCCGGCTCAAGTACTGAGTAGGCGAACCAAAGTGGGGATACGGAGGACGTTCAGTTTGCAGCCACTTAATCTTTCAGTTTGCCCATGGAGTCCCTGAGCATGTCGATCCAGGTCGAAGACTATTTCGCGCGTGACACCTTCCAGAAGATGAAGGCGTTCGCCGACAAGCAGGAAACCCCGTTCGTACTCATCGATACCCAGATGATCAGCCAGGCCTATGACGACCTGCGCGCCGGCTTCGAGTTCGCCAAGGTGTACTACGCGGTCAAGGCCAACCCGGCCGTCGAGATCATCGACCTGCTCAAGGATAAAGGTTCGAGCTTCGACATCGCCTCGATCTACGAGCTGGACAAGGTAATGGGCCGCGGTGTCAGCGCCGACCGCATCAGCTACGGCAACACCATCAAGAAGTCCAAGGACATCCGCTACTTCTACGAGAAGGGCGTGCGCCTGTATGCCACCGACTCGGAAGCCGACCTGCGCAACATCGCCAAGGCCGCACCGGGTTCGAAGGTGTACGTGCGTATCCTCACCGAAGGCTCGACCACTGCCGACTGGCCGCTGTCGCGCAAGTTCGGCTGCCAGACCGACATGGCCATGGACCTGCTGATCCTCGCCCGCGACCTGGGCCTGGTGCCATACGGCATCTCCTTCCACGTGGGCTCGCAGCAGCGCGATATCAGCGTGTGGGACGCCGCCATCGCCAAGGTCAAGGTGATCTTCGAACGCCTGAAGGACGAAGACGGCATCGAGCTGAAGCTGATCAACATGGGTGGCGGTTTCCCGGCCAACTACATCACCCGTACCAACAGCCTGGAAACCTACGCCGAAGAAATCATCCGCTTCCTCAAGGAAGACTTCGGTGACGACCTGCCGGAAATCATCCTCGAGCCGGGCCGTTCGCTGATTGCCAACGCCGGGATCCTGGTCAGCGAAGTGGTGCTGGTGGCGCGCAAGTCGCGCACCGCCGTCGAGCGCTGGATCTACACCGACGTGGGCAAGTTCTCCGGCCTGATCGAAACCATGGACGAGTCCATCAAGTTCCCGATCTGGACCGAGAAGAAAGGCGAAACCGAAGAAGTGGTCATCGCCGGCCCGACCTGCGACAGCGCCGACATCATGTACGAGCACTACAAGTACGGCCTGCCGCTGAACCTGGCAATCGGTGACCGCCTGTACTGGCTGTCGACCGGCGCCTACACCACCAGCTACAGCGCAGTGGAATTCAACGGCTTCCCGCCGCTGAAGGCTTACTACCTGTAATGCACGACGGGGCCGCGAGGCCCCGTTTTCATTTGTGCAGTGCGGCGCCGGCGATCCGGCCAGCACAGCCAAACCTCATTTCCCGCGCCGTTCGATCTCTTCGGCATAGCGCGCCGCAACAGCCATCAGCACCGGCCCCGCGCCCTGCAAGGTCGCCAGCGCACTGCGCAGGAAGTTCATGTTGCCCTCGAGCCGAGCCTGCTCCAGCCAACGCCCGGCCTCGACCATCTGCCCGCGTTCGACCAGCACCAGGCCCAGGCTGAACATGCCGCGGAAATCCCCCGCCTCGGCCGCACGCCGATACCAGCGTACCGCCCGCGCCGGGCTGGGCGCGGTGGCAATGCCCTGTTCAAGGTAACGCCCATACAGGTTCATCGACTTGGCATGCCCCATGTGCGCGGCCTTCTCGTAGCACAGCAGTGCCTGCGCCTGGTTGGCCGGTACGCCACGGCCGGTGGCCAATAGGTTGCCCAGGTTGTAGAGCCCCCAGTCCAACCCCGCATCGGCTGCCCGGGCATAGTGGATGGCAGCCTGCGCAAGGTCTACGCTGCCGCCCCAGCCATGCTCCAGGCACCGCCCCAGCATGTTGTGCGCCATGGCGCTGCCGCCTTGGGCGGCAATGCCAAACCAGCGCCGGGCCACGCCGGCATCCGTTTCGATACCCCGCCCGTCGAGCAGGATCTGCCCCAGCAGCAACTGGGCCTCGACCACGCCCTGCCCTGCCGCCGCCAGGATCGCCTGGGCGGCCTTGCCAGGACGCTCTTCGAGCATGGCCTGCAACCCGGCCACATCCAGTACTTCCTCTCGTCGCAACGGGTAGGACACGTTTCAGACCTCCGCCCAGCGGCGCAGCAGGTTGTGGTAGGTGCCGGTCAGCTGCAGCAACGCAGGATGGTCCGGCACATCGGCAGTCAGTTGCTGGATGGCATTGTCCATCTCGAACAGCAAGGCGCGCTGGCTGTCCTCGCGGACCAGGCTCTGGGTCCAGAAGAACGCGGCGTAACGCTGGCCACGAGTGACCGGGTTGACCTTGTGCAGGCTGGTGCCCGGGTACAGCACCAGGTCACCGGCGGCCAGCTTGACCTGCTGCTCGCCAAAGGTGTCCTGAATCACCAGCTCGCCGCCGTCGTAGCTTTCCGGGTCGCTGAGGAACAAGGTCGAGGACAGGTCGGTGCGCACCCGCTCCGGGCTGCCCTTGGGCTGGCGCAGGGCATTATCGATGTGGAAGCCGAAGTTGCCGCCCTCGCGGTAACAGTTGATCAGTGGCGGGAACACCTTGTGCGGCAAGGCCGCCGACATGAAGCGCGGGGTTTTCCACAGGCGCTCGATCAGCGCATTGCCGATCTCCTTGGCCAGCGGGTGGCCTTCCGGCAGCTGCAGGTTGTGCTTGGCCTTGGCCGACTGATAGCCAGCGGTGATCTTGCCATCAGCCCAGTCGGCCTGTTCCAGCGCCTCGCGGATACGGGCCAGTTCATCGGCGTCGAACAGGCTGGGGATGTGAAGCAGCATGGCGTCAGCACCATTGGCAAAAGAAAGGGGGACCAATGATATTGATTCCCTTTTGCGCTTCACAAGCCCTATCCACCCGGCAAGACGCTACAGGCGGATGAAACCGTAAAGGCAAATTGTAAAGTTTGTAAATTATTCGCGAATGGTAACTGCTCTCAATTGAGACTCCTAATTGCTTACATTAAGATCCGCGGCCTTGAAACCTTGGGGAAGGTCCTGAGCAATGCGCCAATCCGTACCAACTGCAGTGAGTTCACCACGCCTGATCGCCTCCGCCATCGGCGTTGCCCTCAGCGCCTCGACGGCCTACGCCGCCGACCCGGCCGCCAGCAACGCGATCACCCTGGATGCCACCAGCGTCCAGGGCAAGGCCGAACAGGCCAGCACCGACTACAAGGTCGAGAAGGCTTCCTCGCAGAAGTACACCGCGCCATTGGTGGACACCCCGCGCTCGGTCACCGTGATCCCGCAGCAAGTGATCAAGGACACCACCGCCCTGACCCTGCAGGACGCCCTGCGCACCGTGCCGGGCATCACCTTCGGTGCTGGCGAAGGTGGCAACCCGCAAGGCGACCGCCCGTTCATCCGCGGCTTCGATGCCCAGGGCGACACTTACCTGGATGGTGTACGTGATACCGGCGCGCAAACCCGCGAGATCTTCGCCATCGAATCGGTGGAAGTGGCCAAGGGCCCGAACTCTGCCATCGGTGGCCGCGGCGCCGCGGGTGGCACCATCAACCTGGTGAGCAAGCGCGCGCACCTGGGCAACTCGCTGGACGGCGCCTGGACCTGGGGCAGCGACCAGACCCAGCGCTACACCTTCGATGGCAACTATCAGTTCAGCGACAGCGCCGCCGGGCGCCTGAACCTGATGACCCACGAAAGCAACGTCGCCGGCCGTGACAAGGTCAACTACGACCGTTGGGGTATCGCCCCGTCGCTGGCCTTCGGCCTGGGCACGCCGACCCGCGTCAACCTCGACTACTACCACCTGGAAAGCGACGACCTGCCGGATTCCGGCATCCCCTACAGCATCCCGGCTGGTGGCAGTAACGCGCGTACTTCGGCCCATCCGAGCAAGCCGATCGACGGCGGTGACAGCGACAACTTCTACGGCCTGACCGGCCGCGACTTCCGCAAGACCCGCACCGATATCGCGACCATCGCCATCGAGCACGACCTCAGCGATTCGCTGACCATCAAGAACACCCTGCGTCACGGCAACAGCATGCAGGACTATGTGCTGACCCAGCCGGACGACAGTGCCGGCAACGTGAACAACAACGGTGTATGGCGTCGCGCCAACAGCCGTGTGGGCAATACCGCTACCACCACCAACCAGACCGACCTGTTCGGCGAGTTCTTCGTGGCAGGTTTCAAGAACAGCTTTTCCACCGGTATCGAGCTCAGCAAGGAAGACTCCGACCGCCAGAGCTACACCGTCACGCCCAACAGCAAGCTCACCTGCAGCGGGCCCGGCAATGGCGGTAGCTGCACTTCGCTGAGCGACCCGAACCCGGACGACGCCTGGGACGGCACCGTCACGCGCAACTACGCCGGTACCAAGACCAGCGGCAAGACCCGGGCGATCTATGCGTTCGACACATTGGAGCTGACGCCCCAGTGGCTGTTGAACATGGGCCTGCGTTACGACCACTTCGATACCCGCTTCCGCACCTACAACGCCAATGGCGCAACCAGCGTGAACAAGAATGGCGTCCCTCTCAAAGGCCGCGACAAGAGCGAATTCTTCACCGGCCAGCTGGGTCTGGTCTGGAAGCCGGCCGAGAACGGCAGCATCTATGTTTCCTACGCCACATCCGCGACTCCGCCTGGCGCCATGCTCGGCGAAGGTACCGAGACCAACCCACAGTCAGGCACCACTGACCGCGGCGGCAACATTCTCAGCAGCGACCTGGAACCGGAAGAAACCAGCAACTACGAAATCGGTACCAAGTGGGACTTGCTGGACGAACGCCTGTCGCTGGCGGCCGCGATCTTCCGCACCGAGAAGGAAAACGCCCGTGTGCAGGTGGACACCACCAGTTACGAAAACGTCGGCGAAACCCGGGTCCAAGGCATCGAGCTGTCGGCCAGCGGCAAGCTGACCGACAAGTGGCAGGTGTTCGCCGGCTACACCTACCTGCAAGCCCGCCAGATCGACGGCGGGCCGATGGGCAAGGCCAACGATGGCAACCAGCTGCCGAACACGCCGAACAACAGTGCCAGCGTGTGGACCACTTACGCCATCACGCCCAAGCTGACCGTCGGCGGTGGCGCGTTCTACGTGGATGACGTGTATGGCAACGTGGCCAACACCACCATGGTCGACAGCTACGTGCGCTACGACGTCATGGCCGCCTACAAGCTGACCAAGAATGTCGACCTGCAGCTGAACGTGCAGAACCTGACCAACGAGGTGTACTACGACAAGGCGTTCTCGACCCACTTCGCCAACCAGGCGGCCGGGCGGACTGCGCTGTTGACCACCAGCGTGCACTTCTGATCGTGAGAAACTCCTGGGCCCTGGCCCAGGAGTGATGTGGCAGCTGTCAGTAACCTATAACCTTGGCTTTGAATACGACGACATTTCCTTCGCACGCATTGAGCAATCCGTCGTGGGTTCTACCCAGGCGTTCACCACTGGTCGTGCGCAGGTGAAATTGCAGATCGGACTCATCGTTCCAGGCATTGAGCGGCTCGACTTTCCAGCGGGTGTCTTCGGCGTCCACCCGATACAACCCTGCATAACCATTGCGGCTGAGATTGAGCTGCGTTTGCCAATAACCTCCCGCGCGCGTGACACTGGTAATCCTGTAATGCAGGCGCGCGTCAGACTCGCGATGGATGAAATCGAACCTGAAATCAATCGGCAGGCTACGTTCATCGCCCTCAACTGTCGTCAGCCAACCACTCTGGGCAGGCACAGATGAAAGGGTTACACCCAATCGTTTCTGGTGTTCTTCGCCAAGTACGGAAATCTGCGCGGTAAAGCTCCTGGATAACATGTATGACATTGGCCTATTCCGAGATTGATATGTAAGGCGCCCTCAATTTACTGTCGCTCGCCGCCCGCCCCACAGGCCGAACCGTTTCCAAGGACCGCATTACGTGAAAAAGACGCTGTTCCAGTTGCACTGGTTGTTCGGCATCAGCGCCGGCCTGGTGCTGGCCTTGATGGGCATTACCGGGGCCTTGTATTCGTTTCAGGACGAACTGCTGCGTGCCTTCAATGCCGATGTCCTCAAGGTAGAAGTGCGCACCGAAGGCGTGCTGCCGCCGGCCGAGCTGGTACGGCGGGTGGAGGCCCAGCAACACGACAAGGTGGCAATGCTGTGGGTTGACGTGCGCGACGGCAATGCCGCACGTATCTTCTTCACGCCGCCACCGGGCGAGCGCCGTGGCCAGCTGCGCTATGCCGACCCCTACACCGGCGAACTCAAGGGTGAAGCAGCCGGCCAAGGCTTCTTCAACCTCATGCTCAACCTGCACCGTTTTCTGGCCATGGGCGACACTGGCCGGCAGATTACCGGTGCCTGCACCTTGATGCTGGTGTTCTTCTGCCTGTCCGGCCTGTACCTGCGCTGGCCGCGCAAGGCGCTGGACTGGCGCGCCTGGCTGACCCTCGACTGGGCCAAGACGGGCCGTGCGTTCAACTGGGACCTGCACGCCGTGGCCGGCACCTGGTGCCTGCTGTTCTACCTGCTGTTCGCCCTGACCGGGCTGTTCTGGTCCTACGAGTGGTACCGCGAAGGCCTGAACCGGCTGTTGGCCGACGCCCCAGCCAGCGGCCAGCAGCAACGTGGCGAAGGCCGTGGCCGCCACGGGCCGCAGCACAGCGACAAGAACGCCCCGCCGCTGGTGGTCGACTATGACGCGATCTGGGCCAACCTGAAGGACGCTGCGGGCCCGGGCCTGGCCATGTACAACCTGCGCCTGCCACCGGTGGGCGGCCAACCGGCCAACCTGTTCTACCTGCTGGAAAACGCCGACCATCCGCGTGCCTTCAACACCCTGGTGCTGGACCCAGCCACCGGCCAGGTAAAAAAGCATGACCGCTACAGCGAAAAATCCTTCAAGGCGCAACTGCTGCAGAGCGTCTACGCCCTGCATGTCGGCGAATACTTCGGCCTGCCGGGGCGCATCATCGTCACCCTCGCCAGCCTGAGCATGCCGCTGTTCTTCGTCACCGGCTGGCTGCTGTACCTCGACCGCCGCCGCAAGAAGCGCCAGGTGCGCGCCGCACGTGGCAAGGTCGCCGACAGCCATGGCAGCGGCGACAGCTGGCTGATCGGGTTTGCCAGCCAGAGCGGCCTGGCCGAGCAGCTTGCCTGGCAGAGCGCCGGTCAGTTGCAGGCTGCCGGCCTGGCGGTACAGGTGCGCGCCCTGGCCGAACTGGGTGAAAGCGACCTGCGCCAGGCCCGCCGTGCGCTGTTCGTGGTCAGCACCTTCGGCGACGGCCAAGCCCCGGACAGCGCCCGCGTGTTCGAGCGCAAGGTGCTCGGCCAGCCGTGGGCGCTGAACAACCTCAGCTATGCCCTGCTCGCCCTCGGCGACCGCCAGTACCCGCACTTCTGCGGCTTCGCCCGGCGCCTGCAGGCGTGGCTGGGTGAGCGCGGTGCCAGCAGCGCATTCAGCCCGGTGGAAGTGGACAACGCCGACCAGGCCGCCCTGCAGCAGTGGCAGCAGCAACTGGCGCAACTGACTGGCGCCCAGCCAGTGGCTGCCTGGCAGCCGCCGAGCTTCGGCAACTGGTCACTGGTGCGCCGGGTACTGCTCAACCCGGGCAGCCAGGGCCAACCGGTGTACCTGCTCGGCCTGCAGCCGCAACAGCCCGCCAGCTGGGAAGCCGGCGACCTGGTCGAGATCCTGCCACTCAATGGTCAGCCGCGGATCGACGCCTTCCTCGCTGGCATGGCGCTGGATGCCGGGGCCAAGGTGCAGGTGAACGGCCTGGCTGAAACCCTCGCCCAAGCCTTGGCCGGCCGGCAGTTGCCGGCCCGTCGCGAGCATCTGGTCGGCTTGCAGCCGCAAGCACTGGTCGATGCACTGGTGCCGATCGGCAGCCGCGAATACTCGATCGCCTCGATCGCCAGCGATGGCGTGCTGGAACTGATCGTGCGCCAGGAACGCCACGCCGATGGCTACCTGGGCCTGGGCTCCGGCTGGCTGACCGAGTACCTGCCGCTGAACGGCACGCTGAGCCTGCGGGTGCGGCGTAACAGCAGCTTCCACCTGCCGGAAACGGCGGCACCGTTGGTGCTGATCGGTAACGGCACCGGCCTGGCCGGCCTGCGCAGCCTGATCCGCGCGCGGGTGAATGCAGGTGAGCAGCGCAACTGGCTGCTGTTTGGCGAGCGCAACCGGGCGCACGACCTGTTGTGTGGCGACGAACTGCAAGGCTGGCTGGCCAGCGGCGACCTGGCGCGCCTGGACCTGGCGTTTTCGCGGGACCAGGCCGAGAAGGTGTATGTGCAGGATGTGTTGTGGCAACAGGCCGATGAGTTCAAGCGCTGGGTCGCTGACGGGGCCTGCCTGTATGTTTGCGGCAGTCTGCAAGGCATGGCTGGCGGAGTAGACGCGGCGCTCCATGGCATCCTTGGGGAAGCGGCCGTGCAGCAGTTGATCGAAGCTGGGCGGTATCGTCGTGATGTGTATTGATGCCGATCCGCCCGAGCGATCCGGGCCCTGCGAGCAGGGCGCCAAGCTGTACGTTCAAATCAGGCTCACATTGCGCAGCTGAAACGTCAGTACTTCTCCGCTTTCTACGTTCAGGTATTCATCACCATTGATCGAGGCTCGATTTACGGCAATCCGACGTCCTGTGCTGTCACGCAAATGAATATCCAGCCGTTCGGCACCCTCCACCGTGCCATCCCAGGCACCGAGCACTTCAACCTTCCAGTAAGAAACAGTGGCTTGCATGGCAAGCGCCCAATACAGCGGCGAGACGTGATTGAGTACCTCATGGGTGGAGGTAATACCGTAGAACCCGACATAGCCATTGATGCTAAAACCCAAGGTTCCATCGGCCAGCCCACGGAAACGCGTTGAGGACGCGATCATGTAATGCACACGATCCTCAGTGTGCGCCTGGTAATCGAACTTGAAGCGAATGGGCTGGACGTGATGGGATTTGTAGCGTCGATCGATGACCAACCAGCCATCTTCCTCGGCGCTCAATAACGAACCCGGCAACGCGGCGGTAACGCCCACTCGCCCTACATAGGGAGCCTTGCTGCAATGTAACTCTGCGGTGAAATTGCGGTGAAACATGGAGCCCCCTGATCATGTACTGGAGAATGTCCAGGCAGCATGATCAACGGCAGGCTTGTCGGGCACGGCGAAGTTGTTCCAGGACCGCAGTCGCCAGTGCAGCGCCCCATCGGGGTCAGTGCAGTTCGAAGGTATCGGCATCCAGGTTGGCCGGGAACTTGGCCCGGTACGCCGCCAGTTCCGCCGCGCTCAATACGGCGGTGAACACCCCGTCCGCCTCCCCGGCACTGAGCAGGCTCTCGCCCTGGAAGTCCAGCACCTGGCTGTCGCCAGAATAGGCGAAGCCCTTGCCATCGGTGCCCACCCGGTTCACCGCCGCCACATAGCACAGGTTCTCGATGCCCCGGGCCGGCAACAGGCGGTTCCAGTGCTGGCGCCGCGCAGCCGGCCAGTTGGCGGTGTACAGCAGCAGGTCGGTGTCCTGGGCATCGCGGCTCCACACCGGGAAACGCAGGTCGTAGCAGATCAGCGGGCGAATCCGCCAGCCTTTGAGCTCGAACTGCACCTGGCGCTCGCCCGGGGTGTAGTGCTTGTGCTCACCAGCCATGCGGAACAGGTGGCGCTTGTCGTAGTGCAGGATCTCGCCATCCGGCCGTGCCCACAGCAGGCGGTTACGGTGGCTGCCATCGGCGGCCTGGATGATCACGCTGCCGGTGACAACCGCGTTGCACTTCTTCGCCTGGGCCTTCAACCATTTGTAGGTCGGGCCATTCTCAGGCTCGCACAGGCTCTGCGACTGCATCGAGAAACCGGTGGTGAACATTTCCGGCAGAATCACCAGGTCCACCTCGCCGACCTGCGCCAGCAGCTCCTCGAAGTGCGCATAGTTGGCCTCGCGGTCGTGCCAGGCCAGGGTGGTTTGCACCAGGGCGACTTTCAGGTTGGGCAGTGTGCTCAGATCGCGCATAGTCTTTCCGCTGCCTGACGCAGCGTCTCCTCTCGTTTGGCAAAGCACAGGCGGACCAGGCGTTGCTCGGGGATGGGCTGCTGGTAGAACACCGACACCGGGATGCTCGCCACACCGTGCTCACGGGTCAGCCACAGTGCCATGTCGACATCGTTCAGGTCCGGGCGGATCTGCGAATAGTCCACCAGCTGGAAATAGGTACCCGCCGTACGGGTGAAACGAAACCGCGAGCCGTCCAGCAAACCGCAGAACAGGTCGCGCTTGGCCTGGTAGAAGGCCGGCAATTGATCGATATGCTCGGGGTGCTCGGCCATGAACTCGGCCAAGGCGCACTGCAGCGGCGTCACCCCGCAGAAGTTGACGTACTGGTGCACCTTGCGCAGCTCGGCACTCAGCGCCGGCGGCGCGATCACATAACCGGTCTTCCAGCCGGTAACGTGATAGGTCTTGCCGAACGAGCTGACCACGAAAGCGCGCGAGTACAGCTGCTCGTGGGCCAGTACGCTGGCATGGCGCACCCCGTCATAGACCAGATGTTCGTACACTTCATCGCTGATCAGGTAGATATCGCGGCCGGCGATCAGCTGCGCCAGCTGGTCCAGGTCTGCGCGGCTGATCAGCGCACCGCTGGGGTTGTGCGGCGAGTTGAGGATGACCATGCGCGTGCGCGGGCTGAGCGCATCGGCGAACTGCTGCCAGTCGATACGGAAGTCGCCATCGCTCAGGCGCACATGCACGCAACGGCCACCGGCCAGTTCCACGGACGGTTCGTAGCTGTCATAGCACGGGTCGAAGACGATCACTTCGTCGCCAGTATGGACCAGCGCCTGGATGGCACAGAAAATCGCCTCGGTGGCACCGGGCGTGATGGTCACTTCCTGGTCGGCATCCACCTGTGCGCCGTATAGCCGCGCGACCTTGGCCGCCACCTGCTGGCGCAACGCCGGCAAGCCGGTCATCGGTGAATACTGGTTATGCCCGGCAGCCACATGCCGGCCCACTGCATCGAGCAGCGCCTGCGGGCCGTTGAAGTCGGGGAAGCCTTGCGACAGGTTGAGCGCACCGGTCTGCGCGGCGAGCTGGGACATGCTGGTGAAGATGGTCGTGCCGACGTTCGGCAGTTTGCTGCGGATCATGAAGCCCTCTTTCCTGGGGTGTATCCGGCACGGGTTGAGAGTCCGAGCATAGCGGATCGAGCGGTCAGGAAAAAGGTTGAAACGCTGGGGGCATTGCGCTGGGTCAAAGGGCGATTCGCGGGCTTGCCCGCTCCCACAGGTACTGCACGTAGCTCAAGGGTCGTACCGTATCTG
>MTEX01013399.1_pt1 | contig 13121 bp, 13 predicted proteins | sample 1042691 | NCBI WGS metagenome assembly MTEX01 (sample SAMN06185810, study PRJNA358809) | soil metagenome | isolation source: soil biostimulated with molasses as carbon source | place: India | collected 2015-05-23
GGCCGTAGAGTCGGCGCGGATTTCGGCCAACAGGTCCCAGCGGCCATTGGTGTCGTGCAGCTGTTCGACGCTGGGTTCGCCCAGCAGGCTGGCCAGTACCGCGCGAGTCTGGTTGCCGTCCACGGTAATGCCCATCCAGGCCCGCAGGCCGTCCTGGTCTGCGTCGGGACGCAGCTTCAGCGTATAGCCGGCAATGACGCCGTCATCCTCCAGCTTGCGCAGGCGGTTGGAGACCGTGCCGCGCGACACGCCGGCCTTGCTGGCCAAGACGGAAAGCGGGGTGCGCGCGTCCCGCCTCAGGATGCCGATCAGCCGGGTATCGATTTCGTCCATGGCTCGGGCGGATTCAATGGTCTTTGAACAAGCTGCCGTATCCGCGCATCCGTTCGCGAACCCCAGCCAGGCGCAGGCAATGCCACATGCTGGCCTGGTTGCTGCCGATCACGGGCTTGCCCAGCGTGTCCTCCAGGCGTTCGATTACGGCCGTGGAGCGCAGCGCGCCGCAGCTGATGAAGACGGCGTCCGCGTCGGGCCGGTCCACCGAGAGGGCGAATTCGTACAGAAACTCGGGCGAGACCCGGTTCATGGTTTCATCATCAGGCAGGTCCAGGCCCTGCAACGAGATGACGTCGTAGCCCATGCCCTCGAAGCAGCGTCGTTCCAGCTCATTGACCGCATCGTCGTAGGCGGTGGCGATGGCCAGGCGACGGGCGCCTACCGCGGCCAGCGCCGCCGTGACGCCGTCCAGCAGCGTCGCCGCGATCGCACCGGGCCGTGCCTGCGCGAGCAGGGAGCGCACCTTGTCGTTGCCGATCACGACGCTGCCGGCGGTGCAGTTGTAGCAGACCACGTCGATGTCGCGGCGCCCCGGCGCCAGGCTGCCCAGGGCCCGGAGCAGCTCGCTCTCCATGGCGGCGAGGCTTTCCACTGAGCACGCGGCCGCCATGGGCACGCGGCTGAAGCTCAGTCCCACGCCATCGGGAGCCATGGCGTGCATCTCCCCTTCGGTCAGGCCCGCATTGGCCACGCACAGGAAGGCGAGGCGCGCCCGCGGATACGGGCCGGCGTCGTAACGGATGGGCTTCATTCCGTCATCCCTGCGGCATCGAAACACTCGCGGATGACCGTGGCCGCCTTGACGAAGTTTGGATGGCCGACCATGGTGTAGTCGCGCGGCCGCGGCAGGTCGATGTCCACCGTCAGCGCCACCCGCCCGGGGCGCTTGCTCATCACCACCACGCGATCCGACAGGAACACGGCTTCCGAGATGCTGTGGGTGATGAACATGACGGTCTTCTTGCTTTCCAGCCATACCCGCTGCAGCTCAAGGTTCATCGCTTCACGCGTCATCGCGTCCAAGGCGCCGAAGGGTTCGTCCATCAGCAGGATGTCGGGATTGTGGATAAGCGCGCGGCACAGAGCGACGCGCTGCTGCATGCCGCCGGAAAGCTGGTGCGGCAGGCATTGTTCAAAGCCTTCCAGACCGCTGAGCTTGATCAGTTCACGCAACCGGCCCTCGTAACGCGCCGCGGGCAGATTGCGCATCTCCAGTTGCAGAGAAATGTTCCCGGCTACATCGCGCCAGGGCAAGAGCGCCGCCCGCTGGAACACGATGCCCACGTTGGCACCCGGTTCGGTCACGCGTTCCCCCAGTACTTGGATTTCACCGGCGGTGGGTGGCGTCAGGCCTGCCACCGCGCGCATCAGCGTGCTCTTGCCGCAGCCTGACGGGCCGAGCACGGACAGGAACTGGCCTTCGGGTATGGAAAGGTCGATGCCGTCGACTGCGACGTAGGAACCGAACCGCTGGACCATGCCGCGGATGTCGATGGCGGTATTGGGCGCGTCCGCGTCGGGGGCGAGCGCCAGGGCTGCGTGGTGCGCCATGTCTAGTCCTTGTTGTAGTCGTTGGTGTAGAGCGTGCTGGTCGGGACCGGGCTTGCGATCTGGCCCGACTGAACGAACTGATCGACCATGGCTTGCCAGTCCTTTTCCGAAGACACGCCGAACGGCAGCCCCTTGGTATTGGGCGTGCTGGCCGCCTGCAACGAGAGTTGCAGCTGCCGCACCAGCTGTTCGCGGTTGCGCGCCTGTTCGGGCCGCTGGCGCACCAGGGCGTCGACCGTAGCGGCGGGGTCGGCTTGCGCCGCCTCATAGGCCTTGCGAGTGGCGCGCAGAAAGCGGCGCGCAATCTCGGGATTGGCCTCCAGCCATTTGGTGTTGGCTGCAAGTCCGCCTTCCAGCGCGTTGACGCCGAAGTCGGCATAGGAGAAGTAATGCACCTTGGCGCCCTGGGTTTCCAGCGGAGGGATGTGGAAGTAGGTCACGCCGGTGATGGCGTCGGCGCGCCGTTGGAGGAACAAGGCCGTCTTGGTGCCTACGGCGGGGGCAATGACGTTGATTTTCTTCTGGTCCACGCCGTTCAGGGCGGCCAGCACGGGGAACATCTGGGCCGTCGATTCGGACGCGCTCATTCCCAGGACTTTTCCTTCCAGGTCCTTGGGCGCGCGCACGGGGGCGTCGGCATGGCTGATGATGACCATGGGCGAACGTTGGTGCACGGCGAAAATGCCCTTCAGCGGCATGCCTGCGGCCACGCCCTTGAGCATGGTGCCGTAGTCCATGAAGCCGACGGGATCGATGCCCTGCGCCACCAGTTTCGCGGTGTTGCTCGAGCCGCTGCCTTCGCCGATGCTCAGGTCTATGCCTTCGGCCTTGTAGAGGCCCTTGTCGATGCCGTAGTACAGCGGTGCATGCGTGCCATAGATGCTGTAGTCCAGGCGCAGGCTCAATTTGTCCTGTGCGCTGGCGGCGCCGGCAGCCAGCAGCAAAGTCAGGGCCCAGCCAAGTCGGGTTTGGAATTTCATGATGGAGTCTCCGTTAGGACAGGATCAAACCGACGGCAGGGCGTCGCTGCGCACGCTGATGTGCCAGGGAATCAGGAACCGTTCGGAAAATTCGACCAGGTAATAGAAGACCAGGCCGATGAGCATGAGCGCGACCAGCACGGCGAAGAGCAGTGTGGTGTCCAGGTTGGCGTTGGCGGACAGCAGGACATAGCCCAAGCCGCTTTCCGCGCCCACCCATTCACCTACGACCGCACCCACGGTGGCGAAAGCGATGGCGACCTTCAGGCCGGAAAATATCTGTGGCAGGGCATAGGGCAAGCGGATGCGCAGAAAGGTCCGCAGGGCGCCCGCCCGCATCGAACGGGCCAGGTCGTTGAGGTCCGCGTCCACCGAACGCATGCCGGCCACCGTGCTGACTACGATGGGGAAAAAGGCCACCGAGAAGGCGATCAGGATCTTGGGAAACAGGCCCAGGCCGAACCAGATGATGATGAGCGGGGCGACCGCCACCTTGGGAAACGCCTGCGACACGACCAGCAGCGGCATGATGGCGCGTTCCAGCGGACGCGACCAGACCAGCACGATGCCCAGCGGTATGCCGACGGCGATGCTGAGCAGAAAGCCGCCCAGCGTCTCGACGGAGGTTACCCAGGTGTGGTGCCCCAGGAAGGCCGAGTCGGTCCACAGCCGTTCAAGCACGCTCAGCGGCGTGGGCAGCAGGTAGACAGGCAGGCCAAAAAGCGGTATCGAGAAGTGCCACAGCAGCAGCACCCCGATGACCGCGATTGTTGGATACATCCAATTCTTCAACACGGCAATTCCCCTTGTATGTTGTTGGCGCGCCGGTCTTGGTTGTCAGGCGTCGATTTCGATCAGCTCACGCGGGTAGCGGGTGAGGACTTCGCAGCCGTCCTCGGCGACAGCCACGCTTTCGCTGGCCATGAAACCGCCCTCGGGCATGAACAGCGAAGGCACGAGATGGAAGGTCATTCCCGGTTCGAGCACCGTGGGATCGTCCGGGCGCAGCGCCAGGAACCGTCCTTCGGCCCAATTGGGCGGAAAACCGATGCCTATGCCGTAGGCGGTGCGGTGGTCGAAGTAGTGCGCAAGGCCGGCGCGTTCAAAAACCGCCCGGCAAGCCTGATCCACTTGCGCGGACGTGACGCCGGGCCGGATGGCGTCGATGGCGGCGTCCAGCGCGGCGATGACAGTGCCGGCCAGGAACCGCTGCCGCTCGGTCGCGCGCCCGACCACGCAGTTGCGCGAGATCATGGCGTGATAGCGGTTGATATTGGCCGCGGCCTCCAGGAACACCAGATCGCCTCGCTTGAGCTCGCGGCGCTGCCAGGTCGTGAAGCACACGCCGCTGGCGTGCCCGACCGCCACCAGCGGTACGCGGGTGTATTCGCTTCCGGCCTTGGTGGCGCCGTGCAACATGGCAGCGGCCAGGTCGTTTTCGGTGGCGCCCACGGCGATGGACTGCACCGCCGCATCGATGCCGGCGACTGCCGCTTGCGCCGCCTGGCGCATGAAGCCCAGCTGCGCGGGGGTTTTGATCTTGCGCGCCTCTTCGATGGGACCTTGCCAGTCGGCCAGGCGCGCGTCCAGGCGAGCCAGCAGCTGCTTGTAGGCGGCCACGCTCAGGTAGCCGGACGTCGTTTCCAGGCCGATGCGGCCGGACGGCAGGATGTCTTTCAGGTAGGCAGCCAGCACCTCGACCGGATCGCTGACGTCGTCGATGGCGATGAAGCGCGCGATGTTGCGGTTGCCGGTCGCCACGGCGTGGTTGACCTGGCGTGAAACCATGGAGATGCGGCCGTCGGCGGTGACCACCAGGCACTGGAAGGTGAAGTAGCCGATGGAGCGGTAGCCGGTAAGCCAGTAGATGTTCTCGGGGTCGAACAGAATGGCCGCCGAGAGGCCCTGGGTCCCGATGTCTCGCGCAAGCAGCGCAAGATTCGCGGCATAGACGTCCGGGCCGAACGGCAATTCCATGGAAGCGTAGTTTTCCGACACGATGGGTCCTGGATAGAAGTCGAGCGTTCATCCTAGGAACAAACTACATAACTGCCTAATACCAATAATTGCCATGTCTATAGCCAAATAGTTATAGTCACCGCATGAACGTGCGAGAGATAGAAATCTTCAGGGCGGTGATGCGCGAAGGCTCGGTTTCCCGGGCAGCCCAGGTGCTGCTGATTTCGCAGCCTGCCGCCAGCAAATACATCGCCCAGCTGGAACGGCGCGTGGGCGTGGCGCTGTTCGTGCGCAAGGGCGGGCGCCTCTTGCCCACGCCCGAAGGCAGGGCGCTCTACGGACAGGTCGACCGGCTTTTTTCGGGTATTTCGCAGCTGGAGAGCTTTATCAAGGACCTGGGCAGCGAAAAACAAGGGCACCTGACCGTTGCCTCCCTGCCGCTGCTGTCCTTGACCGTCATGCCTGACGTGTTGGCCAGTTTCATGGCGGAACGTCCCAATATTTCCGTGGCGCTGCAGACACGCAGTTCGGCGCGCATCGTGGAGTGGGTGGCCGCGCGCCAAGTGGACATGGGCGTGTGCTTCTGCGCGGCGCAGCACCCGGGCATCGTGGCAGAGCCGCTGGTCAGCCTGCAGCTGTATTGCGCCATTCCTCCTGGCGACCCGCTGGAAAAGTTCGACACCATCCGTGTCGAACAGCTGGCCGGCCGGGATCTCATCATCTATGACAACCTGGATCACACGCGCTTCTGGCTGGAAGCGCTGCTGGAACAACAGAAGGTCTACGCGCGCCGGCGCGTGCAGGTGTTCTGGACATCGGTGGCGATGGAACTCGTGATGCGCGGCGTTGGCATCGCGCTGGTGGACCGCCTGACCGCCGCGCGCATCCCGGGCGGGCTGGATCAGTTGCGGCCGCTGGAGCCGGCGGCGTCCTTCGACCTGAGCCTGGTGTGGCCGGAGCACTGGCCGTCGTCGGTCATTGCCTTGTCCTTCGCGGACGCGTTGCGCGAACACCTGCGCGATCACGCAACCTAGAGCGCCGCATCCGTCCCGGCCAGGAAATTGGAGGCGCGGGCTGGAATCGAACCAACCTTCGCGGATTTGCAATCCGTTGCATAGCCACTCTGCCACCGCGCCATTTGTTTTGTCCTAAGACATATATAATTCTGACCGAGGACAAAATAATTTGCAAGCGTCCAATGCGACGCACTGCTGCCGCGCACCCCTATGCACAGGGGGCGCGGCTGTCCTTGCCGCTGGGCCGCCATGGGGGCGGCCCGGATTCGTCAGAGGACAGCCATGCAGTTTCAGTTTCCCATCGTGATCATCGACGAGGACTTCCGCTCGGAGAACACGTCCGGCCTCAGCATCCGGGTCCTGGCCGAGGCCATCAAGGCCGAGGGCTTCGACGTGCTGGGGACTACCAGCTATGGCGATCTAAGCCTGTTCGCGCAGCAGCAAAGCCGTGCCAGCGCCTTCATACTCTCCATCGACGACGAGGAGCTTCTTCACGGGGAGGGCGTGGCGCCCGCGTTGCTGGCGTTGCGTGAATTCATCAACGAAGTCCGGCGCCGCAACGCGGACGTGCCGATCTACCTGTACGGCGAAACCAAGACCGCCAGGCATATTCCGAACGACATCCTTCGCGAGCTGCAGGGCGTGATCCATATGTATGAGGACACGCCGGAGTTCGTGGCGCGGCACCTTATCCGCGAGGCGCGTGCCTATCTGGAAGGCGTCAAGCCACCCTTTCTGAAGGCGCTTCTGGATTACGCGGAGGACGGCTCCTATTCCTGGCACTGTCCCGGGCATTCCGGCGGCGTCGCCTTCCTGAAAAGCCCGGTCGGCCAGATGTTCCATCAGTTCTTCGGTGAAAACATGCTGCGCGCGGACGTTTGCAACGCGGTGGAGGAACTGGGCCAGCTGCTGGACCACAACGGCGCCATCGGCGCCAGCGAACGCAACGCGGCGCGCATCTTCAATGCGGACCATTGCTACTTCGTGACCAATGGCACCAGCACCAGCAACAAAATCGTCTGGCACCACATGGTGGCGCCGGGCGACGTGGTGCTGGTGGACCGGAACTGCCACAAGTCGATCCTGCATAGCATCGTCATGACGGGAGCCATTCCCGTGTTCCTGCGGCCCACGCGCAACCATTTCGGCATCATCGGCCCGATTCCGCGTAGCGAGTTCGATGTCCAGACGATCCGGGAGAAGATTCGCGCCCACCCGCTGCTTAAGCATCTGGACGCCGACGAGGTCCGTCCGCGTGTGATGGCGCTGACGCAGTCCACCTACGACGGCATCATCTACGACACCGAGACGATCAAGGCGGCGTTGGACGGTTACGTGGACGCTTTGCATTTCGACGAGGCCTGGATGCCGCATGCGGTGTTCCACCCGTTCTATGGCGCGTACCACTGCATGGGCAAGCAACGCGCGCGGCCCAGGGAATCGCTGGTGTTCTCCACGCAGTCTACCCACAAGCTGCTGGCGGGCATCAGCCAGGCCAGCCATGTGCTGGCGCAGGACTCCATGACGCGGCGGCTGGACCGTCACCTGTTCAACGAGGCCTACCTGATGCACACCAGCACCAGCCCCCAGTACGCCATCATCGCCAGCTGCGACGTGGCCGCGGCCATGATGGAGCCGCCCGGCGGAACCGTGCTGGTGGAGGAGAGCATCGCGGAGGCGTTGGACTTCCGCCGGGCGATGAAGGAGGTCGGCTCGCATTTCGCGCAGGATGATTGGTGGTTCAAGGTGTGGGGGCCGGAATCGCTTGCGCCGGAAGGCATAGGCTCGCCTGACGACTGGATCATTCGGGCAGGCGACGCCGGGGCGACCTGGCACGGATTCGGCGCGCTGGCCGACGGCTTCAACATGCTGGATCCGATCAAGTCCACCATCGTCACGCCCGGGCTGGATCTGGAAGGCAACTTCGCTCGCAGCGGCATTCCGGCTTCTATCGTCACCAAGTTCCTGGCCGAGCATGGCGTCATCGTCGAGAAGACGGGCCTGTACAGCTTCTTCATCATGTTCACGATAGGGATCACCAAAGGCCGCTGGAGCTCTCTCCTGACGGCTCTACAGCAGTTCAAGGAGGACCATGAGCGAAACCAGCCCATGTGGCGGATCCTGCCGGAGTTCTGCCGCAAGTTTCCGCGCTACGAGGGGATGGGCCTGCGCGACTTGTGTCAGCACGTGCATGCGACGTATGCCCGTCACGATATCGCCCGGCTGACGACGGACATGTACCTGACCGACGTGACTCCGGCGATGAAGCCCTGCGACGCCTATGCCTGCATTGCCCAGCGCCGGACAGAAAGGGTTGAGATCGACCATCTGGAGGGCCGCATCACCACCAGCCTCATTACGCCCTATCCGCCAGGGATTCCCCTGCTGGTGCCGGGCGAAGTATTCAATCGGACCATCGTCGATTACTTGAAGTTCTCTCGCGAACTGAACCGGGAATGTCCGGGATTCGGCACGGACATCCATGGCTTCGTCGAGCTGCCCGATGCGGACGGAAACCGCCGCTATTACGTGGATTGCGTGCGGTAAGCACGCTTTATCCGGACGTGCGATCCGTGTCAAACTTATGCCTGGAATTGACCAGCATTGACTTCACGCGGGCCGGCCGCTGTCAGTGCCAGGAACCGGATTGTCTTAGGACGCTATGAAAATACAAGGAAAGACCGCCGCAGAAATCTTCGATTGCGTGCGTGCGCTGGCACAATCGGGACAGCTGCCGCCGGGCCAGGCGCTGCCCCCGGTGCGCGATCTGGCGGTCGAACTGGACATCAACCGCAATACCGTCGCGGCTGCCTACAAGCGGCTGGTGACGGCAGGCATAGCCCTGACGCAGGGCCGGCTGGGTACGATCATTCGCGACCAATCCGGCCCCGGTGAACAGGAAGGCGCGCTATCGGATTCCCCGCTGGCAGACCTGGCCAGCGGCAATCCGAACCCGGCGTGGTTGCCTGACCTGAGCGCGGCCCTGGCCATCCGGCCGTACAAGCCGCGGCTGTATGGCGAGCCCACCGTCAACGCCGGGCTGGAGAGTTTTGCGCAGGCCTGGTTCGCGCCTGACTGCCCGATGCCCTTCGAGGTCAATCTGACCCATGGCGCGGTGGACGCCATCGAGCGGCTGCTCAGCTCTCACCTGGTGGCTGGGGATAAGGTGGCCGTCGAGAATCCCTGCTTCCTGAGCAGCATCAATATGCTGCGCATCGCCGGCCTGCAAGCTTTGGGCGTGGCCGTGGATGCCGAGGGCATGCAGGCACAGGCCCTGGAAACGGCGCTCGCGAAGGGCGCGCAGGCCGTCATTCTGACCCCACGGGCCCACAACCCCACGGGGTGCAGCCTGACGGAAAAGCGGGCGCGCGCGCTGGCGCGGGTGCTGGCCAGGTATCCCCACGCCCTGGTCATTGTGGACGACCACTACGCCTTGCTATCGGACAAGGAATACCATTCAGTGCTGCCGGCGGGCGTGCAGCGCTGGGCGCTGGTTCGTTCGTTCTCCAAGACCCTGGGGCCCGACGTGCGCCTGGCGATGGTGGCCAGCGATCCCGCGACGTCGCGGCAGTTGCGTCTGCGGCTGGCCTCGGGAACCAGCTGGGTCAGCCATCTGCTTCAGGACGTGGTCGAAGTTACGCTGGGCCGCCCCGAGGTCGCCAAGCAGATGGCGCAGGCGCGCAAGGATTACGCGCAGCGCCGCAAAGGCCTGGAAAATGCCCTGCTTGAGCAGGGCGTGCCGTGTGCTACGGAAGGCGACGGGCTGAACCTCTGGGTGCCGCTGGACACCGACGACCAGGCCGTTGCGTTGGCCTTGGCCCATCGCGGCTGGCTGGTACGCCACGGCGACGCCTTCGGCGTGCAGGAGCCGGTCAGGGGCTTGCGCATCACCATATCTGCCATCGAGCCCGGCCAGTGCCGCAAGTTGGCGCGCGACATCCGGGAAAGCTTGGGCTGAAACGATTTACGCGGCTTGGCGCAGTTTTACCGCCGGGAAATCCACCGGTACGGCAAACGCCACGTTAACGTAGTTAGTGAACAGGTTGAGCGCAACGTGCGCCAGGATTTCGACGATCTCCTGGTCGCTGTAGCCGGCCGCACGCACCGCCTGCACGTCGGCTTCGCTCACCTGTCCGCGCGCGTCCACCAGCTTCAGCGCGAAGCGCAGCGCCGCGGCGGTCTTGGGATCGGCGGCGTTGCCGCCTTGGGCGGCGGACATTTCCTCGGCGCTGGCGCCAGCCTTGCGGCCGAGAGCCGTATGGGCGGCAAGGCAGTATTCGCACGCATTGCGGTCGGCCACGGCCACGGCGATCTGCTCGCCTAGCTTGGCGGGAATGACGCCGCCGCCCAAGGCGCCGAATGCACCCCACATGCTTTGCAACGCCGCAGGCGAGTTCGCGACCGCCTTGAACATGTTCGGGGTTGCGCCAAATGCGCCATGGATCTGGGTAAGCAGCGCCTTGCGGTCCGCAGTGGTGGTGCTGGCATCGATAAGAGGGACTCGGGACATGTCGGTAACTCCTGGAAATGAAAAAAGGGCCGCCGGTATCGGACTGGCTGGAGAAATCGTACGTAGAATGTCTGGACGAAAGGTGTTGTTCAGTCCAAAAAATATGTCCTGGAGTCCAATGCATGAACGGTCCTATCCCTTTCCAGGTTGACCGCCTGTCGGCGCTGCTGGATCGTTTCCGCGTGCGCGCCACGTTGTTCCACACGGGCGCGTTGTGCGGCACCCAGGCGTTCGAGCCTGTGCCGGGACGTGGCTTTCTGCATGTGTTGCGCCGAGGCGAGATGGAAGTGCGGCACCGGCCGGGCGAGACCGCCACGCCGCGCCTGCGATTGGCCGAGCCGACCTTGTTGTTCTACCCGCGCGCCGTGCATCATGAGTTCGTGAATCCGCCGCGGGACGGTTCGGACTTCACCTGCGCGGCGCTCGATTTCGACGGCGGAGAACGCAATCCCATCGTTCAGTCGCTGCCATCCGTGATACGGATACCGCTGGATGCGGTGGAAGGTCTGAGGCCTGCGCTGGACCTGCTCTTCGCCGAGGCGGATCACGTGCGCTGCGGTTCGCGTTTGCTGGCCGACCGCTTGTTCGAGGTGGTGCTGATCCAATTGTTGAGGTGGATACTCGATCACCCGCAGGAAGCGGGCGTGACCGGCGGCCTGGTAATGGGGCTGGCGGATCCTCGCCTGGCCCGGGCATTGGTGGCGCTGCATCGGTCTCCTTGCGAAGAGTGGTCCCTGGCCAGGATGGCGACGATGGCAGGCATGTCTCGCAGCGCATTCGCGGCGGCCTTCAAGGAAGCAACGGGCTCTACGCCTGCGGCCTATCTGACGGACTGGAGGTTGAGCCTGGCGGCGTCCATGATGCGATCGGGGCGCGCCGTCAAGCTGGTGGCCGCGGAGTTGGGGTTCGCCAGCGCATCGTCGCTGTCCAAGGCATTCCGCCAACGGATGGGCGTGTCGCCGCGGGAATGGCTGACCGCCAAGGTTTGAAGTCTGTCCGCAGACGGCCATGTCATCGTGATAATATTGACCTATGACAAAACAACGGACGGCATAAGCGTTATGCAGAACGCGGACCGTCATTCCTACGCGAGGTTCAGGCATGAGCGAGCACGGCCCGGAACAAGACAACGGCACCCAGACACAGCATGACCAGCATGGCCGCTGGCCGCAGGCGCAGACGGTCGAGGACTTCCGGCACAACCTGGCTACGGTCCATGAGCGCATCGCCAACGCGGCCCGGCGCGCCGGCCGCGACCCCGCGGCGGTGCGCCTGCTGCCGGTGAGCAAGACCGTGGAAGAAGCGCGCATCAGGCTCGCCTACGAGGCCGGGTGCCGCTATCTCGGCGAGAACAAGCTTCAGGAAGTGTCCCGAAAATGGGAAGCGATGGCGGACCTGACCGATCTGAAGTGGTCGGTCATTGGCCACCTGCAGACCAACAAGGCCAAGCTCGTGGCCCGCTATGCGGCCGAATTTCAAGCGCTGGACAGCCTCCGCGTTGCGGAGGCGCTGGATCGCCGGCTGCAGGCGGAAGGTCGGCAGCTGGACGTGTTTGTGCAGGTCAACACATCCGGTGAAGCCAGCAAGTACGGGTTGCAGCCGGACGAGACGGCGGCATTCCTGCGCGAACTGCCGGCGTTCTCGGGACTGCGCGTGCGCGGCTTGATGACCCTGGCGCTGTTCTCGGCCGAAGCGGCGCGCGTACGTCAGTGCTTTGTGTTGCTGCGAGACTTGCGCGATCAATTGCGTCAGGATGCGCCTTCGGGGATCGGCCTGGATGAATTGTCCATGGGCATGTCCGGCGACTACGAGATCGCCATCGAGGAAGGGGCCACCGTGGTACGTGTCGGGCAAGCCATCTTCGGGGCGCGCAACACGCCCGATTCGTACTATTGGCCGACCGAAAGCGGCGCGGAGTCGCGCTCGCCCAACGGGCAGGAGTAACGCGCATGCCGGTGTATCGACTCATCATCAGGCGCGACGGCCGCCTGATCGGGCACTTCGAATCTACCGCCGCTTCCGCGCTGGCCGACAGCCGCGACATCGCGGCGCGGCTGCCGGCCAAGGACGGCTACCAACTCAGCCTGCAGATTGCAGACGGCGAACGGCGTCTGCTGGAAAGCACGCCCCAGGGGATCCGGCTGCTGGCGTCGGAAAACCTGTTCGTTTCTACGCCCGACGGCTTGCTGGGCGGCCTGGACGGCCTGGACGGCCACCCGAACCCGCAATAGGAGAGCCCCGAATGAGTCTGAACGCAGTGGCGATCCGCCACGTTCCTTTTGAAGACCTGGGCATCCTGGCGCCTATCCTGGCTGAACGCGGCTACAGCGTGCAATACCTGGATGCCGGCATCGACGCTATCGACGCCGCCACCCTGGGCAACGCCGACCTCGTCGTGGTCCTGGGCGGGCCGATCGGAGTCTACGAAACCGGCCGCTATCCCTTTCTAGAGTTGGAGTTGCGCGCCATCGCGCACCGCTTGCGGCTGGACAAGCCCACGCTGGGCATCTGCCTGGGCGCGCAACTCATGGCGGCGGCCCTGGGCGCGGAGGTAGTGTCCACCGGCCGCGCGGAAATCGGCTATGCGCCGCTGACGCTCACGCCCCAAGGGCAGGAATCCGTATTGAGCGCGGTCGAGTCCGTGCCCGTGCTGCATTGGCACGGAGACCAGTTCGCTATTCCCGAGGGAGCGGCGCGCCTGGCTGAAACGCCGGGTTTCCCGAACCAGGCGTACGCGCTTGGACCGAGGATACTGGGCCTGCAATTCCA
>MTEX01004263.1_pt2 | contig 13119 bp, 10 predicted proteins | sample 1042691 | NCBI WGS metagenome assembly MTEX01 (sample SAMN06185810, study PRJNA358809) | soil metagenome | isolation source: soil biostimulated with molasses as carbon source | place: India | collected 2015-05-23
CGCGCGGCGCATGCGCGGCCGTGGTGGCGCATGCCATGCCTGAAGCCAGGCTGCCGCAGTTGGTGCTGGGCGACACCCGCATTGCGCTGATGCGCATCGGCGCCGCCTGGCGCGCGCGGTTCGCGCTGCCCGTGGTGGCGGTGACCGGCAGCAACGGCAAGACCACGACCAAGGAAATGATCTCGGCCATGCTGGCCGAGTGGCAAGGCGAAGGGAACCGCCTGGCGACGGCGGGCAACCTGAACAACGACATCGGTGTGCCGCTGACCTTGCTGCGCCTGCGGCCGGAGCACCGCGCTGCGGTGTTCGAACTGGGCATGAACCATCCCGGCGAGATCGCGCAGCTGGCCGCCATCGCGGCGCCCACGGTGACGCTGGTGACCAACGCCCAGCGCGAGCATCAGGAATTCATGCACAGCGTGGAGGCGGTCGCGCGCGAAAATGGCGCAGCCATTTCGGCGCTGCCCGAGGATGGTGTGGCGGTCTATCCCGGCGACGAGCCGTATTCGTCTATCTGGGATGCGCTGGCCGAGCCTCGCCGCGTGTTGCGCTTCGGCCTTCAGCCCGGTCTGGACGTGTACGCCGAGCAGATCATTGCGGACGTGAACGCCACGCGCTGCCGCGTGGTCACGCCGGTGGGCGTGGCCGACCTGGCGCTGCCCGTGCCCGGCCTGCATAACTTGCGCAACGCGCTGGCGGCCATCGCCAGTGCGATCGCTGCGGGGGCGCCGCTGGAAGGCGCGGTGCGAGCCTTGGCCAGTTTCAGCCCTGTTGCGGGCCGCATGCAGCACAAGAGTATGAGTGACGGAACGTTGCTCATTGATGACACTTACAATGCGAACCCCGACTCGGTTCGCGTGGCCGTGGATGTGCTGGCCCGCATGGCCGGCAAGCGCATCCTGGTGCTGGGCGACATGGGCGAGGTCGGGGACAACGGCCCCGCCATGCATGTCGAGGTGGGCAATTACGCGCGTGAGCAAGGGCTCGACGCGCTCATCACGCTAGGCGAAGCCAGCCGGGCGGCCGCGGCCGCATTCGGTGTGGGCGCGCACGCCTGCGCATCGGTAGACGAAGTGGTTGCCGCATTGCGCGGCTTGCGCCCGTCCTGCGTATTGGTAAAGGGATCGCGCTTTATGCGCATGGAGCGGGTAGTGACGGCTTTTTCTTTGAATGACGGTACGGCGGCCAAGGGGCAGGGAGAGCAGAATGCTGCTTGAAATCGCCCGCATGCTGTCTGACGATGTGCGCGCACTGGGGGTGTTCGAATACATCACCTTGCGCGCTGTTCTGGCATGCGCGACCGCGCTGCTGATCGGCCTCGTGGCCGGTCCGCGCGTGATTCGCAAACTGACCGAAATGAAGATCGGCCAGGCCGTGCGCTCCTACGGCCCGGAAACCCATCTGGTCAAGACCGGCACCCCCACCATGGGCGGCGTGCTCATTCTTATTTCCATCGCGATCAGCACGCTGTTGTGGGCGGATTGGACCAACCGCTTCGTCTGGGTGGTGCTGCTGGTGACCTTCGGCTTCGGCTGGATCGGCTGGATGGATGACTACCGCAAGGTGGTCTATCGCGATCCCGAAGGCATGCCCGCGCGGCAGAAGTTCTTCTGGCAGGCCACCATCGGCATGGTGGCCGCGGTGTATCTGGCGTTCGCGGTGTCGGCGCCGGCCAATACCGAACTGTGGCCGCTTTTCAAGGCCTGGGTGGGCAGCGGTTTCACGATGTCCCTGCCGACGCGCGCGGACTTGATCGTTCCGTTCTTCAAGAGCGTGAGCTACCCGCTGGGCGTGCTGGGCTTCGTGGCGCTGACCTGGGCGGTCATCGTCGGCACCAGCAATGCCGTCAACCTGACCGACGGCCTGGACGGCCTGGCCATCATGCCTACCGTCATGGTGGGCAGCGCGCTAGGCATCTTCGCCTACGTGGTCGGCCGCGTCGACTATTCCAAGTACCTGCTCTTTCCTTACATACCTGGCGCGGCCGAACTGATGGTGCTGTGTGCTGCGATAGGCGGCGCCGGCCTCGCATTTTTATGGTTCAACGCGTATCCGGCCCAGGTCTTCATGGGCGACGTCGGCGCGTTGGCGCTGGGGGGCGCGCTGGGCACCATCGCGGTCATCGTGCGCCAGGAAATCGTGCTGTTCATCATGGGCGGTGTGTTCGTGGTCGAGACCCTTTCCGTGATGATGCAAGTGACTTGGTTCAAGTACACGAAGCGACGTTATGGAACAGGTAGACGCATTTTTCGCATGGCTCCGTTGCATCATCACTTTGAAGTGGGTGGATGGAAAGAAACCCAGGTGGTCGTGCGTTTCTGGATCATCAGCATGATGCTGGTGCTGATTGGCCTCTCTACCCTGAAGTTGCGATGAATACGATGGAAACCTCCCGCGCAGACGCGCCGCTCGTCCTGATCCTCGGATTGGGCGAGACGGGTGTCGCCGCCGCTCGCTGGTGCGCCCGACAGGGCGCCCGCTTGCGCGTGGCCGACACGCGCGCCGAGCCGGGCGGATTGGCCGCGTTGCGCGAATCGTTGGCCCAAAGCGAGGTGGAATACCGTCTCGGTTGTGACGAGTCGTTCGACACGGCGCTGCTGGACGGCGTAAGCCAAGTGGTCCTGAGCCCTGGTCTGGCGCCTGCTCAACCGCCCGCCGCGGACCTGCTGCGCGAGGCCGAGGCCCGTGGCATCGAGATCGTCGGCGAAATCGAATTGTTTGCGCGCGCGCTGGCCGACCTGGCCGAAACGCGCGAGTACCGGCCGCGCCTGTTGACCGTGACCGGCACCAACGGCAAGACCACCGTTACCGCCTTGACGCGCCAGCTGGTCGAGGCCAGCGGCCTGTCGGCCGTGGCGGCCGGCAACATCAGTCCTGCGGCGCTGGCCGCGCTGATGGACGCGCTGGATGCGGAATCGCTGCCGCAGGTCTGGGTGCTGGAACTATCCAGCTTCCAGCTGGAAACCACGCGTTCGCTGATGGCCGACGCGGCCGTCGTGCTGAACGTCACCCAGGATCATCTGGATTGGCATGGCGGCATGGAGGCCTACGCACAGGCCAAGGCGCGTCTGTTGAAAATGGCCCGCGTGGCCATCGTCAACCGTGACGATCCGTACACCGTCGACATGGTCGCAACGCTGAACGGGCTGAATGTGCGCAGCTTCGGCCGCGACGTGCCGGAACTGGTCGGCGACATGGGCCTTGAGCTGGGCCAGGGCGTGGCTTGGCTGGTGGCCTGCGAACCCAACGATTTCGATGAGCCCGCGCCGCCGGTGCGCCGCAAGAAGGATGCGCCCGAGCCCGTCCGCGCCAAGGGTCGCATGAGCCGCCTGATGCCGGTGGACGCGTTGCGCATCCGCGGCATCCACAATGCCTTGAATGCCCTGGCCGCGCTGCAACTGGCGCGCTGCCTGGACCTGGGCTGGGGCGCCATGCTGAGGGCGCTGCGCGAGTACACCGGTGAACCCCACCGCGCCGCGTTCGTGCGCACGATCGGCGGCGTCGACTATATCAATGACAGCAAGGGCACCAACGTGGGCGCTACGGTCGCCGCGCTGGAAGGCCTGGGCCAGCAGGTGGTGCTGATCGCCGGCGGCCTGGGGAAGGGCCAGGATTTCTCGCCGCTGATTCCGGGCGTGGCGCGCCATGCGCGAGCCGTGATGCTGATCGGCCAGGACGGCCCGGAGATCGGCCGCGTGCTGGCGCCGACTGGCGTGCAGTGCATCACGGTTGAAACGCTGCGCGACGCGGTGCGCGGCGCCGCCGAAATCGCCCAGCCGGGCGATGCCGTGCTGTTGTCGCCCGCCTGCGCCAGCATGGACATGTTCCGCAACTATCCGCATCGCGGACAGGTGTTCGTGGAAGAGGTCGAAGACCTGGCCCGCGACCGTGGAGAGATCGCATGAGCCTGATCGCCGATCTCACCGCCAGCGTCAACGCCGTACGGCCCGGCCGTACCCGCATGCGCAATTTCGATCTGCCGCTGGTCATCGCGGCGTCGACCTTGCTGCTGCTCGGCTTGCTGATGGTGTATTCGGCGTCTATCGCGCTGGCCGACGGTCCGCGCTATGCGTCGTATGGCCGCTACTACTTCGTGATCCGCCACGGCCTGTTCATCAGTGCCGGGCTGGTGGGCGCGGCCGTGGTGTTGGCCGTGCCGATCCGCGTCTGGCAGCGTTTGGCGGTGCCGCTGTTCGTGGTGGCCATGGTGCTGCTGGTGGCGGTGCTGATCCCCGGCATCGGCCGCGAGGTCAACGGCGCGCATCGCTGGATTCCGCTGGGTCCGCTGAACTTCCAGCCCTCCGAGCTGATGAAGCTGGCCGCGCTGCTCTACGCCGCCGATTACACCGTGCGCAAGCAGGAACACATGCAGGCTTTCGCCCGCGGCTTCCTGCCCATGGCATTCGCGCTGGCCGGCGTCGGCATGCTGCTGTTGCTGGAACCCGACCTGGGCGCCTTCATGGTGATCGTGGCGATCGCCATCGGCATCCTGTTCCTGGGCGGTATCAACGGCAAGTATTTCAGCAGTCTGCTGGCCGTGCTGGTGGGTACCTTCCTGATGCTGATCTGGCTGTCGCCGTGGCGGCGCGCGCGGTTGTTCGCGTACCTGGATCCCTGGAACGAGGACAACGCCTATGGCAGCGCCTACCAGCTGTCGCATTCGCTGATCGCCCTGGGGCGTGGTGAGTGGTTGGGCGTGGGCCTGGGTGCCAGCGTCGAGAAACTGCACTACCTGCCGGAAGCGCACACCGACTTCCTGATGGCGGTGGTGGGCGAAGAATTGGGTTTTGCCGGCGTGATGCTGGTCATCACCCTGTTTGCCATCATCGTCTATCGCGGCTTCGATATCGGCCGCCAGGCCATCGCCATGGAACGCACTTTCGCGGGCCTGGTCGCGCATGGCGTGGCGATGTGGTTCGGCGTGCAGGCCTTCATCAACATGGGCGTCTGCCTGGGCCTGCTGCCTACCAAGGGCCTGACCCTGCCTCTCATGAGCTATGGCGGTTCGGGCATCGTGATGAATCTGTGCGCGCTGGCCATGCTGATCCGGGTCGACGTGGAAAACCGCGTCATGATGCGTGGAGGGCGGGTATGACGGCCTCTCGCACCATTCTGATCATGGCTGGCGGCACCGGCGGACACATCATGCCGGGCCTGGCCGTGGCCGACGTGCTGCGCGAGCGCGGCTGGCGCGTGCTATGGCTGGGCAATCCCGAAAAGATGGAAGGCCGGCTGGTGCCGCCGCGCGGCATCGAACTGGTTCCGCTGCGCTTTCAGGGCGTGCGCGGCAAGGGCGCGTCGGCGCTCCTGAAGCTGCCGTTCCTGTTGCTGCGTGCATTCGGACAAGCCTGGTCGCGTTTGTCCGATGTGCGGCCCGACGTGGTGCTGGGCATGGGCGGCTATGTGGCATTCCCGGGCGGCGTCATCGCTGCGCTGCGCGGCACGCCACTGGTCGTGCATGAACAGAATGCCGTGGCGGGTACGGCAAACAAGTGGCTGGCCAGGATGGCCCGCCGCGTGCTCAGCGGCTTTCCTGGCGTGCTGCCCAAGGGCGAGGCCATGGGCAATCCGGTGCGCGCGGACTTGTGCGCATTGCCGGATCCGGCGGCGCGCTACGCCGGCCGCAGCGGTCCGTTGCGCGTCCTGGTGGTGGGCGGCAGCCTGGGCGCCCAGGCGCTGAACACCACATTGCCGCAGGCGCTGGCGCGCCTGCCGCAGGAAAGCCGGCCGGTGGTGGTGCACCAGGCTGGCGAGCAACATCTGCCCGCGCTGCAGCAGGCCTATGCCCAAGCGGGCGTGGCGGCCGATTGCCGCGCCTTCATCGACGACATGGCGGGCGCCATGGGTGACGCCGACCTGCTGATTTGCCGCGCGGGGGCCATGACGGTGTCCGAAGTGGCCGCTGCGGGTGTCGCGGCGTTGTTCGTGCCGTTCCCGCATGCGATCGATGACCATCAGACTGCCAACGCGCGTTTCCTGAGCGACGCGCAGGCCGCCTGGCTGCAGCCGCAAACTGGCCTGACGCCCGAGTGGCTGGCGCAGTGGCTGGGCCAGCGCACCCGACAAGAACTTCAAGCCGTGGCCGAACGGGCCCGCGCGCATGCGCGTCCCGAAGCCGCGGCTCATATCGCCGACGTCTGTGAACAAGCAGCGGGGCGTTCATCATGAAACATAGAATTCAACATATCCATTTCGTAGGCATCGGCGGCTCGGGCATGAGCGGCATTGCCGAAGTGCTGCTCAATCTGGGCTACACCATCAGCGGGTCCGACCTGAACGAGTCGGCCGTGACGCGCCGCCTGGCTGGCCTGGGCATGAAGATCGCGATTGGCCACGTGGCCAGTAACGTCACCGGCGCCGCCGCCATCGTCACGTCCACGGCCGTGGCGGGCGACAACCCCGAAGTGATCGCGGCGCGCGCGGCGCGCATTCCGGTGGTGCCCCGGGCCATCATGCTGGCCGAGCTGATGCGCCTGAAGCGCGGCATCGCCGTCGCCGGCACGCACGGCAAGACGACCACGACCAGCCTGGTCGCCAGCGTGCTCGCCGCAGGAGACCTGGATCCGACCTTCGTGATCGGCGGCCGCCTGAATTCCGCGGGTGCCAACGCGCGTCTGGGACAGGGCGATTACATCGTGGTCGAGGCGGACGAATCCGATGCCTCGTTCCTGAACCTGTTGCCGGTGATGGCCATCGTTACGAACATCGATGCCGATCACATGGACACCTACGGGCACGATGTGGCGCGCCTGAAGAGCGCGTTCATCGAATTCACGCAGCGCCTGCCGTTCTACGGCAGCGCCGTGCTGTGCTCGGACGACGCCAATGTGCGCGAGATCATGCCCTTCGTGTCGCGGCCCATCACGACCTATGGCCTGAATGAAGAGGCGCAAGTGCGCGCCTACGAAGTGCAGCCGGAAGGCACGCGCATGCGTTTCAACGTCCAGCGCACGCACCGAGACACGCTGCTGCCGCCGTTGCAGGTGGAACTGAATCTTCCGGGCCTGCACAACGTGCGCAACGCGCTGGCCGCGATCGCCGTGGCGACCGAGCTGGGCGTGGCTGACGAGGCCATCTGCGAGGCGCTGTCGTCGTTCCGCGGAGTGGGGCGCCGCTTCACGCAGACGGGCGAATTTCCCGTGCCGGCCAGCCATGGCGGCGGCACCTTCACGGTGATCGACGACTACGGCCATCACCCCGTGGAAATGGCCGCCACGCTGGCCGCCGCGCGCGGCGCCTGGCCCGACCGCCGCATCGTATTGGCGTTCCAGCCGCACCGTTATACGCGCACCCGCGACTGCTTCGAGGACTTCGTGCGCGTGCTGGGCACGGCCGACGCCGTGCTGCTGACCGAGGTCTACGCCGCGGGCGAACCGCCGCTGGTGGCTGCGGACGGCCGCGCCCTGTCGCGCGCATTGCGCGTGGCTGGCAAGGTCGAGCCGGTGTTCGTCGAGGATGTGGCGGAGCTGCCGCAGGCCATCGTGGATTTCGTGCGCGATGGCGACGTGGTGATAGTGATGGGAGCGGGTTCGATCAGCAAGGTCCCCGCCCAAGTAGGAGAACTGGCATGAGCACGCAATTCGGCAAGGTAGGGGTGTTGTACGGGGGACGTTCCGCCGAGCGCGAGGTGTCCCTGATGTCGGGCACCGGCGTGCACCAGGCGTTGCTCAGCGCCGGCGTGGACGCGCACCTGTTCGACACGGCCGAACGCAGCCTCTCCGAACTGGCCGAGCAGAATTTCGACCGTGTGTTCATCGCCCTGCATGGCCGCTATGGCGAAGACGGGACGATCCAGGGCGCCCTGGAACTGCTGGGCATTCCCTACACCGGCAGCGGCCCGCTGGCCTCCGCGCTGGCCATGGACAAGACCATGACCAAACGCGTGTGGCTGCAGCATGGCCTGCCCACCCCGGATTTCGAGTTGCTGGACGCGGATACCGAACTGCGCCTGGTGCCGGATCGCCTGAGCCTGCCGCTCATCATCAAGCCGCCGCACGAGGGTTCGACGGTGGGCATCACCAAGGTGGTGGGCTATTCCGACATGAAGGAAGCCTATGCCGCGGCCGCGCGTTTTGACGCCGAAGTGCTGGCCGAGCAATTCATCACCGGCCGCGAGCTGACCGTGGCGCTGCTGGGCGCAGGCAAGACTGCGCGAGCGCTGCCCGTCATCGAGATCGCGGCCCCTGGCGGCAATTACGACTACGAGCACAAGTATTTTTCCGACGACACGCAGTATTTCTGCCCGGCCACGCTGCCGCCCGAGGTCGCCGCGGAAGTTGCCGAGATCGCGGTCAAGGCCTATCGCGCCCTGGGCTGCGAGGGTTGGGGCCGCGCGGACTTCATCCTCGACGGCGACAACCGGCCGTGGTTGCTGGAAATGAACACCTCGCCTGGCATGACCAGTCACTCACTCGTTCCCATGGCCGCCAAGGCCGTGGGAATCAGCTACGCCGATCTGTGCGTGGCGATATTGTCCGAGGCCGCGTGCAAAGTGCGCAGCCCGGCCCGCAACGCTTGACCCGGATACTCTGTGTGGAACGACGCTCGCACCACCAACCTGATCGCCAACACGCTGGCCGTGCTGGCGGTTTGCGCCATGCTCGTCGCGGGCGTGGTGTGGGTGGCGCAACGCCCGTTCTTCACGCTGTCGGCCATCGAGCTGGAATCGATGCCGGACACCGAGCTGCACTACGTGTCCACGGGGGCGGTGCGCTCGGCGATCGCGGGCCGCTTCAAGGGCAATTTCTTCACGGTGGACCTGGACGAAGCGCGCGAGATCTTCGAGTCGGTGCCGTGGGTTCGCCACGCCACCGTGCGGCGGATCTGGCCCAATGTGCTGCGTGTGCGCATCGAAGAGCAGCAGCCTTTGGCGCTGTGGAACGAGAACCAGATGATCAACACCTGGGGCGAGGCGTTCACGGCCAACACGGGCGAGGTGGACGACGAGACAGTGCTGCCGCAGTTTTCTGGCCCGGAGGGCACGGAATCCCTGGTGGTGCAGCGCTACGCCGAACTGGCCCGCTGGTTCGCTCCGCTGGACATGCACGTGACGCAGCTGGACCTGAGTCCGCGATACGCGTGGCGCGTCGTGCTGTCCAATGGCATGTCGCTGGACCTGGGCCGCGATCCGGGCGCCGATGCGCCGGATCCGCATGGCCTGCCGGGCGCCTTGCCGTTCGCCGCCCGCATTCAACGCTTTGTGCAGGCGTGGCCCGCCGTTGCCGGACGCCTGGAAGGGCGCACCGTGACGCAGGCCGACCTGCGCTATCCCAATGGTTTCGCCCTGGCGCTGGCTCCGTTGCCGCCGTCGGAAACCAAATCCAAATCCACACCGAAACCTCCCAAGAAACGCTAACGCCATGACCCGTGACATCAAGGACCTTATCGTCGCCCTCGATATCGGCACCAGCAAGGTGGTGGCTGTGGTGGCTGAAATTTTGCCTGAAGGGCGATTCGAAGTGCTGGGCCTCGGCCAGCACGAATCGCGCGGCATGCGCAAGGGCGTGGTCGTCAATATCGAGACCACTGTGAATTCCATTCAGCGCGCGCTTGAAGAAGCCGAGCTGATGGCAGATTGCAAGATTCGCGACGTCTATACCGGCATTGCCGGCAGCCATATCCGCAGCTTCAATTCCAGCGGCATGGTCGCCGTGAAGGACAAGGAAGTCACCGCCACCGACGTTGCCCGCGTCATCGAGACCGCCAAGGCGGTGAACATCCCGACCGACCAGCAGGTGCTGCACGTGCTGACGCAAGAGTTCATCGTCGATGGCCAGGAAGACATCCGCGAGCCCATCGGCATGAGCGGCCTGCGCCTGGAAGTGCGCGTGCACATCGTGACGGGCGCGGTCAGCGCTGCCCAGAACATCGTGAAGTGCGTGCGCCGCTGCGGCCTCGAAGTGCAGGACCTGATCCTGCAGCCTCTGGCCTCCAGCCTGGCCGTGCTGACCGCCGACGAAAAAGAACTCGGCGTCGTTCTGGTCGATATCGGCGGCGGCACCACTGACGTGGCCATCTTCACCGGCGGCGCCATCCGCCACACCGCCGTGCTGCCCATCGCCGGCGACCAGATCACCAATGACATCGCGGCAATGCTGCGCACGCCGACGCCCGATGCCGAGGAAATCAAGCTGCGCTACGGCGTGGCCAAGCAGGTGCTGGCCAGTCCGGACGAGTCCGTGGAAGTGCCGGGCCTGGGTGACCGCGGTCCGCGGCAAGTCAAGCGCCAGGCGCTGGGCGCCGTGATCGAACCGCGCGTGGAAGAACTGTTCACGCTGGTGCAGCAGGTCGTGCGCGACTCGGGCTACGAGGACCTGCTGGCCTCGGGCGTGGTCCTGACCGGCGGCTCGGCGCAATTGCCCGGCATGATCGAACTGGCCGAGGACGTATTCCTCAAGCCGGTGCGCGTGGCGGTACCCGAATACGAAGGCAGCCTGGCTGACGTGATGCGCAATCCGCGCTTCTCGACGGTGATGGGCTTGTTGCAGGAAGCGCGGATGCAGCGCGTGCGCGGCCGCAAGGTCGCTGCCCAGACCGGCAATTTCAAGAGCCTGCTGGCGCGCATGAAGGAATGGTTCATGAACTGAGTTGTAAAGGGGCAGGTTGGGGCCTGTCCTTGGTGCGGTCAGCGGTGGTAGCGCGGGCCGGGCCAGAAGAGGGGAGGCGCTTCAAACCCGTTGCGGGCCCGTCCGGCGACGAGTTTGAGGCGATTCACAAAACATAGGTTGTTGGGGAATTTTTGTGATTTGCGAAATCGGACTTGTGAGGGAGTCATCATGATGAACTTTGAGATGCTTGAGAACAACACCAAAGGGACCGTTATCAAGGTCGTTGGTGTGGGTGGTGCGGGCGGCAATGCCGTGGCGCACATGATTCGCAGCGGCGTGCACGGCGTGGATTTCATCTGCGCCAACACCGATGCGCAGGCACTGGCGGCGACCAACGCCCCGGTGCAGATCCGTCTGGGCCGTACCGGCCTGGGCGCGGGCGCCAAGCCCGAGCAAGGGCGCGCGTCGGCTGAAACCGCGCGCGAGGAGATCCGTGCCGCCCTGAACGGCGCGCACATGGTCTTCATCACCGCCGGCATGGGCGGCGGCACCGGCACCGGCGCAGGTCCGGTCGTGGCCGAGGTCGCGAAGGAACTGGGCATCCTGACGGTGGGCGTGGTCACCAAGCCTTTCTCCTTCGAAGGCAACAAGCGCCTGAAGATGGCCGAAGACGGTATTTCCGAACTGGCCAAGCACGTGCATTCGCTCATCGTGGTGCTCAACGAGAACCTCTATGAACTGATGGACGAGGACGCGACGCAGGAAGACTGCTTCCGTTCCGCGGACGACATCCTGCACAACGCCTGCGCAGGCATCGCCGAAATCATCAACGTCGAAGGCAACGTCAACGTCGACTTCGAAGACGTCAAGACGATCATGGGCGAGCAGGGCCAGGCCATGATGGGCACGGCGTCGGCTTCGGGCGCTGACCGCGCCCGCGTGGCCGCCGAGCACGCCATTGCTTGCCCGCTGCTGGAAGGCGTGGACCTGAACGGCGCTCGCGGCGTGCTGGTCAACATCACCGCCAGCCGCTCGCTGAAGATGCGCGAAACGCGCGAAATCATGGAAACGATCCGCAGCTACGCTTCGGACGACGCGACCGTGATCTTCGGCACCGCCTACGACGAGTCCATGGGTGAAAACCTGCGCGTGACCGTGGTTGCTACCGGCCTGGGCCGTGCGCAAGCGCGTCCGCAACTGGTGCAGAACACCGCTGAAGTGCTGCGTACCGGCACCGACAACCTGCCCATGGGTGGAATGCCGGCTGGCGGTCAAGGCGATTACCGCAACCTGGATATGCCGTCGGTCATGCGCAACCCGCGCAGCCAGGCGTCGGCCCAGGTGCGTGCTCTGGAAAGCTCGGGCATGGATCACTTCGACATCCCGGCATTCCTGCGCAAGCAGGCGGATTGAACCAAAGAGCCTGCTTCAGGCTCTAAACGCACTCCCTCATCTCCGGCCGCCTGTCCCCACAGGCGGCCGGAGGCGGAGCGGTCCGTGTTTCCCTTGCACGGTTTCAATAAGGGACGGAGGTATCGGTCGATCCGGACGCCAAATGGCGCCAGGGATCGGACAGAGTTACAATACGTCAGTTACGCCGGCAATCTGTTCGTCATCTTGCCGGCTTCCTGGCTCAAACACCCCAAGTCTCATGTTCCGACAGCGCAGCATTCAGAATCTCGTCCGCACGACAGGCGTCGGCGTCCACTCTGGACGGCGGGTCGAGCTCACTTTGCGCCCGGCACAACCGAATACGGGCATCGTTTTCCATCGCGTCGATCTGCCTCAGGTCGTGGACCTGCCTGCGCAGGCCACCGGCGTGGGCGATACGCGCATGGCATCGGTGCTGCAGCAGGGTAATGTCCGCGTGTCCACGGTGGAACACCTGATGTCGGCGTTGGCCGGCCTGGGCATCGACAACCTGCATATCGACCTCACCGCCGAAGAAGTCCCCATCATGGACGGCAGTGCGGCCACGTTTGTCTATCTGTTGCGCTCGGCAGGCATCGTCGAGCAGAACGCACCCAAGCAATTCATCCGTGTCTTGAAACCGGTCGAAGTGCGCGAAGGCGAAGGCCGCAACGAGAAATGGGCCCGCCTGGAACCCCATGAGGGCTATGCGCTGGCGTTCTCGATTGATTTCCGCCACCCCGCCATCGACTCCACGGCCAATTTCGCGGAAATCGATTTCGCCACGCACTCGTATGTGCGTGAAATCGCGCGCGCGCGTACCTTCGGGTTCGTCAATGAAGTCGAGGCCTTGCGCTCCATGGGCCTGGCCCGCGGCGGCAGCCTGGATAACGCCATCGTCATGGACGAGTACCGCGTGCTGAACAGCGACGGCTTGCGCTATGACGACGAATTTGTAAAACACAAGATCCTGGACGCCATCGGCGACCTGTATCTGCTGGGCAAGCCTTTGGTCGCGCGCTACGTTGCGTGCAAGTCGGGCCATGGCCTGAACAACCAACTGGCCCGCGCGCTGCTGGAGCAGCGCGATGCCTGGGAATTGATCACCTACGAATCGCAGGCAGAAGCACCGCAGGCGTTTCGCCACGAGTGGAAGCTGGCT
>MTEX01009187.1_pt1 | contig 12997 bp, 10 predicted proteins | sample 1042691 | NCBI WGS metagenome assembly MTEX01 (sample SAMN06185810, study PRJNA358809) | soil metagenome | isolation source: soil biostimulated with molasses as carbon source | place: India | collected 2015-05-23
AGGTGATCAGCGTGATCACGGCGCCCGCAAGCACGTAGTAGAAGAACCAGCGTTCCATGCCTTTGCTTTGCAGCCAGGTCAGCAGATAAGGCGTCGTGCCGCCCAGCAGCGCCACGACCAGGTTGTAAGGGGTACCGATGCCCACGGCGCGCACGCTGGTGGGAAACTGCTCGGACATGATGGCCGGCGCAATGGAGGTGTACATGGCGTACAGCACCAGGCCGAACAGCTCCACCGCCAGGATCGAACCGAACGAGGGGCCCAGCGTGGTCATCAGCGGGTAGAAGAAAACCAGGTAGCCCGCGGCGAAGAAGATCAGCTGCGGCTTGCGTCCGATGCGGTCGGACAGGATGCCGAACAGGGGCTGCACCAGCATGAACACGACCAGCGCAACGGTGTTGGCGGCGAACGCGGTCTTCGGATCCGCGTGCACCTGGCGGATGGCGTAGGTGGGCACATAAGCCACGAAGATGTAGAACGCGAAGGTGGTCAGGATGGAAAAGCCCACGATGCGCAGCACTTCGCGCGGGTGGTCGCGCAGCAGGGTGCGCAGCGGCTGCTTTTCCACGCCAGCCTTCTTGGCGTGCGAAAACGCCTCGGTTTCGGGGATCGAGCGGCGGATCCACATGCCCGCCAGGCCGCCCAGGGCGCCCAGCAGGAACGGAATGCGCCAGCCCCAGGCCGCCATGTCGGCCTTGGTCAGCGTCGACGTCAGCACCCAGCCGATGGCCGAGGCGGCCAGAATGCCGACGGCGGCGCTGAAGAACACGAAGCTGGAGTAGAAGCCGCGCTTGTTGGGCGGCGCCATTTCTGCCAGGAAGGTCGTGGCCGATGCATACTCTCCGCCCAGCGACAACCCTTGCAGAAGGCGCGCGGCGGTCAGCAGCAGCGGCGCGGCCAGGCCGATGGTGGCGTAGGTAGGGGTGATGGCAATGATCAGCGAGCCGCCGGCCATCATCAGGATCGTCAGGCCCAACGCGGCCTTGCGACCGTAGCGGTCCGAAAAGATGCCCAGCAGCCAGCCGCCCACCGGGCGCATGAAGAAGCCCACCGCGAAAATGCCGAACGTCGCCAGCAGGGCGGCGGTTTCGTTGCCTTCGGGGAAGAACTGGCTGGAAAAGAATATGGCGAAGGAAGCGTAGATGGTCCAATCGAACCATTCCACAGCATTGCCTACACTACCGGCCAGAATGGTGCGCGAGCGGGAAACGGGCGCGGTGCCGGCCGAGGCGGCTGCCCCCTGCTGCTTGCGCAGGGGCGCTGAAGTGCTGCTCATGAAAACCTCAAATAAGAATTTATTTTTGGTCAAAAAGACCGTTTAATTTTGTGTTTTTATCAATGCGCGAACGTTAATTTAATGAATATGGACACGTCAAGTAAGGGTAAGCCCCTAGCCCCAGGGCTGGACGACACCGATCTCGCCTGCCTGATCGCGCTGCAGGCGGACCCCCGCGCGTCCTGGCGCGAGCTGGGCGCGGCCACAGGCATTGCCGAGCGCACGGTCGCGCGCCGCATCAAGCGCCTGATGGATGCGGACGCCTTGCGTGTCATTGCCGAACCCGATCCGTTGGCCACTGGCCGGGGCGTGGTGCTGCATGCCTGGGTGCGCTGCCGCTCGGGCCGTGTGCCGGAGGTAGCGGACCAGCTCGCGCGCCTGGACATCAGTCAACTGGTGGTCACGCTTGCCGGCTCGGCCGACCTGATGGCCGAACTGACGTTGGCGGATGCCGCCGACATGCCGGACGTGGTAACGCGAGTGCTGCCATCCATCGACGGCGTGGAACACGTGGAGGCGCGGCTGGTGCTGCGGCCGTTCCGACGCGCGGGGCAGTGGCGCATCCAGGCTCAGGCTGATGCCGCTGCCGAATCCGCCCTTGCGCAACCGCCCGCCGCCCTGACGGACTCCGAACAGCGCATGGTGGCCTATTTGATGCGCGACGGCCGCGCCAGCCTGGCCGAACTGGCCGAGCACGCCGGCGTCAGCGAACCCACCGCGCAGCGCCTGCTGCACAACATGGTGGAGCGCCGCGCGCTGAGCTTCCGCGTCGAGGTAGAGCCAGCGCTGGTGGGCTTCCCGGTAGAGGCGGTGATTTCCGTGCAGGTGCGCCCGCAAGCCGTGGACGCGCTGGCCGCCCATTTGGCGCTGGACCCCAATACGCGGTGCCTCTTCGGCACCAGCGGAGCATCCCAGCTGTTCTGGCACGTGCTGTGCCGTGACAGCCTGCATTTATGGGACGTGGTGACGCGCCGCCTGGGCGAGCTGGACGGCGTGCTGAACAGCGAAGTCGGCGTGGTGATGCGGGCGCACAAGCGCTGCGGCATCGTACGAGCCGGCGCGCGGCTGGCGGCCGAGGCGGGGTAGCGTTGCCGGTTTCGAGGGCAATGCTCCCGCGCATGTCGGCGATTGCCTCGGCGGATCTAGCCGCCCAGGTACGCGCGGGCGAGGGTTCCGTCCCGCGCGATATCCTGGGCCGTGCCGTGCGCGGCCACCCGGCCTGAATCGAGCACGTAGGCGCGGTCAGCCAGAGCCAGCGCCAGCGGGGCCATCTGGTCCACCAGCAGGATCGTCATGGATTCCGAACGCAGGCGGTCCAGGGAGTCGAACAGCTCATCGATGATTCGGGGAGCCAGACCCAGCGACGGCTCGTCCAGCAGCAGGATGACAGGCTTGGACATCAGTCCGCGCGCGATCGCCAGCATCTGTTGTTCGCCGCCGGACAACAGCCCGGCGCGTTGATGCAGGCGTTCGCGCAGCCGCGGAAAGCGCGTCAGCATTTCTTCCACGCGCGCCTCGCGGTCCTGCGGATGCAGGAACGCGCCGAGGCGGATATTGTCCAGCACGCTCAGGCCAGGAAAGACCTGGCGACCCTCGGGCACGAGCACCAGGCCGCGCGCCACGATGCGATCGGCGGAGAGTCCGTTCAGCTCCAGCCCCTGCAGATGCATGCCGCCTTGCACAGGCCGGTGCAGCCCGGCCAGGGTGCGCATCAACGTTGACTTGCCGGCGCCATTGGCGCCCAGCAGCGCAACCATTTCACCCTGACGCACTTGCAGATCGATGCCATGCAGCACCGGATTGGCGCCGTAGCCGGTGACCAGATTGCCCACGCCCAGCACTTCCGGAGCCATGGGAGCGCCTTCGGGCCTGTGGCGGGTCTCCCGTTCCTTGCGGGCGGCTTCATCGCCCAGATAGGCCTGGCGCACGGCGGGCGATTGCTGGATGTCGGTTGGGCAGCCCTGCGCCAGTTCCCGGCCCGCGTCTATGGCGACGATGTGATCCGACACCCCCATGACCAGCGCCATGTCATGCTCTACCAGCAGGACGCCGGTGCCGGCCTGGGCGATGCGGCGCAGCAGCGTGGCCAGGCGCGTCTTGTCCTCGCGTGACAGGCCCGCGGCGGGTTCGTCCATCAGCAGGATGTCGGCGTCCGTGGCCAGCGCCCGAGCGATTTCCACCAATCGCCGGTCCACGTGCGGCAGGTCGGCCGCAGGCGCGTCCAGCGCGCCTTCGTAGCCGCAGAATGCCAGCAGCGAGCGAGCTCGTTCGCGCACGTCTGGCGCCAGGTAGCGGCGCGATGCCAGCAGGCCGCCCAGCCGGCCGCGCGCCATGCCTAGCGCTACGTTGTCTTCCACAGTCAGCGTGTCGAACAATTGGGACGTCTGGTAGGTGCGGCCTATGCCATGGCGCGCAACGCCGTACGCGGGCAAACCGGCCAATGGCGCGTCTCCCAGCGCGACTGCGCCGCTGGTTGGCTGGTAGTAGCCGCTGAGCATGTTGATGACGGTGGACTTGCCCGCGCCATTCGGTCCGATCAGCGCGGTCACCGCGCCCGGCTGCACGACGAAGGAAACTGCCTGGACGGCGCGCACGCCGCCGAATGTCATGGTCAGCATCTCCGCGCGCAACGGGCGCCGCAGACGGTTCCCGCTGAAAATGACGCCGCCCGTGCGGGGCGTCAGCGCATGGGCCCGCGCATGGCGCCGCCAGCGCGACAGGAGTCCGACCATGCCTTCGGGCGCCGCCCACAGCACAACAAGCAGAAAGGCCCCAAAGAACAGCAGGCGGTATTCCTCCAGGCCGGATAGCAGTTCCGGCAGCAGTCCCACGACGACCGCGCCCAGCAAGGGTCCCGCCAGCGAGCCCGCGCCGCCCAGCGTTACCGCGAGCACGAACAGGATCGATTGCATGAAGTTGAAGTTGTGCGGCGTGATCATGCCGGCTTGGGGCGCGTAGAGTCCGCCCGCCAGGCCCACTAGTGCGGCTGAAACCATGAACGCTACGGTTTTGACCGCCAGAGGATTGATGCCGATGGATTCGCTGGCCGTTTCGCTGTCCTTGACCGCGCGCATCGCCGCGCCCCACGTGCCGCGCGACAGCAGCGCATAGGCAGCCAGCGCCGCGAACACCGTCACGATGGCCAGCATGGCGACGCCGCGATCTCCGCCGATGCCGCCCAGCGAGGGCTGCGCGATTCCCATCAAGCCGTTCTGGCCGCCGGTGACCTCTCCGCCTTCGATCAACGCGTGTTCCACGATGAATCCGAAGGCGATAGTGATCATTGCCAGGTAAGGGCCCTTCACGCGCAGCGCGGGTAGAGCCAGCAATAGCCCAAAGGCGCCGGCGACGAGCGCCGCCGCCGGCCAGGCCAGCCAGAAGCTCCAGCCCGCCTGGCCGGTCAGGATGGCGACGGTATACGCGCCAATGGCGTAAAAGCCAGCATGGCCGAACGACATTTGTCCGGTCAAACCCAGCAAAACGTTCAGTCCAATGCCGGCAAGCGCCAGCAGCGCCATGTTGCCCAGCACGAAAACGTAATAACCGTTCACCGTTGCCGCCATGGCCAGGGCTGCCGCGGCCAGGAGGGCATAAAGCGCCAGCGCCGCATGGCGCGATGCGAGTTTGTTTTCCATCAGACCTTCCTGAGGTCGGCGCGTCCGAACAGTCCGTTGGGAAGCAGGGCCAGTATGACGATCACCAGGGTGAAGCTGATGATCTGGGTGTATCCGGAACCGAGAACCACGGTGATCAGCGCTTCGGCCACGCCGAACAGCAGCCCGGCGAGCATTACTCCCCAGGCGCTGGTGATGCCGCCCAGGATCGCGACCACATAGGCTTTCAGGCCGAAGAGGGTGCCCATATCCGCCTGTACGTTGAAAAGCGGCGCGACCAGTGCGCCGGCCACGCCGGCGAACAGCGTCGACGCCGCGAACGCGGCCATGATCGCGTGGCGCACTGGAATACCCATCAGCCGCGCCGCGCTGGGGTTTTGCACCACCGCCAGCAGCGCCACGCCCCAGCGCGTGCGATGCGAAAAGGTGTGCAGCGCTGCGGCCAACGCCAGGCCGACCACCGGGATGAGCAATTGCAGCGGGTAGATGCCCAGGCTCAGTCCACTGATCTCCAGCGGCGCTTGCGCCAGCGGCGAGGGCAGGCTGCGCGGCTCTTTGCCGAAGGTGAACATCACGATATTGTCCAGGACGATGCCGAGCGCCACGGTGGACATCAGCCAGGCATTGGAGCCGCGGCTTGCGAACGGCCGCACGGCCAGGCGTTCGACCACCAGGCCGTACAGCGCGCAAAGCGCCAATGCGACCAGCAGGGCGGGTGTCAGAGGCCAACCCAGTGTCTGCGCGAACGTGTAGGTCAGCACGGCGCCCAGCATCATGGAACTGCCCTGGGCGAAGTTCACCGTGCCCGACACGGCGTAAGTCAGGTAAAAGCCCAGGGCCATGAGTCCATACATGCTACCCAGGCCCAGGCCGCTGACGATGGCGGACATCAACAACATGCGTGTCTCCCGCGAGGCCGCGCCGGTTTACTGCACGCCCTTGACGGGCAGGATGCGGTTGTCGATGAACTGCGTCCAGACGTAGTCGTCTTCGCGCAGGGCATCGTGCGACGCGGGCGTGAAAGGCTGTTCATACGTCTTGATCAAGCCCTCGTACTTGCCGATCTTGTAGAAGCCCTGGCGCACCGCGTCGCCATCGGTCGAGCCCGCCTGGGCGATGGCCAGCGCGGCCAGTTGCATGCCGTCATAGGCATTGGCCACGCCCACGGCGGGCGTGATGTCCTGGGGACCCTTGATGTCGGAGTACTTGGCCTTCAAGGCTTGCATCACCTTCTCGCCCACGGGCCCCTGCTTGCCGAAGAAGCTGTAGGTCTGCACGAAGTGCACGTTCTTGGCGTTGGGGCCGGCCAGCTCGGTGAATCGGCCACCCGCCGGGCCCCAATGCGACACGATGGGCACCTTCCAGCCCATGCGGTCCAGCGACTTCACGACTTGCGCCGACGGTCCCACGTTGCCCACAAGAAACAGCGTGTCCGCGCCTTCGGCCTTCAGGCGGCTCAGCTGCGGCACCACGTCCAGGTCATTGGGCTGGAACTTCTCGATGCCGGCGGGCGTGACCTTGGCCGTGGCCAGCGCGGCGTTCAGGCCTTTTTCATTGGATTCGCCCCAGGGGTTGTTCACCAGGATCATGCCCGGCTTGGCGCTCTTGAACGTCTTCTGCGCGTACTGGACCATGGCGCTGTCCACGATTTCATCCATGGCCGAGACGCGGAACACGAAATTCGGATTGCCCTTGTTCTGCGTGATGGCCGTTCCGGCGGCCCACGGCCCCATGAACGGCACTTTTTCCTGATTCACGATTGGCACGATCGCCATGGAAACTGGCGTGTCCAGGCCGCCGAACAGCACCGTGACCTTTTCCTTGAAGATCAGCTCGCGCGCCGCGGCCATGCCCTTGGCGGGATTGCCCTCGTCGTCGCGGCGCACCAGCACGATCTGACGGCCGCCCAGCAGGCCGCCCTTCGCGTTGATCTCGTCGATGGCGATCGCCATGCCGCGGGTCAGCGCTTCGCCAGCGCGCGCTGACTCCCCGGACAGCGCCGTGATCAGGCCGATCTTGATGGGATCGGCAGCCAACGCAGGTTGCAAGCCGAGGCCGGTCGCGAAGAGGGCTGCGGCGGTGGCGCAAAGCAGAAAGGAACGGCGGGTCTGGCTCATCGGGCACTCCTGGAAAAGTGGAACGGATCTTGCATGGGGTTAAGTGCTGCTTCGCTTTCCCATGCAAGATCCATGCCATCTGATTCGGCCCGGTTCGCCGCGGCGCCGATGGCGCGGCCAGCAAGGGGATGCCCGCGGATGTGGCGCGGTCGCCAGCGCTTTTGTCCGCGCCAGCTGCCCATTTTGTTTTCAAAGAGCCAGAGGTTTTGTGAACAATCATGCATCAGGATTTGCACCAAAATGAATCCATCCTTGCTTTCAAGCACTAGTCCGGGGCGTGACCAATCGGCCGGATGGGCGCCCGCGCCGCTCGCTTGCCATGGCCGGTTCGCTTACCAGGCGATAGCCGGGCGCAAGGACTACACCTGGCCCAATGGCGCGCGCCTGGCCGTGTATATCGGCTTCAACATCGAGCACTTCGCGTTTGGGGAAGGGCTGGGTGCGGAACTGGGCCCGGCATCGCCCCATCCCGACGTGTTGAACTACGCCTGGCGCGAATACGGCAACCGGGTGGGCGCGTGGCGCTGCCTGGAACTGTTCGACGATCTGAGGCTGCCGGCCGGCGCGCTGATCAATACCGCCCTGTATGAGCACTGCCCCGATTTGATGGATGCGCTTGTTGCGCGCGGAGACGAATTGATAGGGCATGGCTACAGCAATGCACATCGGCAGGGCGGCTTGACGGAAGCCGACGAAGGCGCCTTGCTGGGTCACTGCCGCGACCGCATCCGGCGCCACACGGGACACGCGCCCGCAGGCTGGCTATCCCCGTGGATCTCGGAAAGTCGGACCACTCCCGACCTGCTGGCGGAAGCGGGCTACCGCTATACGCTGAATTGGTGCCATGACGATCAGCCCATGCGCATGCGGACCCGAAGTGGAGAACTATGGGCGATCCCGTATCCGCAGGAACTCAACGACATCCCAATGATCATGGCGCGCAAGATGGACGCGCGCGATTTTGCGGACATGATTCTCGACCAGTTCGAGGAAATGCGCGCGCAGGCCAGCCGCCAGCCCCTGGTCATGGGTATTGCGCTGCATCCCTACATCGTGGGCCAGCCATACCGGCTGCGGCATCTTCGGCGCGCGCTGGCACCGCTCGCCGCCGCGCGCGATCGCGGCGAAATCTGGTTCACCACGCCTGGCGAGATCTGCCGGCATGTGGACAGCCTGCCGCCCGGCGTGATTGCCTCGCCCTGATATTCCGATCCATCCGCCCGCAAGACGAGGCCAGCATGTCCCTACGCAGTTCCGCTACAACCCGAGCCAAGCCTGCCATTCGCGGCAAGACCGTTGCCGATACAGCGTCCACATCCACGTCCACGTCCACGTCCACGGCCGCGACCGCGACCGCGACCGCGGCCGGATCCCAGGAGGGCGACATGGAGCGTCGCATTTGCGAGGCAGTGTATGAAAGCGTGATGAGCCAGCGGCTGACGCCCGGAACCAAATTGCCCGAGGCGGCCATCTGCGAACTGTTCGGAGTGCCGCGCTCGGTGGCGCGCAAGGCCTTGCAGCGATTGGCGCACGAGCACGTCGTGGACTTGCATCACAATCGGGGCGCCGTGGTGGCAGAACCGACCCCGGAGGACACACGACAAATCTTCCAGGCGCGACGCGCACTGGAAGCGGCGCTTGTCCCCCTTGCTGCCGCTCGCGCCACCAAGACCGACTATGCGTCTTTGCGCAAGCAATTGCGGGAGGAACATGCCTTGCTGCACCGCGTGGGCCAGCCGGCTTGGGCACGCCAGGCCAGCGCCTTCCACCTGCGGTTGGGCGAGCTGTCCGGCAACGCCATCCTGCAAGGCTACCTGGCGGAGCTTGTGTCGCGGTGTTCGCTCATCGTGGCGTTGTACGAGCCGCCCGGCAATGCCGCGTGCGAACATGGCGAGCACGTACAGATCGTCGATCTGATGGAGAGCGGCGCCGTCGCCGAGGCGGTAAAGATCAATGACATCCACCTGGTGGACTTGGAACGGCGCATCAGCCTGGAGCGTCCCCAACCCGCGCAAACCCTCGCCCAGATGCTGGGACTGGCCTGATATGGAAATCGATTTCGACGCAATAACCGAATACCAGCGCTACAAGCTCATGGCCAGCCTGATCGTGCCCAGGCCAATCGCGCTGATTACGACCTTGTCCGAAACCGGGGTGGTCAACGCGGCGCCATTCAGCATGTTCAACATGCTGGGCGAGGATCCGCCCATCGTCATGGTCAGCATCAACCGTCTGGAGGACGGTGGCCTGAAGGATACGGCGCGCAATATCGCCCGCGACAAGGAATTCGTCGTGCACCTGACCGACGAGGCGATGGCCGAAAAAATGCACCGCTGTGGCGACCGCCTTCCGGCGGACATCAGCGAGCTGGCTCATGCCGGACTGGATGCCGCGCCCAGCCATCGCGTCAGGCCGCCCCGCATTCTGCAGGCGCCGGTGGCATTCGAGTGCACGCTGTACGAAACGATGGAAACCGCCAGCCGGCAGATTTTTATCGGACAGGTGCGCTGGTTGCATGCGCGTGACGGCCTCGTCGACACGGTGTCGTGGCGGGTGCGCTTGCAGGACTACTTTCCCGTGGGACGTTTTGGCGCGAGCTTCTATGTCACCACGCGCGACCGCTATGCCATCGGCGAAAACGGCGCGCAGCCGGGAACGGTAGCCAGCACTGCCATCGACGAGATCTGAGGCGGCGTCTTCACCACACCGAGTCCTGTTCGCCCGGCGCGCGCAGATGGCGCGCGAAGCGTTGCGACAGGAATTCCACGAACGCCAGCGTCTTGGCTGGCAGGTTCAGGCGTTCGGGGTAGAGCGCGTGGATATCGGCGGCAGGCGTGCGCCAATCGGCCAGCACTACGCGCAAGCGTCCGGCGCGCAGGTGCTCGGCCGTTTCCCATTCCGATCGCATGACGATGCCGTGGCCGTCCAATGCCCATTCCAGGGCGCTCTGGCCGTCGTTGGAGCTGACCGGGCCCCGCACTTTCACGGTTTCCGCGCGCGAGCCTGATTCCAGGCGCCAGGTACCGTAGGCCACGTCGTTCTCGCGTACTACGATGCAGCGGTGGCGTTGCAGGTCGCCCGGCGCGCGGGGTTCGCCATGGGTTTCCAGATATCGCGGCGATGCGCACAACACCCGGCGGTTGGAGGCGATCTTGCGCGCGGTCAGGCGCGCGTCGGGCAGGTCGCCAAAGCGGACTGCCACGTCGAACCCTTCCTCGATCAGGTTCAACGGCCTGTCGGTCAGCCGCATCTGCACCTCTACTTCTGGATACTGGCGGACGAAGTCCGACACCGCGGGCACGATGTGGGCGCGGCCGAAACCGAAGGTTGCGTTCAGCCTCAGCAGCCCTTGGGGGCGAGCGCGGGCGCTCGACACCGAGCGTTCCAGCGCTTCCAGGTCAGCCAGGATGCGCCCGCCCTCGGCCAGGTACAGCTCGCCTTCCTGCGTGACGCTGACCCGGCGCGTAGTGCGGTTCAACAGGCGCACGCCCAGGCGCTGCTCCAGCTTGGCCAGCCGCGTGCTTACCGCGGGCGGTGTCAGCCCCAGTTCCCGGGCGGCGGCCGACAGATTGCCGTGCTTGACCACCAGCGAGAAAAAGGCGAGATCGGATAGGGCGTCCATGCGCTTATTTATAAACTGAATTTAATAAAGCTTTATTTCGATCATTAATTATAAGAACGGGATCGGCTTATACACTGGCCTCACCACTAAAGAGCCGCCTGGCGCGGCCAAACGAGGAGACCAGGAATGAAGATCAACAAAGCGGCCGGCGCCTTGTGCGCAGCCATCGCCGCATCCTGTTGGACCCAGCCGGCCGCCGCCGACGCCTTTCCCCAGCGCGCCGTGACGCTCATCGTGCCATTCGCGCCCGGCGGCAGCGTGGACATCGCCGCGCGCCTGATTTCGGATGCCTGGGGCCGCGCCCTGGGCCAGAGCGTGGTGGTGGAAAACCGCGCTGGCGCGTCCGGCAACATCGGCATGGCCGCAGTGGCACGGGCCGAGCCCAACGGTTACACGCTGGCCGTGAACACCATGTCGCTGGCCATCAACCCCGCGTTGTTCCAGAACATGCCGTTCGACACCCGGAAGGATTTGCGTTCGGTTGGCACCATCGGGACGTCGCAGCACGTGCTCACGGTCACCAACAGCCTGCCGGTGGCCAATGTGAGCGAACTATTGGCTTATGTGCGCGCGCGCCCCGCCAACGACCTGAGCTTTGGATCCGCGGGCACGGGCAGCACCTTCCACATGGCCGCCGAGCTGTTCAAGTCGGTGTCCAAGACGCAGATTCTGCACGTGCCCTACAAGGGCGGTGGCCCGGCCATGGTGGATACGATCAGCGGCCAGGTGCAGATGAGCTTTCCGGTGCTGTCGGCGGCCAAGCCGCAAGTGGACGGCAAGAAGCTCAAGGCCTTGGGCGTGACGGGCACGACGCGTTCGCCGTTGCTGCCCGACGTGCCCACGATCGCCGAGTCCGGCCTGCCGGGCTATGAGTTCAACACCTGGTTCGTCATCAGCGCGCCGGCAGGCACGCCCCAGCCCGTGATCGACACCTTGAACGCCAAGCTCGAACAGGCCTTGCGTTCGCCGGAACTCGCGCAGCGCATGGGCAAGGAAGGTTTTGACCCGCTGATTACTTCGCCCGCCAAGACCGACGCCATGGTCGCCGACGAGATGACGCGTTGGGCGGGCATCGTCAAGGATGCCGGCATCCAGGCCAACTGATCCACAATCGAAGGACGCAAGACATGCCCGGCATGACGTTGTACGACAAACTGGTGGCCAGCCATGAGGTGGCCCGGATCGACGAGGAGCACATCCTGCTGTACGTCGACCTGCACATCATGAACGAATACACCAGCCCGCAGGCCTTCAGCGGCCTGGCTGCGCGTGGACGCGGCGTGCTGCGTCCCGGGCAGCAGATGGCGGTGGTGGACCACATCATTCCCACGCATCCAGTGCCGGCGGCGCTGCGCGTGATCGCCGACGACGCGTCGTCGCGCCAGGCGCTCAACCTCAAGCGCAACTGCGACGAACAGGGCATAGCGCTGTTCGATACCACCGACCCGCTGCAAGGCATCGAGCATGTGATCGCGCCCGAGCATGGCATGGTGCTGCCGGGCATGGTGGTGCTGTGCGGCGATAGCCACACCACGACCTATGGCGCGCTGGGTGCTTTGGGCTTTGGCATCGGAACGTCCGAAGTCGAGCACATCCTGGCCACGCAGACGCTCGTGTACCGGGTGGCGCGCAATATGCGTATCCGCGTGGACGGCAGGCTTCCGGCAGGCGTGACGGCCAAGGACCTGGTGATCTGCATCGTGCATCGCATCGGCGCGCAGGGCGCGCGCGGACACGCGGTGGAGTTCTGCGGCGAAGCGATAGCGGCGCTGTCCGCCGAGGCCCGCATGACCCTGTGCAACATGACAGTGGAGGCGGGCGCGCGCGCCGCGCTGATCGCGCCGGACGCCACTACCGAAGCCTATGTCGCCGCGCATGCGCCGGAACTGAGTGGCGAGATGCTGGAGCAGGCGCGCGCCTATTGGGCCACGCTGCGGTCGGACGAGAATGCCGTGTTCGACGCCGAACACGTGCTGGACGCCGCCGCGATGGCGCCTTTCGTCACCTGGGGCACCAGCCCGGACCAGGCCATGCCGGTGGACGGCGTGGTGCCGGATCCGCAGGCCGAGCCCGATGCACTGGCTCGCCTGGCGCTTGAAAAAGCCATGGACTACATCGGCCTGGTGCCCGGCATGCCGATAGCCGGGCTGCCGATAGACCGCGTGTTCATCGGCTCGTGCACCAACGGGCGCATCGAGGACCTGCGCGCGGTGGCGGCGGTGGTGCGCGGGCGCAAGGTCGCCGCGGGCGTTCGGGCCATGGTGGTGCCGGGGTCGGGGGCGGTGCGCGCACAGGCTGAGGCCGAGGGCGTCGCGGCGACCCTGATCGAGGCGGGTTTTGAATGGCGCCAGCCGGGCTGTTCCATGTG
>MTEX01009149.1_pt1 | contig 12960 bp, 15 predicted proteins | sample 1042691 | NCBI WGS metagenome assembly MTEX01 (sample SAMN06185810, study PRJNA358809) | soil metagenome | isolation source: soil biostimulated with molasses as carbon source | place: India | collected 2015-05-23
CCCGGCGACGAAGTCGTGACAGAAATCGAAGGCATAGGGCGGCTGGTGAATACGCTGGTCCCCTTCCCCAACTGACCCCGATCCCCCCTACTACTGGAACCCAGATGCTAGACAACAATACCGTGCGCGCCATCGCCGCGCGCCTGCACGAAGCCGAACGCACCCGTCAACAGATCCGCCAGATTTCGCTCGAGTACCCCGACATCGCCATCGCCGACGCCTACGCCATCCAGCGCGCCTGGATGGACATCAAGCTGGCCGAGGGCCGCGTCAAGCGCGGGCACAAGATCGGCCTGACCTCGCGCGCCATGCAGCAGGCGTCGCAGATCGACGAACCCGATTTCGGCATGCTGCTGGACGATATGTTCTTCGACGACGGCGCTGATATCCCCGCCGGCCGCTTCATCCTGCCGCGCCTGGAAGTCGAACTGGCCTTCGTGCTGGGCAAGCGCCTGCAAGGTCCGGGCGTCACGCTGTTCCAGGTCTATGACGCGGTCGACTACGTGATCCCGGCGCTGGAGATCATCGACGCGCGATCGCACAGCATCGATCCCGACAGCAAGCGCCCCCGCAAAGTGTTCGACACCATTGCCGACAACGCGGCGAACGCCGGCGTCGTGATGGGCGGGCGGCCGGTCAAGATCGGCGAACTGGACCTGCGCTGGATCGGCGCCATCCTGTCGCGCAACGCCGTCATCGAGGAAACCGGCGTGGCCGCGGGCGTCTTGAACCATCCCGCCAATGGCGTAGTATGGCTGGCGAACAAGCTGGCCGCCCACGACGTGGCGCTGGAAGCGGGAGAGATCATCCTGTCGGGTTCCTTCACCCGCCCGGTGCTGGCCCGCCCTGGCGATACCTTCAACGTCGACTATGGCGTGCTGGGTTCCGTCAACTGCCATTTCATCTGACCGCTCCCCATCCATGGACATATTGACCAACACTTTCAAACAGGCCTTGCGCAGCGGCAAGCCCCAGATCGGCCTGTGGGCAGGCCTGGCGAACGCCTACTCCACCGAGATCATCGCCGGCGCCGGTTTCGACTGGCTGCTGATCGACGGCGAGCATGCCCCCAACACGCTGCAGACCACTCTGGCGCAGCTGCAATCGATGGCCGCGTACCCAGTTGCGCCGGTGGTGCGGCCAGCCTGGAACGACGCGGTGCTCATCAAGCAGATCCTGGACACGGGCGCGCAAACACTGCTGGTGCCCATGGTGCAGTCCGCCGAAGAAGCGGCCGCCGCCGTCGCCGCCGTGCGTTATCCGCCGCAAGGCGTGCGTGGCGTGGGCAGCGCGCTGGCCCGTTCGTCGCGCTGGAACCGCATTCCCGACTACCTGCGCCGCGCCAACGAACAGATGTGCGTGCTTGTGCAGATCGAAACGCCACGCGGCGTCGAGGCGCTGGAAGAAATCCTGGCGGTGGACGGCGTGGACGGCGCCTTCATCGGCCCGGCCGACCTGTCGGCCAGCATGGGCTACCTGGGCCAACCCGAACATCCTGAAGTGACCAAGGCGATCGACGATGCCATCCTGCGCATCGTGCGCAGCGGCAAAGCCGCAGGCATCCTGCACAGCGGCGTGGACCAGGCCAGGCACTACCTGTCGCTGGGCGCCACCTTCGTGGCCGTCGGCGTCGACGCCACCCTGCTGGCGCGCGCGGCCGAGCAGTTGGCGGGCCAGTTCAAGAACGCGGCCGCGCCCGCGGCAGCCAAAGGCCCTTACTGAGGCAGACGCCGGGGCAGGCCCCGGCCTGTCTCACCCCTGCGCCAGGAACTCGCGCACCGCGGCGTTGAACAATGACGGACGCTCCAGGTGCGCGGCATGCCCGCAATCCGGCAGCACGCAAAGGCTGCCATGGGACAACGCCGCGCGCAGGGCCATGGCCGAAGCCAGTGGATGGCTGCGTTCGTATTCGCCGGATATGACCAGCACGGGTGCACGCACGGCAGCCAGCGCCTGCGTGTAGTCCACGCCGTGCACCGCAGCCATCATCGAAGCGGCCCCGGCCGCGCTCATGGACATGCCGTCTTCGAGGCAGGCCGCGTAAGCAGGCGCCTGCTCTCCCTCCCGGAACCAGGATGCCAGCACGCGGCGCGCCGTGGCCCGCGGACCCTCCGCGCGCAGCCGCGCCAGCGTCTGGTCCAGGGGTTCGAAGCGCAAGGCCGGATCCACCCGCAGGCCGGCGCCATACAGCACCGCCCGTCCCACTCGACCGGGAACCGCGCACAGCAACTGCTGCGCGACGAAGCCGCTGAATGAATGCCCCAGCACGTCAAAGCCGTCGATACCCAACTCGTCCGCCAGCATGACGATCGCGTCCGCATAGGCGGGCAACCCGTGCAAGGGCTGCGTCATCGCGTCGCGCCCGAAGCCGGGCCAATCGGGCGCGATCACGTCGCGCCCTGGCGCAAGCGCTTCGGCCAGAGGCCCCCAGATCGCGGACGACGAGCAGAAGCCGTGCAGCAGGAATAGCGGCCGGCCCGAGCCGCGGCGTCTGAATTCCATGACGACTCCTCAGTTATCCAGCACCACCCCTGATTCACGCACGACCGCCTGCCATTGCGGCGCTTCGTTGCGCCAGCTCGCGGCGAACGCCGCGGGCGTATCCTGTCCAGGCACGAAGCCGCCGGCCAGGAACGCCTGGCGGACTTCCGGCAAGGCCAGCACCTCATGCAAGACTTCGGCAAAGCGCGCCACGCGCTCGGGCGGCGTGCCCTTGGGCGCGGCAAACCCCCACCAATTGCCCTGCACGACGTCCGGCATGCCGGCCTGGGCGGCGGTGGGCACATCGGGCAGACCGGCAAAGCGTTCAGGCGCCGCCACGGCCAGGGCACGCACCCTGCCCTGCGGCATGTAGGCGGCTGCAATGCTGTAGCCGCCGATGTACATCTGTATCTCGTTTGCCAGGAGGGCCTGCACGCCAGGGGAGGATCCACGGTAGGCGATGTGCGTCATGCCCGCCCCCATGGCCTGAGAGAGGCGGTAGCCGGACAAGTGCGGCGTGGTGCCCATGCCAGGAGATCCATAGTTCAGCTTGCCGGCGTGGGCCCGCGCATACTGCGCAAACCGGGCGTAGTCCGTCGCGGGCACCTCCGCGCTGACGTAGACAAAGGCGGGCACGTCTGCCAGCTTGCCCACCGGCTCCAGATCGGTCAATGGATCGAAGCCCAGCTTGCGGTACAGGAACTGGTTGATGACGAAATTATTGGTCGCGCCCAGCACCAAGGTGTAGCCGTCGGGCTTGGCGCGCGCCACTTCCAAGGCGCCGATGTTGCCGCCGGCGCCGGTCTTGTAATCGACGATCAGAGGCTGGCCGAGGCGCTTTTCCAGGAGCGGCTGGATCTGGCGCATGGCCACATCGCCCGCCGCTCCAGGCGCATAGGGCAGCACGATGCGGATGGGATGATCGGGATACTGCGCCCGAGCAGCCAGCGGCGAGGCCGCCGCGCCCAAGGCAAGCAAAACGGATACGGCGCAAGTCCGGTACGTCATAGTGGTCTCCCTGGCCCGCGGGCGGCGCCCGCGCATGCGCCGGCCTCGGGGCCGGCGGCTTTCTGGCGAATGCTACAAGTCGATGCGCATCAGGTCGTGAGCCAGCCGCAGCGGACCCGTATAGTTCTTGCGGATGTCGGCCACGATCTCATCCATCAGGTGCGGCCCCATCAGCTCCACGGGCAGATGCTTGGCGGCGGCACGCTTGATCACCGGGCTGGTCGAATCGAAATGGCCGAAGTGCGTCGCCACCAGGCTTTTGACGCCCGCCCGGCTGGCGATGATGCCCAGGTCCGTGGGACTGGTGTGCGCATAGGTGCCCACGCCGGTCTTGGCGCGATGCGCGATGAACGATTCGGGGAACGTGCACTCATGGATCAGCAAGTCGGCGTCTTGCGCCAGCCGCACCATGGCTTCACAGGGCGCCGTATCGCCGCTGAACGCAATGACCTTGCCCTCCGCCTCCACCCGCACGCCGAAGCATTCACACACATCGCGCGGAATGTGTTCCACCCAGTCGACCGAAATGCGCACCCTGCCGTCGTCGAATACCGGGCCGGGACTGACTTCCCGCACTTCGGGCCGCATGGCTTCCAGGTTGGCCTGGCGCACGGGATAGGCGCTGCGCGCCTGGTAGTCGGTATGGTAGGCGCCGTTCTCGAACAGGTGATCGACGAAATGGCGCGTGCCCTTCGGCCCCAGCACCAGCGGGGCGCCCGTCTTGTTGAGCATCCAGCTGGAGATAACGAAGTAGGGATAGTCGCAAATGTGGTCGTGGTGCAGGTGCGTCAAGAACACGAAGCCGACCTTGGCGGGATCGACGTTGGCGCGCACCATCTGGCGGGTGGCGCCTTCGCCGCAATCGAACAGGTAATGGGTATCGTCATCCAGCGTCAGAAGGATGGCGGACTGGCCCCGGTCGGGATCGGGCAGCGCGGCTCCGGTTCCCAGCATCGTGATCTTCATGTTTTCCCCTTTATGCAGGACGGTTGAACTGCGGTCCAGTATAGGTATGGGGTGCATACAATCTAATCAATTATTAGAATGCTGTGATAACCAACAGGAATTGCAAAAAACCATGGCGGCCACCCCCAGGATTCCGGAACTGCACCATATCGGCGGGCGCCTGCGCATGCGCCATCTGGATTTGCTGCGGGCGCTGTACGCGCTGGGCAGCGTGCACAAGGCCGCCGCCGAGCTCGGCATGACGCAGCCCGCCGCCAGCAAGCAGTTGCTGGAACTGGAAGACATGTTCGGCGTGCCGCTGTTCCAGCGCACGCGCCGGGGCATCGTGCCTACGGGATTCGGCCACGCGCTTGCCCGCAAGGCCGACGTGCTCTGGTCCGACCTGTCCGGCGCCCGCAACGAAATCGCGGCTTTGGCCGCGGGCGCCAGCGGACGAATCCGCGTCGGCGTGCAACAGGTAGCCTTGCCCGTGCTGGTGCCGCGTGCCCTGCAGCGCCTGCGCGCCGACCATGCCGGCGTCACCGTCATGCTGCAGGAAGGCGCGCACGACATGCTGCTGGCGGGCCTGACACGGGGCGAACTCGACTGCGTGCTGGGGCGCCTGATGCTGGATGCGACGCAACCCGTGTTCCGAACCGAAGTGCTATACGAAGAACCCATATGCGTCGTGGCTCGCGTAGGCCATCCGCTGGCCAAGTCCACCCGCATCACGGCTGCCGCCCTGGCGCGGCAAGATTGGATTCTGCCGCCGCCGCAAGCCCCGCTGCGCCAGCGCATCGACGCCTACTTCGCCGAACAAGGGCTGACGCTGCGCGCACCCATGGCGGAGTCGGTTTCATTGCTGGCCAACGAAGTGTTGCTACGCAGCAGCGACCTGCTATCCGCCATGCCGCGCGCCGTGGCGCAGCACTATGCCGCGCTGGGAGTGCTGGCGATCCTGAGATTCCGCCCCGATTGGAACCTGCCGCCGGTTGGAGTGGTGCAGCGCGCCCAAGTCGAGGCGGCGCCCGCGTTGTTGCGATTTCTGGATGCGTTGCGCGTGGAAGCCGGCGCACTGGGAGCCTGAGGCCTGGCTACACGCGGGCAGCAAAAAGCGCGCCGAAGCGCGCTCGCGGCAATCGTCGGGAGCGCTTTGCGCCCCGCTCGGGCGTTCTAGGAACGTCCGCCCAGGCTGCCACCGCCATCGACGCCCAACACCTGTCCGGTAATGAAGCCGGCGTCGTCCGACAACAGGAAGGCGATCGCGGCCGCCACTTCGGCGGGCGTGCCCAGGCGCTTCATGGGCACGGAGGCCAACGCCCGCTTTTCGGCGTCGCTGCCGGCCGGACGCGTGGCGCGGAACATCTCGGTTTCGATCGGACCCGGCGCGACCGCGTTGGCGGTAACGCCGTATTCAGCCAGTTCCAGCGCCCAGGTACGCGTGCAGCCCACCAGCGCGCTCTTGGCTGCCGAATAGGCGGTGCGTTCCAGGCCGCCGTGGATGGCTCGGCTGACCACGTTGACGATGCGCCCGGCGCGACGCACTTTCATGGATTCGATGAATGCCTGGGTGACTTGCACCGCCACGCGCACGTTCAAGTCGAGCACGTTGTACAGCGTGGCCAGGTCGATTTCGCCCAGCGGCTGAGGCGATACGATGCCCACGTTGTTGACCACGGCATCGACCGGAAATTTCTCGCGGATCTCACGCAGCACTTCCTCCGTGCGGCCGGCATCCGCCAGGTCACAGGCGTAGAGATAGCCCGGGAAATCCACATCGGTGGTGTTGCGCGCGATGCCAACCACATGACAACCCATGTCGGACAACCGCTGAGTAAGCGCCCAGCCTATGCCTTTGGTGGCGCCCGTGACGAGCACGCATTTGTCCTTCATGGATTGAAACCTCGCAGTCTGTTTTCTTGGTCAAAAACGGGCGCTTGAGCGCCCGGTCTTCCAAGTAGACACCATCCGGCGCCACCTGTCTTGTAAATTGCGTAGCAATTCTTGCCTGCCGGACAGCCCCGCTCGGCGGGAAGGCCCTGCCCGTTCAGACGTCCCGGGTCACGGGAACGCGCGGCGCCAGGGCGCACAGCAGCTCGTAGCCAATGGTGCCGGCAGCCTGGGCGACTTCGTCCACGGAGGGGCCTTCCTCGCCCCAGAGCGACACGGGCGAGCCCACGCCGGCCGCGGGAACCGGCCCCAGGTCGACGATCAGCATGTCCATGGAAACACGCCCCACCAACTGGGTACGGATGCCCGCCACGACCACGGGCGTGCCTGTGGTGGCGTGACGCGGATAGCCGTCGGCATAGCCGCAAGCCACGATGCCGATACGCATGGAACGGTCGGCCCGGAAGATGGCGCCGTAACCGACCGAATCACCGGCCTTCAGGTCCTGCACGGCGATGATTTCCGAACGCAGCGACATCGCGGGTTTCAGACCAAAGGAAGCCGCTTCGGCGTCCGCGAACGGCGATGCGCCATACAGGCATATGCCCGGGCGCACCCAATGCGCCTGGGTTTCCGAGGCGACGGCGATCTCGGCAAAGCGCAGCGTGGCGGCTGAATTGCAGACGCTGATGGCGCCCGGCATCTTATGCGTCACCGAATTGAACACCGCCAGTTGCTCGTTCACGCCCTGCGGGCCATCCGCACATGCGAAATGGGTCATTTTGCCGACCGAGCCCAGCACGCCCTGTTGTTGCAGCAGCATGGCGCGCTCGTGTGCGGCGGCGTAGGCGGCGGGACTGAAGCCCAGGCGGTTCATGCCGCTGTTCAGCTTGAGCATGATGTCGACGCGGCGCGAGAAGCGCGCGCGAGCCAGCATGTCCAGTTGCTCGCGGTTGTGCACGGTGGTGCTCAGGTGATAGCGGTCGACGATATCCAGATCGGAGGGTTCGAAAAAGCCTTCCAGCAGCAGGATGGGGCCACCCCAACCCGCCTCGCGGCAGCGCACGGCCTCGTCCAGGTCCAGCATCGCCAGGCCTTGCGCCTTCGAGAAGCCGGCAACGGCCTGCTCGATGCCGTGGCCATAGGCATTGGCCTTGATGACCGCCCAGATCGAGGGCGGCAGGCCGGCCGCCGCGGCTGCGGTCTGGTCCAGGTGGCGACGCACGGCCGCTAGGTTGTGCGCAAGCGCGGAAACGGAGACAGTGGCGGAGATTGGACGCGGCATGGTGTGGAATCCTGTGGCGCTTAAGTCTAACTGATCCGCACCGCCGGCGGCATTGGGTTGTGTCACTGGAATGTGACTACTCTAAAATGGATCGGTCCAGGCCCCCGGGGCCAGATCCGCAAGACCATCCATGCCCATCGATCACTACGAAAATTTCCCCGTCGCCTCGCTGCTGCTGCCGCGCAGGCTGCGCGGCGCCGTGACCGATATCTACCGGTTCGCCCGCGCCGCGGACGATATCGCCGATGAAGGCAGCGCCACGGACGAGGAACGGCTGGACCAGCTGGCCGCGTTCCGGGCGGAACTGCACCGCATCGGCGCCGAACCGGGCACGACGCCCGAACCCGGCTCGCCCGAGCTGGCCGGCATCTTCGTGCCGCTTGCGGCCACGATCGCGCGCCACCAGTTGCCGATCACGCCGTTCTACGACCTGCTGTCCGCCTTCGAGCAGGACATCACCGTCAAACGCTACGAAGACTACGCCACGCTGGCCGACTATTGCACCCGCTCCGCCAACCCAGTGGGCAGGCTGATGCTGCACCTGTTCGAGGCCACCAATCCGCAAAACGTAAGCGAGGCAGACGCCATCTGCACCGGCCTGCAGCTGGTGAATTTCTGGCAGGACGTGCGGGTAGACTGGCACAAACAGCGCGTCTACCTGCCGCAGGAGGACCTGCGGCGCCATGGCGTGACGGACGAAGACCTGGCCGCCTGCCGGCTCACCCCAGCCTGGCGCGACTTGATGGCCTTTGAAGTCGAACGCGCCCGCGCACTGCTACACTTCGGCGCTCCGCTGGCGCGCCGCCTGCCGGGCCGCATGGGCCTGGAGCTGCGCCTGGTGGTGCAAGGCGGGCTGCGCGTGCTGGAGCGTATCGAGGCGGGCGGCTACGATGTATTCATGAATCGCCCCGAATTGGGCGCCAAAGATTGGGCCATCATGATGTGGCGCGCAATTACCTGATATGACCCCTGACGAATACTGCCAGGAGAAAGCCGCCAAAAGCGGTTCCAGCTTCTACTACTCGTTCCTGTTCCTGCCGCCCGAGCGGCGGCGCGCCATTACGGCGCTGTATGCGTACTGCCGCGAAGTGGACGACGTGGTGGACGAATGCACCGATCCCTCGCTGGCCCGCGTCAAGCTGGCCTGGTGGCGCACGCAGGTCGACCAGATGTTCAACGGCAACCCGGACCATCCGGTCACCCGTGCCCTGCAGCCGCACCTGCAAAGCTGTGCGATCACGCGCGAACGCCTGCTGGCCGTGATCGACGGCATGGAAATGGATCTGGACCAGACCCGCTACCTGGACTGGCCGGGCTTGCGCAAGTACTGCTGGCACGCCGCCGGCGTGGTGGGCGAGCTGTCCGCCGGCGTCTTCGGCTATTCCGACCCCAAGACCCTGGTCTATGCTGAAAAGCTGGGGCTGGCGTTCCAGATGACCAACATCATCCGTGACGTGGGCGACGACGCGCGCCGAGGCCGCATCTACCTGCCCGTCAACGACATGCAGCAGTTCGAAGTCAAGGCCTCGGACATCCTGAACGGCGAATATTCCGAGCGCTTCAGCGCCTTGATGAAGTTCCAGGCCGAACGCGCCCGGGGGCTCTATCGCGACGCCATGAGCAATCTGCCCGAGGCCGACCGCCGCGCGCAGCGCCCGGGCCTGATGATGGCGGCGATCTATCACGCGCTGCTCGACGAGATCGAGCGCGACAACTGGCAGGTGTTGCACCAGCGCATTTCGCTCACCCCTTTGCGCAAGCTGTGGCTCGCCTGGAAGACCTGGGTGGGCGGCGGACGCGGACTGGTCCGCCGGTTGGCCCGGTGAAGGCCGCGGTCATCGGCGCCGGCTGGGCCGGTCTGGCAGCAAGTGTGGCCCTGCGCGAAGCGGGCGCCAAGGTCACCGTGTTCGAAGCCGGCCATACCCCCGGCGGACGCGCCCGACGCGTGTTCCACACGGATTTCGACGCCCCGCTGGACAATGGCCAGCATCTGCTTTCCGGGGCCTACAAGCACACGCTGGCGCTGATGCGCCGCGTGGGCCGCAATCCGGACGCCTTGCTGATGCGCCGGCCCCTGCAATTGGCCTCCCTGGACGGCCGCTTCCGCCTGGCCGCGCCGCGGCTCCCCGCGCCGCTGCACATGGCCGTGGCGATCCTGCGCGCGCGCGGCCTGGCCTGGAAGGACCGCGTCGCGACCCTGCGGCTGATGCGGGGCCTGAAAGCCATGTCATGGACACCGCCGCGCGACTGGACCGTGCTGCACCTGCTGCACTACCACGCGCAGTCGGACGCGCTGATCCGCCAAATCTGGGAACCGCTCTGCCTGGCCGCGCTGAACACGCCGGCTGCCACGGCCAGCGCCGCGCTGTTCGCGCGCGTGCTGCGCGACAGCCTGACCGGCAGCCGCGAAAACAGCGACATGCTGCTGCCTTGCACCGACTTGTCCGCGCTGTGGCCCGATGCGGCGGCGCGCCAGGTGACCATGCGCTATGGCAGCACCGTGCGCCAGCTTCGCCCCTCCAAAGAGGGCATCGACATCAACCAGGAACGATTCGACGCGGCCGTGCTGGCAGTGCCGCCGGCCTTCGCCGCGCGCCTGCTGGAAACCCCGCTGCGGGAGGCCGGAGCCACCGGGCTGCTGAACGCGCTCAAGGCTTTCGAGTACATGCCGATCGCCACCCTGAACCTACGGCTGCAGGATCCCTGGCGCCTGCCCGAGCCCATGATGATGCTGCGCGAAGAATCCGCCCGCGACCACTACGGCCAATGGCTGTTCGACCGCGCGCAACTGGCCGGCGACACCAAGGCCGGCGAACTGGCCGTGGTGACCAGCGCAGCCACCGGCATCGCGGAACGCAACCGCCAACAGGTGATCGAAGCGCTGATCGATCAGGTGGCCGAGCAAGCCGCGCGCCACCCCGCGCGGCTGCCGGCCATGCCAGAAGTGTCGGCGGCGGAACTGTTCATCGAAAAGCGGGCGACTTTCGCGGCGGTGCCGGGGCTGACCCGCCCACTGAATTCCACTCCCTGGCCCACGCTGGCGCTGGCCGGCGACTGGACCGACACGGGCTACCCGGGCGTGCTGGAAGGCGCCGTGCAGAGCGGCCTGCAGGCCGCCCGTGTGTTGAATCCCGGCGCGGCCTGAGACCCGCGCCTGCTCGCCAGCCCTAGCGCAAGAGACTGGCGGTCGCCAAGCCGGCCGCCGTCAGCAACAGCGACCCAGCCAGGCTGAAGCCGGCATATCCCGCCGCGCTGGCGTAGGCGCCCCGCTCCAGCATCGACACGGTCTCGGCCGAAAATGTCGAGAACGTGGTCAGCCCTCCCATGAAGCCCGTGATAGCGCCCAGGCGGATCCAGGCCGGCCATTCGGGATGCCCTGCCACCAGTGCCAGCACCAGGCCGACCAGATAGCCGCCGGCCAGGTTCACCGCGAACGTTCCCCATGGCCAGGACTCCACGTTCAGCCACATGCCGACCAGCCACCGGACCCACGCGCCCAACATGGCGCCCACGCCCACGGCAAGGAAATTCAGGGGAATCAGGGTTTGATAAGCGGACATCGGTCTTCAGGACGTCTTGTGCTGTTTGAGGCGGAAGGAAAAAACCAGCAGGAGTATGCCAAAGAAGACGGCGTAGAGCCCGATGACCCAGACCAGCGCCAGCGCGCCCGCGCCCGGCTGCATGATCATCATGCCGCCGAACAGGATGGACACCAGCCCAGACAGGCCGAGCAGCCATTCGTTGCGGATGTCCTTGCGGAATCGGATCGCGGCGACGATCTGGAACACGCCGGACACCAGCGCCCAGATCGCGATGATGTACAGCAGGACCAGCGCCGTCAGGCCGGGATAGACGAAAGTGACGATGCCCGCCGCGATGCCCAGCAGGCCCACGACGATAAGCGCCCACAGCGGCTTGCCGTTATCGCGGATGCGCACGCCGGCAACCAGGGCCAGCACCCCGTCGACCAGCGCGAATGCGCCCCATACCAGCACCAGCGCCGACAGCGTGATGGCAGGCATGAGCAAGGCCATGAGCCCGAACAGGATGGCGACGACGCCGCGCAATGCCACCCACCCCCAATGACGACCGATCTGATCCACGACTTGCTGCTCAAGCATGACGACCTCCGGTGTTTGTAACGGGTGGCCTATCTTATCCCCGCTGGCGGACCGGCGCCACGGCGCGCCTCCCCGCCCCGGCGCCAATCCCGAAATCGATTGAAATCCCCTTCCGGCAAAAACAGCGGCATTTATAAGAGTCATTCTCATTAAATGTTAGAATCCGCGGGCTTTCACCCGATAACCCATGGACAGTCCAACCACTCCCCGCCGCCGGGCCTATTGGCTCAAGACGCTGCACCAATGGCATTGGATCAGCTCGGCGCTGTGCCTGCTGGGCATGCTGTTGTTCGCGGTGACCGGCCTGACCCTGAACAATGCCTCGCACATCGAGGCCAAGGCTGTCGTGACCAGCCGCGAGGCGCGCTTGCCCGTAGCGGTCCTGCAGCAACTCTCTCCCCCACCCGCCCAGAAAAAGGCGCCGCTGCCCGCGCCCGTCGCCCAGTGGCTGGACGATACGCTGGACACCGCCGCCGCCGGCAAGCCGGCGGAGTGGTCCGCCGACGAGGTCTATCTGTCCCTGCCACGCGCTGGCGGCGATGCCTGGCTGTCCATCGACCTGGCCAGCGGCGACGTCGAGTATGAGCGCACCGATCGCGGCTGGATCTCGTACCTCAATGATCTGCACAAGGGCCGCAACACGGGCCTGGCATGGAGCTGGTTCCTGGACATCTTCGCCGTCGCCTGTCTGGTCTTTTCGCTGACCGGGCTGGTGCTGCTGAAGATGCACGCCGGCAACCGTAGCGCGACCTGGCCCATGGTTGGCCTGGGCGTTGTGATCCCCGTCGTGCTGGCCCTGCTTTTCATTCATTGATTCCAACGATCCGCCCCTGGAGACTTCCATGCGCAAGCTGTTGTTGTCGGCCCTGCTGGCCGGCCTGATCGCCCGAACGGCCCAAGCGGCCGACATCGGCCTGTCCATTGAGGTTCCGCGCCTGGATGTCGCGGAGTACCACCGTCCCTACGTCGCGATCTGGATCGAGAATCCCGACCAGAGCGTGGCGACCGACCTGGCCGTCTGGTACGACGTGGCCAAGAAGAACAACGAAGGCACGGAGTGGCTCAAGGACATGCGCCAGTGGTGGCGCCGCAGCGGTCGCAATCAGCAATTCCCGGTGGACGGCGTCAGCGGCGCTACCAAGCCGGTGGGCAAGCATGCGCTGCGTTTTGACGCGGCTAGCAAGCCACTGTCCGGACTGAAACCCGGCCAGTACGCCGTGGTGGTCGAAG
>MTEX01007554.1_pt1 | contig 12953 bp, 13 predicted proteins | sample 1042691 | NCBI WGS metagenome assembly MTEX01 (sample SAMN06185810, study PRJNA358809) | soil metagenome | isolation source: soil biostimulated with molasses as carbon source | place: India | collected 2015-05-23
GCCGCAAAGCGGCCCCAAACCTGCTTTCCGGATTTTCCTGACGAACCGCAGCTGCTGGTTCGGGGGCCGCTTTGCGGCCCATCGCGACACAAGGCCGCTCCTACAAAGGAACCGCATCAATACTAAATTTAGTTATTAATAAATAGCTTCTTATTCCTTTACTGATATAACTGCCGCCCTATACTGGTCTCCAAGCACGCAAACCCACTGGAGGCGTCCCCATGCGCAACGAGTCGATCCGTTACCTGATTGTGCCGGGCTGGCAAGGATCGCCAGACAATCATTGGCAAAGCCACTGGCAACGCACCCTGCCCAACAGCGCGCGAGTCGAGCAGCAGGACTGGCTGACCCCGCAGCGCCAGGACTGGGTGCAAGCGCTGGAGCTGGCGATCGCTGCAGAGCGCTCGCCGGTGATCCTGATTGCCCACAGCCTGGGCTGCGTCACGGTCGCCCATTGGGCCGCCCAGGCCAGCCCGGCACTGCTGCGGCGGGTGCGTGGTGCCTTGCTGGTGGCGCCGGCGGATGTCGAGCGGCCCAGTTGCGCACCCGCCTTGCGCAACTTCGCGCCGATCCCGACCGAGGCCCTGCCGTTCCCCAGCCAGGTAGTAAGTTCGGACAACGACCCGGCCGTGAGCGTGCCACGGGCGCTGTACCTGGCCCAGGCCTGGGGCGCCGAAGCGGGGCTGCTGACCAACGCCGGGCACATCAACGTCAAGTCCGGCCATGAGCGCTGGGAACAAGGTTTCGCTTACCTGTATCGCTTGCAGAACCGGGTCGAGCAGCACGCTTTGCGCCGCGCCTGATTACCCAGACTGTCTACCGTTTGCCGACGCCCGGCCACTGCAGGCCTGGGGCGGGAGTTTGTCATGACTTTTCAAAACCCGTTTGGCCAGCCGCTGCTGACTTTCCCCGAACTGGACAAGAGCCCACTGAGCATTCGCGCCAAGGCGCTGGTGTTCATCGACCCGCGTTCCCAGCAGTTGCGTGAGCAACTCGAGCGCCTGGCACCGCAGCCCTTGCCAGTGCTGATCCGTGGTGAAACCGGCACCGGCAAGGAACTGCTGGCTCGGCAGATCCACCGCGCCAGTGACCGCGGCGGGTTGTTCGTGTCGGTCAACTGTGCGGCCATCAGCCCCAACTATGCCGAAGCCGAGCTGTTCGGCTACAGCGCCGGCAGCCATGGCGGTACGGCCAGCAGCCGCGCCGGCTGGTTCGGCTCGGCCAACGGCGGCACGCTGTATCTGGACGAGATTGCCGACTTGCCGTTGGCGATCCAGGGCAAGCTGCTGGCCGCCCTGGAAAACCGTGAGGTTACCCGGGTCGGTGCGCAGCAGCCGCAACCGGTGGATGTACGCCTGGTGGCCGCCAGCAGCATCGACCTGGCCCGGGTCGTGCGCGCAGGACGCTTCAACGAGCGCCTGTACCAGTACCTGCGCGAAGGGGCGCTGGAGCTGCCGCCGTTGCGTGAGCGGCCAGGCGATATCCTGCCACTGGCCGAATACTTCGTGGGCATCTACAGCGTGCGCCTGCAACGGCCGGTGCCGTTGGTGAGCGAGGCCGCGCAACAGGTGCTGGAAGCGCACCTGTGGCCGGGCAACACCCGCGAGCTGGAAAATGTCATTCACTTCGCCTTGCTGGTGAGCGAGGGTGAAGAAGTTGTGCCGGAGGACCTCGATTTAGCCAGCCCGGCGCGCTAGACGTCGCTAATGAACAAAGTGACTGATGGCAGTTTGTTTTTGGAATAAGCAGCTAATTAAAAGATATTTTTGCGGAATAAAAAATCTAGGTATCGTCCATCCCACGCCCGCTGATGAACCGGTTGGGCACCCGATTCGCCATCGTCGATGGCCAGACCAGAACAAGGACCACCATGAAGAAGACCCTGCTGACCACTGCCCTGGCCGCTGCCCTGTCGTTCGCCGGCCTGGCTGCTGCCGCCGAGAAACTGGTGGTTGCCGCTACCCCGGTACCGCACGCTGAAATCCTCGAGCTGATCAAGCCGACCCTGGCCAAGGAAGGTGTAGACCTGCAGATCAAGGTATTCACCGACTACGTGCAGCCAAACGTGCAGGTTGACCAGAAGCGTCTGGACGCCAACTACTTCCAGACCCTGCCATACCTGCAGAACTTCAACGAAGGCAAGGGCACCCACCTGGAAACCGTGATCGGTGTTCACGTCGAGCCGTTCGGTGGCTACTCGAAGAAGGTCAAGAACCTGAGCGAACTGAAAGAAGGCGCCACCGTTGCCATCCCCAACGAGGGTAGCAACAGTGGCCGTGCCCTGCTGCTGCTGCAGAAGGCTGGCCTGATTACCCTGAAGGACCCGAAAAACGCCCTGGCCACGCCCAAGGACATCGCCGAGAACCCGAAGAAGCTGAAGTTCCGCGAGCTTGAATCGGCCATGCTGCCGCGCGTGCTGGACCAGGTCGACCTGGACATGATCAACACCAACTACGCCCTGGAAGCCGGCCTGAACCCGGCCAAGGATGCGCTGGTGATCGAAGGCAGCGACTCGCCATACGTGAACTTCCTGGTCGCCCGCCCGGACAACAAGAACAGCGAAGCCATCCAGAAGCTGGCCAAGGCCCTGACCAGCCCGGAAGTGAAAGCTTTCATCGCCAAGAAGTATGAAGGTGCCGTACTGCCGGCGTTCTGATCCGCAGCCGTATGAAAAAAACGCCGACGCATTCGTGTCGGCGTTTTTGTTTCTACAGGGTTGTCACAGGCTCTGCCGGCGATAGGCTGCAAGGCAGCCCCGGCAATCTCACGGGTTGCGCGGCAGCCAGTTCAGCAGGAATTCATTGACCACCCGCGGGTTCTCCAGGCTGGAGATATGCCCGGCGAAGGGGATCTGCGCCGCCAGGCAACCAATGAGCTGCGCCATTTCGATGGACTCTGCGGGTGGCCGTGGAATGTCCTGGTCGCCACAGACCACGATGGTCCGCTCGCTGGCCAGCTCACCCAGCCGTGACAGCAGGTCAGGTCGGCCAAAAATCACTCGCCCCAGGGGATCGAGGCTTTGCCGAATAACTTCGGCACTGCTCGCCTTCAGTGCTGCCCGGAAGCTTTCCCGCACCTGCGGCACCGTCTGCCCGCCCGCGTGGAAGAAGATCGGCACGACGATATCCAGCAAGGGCTCCGGGAACATGCCTGCGCCACTGGCCGCGTCCAGCAGGCCGAAATACTTGAGCCGGGTCGCCTCCGGTTCGGTGCCGAGGTAGGTATCCATCAATACCAGGCGGTCGACCCGCTGCGGGTGCTCCAGGGCCAGCTGCGCGCCCCACATGCCACCGACCGACAGGCCGACCAGGTGGCATTGGCCGATATCCAGGGCATCCAGCAGCGCCAGGTGCTGGCGGGCCAGGGCGCTCATGTCGGTGGTCGTGGCGGGCGGGGCGTCGGAGCCGCCGTGGCCCCACAGCTCGGGCACGATGACGCGAAAGTGCGCCGACAGGGCCTCGATCTGTGGCTGCCACATGTCGGCTGACCACAGGTAGCTATGGCCGAGCAGCACCGGGAAGCCCTGGCCCTGGTCGACGTAGCTCATCCGGGCGCCGTCGATTTCGATGAAGTGTCTTTGCATGGAGTGGGTCTCGGCTGGAGGACTGTAGAGTATTTGAAATTGTCGGGGCCGCTGTGCGGCCCATCGCGACACAAGGCCGCTGCTACAGGGTGGGCGCGGAAGCAGACCCTCACGGCCCTGGCACCAATCGCAAGGTGCTCTGCGCTGGAATCACGCCCATCTGCGCCCGTTGGTACTGCCCCTGCACATAGCCCTCGGCCTGGTCCGCGTAGTGCCCGTCGAACGGCACGCCACTCTGCCCGACCGGGTTGCTGGTCAACGCCTGCCCAGCATCGGCAAAGTCGATCAACCGCCGCGTAGAGGGCCCATAGGTCACCGGCCAAGGCGCCGGGCCGATCTTCGCCGAGAGGTTGTTCGGTACCTCATGGGTACCCGGCGCGGCGAACGGGCCGACGTTGAACAGCAGGTGCAGTGGCTTCTTCACCCCAAGCGGGTGGTTGTGGGTCAGGGTGTGGGCCTTGCCCCACTGCCAGCTGGCCGGGTCGTTGCCCAAGGTGTCGCGCAGGTGCTTCAGGCTGTGCTGCCAGGCCGTGCGCACGATGGCGGTACGGTCGCTGCGCTGGTTGTCACCACGGCTGTTCCACCAGGGCGAATCGGCATCCGCCGCCAGGCGCGGCAGCGCGGCGTCGATGGCGCGGGTGCCGATCAGCACCGGGAACCAGGTATCGCCCAGTTCATCATGCAGTGCGGCGAACGCCAGTTCGTAGAGGAACTGGTTGAACAGCGTGGCGCTGACCGAATCCAGCGGATAGTCACCCGCCCAGGCGGCCAGTTGCTCCACCAGCTCCTTCTCTTCGTCACCCTCGGCCACCGCGCGCAGTGTTGCCAGCAGCGGGGCAAGGGTACGCGGGCCATAATCGCTGGCGGTGCCCAGCTGTAGCGTCTGGCTGTTTTGCGTGTCCCACTTCACCTCGGGGTTGGCCAGTTGGTTGTCGAGCTGACGGCCACGGTCCGGCAGGTTGTAGTAACCCGGTATCGGCACCGCTGCCGGCGGTTGGTAATTGGCCGACACGATATAGCCACGCGCGGGGTTCTCCTGCTGCGGGTTGACGCTGAAGGGGTAGAAGCCGAGCTTGTCGGCCTGGGCGCTGGCGCCGTCGAGAATGAAGGCCGGGTCGACCCCGTCGGGGCGGATCGGCAGCTGCGCCGCCGCCCACCAGCCAATGTCGCCACGGGCATTGGCCCAGACGAAGTTCAGCCCGGGCGCGTGCACCTTGGCGGCGGCTTCGCGCATTTTGCTCAGGGTGTCGGCACGGTTGATCTGGTAGAAGCCATCGAGGATCGGGTTTTCGGTTTCCAGGAATGCCCACCACATGGCGATCGGCGTGGGCCCGGCGGTGGCGCCCAGTACGTCGTTGACGATCGGGCCGTGGGGCGATCGGCGCAGGCTGAGGGTCACCGGCGCTGCGCCTTTCACGGCGATCTGCTGCTCGGACTTCTCCAGCGCCTGCCATTGGCCATCGATCATGACCTGGTTGGCGTCAGCCGGATTGGTGCGTTCGGCAATCAGGTCGATGTCATCGTTCTGGAACATGGTCAGGCTCCAGCCGAAGTCGCGGTTGTGGCCGAGCAGGGCGAACGGGTTAAGTGCCTGGAAGTAGCCGTACAGGTTGAAACCGGGCGCCGACAGTTCGGCCTCGTACCACACCGCCGGCACGGCGAAGCCGATATGCGGGTCGCCGGCCAGCAACGGCTTGCCGCTGCGGGTACGGCTGCCGGATACGGCCCAGGCGTTGCTGCCTTCGAACTGCGGGATGCCGGCCGCGCCGAGCGCCTCATGGCTAAGGCGGGCGAGCGCCTCCAGGCTGTGCCAGTCGGCAGCGGCCAGCGGCGTACCCAGGGCGCCCTCCGGCTGCCAGCCGAGGTCGAAGATGCCCAGGTACTCGGGGCCCAGCTGGTCACGGATATAAGTCAGTGCCGGCTCGGTACGAAAGGCAGCGGCGAAACTGTAGGCCATGTAGCCGGCAATGCTCAGGGTGTCTTCGGTGGTGAATGGGCGCGGGGTGATACCGAGCAGGTCGAACTCGACGGGCTTGGGGTGACTGGCCTGCCAGTGGTTCACACCATCGAGATAGGCCTGCAGGGCCTGCCAGGCAGGGGCCTGGCGGTCCTGACGCGCGGCCATCAGGGCGGCCTGTTCGCGAATGCGCAGGCTGCGGAACAGGGTGTCGGTGGGTAGCAGCTTGTCGCCCAGCACTTCGGCCAGCTCGCCACGGGCCAGGCGGCGCAGGATTTCCATCTGGAACAGCCGGTCCTGGGCATGCACATAGCCCAGCGCACGGTACAGGTCTGCCTCGCTCTGCGCCTGCAGGTGCGGCACCCCGCGGGCGTCATAGCGCACGCTGACCGGCGCTTGAAGGCCGGCGATGGCCACTTCGCCCTCGCGTTGCGGCAGTTTGCCCTGCACGTACCAGTATCCGGCGCCTGCGGCCATGGCAACCACTACGGCCAACAGGGTCAGGCTGCGCTTCATTCAGGCTCCTTGTGCATTCAAGCGAAAAATGTGGTCCGATCATGGGCGGATTCGCGAACAGAGCATAGCCCCCAGGAAGGAGTTTCCATGTCCCTCAGCGAAAAACAGAAAATGCTTACAGGCCAGCTCTATCATGCTGGCTGCCCCGAGCTGCAGGGCGAGCAGATCGCCAACAAGCACTGGATGCACCGTTACAACAACAGTGTCGAATTGCTCAACGACGCACGGCATGGGCTGCTGGCCGAGCATTTTGGCCAGGTTGGCGAAGGCGCGGTGATCCGCCCACCGTTCTATTGCGACTATGGCTACAACATCAGTGTCGGTCGCAATACCTTCATGAACTTCAACTGCGTGATTCTCGATGTGTTGCCGGTGCGTATCGGCGACGACTGCCAGATCGGCCCCAACGTGCAGATCTACACCGCCGACCATCCGCTCGACCCCGAGGTGCGACGCACCGGGTTGGAAAGCGGGCGGCCGGTGACCGTCGGCAACAACGTGTGGATTGGTGGTGCAGCGATCATCCTGCCGGGGGTGACCATTGGCGACAACGCCGTGGTAGGTGCCGGTAGTGTGGTGACGCGGGATGTACCGGCGGGAGCGACGGTGGTGGGTAACCCTGCGCGGGTGCGCGGATAATATGAAAAGCCCAGCGGTTTCTGCCGCAGGGCTTTGTGGGTCAGGCGGGCTTGAAGCCGGGTTTGCCGTTGGCGGCGCGCCATTCTTTGATGCGGTTTATGACGCCTTGAGGAGTGACATCAGCTCCGTTGGGGGGGTAATAGATCACATCGGAGCCATCTGGATGCTCGGTCAGTGTCTCGAAAATCAACACGCTTTCGATTCGATGTTTTTCTAACTCAGCACCACTGAGCCCCGTCCGATCTTCATATAAATCCGAGACCAACTCGAGAAACTCAGATTCGGTGTACTCTGCGAGACTCTGTTTCATCGTCATTGATCGTTACCTCTGTGGTGGTTTATATGGACCTGGGGCGTCATCAAGACCAAGTTGTCGAAGTCATACACCGCACCACCTTTCGCAATTTCTTGCTTGTGGTGAATCTCTAACTTGACTCGTTTCCCTACTCGCTGACCTCGACGTGCATAAGGCGCGAGACCTCTTTTCATGTCGTCAAGCATCGGGGGTGCAATATGTCGGCCGAATATCTCATCCTCCGCGATTTCCTTCCAGATAGCCTCCTTCAACTTATCAAACCTGCTGAACCTTCGCCCCCTCAGCCTTTCCGCAATCCTCGTGGGAATTGGCGCCCCTGCCGCCGTGCTTGCTGCGTCCAATACCCTGTCTGGCGTAAGCACCCCATTACCGCTGGCAACTCCCGGAATATTGCGGGGGCTGCGCAACATCACATAGATCGGCGCCAGTCCTGAGTCTGCTGGAAAGATGATGACGTAGTCGTCGATCTGCAGTTCGGGCAGTTCGGGGAAGGTGCGGATGTCCGCCTGTGGCGGCACGGCAATACTGCCTGGGCGATGTTTCTGCAGGTCCTCGACGATGGTGGCGCCGGGGATCATGTTGCCGCTCTTGTGGTCCAGCTCGTCCAGGGTCGTGGGTGGTGTGGCCGGGTGCCATAGCAGCGTCGCGCCACCGGGGCCTTCGGCAGTGAAGCGATAGGCACCGTGGGCAGCATCCCACTGCGCCTGGCGAACGCGTACATCACGCAGCAGACCGCTGCCGTCGGTGGCCGCAAGGTATAGTTCGGTTTGCGTGCCCTGCGGCACTGCGTTCATTCGCAGCGGCAGTTCGAGAGCCTGGCCCGCCCTGCGGTGTGCTTCTTGGGTCAGGTCCGCATCGGGTGTCATCTGCACCAGCGGAACACTCACGCCCATGCGCTCGCCATCACCCAAGCGTGCGGAGTAGAGCATCAGTGGTACGTACCTGACGATGCCTTGCGCGGCACTCGCAAGTAGTTGCGCGGCGGCTCTGGCGAGGGCCTTTCCGAGGTCTTGCCAGATAGCTTCGAATAGCGCTGTGCCACCGCTGGAAGTGGTCAATACCAGCGCGTGTCGGGTACTGGCTGTCCAGGCATTGAAGGTGGCCGGTGTGTTGCTGGGCGTATGCCCAGACAGGGCGGCGAGCAGGTGTTGTTCATCGAAGGCGGCGGTGATGGCGCTGTCGGCCCGCGCCTGCAGCTGCCTTACCGCTGCTTGTTCCATAGCGGATATGGCTGCATACCTCGCGGTGTTTTCTTGCACCTGGGTTTGCAGCTTGGTCAGTTCAGCCTTGCGGTCGCTGGAAGCAGTCCGGGCTCGGTTCAGAGTGAAGTCGATCCACTGCGAGGACGCTGTCAATTGACGCTGGCGCGCATGTCGGGTGGCATAGGTCTCCATTAGCAGCGTGCGGGCCTTGAGTGCGTCGGAAATTTCGCGTTCCAGCTCGCGGCTGTGTTCCAGTGCTGCCTGTTCGGCAATGTCCTCGTGCTGGTGGCGCTCGAAGGCTGTGAGCAGGGTTTGCAGAGCGCCTTGAGCCTGCTCGAAAGCGTGGCTGGCAGCGTGCGTGTTAATAAGCGCGTGCTCGAGCTGGTTGACCATACGGTCGATGTCGCGGTTGTGGCTTGCTTTCCATCTGGCTGTGGACAGGGCCGCGCTCAGGCTGTGACGGCGGCTGGTCAGTCGGCTTTGCTGGCGCTGCAGATGCTTGGCCTCGAACGCGGCGCGGTAGGAGTTAAGCCAAGACTGGCGTGGGTCGGCCGGGCTGGTCGGGCCGCGGGCGACGGCCAGGAATTCGTTGAAGGTGCGATGCTCCGGGTCACGGCCAAAAAAGCTGTCGGCTTGTTGCCGTGCGCTTTGCAGGCGTGCCCCGAGCAGAGTGGCGAGCTGGTCGGCAGCTGCAATGCGCCGCTCGATGGATTGCACTTCGTCAAGGCCGGCCAGGGAACCCGCATGGTCTTGAAGGGCTTGGTCGAGCTCTTGCTCCAGCGTGGTCTGGCGCTGTTCATACGCTTGCTTGACCTGACGCTTGTCTTGCTCGATTAGCGGGATCAGGTCGATGACCAGGTGGCCGGGTCGAAAGGTCGACGTTAGATAGTGAGACGGTATGCGGTTGTGGCCCCAAAAAAACTGCGGGACTGGTGGAAGACGGGGGCGTTTACAATGCTGTCGGCTAGCTCGACGGATCCGTGTTGAGACATACAGTTTCTCCATTGCTCTGTATGTCGCTACGGTAAGAATCCTCCTGTGGGCTGCTGCTGTAGATAATCCTTGGGTGCTTGCTATCTACCAGGGGCAATAGCACCCTGAGGCAAGGGTGTTGTCGGCCTGTACAGGCCGGTTCGCGAGCAATGCCTTTAACACCGGCTCGATGAAGCTGTTGCTGGCGTTGCACACGGCGCCCTCGCTGTAGGGGCCGAAGTAGGCGAGGTTGCCCTGCCTGTCCCAGATGGCCACGGCCGGAGAGGCCGGCAGCCGTTCGCTACCGGGCAGACTGGCGATGGGCTGCAGGCTGCTCAGGTTGGCCGGCAACTGACCATGGCTGCCTGGCTTTTGCAGCACATGAAAGATCACCCCTTGCTCGGCAAACTGGCTGACCAGTTCGCCCAGGTGCTGCTGGTTGCCGACGCTGCACGGGCAGGCCGGGTCCCAGAAGTGCACCACACGAATCGGCCCGGGGCCGGCCATTTCGCTGGGTAGCTGCAGTTGGCTGCCGTCGAACAGCGTGGTCTGGTTGTCGAACGGACGCAGGTAACGAGCCTGGAAGGTTGTGTAGGCCTGCCAGAGGATGGCGGCTCCGACCAGCAGGGCGACTGCTATGCACAGCGGTTTGATGATCCGGTTCTTCATGAAGGTCTTCCGCGGTCCCCTTGCAGGAGGTGGTCGTTCGAAGCTGAGCAAGCTTGCCACGACGCCGGCCAGAGCTGAATATCGCAGATCAATACTCGCTTCGTTGTGGATGTACCGATGCCCGCCGCCTTTCATCCCGACCTCCTGCGCACGAGCCTGGGGCCGTTGACCGCTCGCCAGCCGTTGTCGGCCCAAGGCCTGGAATACCAGCGCTTCTATGGCCTGAACCTGCCGGCGCAAAGCTGGCTGGGCGGCTTTCAGGCCGCAGGCTTCGATCTGGTCGGGCAGGTCTGGTTACCCGAGCAGGCCAACGCGACGCTGTTCCTGCTGCACGGTTACTACGACCATATGGGGCTCTATCGGCATGTGATCGAGTGGGCGCTGAAGCAAGGATTCGCCGTTATCAGCTGCGACCTGCCCGGCCATGGCCTGTCCAGTGGCGAGCGGGCCAGTATCAGTGATTTTGCGCTGTACCAGCAGGTGCTGGAGGAGTTGTTCGAACAGGCGCGCATGCTGCAACTGCCACGCCCGTGGCATTTGTGCGGGCAGAGCACCGGTGGTGCGATTGCCGTGGACCACCTGTTGTACCAGGGCGCGCAGAGCCCCATCGATGGCCAGGTCATCCTCTTGGCACCGCTGGTTCGGCCCTGTTCCTGGCGCTGGTCGAAGTTGAGCTACCGTGTGCTGCGCCACTTCGTCAATGGTATCGAACGGCGCTTCAGCGAGAACACCAACGACCCGGCCTTCCTGCCGTTCCTCGAAGCTGACCCGCTACAACCACGCCGCTTGCCAACGGCCTGGGTGGGAGCCCTGATCGCCTGGGTCAAACGCATCGAGGCCGCCCCGTGCAGCACGCGGCGGCCATTGATCGTGCAAGGGCAGGCGGATGGCACGGTGGACTGGCCCTACAACCTTGAAGTGCTCAAGGCCAAGTTCGCCGAACCGCAGATCCTGCTGTTGCCCGAAGCTCGCCATCACCTGGCCAACGAGCTGCCGGGCATTCGCCAGCGCTATTTCGACTTCATCGACCAGCGCCTGGGCTGATCACTTCAGGTCGCTGCTGCTCTGGCCCACCGCCAGGCCTGCGCGAACGGCGGCCAGGGCGGCCTGGTAGTAGGCCTTGCCGTCAGGCGATTCGGCAAAGGTGGCAAACTCTTCCAGCTCGGCGTCGGAGAGGTCGCGGTAGACATACAACAGGGTGTTGTTGAGGTCTTCGCCGATCTGGCTCATCAGGCGCTGGCGCTGGCCGTCGAGCAGGCCTTGGGCCTGGCCGTTACCGAACAGGCCGGGGATCATCGAACTGAGGCTGTCGGCGGCAACGCCCGCAATGGCCAGGCTGACTTCGGCGCCGGCCTCGCGCGCCGGCAGGGCCTGGGCCAGGTGGCCGATGATCAGCAGGCGGTCATCGCTGGCCTGGATCTTCGGCAGGCCTTTGGCGTTTCTGGCCAGTTCATCCTTGCGCGTGGCCTTGAGTTCGGCTGCCACCACCTTGCGCCCCAGCGGCGACTGGAAGAACGCCAGCGCCGGCGCCGGATTGGCCAGGGTCGCACGCAGTTTTGCCTGGGCGCGACGGTCCACGGCCTGGGCCTGGAAACGCTGGTTGCTGTTGTTGACCAGCGCCTGGTACACGGCAGGCGGCAGACTGTTGCGGTAGCGTTCCTGGGCAGCGGTCAGGGCATCGTTGAAATGGGCGCGCTGGTCAGGCCAGCCGGCGGCCTTGTACAGCCGATCCAGGTTGTCTGCCCAGACAGGCACGGTGCAGATCATCAGCAGAATCAGGGAAAACAGACGGCGCATTCAGGACTCCTGTCGGCAGGCGGCTATTGTCCTTGGCCCGGCGCCGGTTTGTCGAGATATCCGCGTACTTGTCAGCCAAGTGGCGCTGTGCGGCGGCATGGCTAATGGATATGATGCGCGCCATGCATATTACCCCTGAACACCCGATGCTCGCGGCCGTCGTCGACGATCTGGCCACCCATGGCTGGTCGCAGCAGGCACTCTTCCTGCCTGCCGACCTGGTGCGCGGGCTGGCAGCCGAATGCCGGCGCCGTGATGCCGAAGGCGAACTCAACCCTGCCGGGGTTGGGCGCGGTGTTGCCCAGGAGGTGCGCGAAGCCATTCGCGGCGACCACATCCAGTGGGTCGACCCCGGCCAGGGCGAGGCCTGCGACCAGTATCTGGCCGCCATGGACCAACTGCGTCAGGCCATCAACCGGGGCCTGTTCCTGGGCCTGGAAGATTTCGAGTGCCATTTTGCCCTGTATCCGCCAGGGGCATTCTATCGCCGCCACCTGGACCGTTTCCGCGATGATGACCGGCGCATGGTGTCGGCGGTGCTGTACCTGAATGAAGGCTGGCAGCCGCAGGACGGTGGCCAGTTGCGCATGTTCCTGGCGGACGGTGTCGAACACGATGTGCAACCGGTGGCGGGTTGCCTGGTGGTGTTCCTGTCCGGTGAGGTGCCGCACGAAGTGCTGCCGGCCGGGCGCGAGCGGCTGTCGTTGACCGGCTGGTTCCGGCGCCGTGGCAATGACCCGTTCTGAGTTGCCCAAGGTGCTGGTCAGCGCTTGCCTGCTGGGGCAGCCGGTGCGTTATGACGGCCGTACCAGTGGCTACCCCGAGCTGTTGCAGCGGTGGCAGGCCGAAGGGCGTGTGGTGCCGTTGTGCCCTGAAGTCGCAGGCGGCTTGCCGACCCCTCGGGCACCTGCAGAGATACCGGGTGGGCAGGGCGCAGCGGTGCTCGACGGTGACAGGCAGGTGCTGACGGTGAGCGGTGAAGATGTCAGTGCGCAGTTCATTGCCGGGGCGCAGCAGGCGCTGGAACTGGTGCGCCGGCATGGCATCCGCGTGGCGGTGCTGAAGGCCGGCAGCCCTTCGTGTGGTAACCGCTTGACCTACGACGGCACGTTCAGTGGCGTGAAGGTGACCGGGGAAGGGGTGACCACGGCGCTGCTGCGGCGGGCTGGGGTGCAGGTGTTCAGCGAGCTGGAGCTGGAACTGGCGGAACAGGCGCTGGCTGGGCTTTCAGCTTAAGCCAGCGCCGGCCCTTTCGCGGCTGAACCCGCGCGCACAGTACTGTGCTGGCAACTGAGTTGATGC
>MTEX01007138.1_pt1 | contig 12943 bp, 14 predicted proteins | sample 1042691 | NCBI WGS metagenome assembly MTEX01 (sample SAMN06185810, study PRJNA358809) | soil metagenome | isolation source: soil biostimulated with molasses as carbon source | place: India | collected 2015-05-23
CGCAACGTACCCTACAACAGCGACGGCCTGGAAATGTTTGCGGCGCTTTGCCGCCTCAGTGACAGCAGCCTCACTCGCGGCATACTCGACTTCGTCGCAACTACCGTCAGCATGTTCGGCGGCGCGGTGGGCGGCGCCGTCGTCAAGGCAGGCGAAGGCCTGCTCAAGCCCCTGAGCAAGCTCTTCGGCACCGATGGCGTCAGCATCCGTTTTGGCATCTTCGACGGCGCGGCGCTACGGCGCAGCGGCTATCGCGTGCTGGCCGGCGCCGACTCTCAGGACAAGCTGCAGGGCCTGCAGCTGGTGGACGGCGTACTGCACCGCCAGAATGGCAGCGGCGCCCTGGAGCCCGTAAACGACGTGGATTACCTGGTGCTGGCTTTCGAGCAACGCCCCACCTTGGGAGAGGACATGTTCAGCGCCGCCGCGGCACTGCCATTCCACCGCAAATGGACCGAGACGACCACCGCGCTGCTGAGCGACAACGCCGTGGCCGCGCGCGCCGCATTCCAGTCCCTGGCGGTAGATATCGCGGGTTCGCCTTTGCTGATCGAACGCGACCGCTTCGCGTTGCTGGCGGCCTATTCAAGCGAAAGGGAAAAATGGAAGGCCAGGAAAAAGTCCCTGAAGTCAGCCGGCGCCAATAGCAAGGGTCCGGACCTGATGTCCGCCATCGCGGACCGCATCAAAGCCGCTGCCGGCACAAACAACCCGGCCGCGGAACCACTGGAAGCCGCAAAGCGGCTCCTGGCGAAAGCGGCGGGCACGGGCATAGGCAAACCCGTGCCGCAATCCGACGCATCGCTGACCCAGGCATTCTCGTCGCTGATCGACTCGCTGGAGCCCGCCGGGAAAGGCAAGGCTCCAGCCGCGCCCACAGCCTTGTCCGGCGCATCGCGGGAGATGCTGTCGGCGATCCTGCGGGAGACGTCGTAGCGGCCGCCAGCCGGGGCCGGCTTACTGCGTGTCGTACCGTGGCGAACGCGGCCCGTACAACATGCCGCCAGGCTGTCCAGCACTGAGCAGCAAATTGTTTGTCATGCCTGCCACGCCGTAGCTGCGGTCGGAGAGCGTATTGACGACCTGATCCACCACCGCCTGGATCAGCATGCCAAGCAAGCCGCCGCCGCTGCTGCTGGCCTGTACCACCTGCTTGCTGCCGCTCCACAATTTGGCGCCGTTGCGCAGGTCAATCAGTTCGGCGTCCACCGCCACCGTCACCGAGCTGGACACCACGGCGTAGGTCGATCCGTATTGCTTTACGGTCATGTAAAGCGCGGCGTCCGCGCCGAAGATGTCGCGCAGCTTGGCCGCCGGCAGCTCCTGGATCTCGTCTGCGGAACTCAAGCCGTTCTGCTTGAAGGTCTCGTCCATCACAGCCACGGGCACGACGTAATAGCCGGATTCAGCCAGCGGCAGCGTGGCCTGGGACAGCACGGCCGCGGTAGCGGCCACGTCCACCGACGTGTTCACGGGCGGCAAGACCAGGATGGACGCCGGCTTGCTTTCCCGGAAAGCGGTGTAGTCGACATTCTGCTGCGGGACTGCGCAGCCTGCCAACAGCGCGACGGCCGCCAGCATGCCCATTCGAAATAAGCTGGACATCATGATCCTTTCTTCGACGTGAGAGTTTCCGTGGGAGCCGCGGGCTGCGCGGCAGGCGCCTGGGCGGCGGGCGCAGCGCTCAGTTGCTGCCCGGCCGGCGGCTTGCCAGCATTGCGCATCAGGAAATCCATGAACGGTGCCGATTCGGGGAAAGCCACCTTCTCGCCTTGCAATTGCTCCAAGGCCTTGTCGCCGTCCCCTATCTTCAGGTACAGCATGCCCAGATGCGCACGAAAGCCTGGAGGAAGCTCCGTGCTGGCGGCACGCGCGGTTTCGACGTTCTTCTCCAGCGCCTGGGCTTGCACCGCATAGTCCGCGCCATCGTCCTTCAAGTACGCGTAGACGGACGGCTGGTAGGCCTGCCAGCTATACATGGGCTTGGGCTGCTGCACGCACGCGCCCAGCAGCCCCGCGCTGGCGCCGATCACCAGGCAGCGGAAAACACGCGCGGGAATGCGGCCGGAACGCCGGGTCCGAGAATTCGACATGACGCTCTCCTCAATTGGCCGACGGTTGCCAGGCGCCTTGCTCGATACCGTCGACCAGGCGGTCGACGGCTTCCCGGATGGCCAGGTCCAGGACCTTGCCATTGAGCGTGGAGTCATAGCCGGCGGTGCCGCCAAAGCCGACGACCTCCCGGTTGGACAAGGCGTATTCGCCAGCGCCCGACGCCGAATAGACCACCTCGGATGTCACGACGTCGACCACGTTCAGATCGACCTTGGCGTAGGCCACCTGCTCTTTGCTGCGACCCAGGATGCCGAAGAGCTGCTGGTCCCCCGTGACCTTGCGGCCGAAGGCCGTCACGTCGCCGGTAACCACGTAACGCGCGCCTTTGATCTGGCTTGCCTTCTTGTTGAAGCCCGCCTCTTGTGCAATTTCCGAAAGGTTCTCGCGGTCCATCACCTGGAACCGGCCACTGCGCTGCAGATGGCTGACCACAATGGTCTTGGCCTGGCCGCCCAGGCGATCCACGCCATCGGAGAACACGCCGCGCAGATAGTTCGTCCGGTTGTCGAACTTGCCTACCGAAATTGGGCTGCGCACCCCCTGGTAGGGTTTGCTTGCCGCCGCCACGGCGGGCACGGCCAAGGCCTGCGAACGCTCTGTGGCGCAGCCCGCCACAACCGCCGAAAGAATGGCCAATGCCCCGATTCTCACTACTTTGTTCAACATTGCTCTCTCCAGCCGGCTCCGCTTGCAAAGCGCAAGACGGCATCCCTCTCTATTTGATCGAGCCTGGATTATAAATAAATGAACAATTTAGATACGAATTGAAATATAGGGGATTGGTCCTCTTTTTCTGCTCTTTCTGTCGGCGCGAAGCCGGCCGGGGCGCCAACGCCGCTTATCGAAGTACCAGCGTCGCCCCGATCACCCGCAAGGTCGGCATCAATTGTCGCCACGCATCCTTGGGAATGGCGGCCGGCCGCGTGAGGGCCGTGGCCGCCGGGTCGTCCAGCAGATCGCCCTTGCATGCGAAGACGATGCTGTTGGTCATGTCATCGTCCACCACTTCGAACATCGACGGTCCGAACGACGCGCGCACCCGGTCCATGTATTCGTGATGGTCCGGGTGGTTCAAGTGGAAGTTGATGACCAGCATGCCATTCTCCCGCAGGGCGCGGAAGCAGTCGGCGTAGAACTCGGCGGAACAAAGGGGCTCGGGAATTCCGCCTACGCCGTATCCATCCAGGAAGATAACGTCGGCATGCTCCTCGACATCCCGAAGATATCGGGCGGCATCGGCCTGGATCACCTGGAACCGCTCGCCGTCCGGCGGGACCATGAACGCCTCCCGCAAGGCGATGACGTCCGGATCGATCTCGATCACCTCGACTTCGGTGCGCGCCAGGTAACGATGGCAGAATTTCGGCAGCGATCCGCCGCCCAGGCCGACCATCAGAATGCGGGCGGGTTCGGGATTGAACAGCACGAAACCCATCATCATCCGCGTGTACTCGAGGTCGAGCGCATCGGGGCTCAGCAGGGACATACTGCTCTGGATCTCCTTCTCGGTGAAATGCAGGGTCCGCTTCGTGCCGGAATCCAGGAAGAAGGGCTTGGGGCTGCCGGGCGGCGGCGGTGGAGCGGCGGGGATACGGACGTCGGACATGGGGTGTAGCGGATTACCAAGGAATCCGAAGAAGATAACACCCGCCGCATTGCGAGGCCGGATCCCCCCACGCCACAGCCCCGCCGGGGCGGCCGCGTGCGCGCCGTTCTATATCAGCAGCACGGGGCAGGGGGCATTCTGCACGATCCGCCCGCATGTGGACCTCAGCACGGCGTCTAGGAGTTGGCTGCGGTGGTGCGAACCCATCACGATCACGGCTGCGTTCACCTTGGCCGCATACTCGACGATTTTTTCCGCCGCATGACCGGTGAGTTCGTGGCATTCGAACGCCACGTTGCCCGCGGCCAGAATGTCGACCGCCGACCTCATCGCCTTGTCGCTTTCCTCGTGATGCCAGGCGTCGATGTCTGCCTGCCCGATGAAGGTCTTGACGTCGCCGGTCACGTCGGGCTCGCAATGCAATATGTGCACCGTGAAATCCCGATTCAGCAACGGGCCCTCCACCAGATAGCGCGCAGCAGCGTCGCTGTGGCTGGACCCATCGGTGGCAAGAATGATCGTGTTCATGACAGATCTCCGGTTCGTGGAACTCAACCCTTGGTACGCGCGGCCTTCGCCGCGGCCCGTCTGGGCAGGATCAGGCTGGCGCCCACGGATGCCAGCAAGATTAGGCCCACCGCCCCTAGCGACCATTGCACCGGCACATGGAACCATGGCGCGGCCAGCATCTTGCCGCCGATGATGATGAGCACCGCGGCAAGTCCGTGCTTGAGGTAGCGGAAGCGCTCCCGCATGTCGGCCAGCAGGAAGTACATCGCCCGCAGGCCCATGATGGCAAAGATGTTGGAAGTAAACACCACGAACGGATCGGTGGTGACGGCGAAGATGGCGGGAATGCTGTCGACCGCGAACACGACATCGCTCGCCTCTATCATCAGCAACACCACGAACATGGGGGTGGCATACCGCAGCCCGTCGATGCGCACGAAGAAGGATTCTCCGTGATAGTCCTTGGTGATGCGCATGGATGAGCGCAGCAGGCGCACCAGTGGATTTCGGGCGATGTCCGGATGGTGGTCCGCCTTGGCCAGCATCCTGGCTCCCGTGAATACCAGCAGCAGCCCGAACACGTAGAACAGCCAGTCGAACTTCGACAGCAGCCACACGCCGGCCAGGATCATGCATACCCGCATGACGATGGCGCCCAACACCCCATACAGCAATACCCTGCGCTGCAACTCCATCGGCACCACGAAGTAGCCGAAGATCAGCGAGAACACGAACATATTGTCCACGGACAGGGACAGTTCGATAAGGTAGCCGGTGTAGAACTCCAGCGTTTTCCGGTGCGCCACGGTTCGCCCCAGGGTGGCATCCAGGTACCACCACATCAGGGCGCCGAACAAGGCGGCCAGCGTCATCCACACGGCTACCCAGAACAGGGCTTCCCGGGGCCGCACGCGATGCGCATGCCGACCGCCCAGCACGTACAGATCCAGCGCCAGCACGACCAGCACAAACCCGACGAACCCCGCCCACATAGGCATGGTGGCAAAGGTCTCGACCTGACTCATCAGGACCTCCCGCCGTCGCTGCAAGACTGCTATGCGACAGCCAGCGGTACACAGTGCATGTACGAATCCAGTCTAGAACTTTCGGAAACGCCGAACAATTCGTTCAAAGCGAACTGATGGTCAGGTTTTTTGGAACCGTTGGAGGCGCCGCGCGGCGCCTCCGATGCGCTTACCCCAGATACTCCACATTGCCGCATACGGAGATGCTCTGCCCGCTGATGATGGCCCCTTCGTCGGAACACAGGAAGACCACCTGGTTGGCGACGTCTTCGGGACTGGTCATGCGACGCAACGACACCTTGTCCACAAGTTGCGCCCGCATCACGTCGTTGCTCACGCCGCCGGCGGCGGCACGCGCGGCGATGATACGTTCCACCCTGTCTCCCGACACCACTCCCGGCAGCACGGAATTGACGCGGATGTTCGAGGGGCCCAGCTCCATGGCCCAGGTCTGCGTCAGGCCCGCCAGTCCGAACTTGCTGGCGCTGTACGGCGAGCGCAGCGAGAAGCCCAGGCGGCCGGCGACGGAAGAGATATTCACGATGGAACCGCCGCCCGCGGCGCGCAGCAAAGGCACTGCGCTGCGCGCGCACAGGAAGGTTCCAGTCAGGTTGACGTCCAGCGTGCGCTGCCAGTCATCCAGCGCGGTTTCTTCCAGCCGGCTGGTCGGACCGGATACGCCCGCGTTGTTGACCAGGGCATCGAGCTTGCCCCATTTGTCCGACAGCGCGCCGAACATCGCCTTGACCTGCGCTTCGCTGGACACGTCCGTCACGCTGACGTCCAGGCCTGGATGCGCCGCAGCCGCGGCCTCGCAAGCCGCTACGTCCACGTCGCAGATATGCACCGCCGCGCCCGCCTCGAGAAACTTCCGCGCGGTCGCCAGGCCTATGCCCTGCGCTCCGGCGGTGATGAGGACGTGCTTTCCTTGCAATGACTTGCTCATGGCGTGTCCTTGTCAGAGCGCAAACTCGGGCCGGATCCCGCGCTTGCCCGGCAGTCCCAGGATGTCGCGCGCTTCGGCGGGCGTAGCGGGTTCCATGTCCATCTCCCGGATGATGCGCACGATGCGCTCGGTCAGCTGGACGTTGGTGGCCAGCTCTCCGTGCCGGTAGTACAGGTTGTCCTCCAGGCCGACCCGCGCGTGTCCGCCGAGTAGCAGGGCGGCGATGTTGGCCTCCAGCTGCGCCGGCCCGATACCGCTGACGCAGAAGATGCTGTTCCTGGGCAGCAAGTCCACCATCATCTGCAAATGCCGCACAGAGAACGGCATGGCGTTCTGGAAGTTGCGATGGACGTTCATGACCAGATTTATGAAATGAGGGCCTTCGTCCAGCCCCTCTTCGATCAGCGTCGTAGCGTCCTGCAGGATGTGCGTAGGGCTGAAGACCTCCCATTCGGGCTTGATGCCGCGCGCCTGCATGCCGGCGGCGAGCTCGCGCGCCTTGGTGAGCGGCGTGTTCATCAGGTATTCGCGGTCACCGAACGCCAGGTTCAGCGTCGTGGCGTCCAGCGTGCACATCTCGGCGCCGGCGTCCATGCCCTTTATCCGCTCTTCCCACAGGATCTCCCACGTGCCCGGCGACGTTTCCTTGACCATGTCGCCGTGCACGCCGCCTCCGGTGGAGTTGTTCAGCACGATGTCGCAGCGGTCGCGGATAAGCCGGTTCATTTCCCGGTACACGGAGGCATCGCAGGTCGCCTGATCGTCGGGACGGCGCGCGTGCAACGCCACCACGCTGGCCCCGGCGTTGTAGCAGCGGTACACGTCTTCCGCGATCTCCAGCGGCTGCGTCGGCAGGTGCGGATTCTGGGTCTTGAACGCCATGCCGCCGGTCGGGGCGATGGTCACGATGACTTTGCGTTTGCTCATGAGGTCACTTCCAGAGCGCGCAGCGGCTCTCTTCCTTGGTGGTGAAGGCTTGGTTGCCATCGATGGCCTGCACGACGTTGAAGTAGTCCCAGGGCTCCTTGGACTGTTCCGGCGTCTTGACCTGCAGCAGGTACATGTCATGCACGACGCGTCCGTCGGGCCGGACCACGCCGTCCTTGATGTAGACGTCGTTCAGCTTGTTTTCGCGCAGATAGGCCAGCACGCGGTCGGCGTCATCGGTGCCGGTGGCCTTGACGGCGCGCAGGTATTGCAACGCCGCGGAGTAATCCGCGGCCTGAAGGGACGAGGGCATGGCCTTGCGCCGCTCGAAGAACTTCCGGCTCCAGTCGCGGGTTTCGTCCGAGGCGTTCCAGTACCAGCTGTCGGTCAGGTACATGCCCTGCGCGGCTGGCAGCCCGATGGCGTGGATGTCGTTGATGAACATGATCATGCCCGCCAGCCGCATGGTCTTGGTGATGCCGAACTCATTGGCCGCCTTGATCGAATTCGTGGCATCCGCGCCGGCGTTGGCCAGGGCGAGGATATCGGCCTTGCTGCTTTGCGCCTGCAGCAGGAACGACGAAAAGTCGCTCGCAGAAAGCGGATGCTTGACCGATCCCACGACGCTGCCGCCGCCCGCCTCAACGACCTTCGTCGTGTCCGCCTGCAAGGCGTTGCCGAAGGCGTAGTCCGCGGTCAGGAAGTACCATTTCTTGCCACCCGCCTTGACCACCGCCGCGCCGGTGCCGCGCGCCTGTGCCACCGTGTCGTAGGCGTAGTTCAAGGTATAGGGCGTGCACTGCTCGTTGGTCAGCGCGGGAGCGCCCGCGCCTACCACGATGATGGGCCGCTTCTTGTCGGCCGCCACTTTGGACATGGCCAGCGCCGTGCTGGAATTCGTGCCTCCGATCAGCATGTCCAGGCCCGCCTGGTCGAACCATTCGCGCGCCTTGGCCGAGGCGATGTCCGCCTTGTTCTGGTGGTCGGCTGTCAGCAGCTCGATCTTCTTGCCGTTGATCTCGCCGCCCATTTCCTGAATGGCCATCTTGATGGCTTCGGCGCCACCGGGGCCATCCGGCCCCGAGTACACGCCGGACATGTCGGTGATGAAGCCGATTCGAATAACATCGTCTGATATCTGCGCTTGGGCCGCTGGGGCGTGCAGCAACGACACGGCCAGGCCGCAGGCCATGGCGGTGCGGGACATCGTGCCTTGCATGGGCAACATGCCTGTCTCCTCTTGTTGGTTTTGGCGTCTGGGACCTCGAGTATTCTGGTACCGGCTCCGGGACGCGGACAGTCATCATGGTGACAAAGCGCCCTAGGGTTTACCTGAGCGGCGCCCCACGGCTACGAAGGAGGAAAACATGTGCGAACGGCTTGCCGACGCCGGTGACGAACCCTTGAGCGCGAGACGGCGGCGCGTGCAAGGCGCGGTGGACAGGATGCTCGACGTGGTCCCTTGGTACAAGGGCCTGCCTGAGCTCGAACGCAACCTGATCCGGGCCGAACTGCGCGTCGTTTCGCTTGCGGCGGGCGAATTCCTGTTCCGGGCGGGGAACCGGTCGCCCGGCTGGTATGGCGTGGTGCAAGGGCTGGTGAAATGGTCCTCACCCAACGCCGACGGCAAATCCCTGTCCCTTGCCGGGTTCAGCACTGGCAGCTGGTTCGGCGAAGCCACCATGATCCGCCGCGAGCGGTTCGAGTACGAAGTCGTCGCGCTGAGGCCCAGCCAGATCGTAATATTGCCGCGCGAGACGTGTGAACGCCTCTGGAACAACAACATCGAGTTCACCAAGGCGCTGATGACGCACCTGGCGCAACGGGTGGACTGGCTGATGAGCAGCTACACCTCCAACGTGCTGCTCGATGTCGACACGACGGTCGCGCGCGCGGTCGCTGCGCAGTTCAACGCGGAAAGGCATTCCGGCACGAACGGACGCCTGAAAGTTTCCCAGGAGGAAATCGCGAGCCTGTGCGGCATTTCGCGCCAACGCTGCAATGCAGCACTGGCCAGGCTCGCGCGCGCCGGCGTGCTGGAAACCTACTATGGCGGGCTGGCAATTCTCGACGTGGAAGCCCTGCACAGATTCGCCAATACCAAGGCGCAGTCCTAAGGCCTGGCCGCATATGCGGCGAGCGCAATTACGGCGCAGCATCCCAGCAGCAGGTCCAGTCTCTGCCCCATGCCCGCCACGACCAGCGCGGCGCCAAGCAAGTTGTAGTAGAACAGGCTCAGGATGGCGCCAGCCGTGCCGGCAGCGCCGGCATATGCCTGCAAGGCATGGGCGAGAATGTTTGGAATCGCAATCGCATAGGCCGCTGCGATCAGGGCCATGCCGAGCAGGAACGCCGTGCTCTCTATCAAGGCCGCGACCAGGCCGGCCCCCAGCGCCAGCAGCATGATGCCCAACAGCACCAGACGTTCGGGTCCCCATCCGCGCCGCAGCAGCGCCGTGTTCAGGAACGCCCCGCATAGCGACGCCGCAGCCAGCGCCAGACCGCTTTCTCCGAAGCCCAGCCAGGACGGCTCCAGCCGGGTGAAAAGAAAGGGACCCAGCTGGTAATACCCGAAGATCGCCAGGTTGAAGATGGCGACGAGCGCCGCGCTGCGCCAGACGGCCCGGTCCCGCAGCATGGCCCGCAGCGTGGGTAAGAAAGGCGGCGGCGAGGCAGAGGCCGGCCGGGTTTCGGCCCAGCGCCGCACGCTCGCGCCGAACAAGCCGATGGCAAGCAGGACCAAAGCAGCGAAGATGCCCTTGGCGCCGCCCAGCGCCGCGATCTCCTGTCCGGCATACATGCCGACGGCGGGACTTACCGCCAACGCGATCCCCAGCAACGAAAAGACGCGGGCCAGGTCCCGGCCCCGGTAGCTATCGCGCAAGGCGGTCTGCGTTACGATTGAGCCCACGGCCGCGCCAAAGGCGGAGATCAGCCTGGCGGCGAGCAACTGCCAGAAATCGCCCGCCATCATGGCCCAGCCCGCGCCCAGTGCATACAGCACCAGTCCGGCAAGCAGCGTCGGCCTGCGGCCCCAGAGATCGCACAGGCGCCCCCAGACCACCACGCCGAAGGCGAAGGCCACGAACCAGAACGACAGCGTCTGCGCTGCGTCCTCGGGCGTGGCCTGGTAGGCTGCGGCGATCAGCGGCAGCGCCGGGCTGTATATCGTCTCGACGATCTGCGGAAAACTCAGCAGCAGGATGAGTAGCGGCAAAGGCGGGCGGCGGAACATGACGGCATCGGTGAACGGAGAGCCCGTTTTGTAGCCGGCCGCCGGCATCGCCGTTGTAGCAGCGAAGACAAAAAACATCGGAACTCGGACAAATGGCCAGGCTTGCCCCCACCGACGCATTCAACCCCGACACGATGGCGCAACCGGTGACGGGTATCGCGTCGCGCCTGATACAGCACGATTCCGGGATGCACCTTCACGACCGTGGGCAACTGCTATTCGCCTATGCGGGATCCATCCGTCTTGCCATGCCGGGGCTGATGGCGGTGCTGCCTCCGATCCGCGTAGCGTGGATTCCGCCTGGCGTTGCGCACCGCGTCCAGATTCGTGGCGAAGTCGAGTACCGCTCGATTTATCTCGACCCCGCCCGTATCGACGCTCCGGTCACCGGCCCTGCCATTTTCTCGATGACTGCGCTGCTGCGCGAGGTGTTCGAGCGCATCAGCCTGGAGCCCTTCGACACGGACTGGTCCGCGGGCGCCCCGCGGAATCTCCTAGCCGTCTGCATGGACGAACTGCGCGCGGCAAGGCAGGAACCCATGTTGCTGCCCGTGCCCACCGACCGCCGCCTGGCCGCCCTGGACCTGGGGGAACTGCCACCGGAACTCGAAGCGTTGTCCCGCCGCGTCGGTGCCAGCGCCCGTACCATCACCCGGATATTCCAGCGCGAGACCGGCATGAGCTATCAGGCTTGGCGGCAGCTCTGGCGCCTGCTGCGCGCGGTGGATCTGCTGGCCTGCGGCCGCAGCGTGACCTCGATCGCGTTCGATCTCGGCTTCGCCAGCGACAGCGCATTCATCGCCTACTTCCGGCAGATGACGGGCGAGACGCCGGGACGGTATGTGCTCAGCGAACCATGAGTGGCGGCAATCGCTTCGCGCGCCGCGAAGCTACGCGGCGAGCCTGTCCGCCGCGGCCTGCAAGCCGTCCAGGATGCTGTCCGCCAGCACCTGCGGAAATCCTTGTGGCAATCTGGCGCGGACCGCACGCACGGCCTCTGGCGTACGCGCGATCAAATCGTCAACGACGAATTGGACTCCCTGGCCGTCCGGCGTCACGACGCCATGTCGCGCGCCCACCGTCAACCAGTGGCGCCGCTGGATATCGCGCATGCGCCAATGCGGGTTCTTCGAACGCACGGCCATCGCCATCTTCGCTCGAACGGGCGACAGCTTGCCTGGTCCCTCGCCCAGGATCGGATAGGCGGACAGCACGTCGTATAGCGGTGTAAGTTCGTAGGCCCCGCCCGGCCGCAGGAACAGGCTGAAGTTCTTCGCGTGGCCGTCCGTCGCGCACAGCATCCAGAACAGAACCTGCGCCTGGAAGAACGTCCGCCGGTCATGCTCTGAGCGACGCGAAGTTTCGAGCAGACCCATGATGCGGTCGATGCCGGGCCCGCCGTCCGCCTCGTACTTCAGGTGTGGCGGGGTGCCGGTGGCCTGGCACATGTCTTCCTGGGGCAGGCGGACTAGACTGCGCTTTCCGTCTTCGCCGTCCCACCAGCGGCGGTCGAAACGTTCGACGGCGAGCACCTTCATGTCCTCGAAGCTCAGTACTTCCGCGCGCGCCACGGGCATGCCGTAGGCAGCCAAGATCTCCGAGCAGAGCCATTCGTTTTCCACCGATTCGCTCAGGTCGAACTTCATATTGCCGACCAGCCCCAATGGCAACTTCAGGATGTGAGTCGTCGGCGTGGCGCCTTGGGGCAAGCACCATTGGCCGTCCATCCGCAGCAAGGCGGTCTTCTCTTGCGCACCTGCGATGGAAATCCGGAAATCATCCTCAGCGATGGCCAGGCCGCCGAGAGGCGCCGGCGCCAGAACACTGCGCAACAGCTGCGCAACCTGGGCATCGTTCAAGGGCGAGGCTTGCACCGACGCCACGTCTGCAGGCGCTATTCCCGCAGGCAGGATCTGCAAGGCGCCCGCGCAATCGCGACCGATCTCGGCAAGCAAGGCGAACGCGTCGGTCGAGCCTGCCCGGAACCGGCGCGCAACCCGTTCGCGGATTTCCTTGCTGTCAGGCAGCAGATTTTCGAAGTATGCGCGGACGACGTCGCCGCGATGCGGGCCATTGCCCGGCGTGAAGGGCAGGGACAGCGACAATGGCCTGCCCGGCGCGGAGGCGACCCAGTCCTTGTCGTACTGCAGGACCTCGCCGGCGTGGGGTCGATTGCTCCACTCTCCGACATAGGCGCCATTCATCCATAGGCCCAGGACCTGCGTGTGTGAACGTCGCCCCATGGCTTTACCAGCTGGGTTCGGATGTTGTTTCGGGTCCCGGCTGCGCCCCTTGCCGGCGCAAGACCATTTCGACTCCCAGGATGCTCAACAGCTGCAGCAGCCGGTCTGCGCTGACCTTGTCGGCATTGCGCTCCAGGGCGGACAAGGTCTGTTGTGTGACCCCAAGGCGCAAGGCCGTGGCCGCCTGGGTCAAGCCGGCCTCTTTGCGGAACCCCTGGAGCAGGGCCGGCAATTGTGTCGCGGTGCGTACGGTGAAATCCATAACACAAATCCCAAGCTGTATTTCAGATATACAAATTCTAGGCTGTTAACCTGAAATACACAACGCGATTTGCG
>MTEX01007868.1_pt1 | contig 12936 bp, 11 predicted proteins | sample 1042691 | NCBI WGS metagenome assembly MTEX01 (sample SAMN06185810, study PRJNA358809) | soil metagenome | isolation source: soil biostimulated with molasses as carbon source | place: India | collected 2015-05-23
TCACGAGTGTATCTAGTGACAGCGGTAGCCTACGGTATCGCCAAGAAATATTCGGTTTGTCAGAACCACAAATTGGTTCATTTGGCTGGGGTGGTTATGTTGAGCGAGATCAGGATGCGAATGAAAACAATGCATCGGTCTATGCTTCATACCGTGCCCGAGCGGCTTACCTGACGGGACGCTATAACCGATTTGGAGATAACGACCAGGTTGCACTTTCGGCAACGGGATCATTGGTTGCGGCGGCGGGACGTATCTTTGCGGCCAATGAAATTGGAGAGGGCTATGCGGTTGTAACTAATGCCGGGCCACAAAGCCAAATTATAAATGGCGGGGTCAATTTGGGAGAAACTGACAAGTCTGGAAGATTTTTGATTCCTAGTCTCATGCCATATCAAGTGAACCATATTTATTTAGATCCATCGTATCTTCCTCTGAATTGGAATGTTAAATCTACAGATCAAAAAACAGTCGTGGGTTATCGTCAAGGAACTTTGGTTGACTTCGGTGCTCATCAGGTCATTTCAGGATTAGTGAAACTGGTTGATCAAAACAACTCACCATTAATGCCAGGTTATACCGTTCGAATTAATGGTCAGCAAAATGGGATGGTTGGGTACGACGGTGAAGTATTTATTCCAAACCTGTTAAAACAAAACAAACTTGAAGTCGATCTTCTAGATCATGGTTCATGCCAAGTTGACTTCACATATAACAGTAATCAGTACTCAACCAAAAAATTGGGACCTTATGTATGTCATTAAATATTATGAATAAGGCTCAAATAGAGAGCTATAAGTTTTTTCCATTGTTTTTAAAATACTTTGTAGGCATTTGCTTATTTTATCTTGTTTATGCATTTTTTAGTCCGGCACATGCAGCTTGTACGGTAAGTGGGACCACAAATAGTACTTTTACCTATACAGCAGCAAATATTAATAATGATGCAACCGTAAACCTTTCAGGCACAATTACTTGCACGAATTTAGGGCTTCCCCAGATTTCTAATTTCATGTGTATGAAAACCGTATTTACGGGAACCACAAATGCAATTAACAGTGTTTCATTACCGTATACGGTTACTGCAACTGTAGGTGGAGCTGGGTCTTCTACCACAAACCAAACCTCCAATGTGTGGTATGGTCCAGTAGCAACAGTTGCATCAAATAATATTGTGAGCTACTCGGTAAATATAAAAGTACCAGCTCGAACGGGGTCTCTTATTGCATACCCTCAAGGAACATATACAGCTTCGGTTCGGTTGTATTGGGATATGGATCTTTTGGGTTTGTCATGTGGTGATTTACTTGGTGGTTGGGATTCAGGTGATACATTACTAACAGCAAACTTTGTAGTCCCAAGTCTGTGCCAATTAAACTCAACCTCAACTGTAGATTTTGGAAACATTAATGATATTAGTACGACTAAGCGTGATTACACAGCGCAAGGAGCCGTAAATTCGACCTGTAATTTTGGAACGCCATACAGTATTTATTTAGGCGATGGCAATAACCGTATTGCTGGGGGCTTTAGGCGTATGACCAATAGTAATAATGAATTTATTCCCTATCAGCTATATAAAGATTCTAACTATAGTACGGTATGGGACGCTACAGGTGGTGTAACCAGTGTTGGGGGAGCAGGAGGAGTCTCAAAAACAGGAACAGGAAGCGCTCAAACGACTACAGTGTATGGAAAAATTCCGCAAGGCACTGCCATCGCAAGTAGACCTGGAGTCTATTCTGATAGTGTTGTCGTTACGGTGACTTATTAATCTTTCAAATTTATATGAGGAGCTCTTTTTATAGCAGAGCTCCCTATAATTCAAAGTATATTGCTTAAAAATTGTTAAGATATAAATAATAAAAATCAAATAATTCTTAGCTTTCGGAACTTATTCGTCATCAAAAACAGTTTGACTTAAAAAAGCATTCTGTATATTTATTGATTAGTTCTAAAAAAGAACTAGATAAAAGGCAATTAAAAATAAAGGTGAATAAATGTCGAATATTATTTTGCATCAATGGGAAATTTCTCCATTTTGTCAAAAAATTTCAAGGGCTTTAAGATTCAAGGGAATTCCATTTGACACAGTTAACTACAATGGCATTCTTGGAGCGAAAGTTCCTCTGCTAAGTAAGGTCGGTAAAGTACCTGTCATTGACCATAACGGTCAGAGGATTCAAGACAGCACTCGAATTGCTCGGTATCTAGATGAAGCCTTTCCAGACACACCTCGGCTTTACCCTGAAGATCCAAATCAAAAAGCGCTTGCTGAACTTTGGGAAGATTGGGCAGATGAATCTCTTTATTTTTATGAAGTCTATTTACGCGTAAATGACTCAGAAGCTTTAGAAGAAGCGATTCGCATTAGTAGCATTGGTCGTCCGGCCTATGAAAAGCCCATGGTAAAAGGTTTTATTTTAGCCGAGTTGAAAACGCAGCTATTCTTTCAAGGCTTAGGACGTATGAAAGCTGAAAATGTTGAAGAAGAATTTATACGACATCTCGACCGTATTGAGCAGGTTTTGTCACAAAGTGAATGGTTAGTTGGAAACAGCCAAACCATTGCAGACATTGCGGTAGTTGCTCAACTCGGTGAAGTGATCCGCACCAGTAAAAAATTTAGTAAAGAAATTTTGAATCGTCCGTTTATTGCATTATGGTATAAAAAACAAACAGGGTGAAATGTCTATGACATCAGCAACATTAGATAAAAAACAAGATTGTGCGGTTGTTATTGGCGTCGGGGCATCACAAGGTATTGGTGCAGCGGTGTGTCGTCTTTTCGCCAAAGAAGGCTTAAAAGTCTATGTTGCTGGACGTACTTTCCAGAAAATTGAAGCAGTGGCTGCCCAAATCCATTCCAATGGTGGAGATGCTGTAGCGTTTCGTTTAGATGCAGAAGATATACACCAAGTACAAGCCCTATTTGACACCATTACAAGTCAAAATGAACGCATTACTGCTGTAATTCATAATGTGGGAGGGAATATTCCTTCCATCTTTTTACGCAGTCCATTGTCGTTTTTTACTCAAATGTGGCAATCCACTTTTCTATCGGCCTATTTAGTTTCTCAAAGCTGTCTAAAAATCTTTAAAGATCAAAATCACGGTACGCTTATTTTTACAGGTGCGAGTGCGTCTCTACGCGGCAAACCTTTTTTCGCAGCTTTTACAATGGGAAAATCTGCCTTAAGAGCTTATGCCTTAAATCTAGCCCAAATCTATAAATCACAAGGCATCCATATTGCTCATGTGATTATTGATGGCATGGTCGATGGCGATAGAGTGAATAAAGCATTATTTGGTCTGGGGCGGTTAGCTCGTCTTACGCGTGGCACTGGCGGACTTAATATTGATGCAATTGCAGAAAATTATTGGATGCTTTACCAACAAACACCTCAGCTCTGGACACATGAGTTGGATTTACGCCCTTATCAAGAAAAATTTTGAGAGACTAAAATGCTAAAAAAAATATTTCAAAAACTTCAAAAAAAGCAGGGCTGTGTTGTAGTGGCTGGTCATGACCTTCAACTGATTGAGCGTGATTTTGTAATTCTAGATAAAAACGCACATTTTCCATTACATCTTTATCAAGTTGTGCATGATTCAACCGCGCAAAAGATGAAAATACATTCTATAAATGATGGCGTGACAGCAGTACATTTAAATTTAGTGAATGCAGATCACTTAAAATGCTTATTGCGTTATATTTCAAAACACGGGCATACCATTGAACTCTGTGTATTTCAGCCGAGTTTTTCATCTTCGCCCAATATTGAAGCTTTATCTTTAGAAGAGATTGAACACAGTTGGCAGACCACAGGTTTAAGTGCAGTAAGTGTCGCTCAAGCTGTGATTAAACCTATGCTTAAACAACAGCGGGGCACAGTTATTTTTCTTGGCGCACCCTCTAATCACTCGACCCATTACGATGTGTTAAGCCAAAGCATGTTTGCAAGCATCCGTGCTTTATCGCAGTCATTGGCGAGAGAGTTTCAACCCAAAGGCATTCATGTTAGTTATTGCATGATTGAAAAATGGGAAGGGCAAAACCAGCACTTTACCTCATCTCTCAAGCAAGTATGCCAACACATCTATCAGCAACCTGATTCTGCATGGAGCCAAGAACTTAGCCTATCTTGAAGTTTTACTTTTACATATTGTTAAAATACAGTACTGATCTGAAATGATCATAGAACAATAATTTCGGTAGGTTTTTAAATGGTGAATATAAAGAGTTTTCAGCGAACGGTTCAAGTAGTGTCGACCTTGGCAGCTTTTATGTGTTTTTCTTCACTCGCGCAAGCTTCACAATACACTCAAACTGCTCGTTTAGTTAACGAACGCTTATCTTATATGAAGGATGTCGCAGGTTATAAAGCAGAGCAGCATTTACCTATTGAAGATTTAACTCAAGAAAAGAAAGTTCTGGATCAATCACTTTCTGAAGCCGAATCTTTTGGTTTAAATAGCGAAACAGTAAAGCCATTTATTATGACCCAAATGAATGTTGCGAAGGCAATTCAGTATCGATATCGCGCAGACTGGTTATCGAGTCCAGAAAGCAATTGGAAGCCACAAGATTTAGCAGAAGTACGTTTAAAAATTAGTTCTCTAAACACTGAACTTCTAAAAAATATTGCCGATGAACTTAAGAAAAATAACAATAAAGCGCCTCATGGCTGTAGCTATATGTGGCCTGTTCAGCATCTTCAACTTAAAGAAGCCGACAAAAAAGCTTTATGTGTGGCACTAAATAAAATTAAGTTAAAAGACTGAATTTCTTAAATATGAATATAAATTGCTGATTCAATCCATATTAAATCAGCAATCTTTTCAAGCTTATGTTTACCAGCCAATAGTCAAACGTGTGCTGATATTATTTAACTAAAAACACGGTTTCTTGAATTTTATTAATTTCTATTCAACACCAACGACAGTGGTGATGTAGCTTGTTGTTAAAAGGATGGCTAGGCCTAATGACATTTCAAATAAAATAGCGTAACTCAACTGCTTTGCAAATTTTGCATGCTGTAAGCGAGGGGTGAAATACCATTTATTAAAGGCAGCTAGTAAGAAAATAGATAGAACGAAGACTATTTTTATAATGAAGCCATGTCCATAAGGTGTATTGAGCAATGTATTAAAATCTTTAAGCAAGAGCAGGGCAACACTAGCACCACAGACAATTAACACCCCTACAATAAATGCAGCGATTTTTCCAAACAGATGCATGCTTTCTTTTAATGTCAGACCGTTAATTATTTTGCTTGTTTTCCATAAGGGGTAGAGTGATCCCATCCATAAAGACATGGCTAATACATGTATTGAAAGTAAAATTTGAGCAAATAAAGATAAATTCGTAACATGGCCTAATTGAGAAAAACTAAAAACAATTGGGATGAGTAGCGTGGCAAAAATTGACCATTCAATTTTAGTAATCTGGTTAGCCCCACTGTTTAATTTTATGAGCATAAGAAACAATAACAGTAAAAAGCTCACTGACCGGATGAGATGAGTATGTCCAATCGGTGTATTAATGAGTAGATTTATATAATTACTATTCAACATACCGGATAGGCCAGTGTTTGCGAAACTTCCGATGAGAATAAAGAAGCCAAAAATACTTGAGAAAAGCCCTAAAACTGCCCCCACAGTGACGTATTTGATAATAATTCTTTTAAGCTCTATATGACTTTTAAGTAAGAGATAGCAAAATCCTCCTCCAATAACAAATGCGGTCCCCAAATATAAAAAGGCTTTAACAAGCCATGTGGCATATATCCAAGTTTCAGGACCCATATATTTCTCCCTATACAATATGCCAGCTAATGGCCGGCATATTGCTTATTAACAATTTATTTTTATTTTGTTGATTTGATCGTGAAATTATATTCACCACTCATATTGTGGCCATCAGTGCCCATGGTCGTCCATACGACTGTATATTTTCCGTTTTTTAGTTTTGGTACCGCGACTTCAAATGATTTTTTTAAATCATGACTAACTTGGTAGTTTAAAGGGATATCTCGACGTTGGGCATCGAGCAATTTAACATTCATCAGCATCACTTCACCGCCAAAATTAAGAGCAATACTTTTTGGCTGGCTAGCTATAGAAGCATTAATAGTGGGGGTGGCACTTTCAAGTTTCACATGTGCGAATGCACTTGAAGCTGTAACAACTATCGTTGTACCCACTAAAATATTTCGTAGAACTGACATTTTGTTGTGAAAAAGCTTCATGTTTTCATCCTCGTAAAACTGATTAACTAAAATAAGAGACTTGCTTTATTGGTCACACCTTTTCTATGCCTATTATTAAAGAAAGAGGGAAACGTCCTGATGACTCCAAAATTACATTTTTGTCATTTTTAAATTTGAAAACATACAAGTGCTACACTTACTTTAAACAAGATAGTGGTTATTAAATAAACAAGTAAGAAAAATTAATGCATTCGCTACTTTAAAATTAAACATGAAGGAGGTTTTTTTATGGACCATCATCATCATGAAGACAAAAATACCCATATAGACCCCGTCTGCGGTATGAAGGTAACAGAAGAAAGTAAATTTTCCGAAAAATTTCATCATAGAACTTTTTACTTTTGCAGTGAAAAATGCCACTTAAAATTTAAAAATGATCCTACTTTTTATATGAATAAACTGGAAAAAACGAGTACAGCAAAAGAAACTCAAAACATAAATAATATAAATTCAATTGAAGTTAATCAGTTAGCAAATGCGAATACTTCTACAATTTATACGTGTCCAATGCATCCTGAAATTCGACAGAATCACCCAGGAAATTGTCCTATTTGCGGTATGACATTAGAACCTTTACTTCCAAACTTAGATGAAGCAGATGAAAATCCTGAGCTCAAGGATTTTAAAAGAAGATTTTGGTACACCTTACCGTTGACCCTGATTGTAGTATTTTTGGCGATGTTTGGTCATCAGTTCAATTGGTTTGAAATGCGGGTACAGAGTTGGATTGAACTCGTGCTTACTTTACCTATTGTTTTTTGGGCAGGCTGGCCGTTTTTTGTTAGATGTTGGCAATCAATTTTAAATCGTAGTCCTAATATGTGGACTTTAATTGGAATCGGAACGGGGGCAGCATTTATATACAGTCTCGTTGGGACTTTGACTCCACAAGTATTTCCAGATTCTTTTGTTTCTATGGGGCGTGTCGCTGTATATTTTGAAGCTACAGCCGCCATTATCTCACTGACTTTATTAGGCCAAGTGCTTGAGTTAAAAGCTCGGTCACAGACCTCGGCAGCAATTAAATCTTTACTTGGGCTGGCTCCCAAGACTGCAAGAAAAATTAATGAAGATGGACAAGAAGAAGATATTCCACTTTTACATGTACATGTTGGAGATTTACTTCGAGTAAGGCCAGGTGAGAAGGTACCAGTTGATGGAGTTATTACCGAAGGTTCAAGTTCTATTGATGAGTCGATGTTAACAGGAGAACCCGTTCCAGTTACAAAACGAGTAGGTGACCAAGTGATAGGTGCAACAATGAACATGAATGGTTCATTAGTGATGCGTTCAGAAAAGGTTGGATCTTTAACTGTACTTTCCCAAATAGTTCAAATGGTGTCTCAAGCTCAACGTTCGAAAGCACCCATGCAAAGAATGGCAGACCAAGTGGCAGGATGGTTTGTTTTGGTTGTCATTGGTATTTCTATTCTTACTTTTTTAGGTTGGGGAATATTTGGACCAGACCCAAGTTGGGTCTATGGGTTAATCAATGCGGTCGCTGTTTTAATTATTGCTTGCCCTTGTGCGTTAGGGTTAGCTACACCTATGTCGATTATGGTGGCAACAGGGCGTGGTGCTTCAAATGGCGTACTTTTTCGGGATGCCGCTGCAATAGAAAATTTAAGAAAAGTTGATACTTTAATTATTGATAAAACAGGTACTTTAACAGAAGGTAAGCCATCCTTTGATAAGGTTATTGCTGTTTCAGGGTATGAAGAAAATGAAGTTCTTCGATTAGCTGCCAGTTTAGATCAAGGTAGTGAACATCCTTTAGCAGATGCAATTGTGCGGGCTGCCCGTGAAAGAAATCTTGCACTGACCAAACCGACATCTTTTGAGTCAGGCTCTGGCATCGGTGTTAAGGGCGAGTTAAATGGACAACAGTTATCTTTAGGTAATACCGCATTAATGGAACAACTGGGGATATCTGTTGATTCATTTATCCCTCAAGCCGAAAAGTTAAGAGCAGAAGGTGCGAGTGTTATGTATTTAGCTGTTGATGGGCAACTAATAGGATTATTGGCTGTTTCAGATCCAATTAAAACAAGTACACCTGAGGCTGTTCTTTCATTAAAAAATTCAGGTCTAAGAATCGTAATGGCTACAGGGGATGGCTTAACAACAGCTAAATCAGTTGGTAGTCGCTTAGGGATTGATGAAGTTTATGGGGAAGTCAAACCCGCAGATAAACTGCAACTTGTGCATAAATTGCAAAAAGAAGGAAGAGTGGTTGCAATGGCGGGTGACGGAATTAATGATGCTCCAGCGCTAGCTCAAGCAGATATCGGAATTGCGATGGGAACTGGCACAGACGTGGCAATGAATAGTGCCCAAGTTACTTTAGTAAAAGGTGATTTACGAGGTATCGAGACTGCTCGTTCGCTATCAGAAGCAACCATTAAAAATATGAAGCAAAATCTTATGTTCGCATTTCTTTATAATGCTTTAGGTATTCCTTTGGCTGCGGGTATTTTATATCCATTTACTGGCTGGTTGCTTTCCCCAATGATTGCAGCTTTGGCTATGAGTTTAAGTTCAGCATCAGTAATTGGTAACGCTTTAAGGTTACGGAGGCAAAACTAGTTGTTTCCGACTACTCATTGAGTTCAGCAAGTAAAAATGAGTAGTCATATATTTTTTACTATAAATTTTTAAAGATAATTTTAAAAATAATATGCCCATCATCATAGTTGGCTTGAATTGTAGCGCCATGTACATCAAGAATTGATTTGGTTATTGCTAGACCTAAACCTGTGCCTTCTTCAACACGCTGTCTTGAAGTATCTGTACGATAAAAACGATCAAATAATCGAGTGAGTTGTTCTTGTGATAGGGGCGAGCTTTCATTTTCAATTGTTAATACAGTCGCATCATTATTCTGTTGGCAATTAATTTTGATGATTGAATCTGATTTACCATATTTGATTGCATTGGATAACAGATTGCTAAGTGCACGACGCAACATTGAAGGATCGCCCTCGACGTAACCTTGACCGGTCTGTTCTAGTGACATGCCTTTTTCAGCAGCGATCGCATCATAAAAATCAAATAATGTTGAGACCTCTTTGACTAAATTCACTCGCTGTAAGTTTGCTCTATGTAAGCCATGTTCTGCTTTTGCAAGAAAGAGCATGTCGGACACCATTCGGGCTAAACGTTCAAACTCTTCTAAATTTGAAAATAGAATTTCCTGATAGGTGGTGATATCTCGAGTACGCGATAAACAAACCTGAGTTTGAGTCATTAAGTTGTTAATAGGTGTTCTCATTTCATGCGCAAGATCAGATGAAAAATCCGAGAGTTTACCTACCGCTGTTTCCAGTCGGTCTAACATATCGTTGAATGCAATAGCTAATGATTTTAGTTCAGTTGGTGTATTGTCGACTTCTAAACGCTCGGAGAGATGCTGAGCTGAAATACCTTCTGCAACCTTTGCCATTTTTTGAACCGGACGGAGTCCACGCCAAGCAGCAAACCACCCTAAGAGCATTAAACAAATTGTACCGATAACGCCGATATATAAGAGCTGACGCCTAAACTCATTTAAGAAATGAATGTGCTCCGATGTATCAACTCCCACAATAATTTGAGCTGATGAAATATTATTATTTTGATCAGAAGCTTTGTTATAAATTAATCCACGATAAGTTTTATTTTCTATTTTCCATTCAATCCAAGGATTATATTTAGATTTAATGAGAGATTGGGCGTTAATAATTGCGGGGGCCGAGCTAAAAATAATTTGACCTGTTGGGCGCTCAATTTGAACGATTAAATCATGATGACCCACTAAAGCATCTTTTAAATAGAGATTTAAATCTTCAGAGTTGGATGGGTTTTGTTCAAGAAGATTGTGGAGAAGCTGAATTTTACCTTCTAATTGGGTACGGTCCTGTGTTTCGAAATGATGCATGACAAGTTGGTGAATCACCAATCCCATAATCATTAAAATAACTACAGTGGATAGCGTAAAGATAATTGCAATACGAAAGCTAATCGCATTAAACACTTTATGCGTCATCTTCGACCTCTAGTACATAACCCATTCCACGTATATTCTGGATTAGCTTAGGGGTGAAGTTACTATCAATTTTATTTCTTAAACGTTTGATCGCGACTTCTACCACATTGGTATCACTATCAAAATTCATGTCCCATATTTGAGAAGCAATGAGAGTGCGAGGTAAAATTTCTCCACGTCGACGCATGAATAACTCCATCAATGCAAACTCTTTGGCTGTTAAGTCAATACGATGACCAGCACGAGTGACACGTCGCTTACGCAGATCGAGTTCAAGATCGGCAATTGTAATAATATTGCTGTCTTCTTTTTGCTGCCCACGACGAAGTAGGCTCTTTATTCTGGCAAGAAGCTCTGCAAAAGCAAAAGGTTTTACTAGATAATCATCGGCTCCGAGTTCAAGCCCTTTAACTCTGTCTTCAATTTGATCACGGGCTGAGAGAAAAAGAATAGGCATGCTTTTGCCACTTTTTCTGATGTCGCTAATGATCGTCCAACCATCTAATTTCGGTAACATGACATCCAGAATAATCAAGTCATATTCTTCAAAAAGAGCTTGATGTTTACCTGATATTCCATCAGTAACCCAATCGGTAATATACCCAGCTTCAGATAGGCCTTGTTTAAGGTAATCACCCGTTTTTATTTCATCTTCAACCAATAAGATTCTCATGTATAAAAAATCTCATATCATCCATTTAGAATATAATAACGTTATAAACACATGATTCCGCGTAGATTACAAAAATATCATTTTCAGGTCACATAGATGTCCGTTGGCAAGCGATAGGGTATTTATATAAAGCTAATTTTGGAGCAAAAAATGAAAACTCTATTTCGTCGTAGTTTGACAACGCTTATGTGTGTTGGTGCTTTAATCACTGGAACCCAATCTTGGGCAGGCGATGCTAAGCAAACAACGGCTGCAAATGCTGAAATCAAGACTTATTCTAAAGCTGATGAAAAATGCTCAAAACCTTGTTGCATGAAGAGTGAAGGAAAAATGCAGAATGGAAATAAGGCCGATATGTCAAAAATGGATCATTCTAAAATGAGTGAAATGGACCACTCAAAGATGATGAATATGGATCATTCAAAAATGGGTGACATGGATCATTCCAAAATGATGGATATGTCAAAAAAATAAAAGAGTGTAGAGCACTGTTTTGGTAAGTACGGTTAAACAGTGCTCTTTGCGGATCTTATAAGTTCCTTGATATTTTTTATTAATTTAAAATAAATATCTCTTTACATTTAAAGTACTTTTATTGCTTAACACTAAGCACTTTACTAGTTATTAAGTCAATATAAATCAATTCTTTTATAATGTTACTTACTAATTTAGCTTAATATAAAGAATAGATACGACGTACATCTTTTGTGAATCTTGAAAATTATAAATGAATAAAGAATTGAACATGTTATCAGGAGAGGTTTTATGAAAAAAGCTTCCTCAATATCTTTTCTTCTTAAGAAGAGATATTTACTGATACTTTTGTTAGTTGCAATCTTTAGTTATGGCAAATATCAAAATTACAAAGAAAAGATTTTATTTAGAGAATATTATTTACATCCACCATTGTATAGAGAGATTTGGCCATCTGAATTTGACCCTAATGGAGTCATATTAGATATTCCAGCAAACTATCTTATGGATGCAACAGCTATTTCTGAATCTTCACGAAAGAAAGATCTAGAATTCAGAGAAAAGCAAAGGTATGAGAGCAGCAAAGCCTTATGTGATAGATTTCAATGTACTGAACTTTTTCAAGTTCTTTTACCTGAGTACAAAGGAAAAACATTAGAAAATTTACATATTTTTAATCCTGAATCAGTAAGAGCTGATTATGAAATACCTAAAGATTGGCAAGAGTTTCATAAGTATGTAATTTGGTTTTCCTTAAATAGCTGGATACCTAAGAATCATAAAGTGAATGCTAGTGATGCAGAAATTACAATGGGTATAAATTTAAGTTCAGTGTTTCATCCGAAAGAGTATTTTGAAACGCCAAAATTAATTAAATATATACAAACTAAACCAGCTCCAGAATTAGGCTTAACAGAAGTGGTATCACTAGATCCTAATTTACCAGGCGGGTTCTATAAAGTTCTTGTTTATAAGGATTGGCAAAAGAAATATCCTGAGGATGTAACAGAGGATTATAATCATTATAAGATTTATTTTAAAAAAGACGCTGGTGGAAATATAGTTTCTTATATTAGTTGTAGTACTTTTGCTCGTACTTATTTATTAAGTAAACCAGATCCTGAACAGGCTATTCTAGAAGACTATGCTAGACCAAATCAGCAATACTATTGTAGACATACTTTTAATGTGAAGGGACTGCCGATGAGTATTACCGCACATTACAGTGATATACATTTAGCTGATTGGCAGAATATAGAAAATAATTTAACTCGGCTTATACAGTCATTTCATGTAAAAGAGACTAAGTAAGTTTCAATATTTAAAGCTCTTGTTATTTAAAGATCTTTTTATATTCAATACTCTTACTTCTTCAGTTTAGAACATTGACACCCAAAACCTCTCCGATTATCCTTTGCCTGCTGGCCACATTGCCAGTCAGCTTTTGACAGAGCTGGTACAAAAGGCGCACAACAACGTATTATTTCGTTTTG
>MTEX01012749.1_pt1 | contig 12896 bp, 12 predicted proteins | sample 1042691 | NCBI WGS metagenome assembly MTEX01 (sample SAMN06185810, study PRJNA358809) | soil metagenome | isolation source: soil biostimulated with molasses as carbon source | place: India | collected 2015-05-23
GGCGAAGGCCTGGGCAACAAGTTCCTCGCCAACATCCGCGAGACCGACGCCATTGCCCACGTGGTGCGCTGCTTCGAAGACGAGAACGTGATCCACGTTTCCAACAGCGTCGACCCCAAGCGTGACATCGAGATCATCGACCTCGAGCTGATCTTCGCCGACCTCGACAGCTGCGAGAAGCAGCTGCAGAAGGTTGCCCGCAACGCCAAGGGCGGCGACAAGGATGCCCTGGCGCAGAAGGCGATTCTCGAGCAACTGATCCCGCACTTCACCGAAGGCAAGCCAGCGCGCAGCCTGATGAAGAACATGAGCGCCGAAGACAAGGCGGTCATTCGCGGCTTCCACCTGCTGACCAGCAAGCCGGTGATGTACATCGCCAACGTGGCCGAAGACGGCTTCGAGAACAACCCGCACCTGGACGTGGTCAAGGCCATCGCCGAGGAAGAAGGCGCGGTCGTGGTGCCGGTGTGCAACAAGATCGAAGCGGAAATCGCCGAGCTGGAAGACGGTGAAGAGAAGGACATGTTCCTCGAGGCCCTGGGCCTGGAAGAGCCTGGCCTGAACCGTGTGATCCGCGCCGGTTACGAACTGCTGAACCTGCAGACCTACTTCACTGCCGGCGTGCAGGAAGTACGCGCCTGGACCGTGCGCGTCGGTGCCACCGCACCGCAGGCGGCCGGGGTTATCCACACCGACTTCGAAAAAGGCTTCATCCGCGCTGAAGTGGTGGCCTATGACGACTTCATCCAGTTCAAGGGTGAAAGCGGTGCCAAGGAAGCCGGTAAATGGCGCCTGGAAGGCAAGGACTACATCGTCAAGGATGGCGACGTGATGCACTTCCGCTTCAACGTCTAAGCGGCAGTTTGCAGTACTGACAAACCCCTTGAGGCCCATGGCTTCAAGGGGTTTTGTTTTGTGCGGCGCACTTGCTTTTGCACAGCCGCTGGCTCAGTGCCAGGTGATCTCCCCCGCCTCCCGGGCCGCTACCAGCTCAGCCAACGCCTTCGCCATGTGCATGTTATGCACACGGTTGACCAGCATGCCGATACCCGGCTCGCCTGCATTGCCACAAATGTACTCGTCGGGGGGGTCTTCAATCCCACCTAGCAACTGAATGGCAAAGAGCAATGCCTCGGGTGAGGGTATGTCTTTGACGAAGACTTGTGCTTATCTGAGTAGCCTGTAACCGTGTTCGCAAGCGCTATCGTCAGCGCTGCCCGCCATGCGGCGAGTCAACTCCAGGAGGAACCATGAAAGAACACCAGTACGAGGTCCAGGTGACCTGGACCGGCAACAATGGCAATGGCACATCCAGCTACACCGCTTACGCCCGCGACTTCAGTGTCGAAGCCCCGGGCAAGGCGACTCTGGAAGGTTCGGCCGACCCGGCTTTTCGCGGTAACCCCCTACGCTGGAACCCGGAAGACCTGCTGGTGGCCTCACTGTCAGCGTGCCACAAGCTCTGGTACCTGCACTTGTGCGCGGTAAATGGCGTGAATGTGCTGGCCTATGTCGACCAGCCCCTGGGACGCATGGTGGAAGGTGACGCTCAGGGCAAAGGCCGCTTCACCCATGTGCTGCTGCGCCCGCAGGTGACCATCAGCGCCGGCTCGAACCGTGAGCTTGCCTTGCGTTTGCACGAGGAGGCCCACCATGAGTGCTTCATTGCCAATTCGGTGAATTTCCCGGTCGAATGCGAGGCGCTGGTGACGCTGGCTTAGAGGCCCGGGGCTAACGCTCCGTTTGCAGGCATGGCTTGGTGTCGCGATGGCATGTAGATTCAAAAATCGCTGATCAGAGCCATCGCGCCAAGCAGCAGGCAAATGCTCGCCACGGTGGTCAGCTGCAATCGCATCGGCAGGTACCAGCCTGGCACGACCTGCAGCAACTTCCGATCTTGCCAATAATGAAGGGCAAAGCCGCCAAGCAACATCAGGCAACCCAGGGAAACAGGCAGCAAAGTGCTGACCCAACCGAGCAACGCCGGCACGACGCTCCACATGAGCCGTTTGCGACGCTGCTCGGCGGGTAGCTCCGGCAGGGCCATCGCGAAGCCCCAGTGCAAGGCGCCGACGAAACTCAAGATGACGGCGCCATAGTTCACCAGCATCATCGCCCACAATGCTCGGTACTCGGGAACGAAGACGACCAGCAGCATCAAGCCAACAAATGGCAGCAAGCCGCCATAACCGAGGATGGCAAAGCGCCTTGGCAATAACGTGCTAGACCCGCTCATCTGAATACCTGTCATTTGTTTCGACCAATCAGTTGAAGAAACTCCTGGCGCGTCGTCGCCGAGTCGCGAAACACACCCAGCATCACGGATGACACCATCACCGAGTTCTGCTTTTCGACACCTCTCATCATCATGCACATATGCTTTGCTTCGATGACCACAGCGACCCCTGCCGCATCGGTGATGTCTTGTATGGCACAGGCAATTTGCCGGGTGAGGTTTTCCTGAATCTGCAGACGGCGGGCAAAGACATCGACCACGCGCGCAACCTTGGACAACCCCAGCACCCTGCCAGTGGGCAGGTAGGCAACATGCGCCTTGCCAATAAAGGGCAGCATGTGGTGCTCGCACAATGAATACAGCTCGATATCGCGCACGACGATCATCTCGTCGTTCTGGGACTCGAACAGCGCTCCATTGATGACCTCTTCGATATTCAGCCTGTAGCCGTTGCACAAGTACTGCATGGCCTTGGCCGCGCGCTGGGGAGTGTCCAACAGCCCTTCTCGCTGCGGGTCTTCGCCTACTTCGAGCAGAATTTCGCGATAATTTTCAGCTAACGAATGGGACATGTGGACTCCTCACCGCTACGGCGACGACCGACAAAATATGTACAAGATTGAATTTTTGTATAGGTTTTGTACAATTTAGCCGAAAGCCAGCAATAAGCAATACCCGCTCCGGCTTCGAGCACGAAATGTCGCCAGCAGCGTTTTCCGGCCCGGACCCGGCCGAGCGCAGAGCGTCACGAACCTCAACGTGAAGGTGATCAGGGGATCCACACCAGATGAACAGATTCAATCCGCGCAAGCTGGGGGCGTCCAAATGGACGGCGTGCCAGCCTGTAAACCGGGAAAAGCACTTCATGGTGACCGAGCTGATTTGCGACGAAGACGGTACGCCTGTGCAGATTGAACTGGAGGCCGTCCACAGCCAGCGCAAGCAAGTGCTCGACTGGCGAGAACTCAGAGATAGCCAACGCTGGAAATTCGGCTGGTGTTGAACACCCAGGGCGCCCTCCGAGCTAGCAGCGAATGACGATAGGCAAGAAGCAGCTTCGTGCTGCCTTCTCGACATGGCAGCGTTTGCCAGCGGGCAGAAAAAACAGCATCTAAGCTGTGACTCAGCACTGTTCCCTCGGAGCGCACCATGGCGGAAAAGAACCGCTTCGACTGGCAACGCTGGTTACCCGGCCTGGTCACCCTGCTCCATTACCAACCCGCCTGGCTGCCCAAGGACATTGCTGCCGGCCTGGTGCTCACCACCATGCTGGTACCGGTAGGCATCGCCTACGCCGAGGCCTCCGGGGTGCCAGGCATCTATGGCCTGTACGCCACCATCATCCCGCTGCTGGCCTATGCCCTGTTCGGCCCCAGCCGCATCCTGGTGCTGGGCCCGGACTCGGCGCTGGCCGCACCGATCCTGGCGGTGGTGGTGCAATACGCCGCCAGCGACCCGCAACGAGCGATCGCCATCGCCAGCCTGATGGCCCTGGTCGCCGGGGCCTTCTGCATGATCGCCGGGCTGCTGCGCCTGGGCTTCATCACCGAACTGCTGTCCAAGCCGATCCGCTATGGCTACATGAACGGCATTGCCCTCACCGTATTGATCAGCCAGTTGCCCAAGCTGTTCGGCATCAAGGTCGATAGCCAGGGGCCGCTGCGCGACCTTTGGCAACTGGGCGAAGCACTGCTCGCCGGCCAAGGGCACTGGCCCAGCTTCATCGTCGGTGGCGGTAGCCTGCTGCTGATCCTGCTGCTCAAACCCTTCAAGCGCCTGCCAGGGATCCTGATCGCCGTGGTCCTGGCTACACTCGCAGTGAGCCTGCTCGACCTCGAGCAGTTGGGTGTCAAGGTACTCGGTCAACTGCCCCAGGGCCTGCCCAGTTTCGTGTTCCCCTGGGTCTCCGACATCGACCTGGTCGAAGTGGTACTGGGCGGCATTGCCGTGGCGCTGGTGTCGTTCGCCGATACCAGCGTGCTGTCGCGCTCCTATGCCGCGCGCATGAAGATGCCGGTCAACCCGAACCAGGAAATGTTCGGCCTGGGCGTGGCCAACCTGGCCGCCGGGCTGTTCCAGGGCATCCCCATCAGCAGCAGTTCGTCACGTACCCCCGTGGCCGAAGCGGCCGGCTCGCAGACCCAGCTCACCGGCATCATCGGTGCACTGGCCGTGACCCTGTTGCTGCTGGTGGCGCCCAACCTGCTGCAGTACCTGCCCAACAGCGCCCTGGCAGCGGTGGTGATAGCAGCCGCACTGGGGCTGTTCGAGTTCGCCGACCTCAAGCGCATCTTCCGCATGCAGCAGTGGGAGTTCTGGTTGTCCATCACCTGCTTTGTCGGGGTGGCGGTGTTCGGTGCGATCCCCGGTATCGGCATTGCCGTGGTGATTTCGGTGATCGAGTTCCTGTGGGACGGCTGGCGGCCGCATCATGCGGTGCTGGGCCGGGTGGATGGCACCCGCGGTTACCATGACATGCAGCGTTATCCACAGGCCCGGCGCATTCCGGGGCTGGTGCTGCTGCGTTGGGATGCGCCGTTGTTCTTTGCCAATGCCGAGCAGTTCCAGAGCACGGTGATGGCGGCGGTGGACGCATCGCCTACCCCGGTGCAACGGCTGGTGATTGCAGCAGAACCGGTGACCAGTATCGATGTCACCTCGGCAGACATGCTCGCCGAGCTGGACCGGGCGCTGGAGGCGCGCGGGGTGGAGTTGCAGTTTGCCGAGATGAAAGACCCGGTGAAGGACAAGATGCGGCAGTTCGAGTTGTTCGAGCACATGGGGGAGACCGCGTTTCATCCCACGGTGGGTGCGGCGGTGGATGCCTACCTGGAACAGAGTGGGGTTGAATGGAAGCCTTAAGTTTTCCTGGGCTGGCCTCTTCGCGGGTAAACCCGCTCCCACAAGGATTGCGTGATCCCATGGGCAACGCCATACCTGTGGGAGCGGGTTCACCCGCGAAGAAGCCCACGCCGCATCCGCCGCCGATCGATCCAGATCAGCATGGCACTGGCGTACACCGACACCGCCAGGAACAGCGCCATGCGCACGGCAAAGGCGCGGTAGACATCCTGCCCACCGGCACTGTCCTGCACCGACTGCCCGAGCAAGATCAGCATGGTCGTCAGGCAGCTCAGCCAATAGGCCGGGCCCTGCCGGTTCGGCACGGCCTGATACATCCGCCGCCCCTGCCAAAGTGCGAACAGCAGCACCCACAGGAAAAACATCCACAGGTGCACGAACAGGCTCAGCACCCCCCACATCAGGATCGCCAGCAAGCCGGCCAGCAAGGTCGAGCCAATCAGCTCCCGGCTGGCATGCCGTGCACGGGTCTCGCCAGCCTGTTGCCCCAGGCTGACCGCCTTCATGATCAGTGGCATGTACTGGTCCGGGGCGATCAATGCCAGCAGGAACGCTGGCATCACGATCAACGTGGCACGCAGCGCCACCCAGCTGACCTGCTCACTGCCCAGCAACGGCGGCGCAGGTTGCGCCGGCGCATCGGCAGGTTCGGGAAACAGCACATGGGCCAAGGCCGTGCCCAGTACCGCCAGCAGCATACCCTTGGCCAACGCTTCGACCACCGAGAGAGCCAGGGTGAAGTCGCTGGTACCGGCGGCAGCGATCATGGTCAGGCCGATCACCAGCAGGTTCGCCAACAAGCCGTTGCCGCCCTTCAGGGCGTAGCGCAAGGTCAGGAAAACCCCCACGCCCACCAGCAACACCCCGCTCACCGGCGCATGGCGCAGCAGCGGAATCAGCAACAGCCCGCTGCCGCAACTGAGCAGCACCAGCAACGCCAAAACCGGTGCCGCACGCAGCGGCAAGGGCTGGCTGCGCATGGCCAGCAACAGTACCGCGAACACCGGCGCCAGGATCGGCACCGGCAGGCCGACGCCGAAACTCACCGCCAGGCACAGTGCCACGCCCCAGGCCAGGCGCAGGGCGCGCAGGCGGCGCAATTCAATAGGCATACGACAACCAGCTCATCAGCCACATGAACAGCCGGCCCAGCAGGTTCAACGGGTTACCTTCGCTGGGCAGGGCCATGACCTCGGCCTGCCCGCCAACCCGCAGCCCGCTCTTGTCCTGCAACTGGTCACGCTCAAGTTCGACGATGACCGGGAAGCGTTGCGCCGAACGCAGCCACTCGCGGCTGTTCTGCACGCTCGGTAGCGTACCCGGCGGGGTACTCTGGCCCACGCTCACACCGTAGCCGATGCTGCGAATGCGCCCCTTCAACACCGTGCCGGGCAGTGCGTCGAGCACCACCAGCACCGGGGTGTCGGGGCGCAGGCGGCCGAGGTTGTTCTCGGTCATGTCGGCACTTATCCACACGTCATGGATGGCGATCAGGGTCATCATCGGGCTGCCGGCGCCGACATAGTGGCCGACGTCGGTACGCAGGTCAGTGATCAGGCCGTTCGCATCGGCACGCACCACGGTGCGTGCCAGGTCCAGGCGGGCCTTTTCCACATTCGCCGCGGCACTGCGCAACTGGGCGTTGTCATCCTGCGCCCCTCCCTGCTGCTCGCGCGCCCGCTCCACTTCGGCACGGGCTGCCGCCACTTGGCTGACAGCTTGGTCGCGAGTGGCCTGGGCGCCTTCCAGGCGGCGCACCGACACCGTCCCCGGGTCTTCGTCGATCAGGCGCTTGAGCCGTTCGGCGTCCTGCCGCGCCTTGCGCTCGTTGGCCTGCGCCGCGAGCAACGCCGCCTGTGCCGAATCGATGCCCGCGGTGTGCGCGCCGATCTGCCGGCGCACCGCGTCCAGGTCGGCCTCGGCACGCGCCAGGGCGATGCGGTACTGCTCCTGGTCCAGCTCGAACAGCACATCACCCCGGCGCACTTCCTGGTTGTTGCCCACCGCCACACGCTTCACCTGGCCGGCCACCTCGGCACTGACCGGTATCACATAGGCCTGCAAGCGGGCCTGCTGGGTGTAGGGCGTGAAGCGGTCGGCCAGCAGGTACCAGAGCAGGCTCACGGCAATCAGCAGCAATACCCAGCGCATGCCGCGATCGGGGGCGGCTGGGGGCGGCGTCGGGGCTGCGTCACTCATTTCGTTTCACCTTGTGCATGTGCGCTGGGGGCTGGCTCGTCGAGCAGCTCGCCCCAGTCGGTTCGTTGCTGCATCTGCTGGCGCGTAGCCGGGTCGATCGGCGCGCGGCTGGCGTCCCAACCGCCACCCAGGGCCTTGTACAAGGTCACCAGGCTGCTCACGGCATTGCCGCGGCTGACCAGGTAACCGTCCTGTTGCTGCAACAGCAGTTGCTGGGCGTCGAGCACCCGCTGGAAGTCGGCGAAACCTTCGCGGTACTGCGAGCTGGCCAGGCTCAACGAGCGTTGCGCGGCCTGCGAGGCCTGCTCGCGAATGCGCGCGCTCTGCAGCGAGCGCACCAGCCCGCTGGCGGCATCGTCCGCCTCGCGCGCGGCTTCGCGCACCCCCTGGTGGTACAGCTCGATCAGTTGCTGCAAGCGAGCATCCTCCACGCGCACGGCGTTCTTGCGCCGGCCGTAGTCGAACGGGTTCCAGATCAGGCTGGGCCCGGCGGCAAGATCAAACGTGTCGGGCAGGTGACTGGCCGTGACGAAGCTCCAGCCAATGCTGCCCAGCAGGCTCAGCTGGGGATAGAGATCGGCCTCGGCCACCCCGACCAGCGCCGATTGCGCGGCCACTGCCTGCTCGGCGGCGCGGATGTCCGGGCGGCGCTGCAGCAGGTTGGCGGGTACGTCCTGCAGTACGGCACGGTCCGGCAACGGCAGCTGGCCGTGGCCTGCGTCCAGCTGCGGCAACGGCCCGGGTGGCCGGCCGAGCAGCGCACACAACACGTTGCGCAGGGCATTGAGCTGGTTGTGGAACTCGGGGATGGTGGCTTGGGTGGCCAGGTATTGGCTACGCGCCTGTTGCCAGTCGAGTTCGTCGTTTTCACCATGGCGGAACAGCCGTTCGGTAATGTCCAGGCTGCGCGCCTGGCGTCGGGCGTTTTCTTCGGCGATATCCAGCCGCGCCTCGGCAGTGCGCAGGGCAAAGTAGGTGTCAGCCACTTGCGCCCGCAACAGCAGCATGGCATCGGCGTAATTGGCCTGGGAGGCGAAGTAGGCAGCATCGGCACTTTCGATGGCGCGGCTGAAGCGTCCCCAGAAGTCGATTTCCCAGCCGATGTCGAAGCCTGCGCTGGATTGCCAGAACACCGAGTCGCGGGCGTTGGCGCTGCCGGACTGGTCCTGCTTCAGGTACAGGCTCTGGGCACGTAGTTGCTGCAGCTGTGGATAACGCCCGGTCTGCACGATAGCCAGCTGGGCACGGGCTTCAGCGATGCGCAAGCCAGCCACGCGCAGGTTGGTGTTGTTGGCATCCGCCTCGGCAATCAGGGCGTCCAGCGCCGGGTCGGCGAACACCGTCCACCACTGGCGCAGGTCGGGCGCGCTGGCGTGCTGCCCGGCCTGCTTCAGCATTGGAGTATCCCAGGTGTGCAGCCAGGAGTCCTGCAGCGGCTGGAAATCCGGGCCGACCTGGGTGCAGCCGGCCAACACGGCAACCAGGCTCAGTGCACAACCGTAGACGCGTCCGGGCATGGCGATCCTTGGCTCAGGCGGTCGGCTCTGCGGGGTTTTCCGGCACCTGCAGCGCCACCCACTGCCAGAACAGCACATAGGTGACGCCGAGGATCACCGGGCCGATGAACAGGCCAATGATGCCTTTGACCACCATGCCACCGAGCGCGCCGATCAGTACCACTGGCATCGGCACATCCACCCCGCGCCCCAGCAGCAACGGTTTGAGCACGTTGTCGGCAAGCCCGGCGACGAAGGTGTAGATGGCGAATACGATGGTGGCCACGGTGAAGCCTTCGGCATTGAAGACATAGATGATCACCGGCACGGTGACCAGCGTGGCGGGTGCCTGGGCAATCCCCAGCATGAGGATGACGATGGCCAGCATCCCGGCACCTGGCACGCCCTTGACGACAAAGCCGACACCGATCAGCAACATCTGGATGAAGGCAATGCCGATCACCCCCTGGGCCACGGCCCGAATGGTGGCGGTGCACAGTTTGGCCAGCGGCTTGCCGCGCTCCTCGCCCGATACCCGCATGGCAATGCGCTGCGCGGCAATTTCGCCACGCTCACCGAAGGCCATGATGATGCCAGAGATGACGATCGCCGCGATGAACAGCAGGAACGCGCCCCCGGCGCTGGCAGCAGCCCCCAGCACCGTGCGCCCGGCGCCCTTGAGTTGCGGCATCCACTGGTTCAGCACACCGGCCATGTTTTCCGAGGCCGCCAGCCACAGGGCATGGACTTTCGGCCCGATCAGCGGCCAGGTGGCCACCGACTCAGGGGGTGGCGGCACGCTCCAGGCGCCGCTCTTGAGCAAGGTCACCAGGCTGTCCACCGATTCGCCGATGGACATCACCACCAGGTAGATCGGCACCAGCAGCACGACCAGTACCAGCACCACGACCAGGGTCGCCGAGAGCCCGTCCTTGAGCCCCGTGCGGCGCTGGATGCGGCAATACAGCGGATACAGGGTCACTGCCAGGATCACCGACCACAGCATCAGTTCCAGGAACGGCTGGAACGTCTGGAAGGCAAACATCACCAGGGCAGCTATCAGGCCAGCCTTGATGAGCACATCGAGCAAGCCCCGCGACAGGCGGCTGTCCAGCTTGACACCCGGTTGCATGCTTCACCTCCGAACTTCAGCTGCGCCGTGTGGCGCGATCAGTGGCCCGTTTCAGGGCTTGCCTGGGCGGGGCTGTGGTCACGCAGTTGCCGCGCCAGGGCCATCATTACCAGGGGCACCACTGCCATCGACAAGGTGATGGCCAGCACCAACAGGTCGTGCACCTGCTGCGCCAGCACCTGGTGCTCCAGCGCCAGCTTGAACACCACGAAGGCAAACTCGCCGCCAGAGGCCAGCACCACGCCCAGGCACAGCGCCTGCGCCTGGTTGAGGCCCCCGGCCGTACGCCCCAGGCCGTACAGCAGCGGCAGCTTTATGGCCACCAGCAATAGCGTCAGCCCCAACACCCGCAACGGCAGATCGAACAGCAGGCGCAGGTCGGCGCTCATGCCGACGCCGACGAAGAACAACCCCAGCAGCAAGCCTTTGAGCGGTTCGATCTGGGTCTCCAGCTCATGTCGAAAAGGCGACTCGGCCATCAGCACGCCGGCGAGAAAGGCACCCAGGGCCATCGACACGCCCACATGCTCCATCACCCAGGCCGTGCCCAGCACCACCAGCAAAGCGGTAGCGGTCGACAGCTCGGGCAAACCCGAACCGACCGTCCACTTGAACACCGGGCTCAACAGATAGCGGCCAAACACGATCAACGTGCCAAGGCCGAGCGCCACCGCCAACAGCGGCCAGGTGCCTTCGTCGGCGGTGCTGACATTGCCACCGAGCAGGGGCACCACGGCGATCAAGGGAATGGCCGCGATGTCCTGGAACAACAGGATGGCCACGGCCAGCCGCCCGTGTGGCTTGCCGAGGTCCTTGCGCTCGGCCAGGACTTGCAGGCCGAACGCTGTCGAAGACAACGCCAGGCCCAGGCCCAGCACGATCGCTGCGGCCTTCGACTGGCCGAACGCGAAATACGCCAGCAGGCCCAGCGCGACGGCGGTCAGCCCTACCTGCAGCGAACCGACGCCAAACAGCGCCCGGCGCATGGTCCACAGGCGCTGCGGTGACAGCTCCAGGCCAATCACGAACAGCAGCATGACCACGCCCATTTCCGATAGCCGCGCCACGTTCTCGGGGTTGTCGAGCAGCCCGAGCACGGAGGGGCCGATGAGGATGCCGGCCAGCAGATAGCCCGGCACCGCCCCCATTTTCAGACGCTGCGCCAGCGGTACCAGAAGCACCACGGCCAGCAGGAACACCACCGTCGCCTGTAGCAGGCTGCCGTCATGTGGCATAGGTTTGCACCCTTGCTGCTCCCCGCAGGGAGGGATCAGAAACGCTCTTCGACCACTTTGAACGGGTAGGCAACGGCCTTGTACTTGCCGATCTTGCCGCGCTTGGGCAGCTTCACTACCTGGTCACGGGTTACGTCCTTGTAGGGAATACGTGTCAGCAAATGGCTGATGATGTTCAGACGGGCACGACGCTTGTCGTTGGAGTTGGCCATGAACCAGGGCGCCCAGGACGAATCGGAGGCGGCGAACATGTCATCGCGGGCGCGGGTGTAGTCATCCCAGCGGGTGTAGGATTTGAGGTCCATCGGCGACAGCTTCCACAGTTTGCGCCCGTCGTTGATGCGGTCCTGCAAACGCCGGGTCTGCTCCTCGGCGCTGACCTCCAGCCAGTATTTGACGAGGATGATCCCGGACTCGACCATCAACTTTTCAAACAGCGGCACCACGGTGAGGAACTTGCTGCTCTGCTCCTCGGTACAGAAGCCCATTACCCGCTCGACGCCGGCACGGTTGTACCAGCTGCGGTCAAAGATCACCACCTCTCCCGCAGCGGGTAGATGGCCCAGGTAGCGTTGCACGTACATCTGGGTCTTTTCCCGCTCGGTCGGTGCCGGCAGCGCCACCACGCGGAATACCCGTGGGCTGACCCGCTCGGTAATGGCTTTGATGGTGCCGCCCTTGCCAGCGCCGTCGCGGCCTTCGAAGACAATGCAGACCTTCAGGCCCTGGGCCACCACCCACTCCTGCAGTTTTACCAGCTCCACATGCAGGCGCTTGAGTTCCTTCTCGTACGCCTTGCTGCCCAGTTTTTCCGGTAGATCGAGGGTGGCTTTTTTCCTGGACGGCTTCGACATGGCGCTCTCCTGAGGCGATTGAAGAGTCAGTATGGTCGATCCATGGCGATTTGCCGCTTCGCTTGTAGTTTCCCCAGGATTGGCTTCCAGCCGATTGATTTATGGGTGTTCAGCTGACTGTGGGAGAGGGTTTAGCCGCGGATGCGTCAGTGAAGCGAGCGCAGCATTGGCGGGTGAACCCGTCCCCACAGGGTGTGTAGTGGCTGTGAAGTGGCTACTTGGCCAGCTTGTTGTAGCTGGTCATCAGGTTGCGGTAGTCCGGAATATGGTTGGAGAACAGGGTGCCCAGCCCTTCGATGTCGTTGCGCCAGTCGCGATGCAGCTCGCAGGCCACGCCGAACCAGGTCATCAACTGCGCCCCGGCTGCCTCCATGCGCCGCCAGGCCGAGTCACGGGTCAGTTCGTTGAAGGTCCCGGAGGCGTCGGTGACGACGAACACCTCGAAGCCCTCCTCCAGCGCCGACAGTGCCGGGAAGGCCACGCACACTTCGGTGACCACACCGGCAATCAGCAACTGCTTCTTGCCAGTGGCCTTGACCGCCTTGACGAAATCCTCATTGTCCCAGGCATTGATGTTGCCTGGGCGGGCGATGTACGGGGCGTCGGGAAACTGCTCTTTGAGCTCGGGGACCAGCGGGCCGTTGGGGCCGGTTTCGAAACTGGTGGTGAGGATGGTCGGCAGCTTGAAGTACTTGGCCAGGTCCGACAGGGCCAGCACATTGTTCTTGAAACGGTCGGGGTCGATATCCCTCACCAGCGAGAGCAGGCCGGTCTGGTGATCGACCAGCAGCACCGCTGCGTTGTTCTTGTCCAGACGCTTGTATTGGAAGGCCATGACGGATCTCCTTGCTTCGGCAGGTTGGGAATATCAGCGTAGGCAAG
>MTEX01009143.1_pt1 | contig 12895 bp, 6 predicted proteins | sample 1042691 | NCBI WGS metagenome assembly MTEX01 (sample SAMN06185810, study PRJNA358809) | soil metagenome | isolation source: soil biostimulated with molasses as carbon source | place: India | collected 2015-05-23
GTCGACGGCGGTGGCCAGGCGATCCGGATCGACCGGCGGCACCAGCGGTTCCGGCCCGGCCGGTTCGGTCCGCGCGGCCTCGCGGCGGCCCAGCGCGTACAGCGCGCGGCGCACCCGTTGCAGCGCGGCCTGGCTGTCCTCGCCGGCGGCGATGGTCATCGGGGTGCCCACCCGCAGCGCGATGCGGCGCTGGCTGCGCTTGAACATTTCCCGCGCCAGCAGCGCCGTGCCGGCGGGCTTGAACAGCGCGGAAGCGCCGTAGAAGAAGGCCGAGTTGCGCGCCTGCACCCGGATCGGCAGGACCGGCGTGCCGGTGCTGCGGGCGAAGCGCAGGAAGCCGCGCCGCCAGCGCGTATCGGTGATCCCGCGCGGTCCCAGCCGCGACACTTCGCCGGCCGGGAACACGATCACGCACTGCTCCGCTTCCAGCGCCTGCTCCACCGCGCGGATGCTCTCCGGACGGGGCTGGCCGCCCAGGATGCGTACCGGCAGCAACAGGCCGGACAGGTTGTCGATGCTGGACAACAGATCGTTGGCGACGATCTTCACGTCGCGGCGGATGCCGCCGACGAAATCCAGCAGCGCCATCCCGTCCAGCGCGCCGGAGGGATGGTTGGCGACGATCAGCAGGCGGCCGCTGGCCGGCACCCGCGCGCGCCCATCCGAATCGACCGTGTAACGCAGGTTGAGGAAATCGATGGCCGCCTGCAGGAAGGCGAAATCCCGCAGATGGGTATGGCCGGCCAGGAACGCGTAGGCCTGGTCCAGCCGGGACCAGCGCCCCAGCGTGCGCAGCAGCGGCCGGGTCAGGCCGGCGCGGCGGCCCCGGAACCAGTGGGGATAACGTTCTGCAATCTGCTGTTCCAGCGGGCGCATGGTCGCTCGGATCCGGACCGGGGACGGCGGGTTTCGCCGCGCAGCCTGCGCCCGCCGCGCGACAGCCCGATGGCAGCCGCATGGCGGTTCCATGACAGCCGCTGGCGGGCCCGGCTTAACGCAAGGAACATCCTGAACGGCGCAGAATGCACGCACCGCCCGACGCGTGTATCATGCGCGCCCATCTTTTCATCCGAATACAGGGATATAAGCCCGATGTCCAACTACCTGTTCACGTCCGAATCGGTCTCCGAAGGCCATCCGGACAAGGTCGCCGACCAGATTTCCGATGCCGTGCTGGACGCCATCCTGGCCCAGGACAAGCGCGCCCGCGTCGCCTGCGAAACCCTGGTCAAGACCGGCGTGGCCATCGTCGCCGGCGAGATCACCACCTCCGCGTGGATCGATCTGGAAGCGCTGACCCGCAAGGTGATCCTGGACATCGGCTACGACAGCAGCGACGTCGGTTTCGACGGCGCCACCTGCGGCGTGCTCAACCTGATCGGCAAGCAGTCGCCGGACATCAACCAGGGCGTGGATCGCAAGAAGCCGGAAGAACAGGGCGCGGGCGACCAGGGCCTGATGTTCGGCTACGCCACCAACGAAACCGACAGCTACATGCCGGCGGCCATCCACCTGTCGCATCGCCTGGTCGAGCAGCAGGCCAAGGTGCGCAAGAAGAAGAACTCGCCGCTGCCGTGGCTGCGCCCGGATGCCAAGAGCCAGGTCACCCTGCGCTACGAAAACGGCAAGGCCGTCGCGATCGACGCGGTGGTGCTGTCGACCCAGCACGATCCGGACGTCAAGCAGAAGGATCTGATCGAGGCCGTTCGCGAACACATCCTCAAGCCCGTGCTGCCGGCCAAGTGGCTGCACAAGGGCACCAAGTTCCACATCAACCCGACCGGCAAGTTCGTCATCGGCGGACCGGTGGGCGACTGCGGCCTGACCGGGCGCAAGATCATCGTCGACACCTACGGCGGCTGGGCGCGCCACGGTGGCGGCGCGTTCTCCGGCAAGGATCCGTCGAAGGTGGACCGCTCGGCCGCCTACGCCGCGCGCTACGTCGCCAAGAACGTGGTCGCCGCCGGCCTGGCCGACCGCTGCGAAGTGCAGGTCTCCTACGCCATCGGCGTGGCCGAGCCGACCTCGATCTCGGTGACCACCTTCGGCACCGGCAAGATCAGCGACGACAAGATCGAGAAGCTGATCCGCAAGCATTTCGACCTGCGTCCGTACGGCATCATCCAGATGCTCGACCTGATCCATCCGATGTACCAGGCCACCGCGTCCTACGGCCACTTCGGCCGCAAGCCGCACGAGATCAGCTACCTCGACGGTGCGGGCAAGAAGCACACGGCGACCGCCTTCTCGTGGGAGCGCACCGATCGCGCCGACGCGCTGCGCAAGGATGCCGGCCTGAAGTAAGCCCGGCCTCCGCATCGCCACTGGAAACCCCGCCCCGGCGGGGTTTTCTTTTTGCGGTTGTTTCCGGCTTTGCGCCGAGGGCGGCGGCGGGGCCGGGTACAATGGCGGCATGTCCCTTCTGCAATTCCAGCGGGTCGACTTCAGCGTCGGCGGTCCGCTCCTTCTCGAACACGTCGATCTGTCCATCGAAGCCGGCGAGCGCGTCTGCATCGTCGGCCGCAACGGCGCCGGCAAGTCCACCCTGATGCGGCTGATGGCCGGCGAAATCCGGCCGGACGACGGTGAAATCCGCATCCAGGGCGGCGTGGTGGTCGCGCGGATGGCGCAGGAAGTCCCGCAGGACACCCGCGGCAGCGTGTTCGACGTGGTCGCGCAGGGCCTGGGGGATCTGGGCGCGCTGCTGGCCCGCTACCACCATGCGCTCGCCGAGGGCGACATGGCGGCGCTGGGCGAGGCGCAGGCGCAGATCGAGGCCCGCCACGGCTGGGATCTGGATCGCCGCGTGCAGCAGGTACTGGCCCGGCTGGAGCTGCCGGAGGACGCCGACTTCGCCGCCCTGTCCGGCGGCATGAAGCGGCGCGTGCTGCTGGCCCAGGCGCTGGTGCGCAAGCCGGACATCCTGCTGCTCGACGAACCCACCAACCATCTCGACATCGAGGCGATTGCCTGGCTGGAAGGCTTCCTCAGGCAGTTCGAGGGCAGCCTGGTCTTCGTCACCCACGACCGCAGCTTCCTGCGTGCGCTGGCGACCCGCATCGTCGAGATCGATCGCGGCCAGCTCACCAGTTGGCCCGGCGATTACGACAACTACCTGCGCCGGCGCGAGGAACGCCTGCACGCCGAGGCGCAGGAGAACGCGCGCTTCGACAAGCTGCTGGCACAGGAAGAAGTCTGGATCCGCCAGGGCATCAAGGCCCGCCGCACCCGCAACGAAGGCCGCGTCACCGCGCTCAAGGCGATGCGCCGCGAACGCGCGCAGCGCCGCGAACTGGCCGGCAACGTGAAGATGGAGGCCGCCGCCGCGCAGGCGTCCGGGCGCAAGGTCATCGAAGCGACCGAGGTCTCGCAGGCCTACGACGGCCGCGTCCTGCTGGATCGCGTGTCGGCCACCATCATGCGCGGCGACCGGGTCGGCATCATCGGTCCCAACGGCGCGGGCAAGTCCACCCTGCTGAAAATCCTGCTCGGCGAACTGGCGCCGCAGCACGGCGAGGTGAAGCTGGGCACCGGTTTGCAGATCGCCTACTTCGATCAGCACCGCAGCCAGTTGGACGAATCGTTGAACGCGCTGGAAAACGTCGCCGAAGGGCGCGACTTCGTCGAGATCAACGGCAGCCGCAAGCACATCATCGGCTACCTGCAGGACTTCCTGTTCTCGCCCGAACGCGCGCGGGCGCCGATCACCCGCCTGTCCGGCGGCGAGCGCAACCGCCTGCTGCTGGCCAAGCTGTTCGCCCAGCCCTCCAACCTGCTGGTGATGGACGAACCGACCAACGATCTGGACGTTGAGACGCTGGAGCTGCTGGAAGAGCTGTTGCTCGACTACAAGGGCACGCTGCTGCTGGTCAGCCACGACCGCGATTTCCTCGACAACGTGATCACGAGCACCCTGGTGCTGGAAGGCGAGGGCCGCCTGGGCGACTACGTCGGTGGCTACAGCGACTGGCTGCGGCAGCGGCCCGCGCCGGCACCCGCGATGGTGGTGAAACCCGCCGCCACGCCCGCTCCGCCTGCCGCCGCGCCCGCCTCGCCGGCGCGACGCAAGCTCAGCTACAAGGACGCGCGCGAACTGGAACAGTTGCCCGCGCGCATCGAGGCGCTGGAGGCCGATATCGCCGCCCGCACCGGGGCGATGAATGATCCCGCCTTCTACCAGCAGGATCCGGCCAGCCTGCAGGGTGCCAACGAGCAACTGGCCGCACTCCAGCAGGAACTGGAACTGGCGTACCAACGCTGGGCCGAACTGGACGGCTGATTCCCGCCGCGTCCGCCGTCGCCCGCGGCATTCCGCGCCCGCACCGCCCCTTGACCTGTCGCGTGGGCGCAAGCGATGTTGCGCCATGCCGACCGCTCTCGCCGTTTCCCCTTTCCTCACCCTCGATGGCATGCGCCTGCACCAGCACGACTGGCCGCTGGCGCGGCCGCGCGCGCGCCTGCTGCTGGTGCACGGACTGGGCGAACATGGCGGGCGCTATGCGCGGCTGGCGGAAGAACTCAATGCCGCCGGCATCGCGGTGCGCGCCTACGATCATCGCGGGCACGGGCGCTCGGAAGGCGCGCGCGGCTGCATCGACGAGCTGGCGCGGTTGCCGCGCGACACCGTGTCGGTGTTCAACGCCTACGCCGCCGAAGGCCCGGATCTGCCGTTCCTGTTCGGCCACAGCATGGGCGGCCTGGTCGCGATGCACGCGGTGTTGCTGGAAGAACTGGTGCCGCGGGGACTGATCGCCTCCTCGCCCGCGCTGGCCACCCACGCCGGCGGTCTCCAGCGCGCCTTCGCCCGCAGCCTGGCGGGCTGGTGGCCGGACCTGACCCTGCGCACCGGCCTGGAGGTCGATCGGCTCTCGCATGATCCGCATGTCGAAGGCGAATACCGCGGGGACCCGCTCAACCATTCGCGCATCAGCGCGCGCCTGGCGCATTTCATCTTCAGCGGCGGCCGCCAGGTACTGGCGCGTGCGCCGGAGCTGAAGATCCCGACGCTGCTGCAGTTCGCCGCCGACGATCATCTGGTCGATCCCGCCGGTTCCCGCGCGTTCGCCGCGGCCGCGCCGCAACGCAAGTTGCGCGCGCACGAATACCTGCGCCTGTACCACGAGATCTACAACGAAGCCGAGGCCGATCGCAGCCGCGTGGTCGCGGATCTGCTGCGCTGGCTGGATCTGCAGCTGGACAGGCCCAAGCGCGGCAGCCACCCCTAGTCGCCGCGCTCGGCAGCCTCTTCGCTAGCATCGGCCCGCGGCGGGGCGGGCCGGACATCGCCGGCGTGGACGGTGGCCTCGGTCGGCGCGAATGCCCGCGCGAACGTCCGCTCCGGCGACAGCGCCAACTGCTGGGCCGCCAGCACGCCGTCGGCGTCGATCTCCCGTTGTCCACGCATTTCGTCCATGTCGGTACGCGCCTCGCCGCCGCTGCGCTCCGCAAGCACGTAGAAGGCGTAAGCCACCAGTGGATCCTTGCGCACGCCGGTACCGGCGCGGAAGTTGTTGCCCAGGTTGCGCAGCGCCACACCGTTGCCCTGCAACGCGGAGCGCCGGTACAGGTCAATCGCTTGCGGCAGATCCTGCGGCACGCCCCTGCCCTGCTTGTACATCACGCCCAGCACGAGTTGCGCCATGGAGTGCCCGCCGTCGGCGGCAAGCCGCAGGTGACGCACCGCCTCGGCATAATCGACGGCGATGCCGTCGGCGTCGTAGTAAAGGCGTCCCAGCGTGTACGCCGCTTCCAGATCACCGCCGCGTTCGGCCTGCCCGCACCAGGTGCGGACGTCGTCGATGAAATCGCGGGCGCCTTCCTCCACATAGAAGGTGCACAGCTCGGCGGCGGCCGGGACATCACCGTTGCGCGCCGCCGCCAACCGATCCCACAGCCAGTTGGATTGCGCGGCTGCCAGCAACGGCCACAGCAGGCCGACACCCAACCCCGTCCCCAATGCCGTCCTCGCACGCATCGCGTTTCCCCCGCGTCCCGACCCGCGCAGTCTAGGCAGGGTCCGCGACAGCCGCAATCAGCCGCAATCAGCCGGTGTTCTGCACGCCCTGCGATACGCCGTTGATGCTGGCCACGAGTGCGCGCAGCAGGGTGTCGTCCTCGCGGCCGGCCTCGCGCCAGCGGCGCAGCAGGTCCGCCTGCAGCACGCTGATCGGATCGATGTACGGATTGCGCAGGCGGATCGACAGCGCCAGCCGCTGATCGTGTTGCAGCAGCCATTCGTCGCCGGTCAGGCGCAGGACCCAGCGCAGGGTGAGCGCGTGTTCGCGCTGGATGCGCGGGAAGAACTCGCCATGCAGTTCGCCGGCCATGCGCGAGAACATTTCGGCGATGCTCAGATCGCCCTTGGCCAGCACCATCGAGATGTCATCGAGGAAGGTGCGGAAGAACGGCCAGTCGCGCGCCATCTCCAGCACCGCGTCCTCGCCGTACGCGTCGACCGCCGCCTGCAGGCCGCTGCCGACGCCGAACCAGCCGGGGATCACCGCGCGCGCCTGGCTCCAGGCGAACACCCACGGAATCGCGCGCAGGTTGCCCAGCGCCGCGTCCTGGCCGAGCCGGCGCGACGGCCGCGAACCCAGCGTCATCCGCTCGATCACGTCGATCGGCGTGGCGCTGCGGAAGTAATCCATGAAGCGCGGCGCGCCGACAAAATCGCGATAGACCGCGCTGCTGTGGCCGGCGACGATGTCCATGACCGCGCGCCACGCCGGCTCGCGCGGCTCCTGCGGGCGCGGCCGCAGCGAGGACGCCAGCACCGCGCCCACCGCCTGTTCCAGCGAACGCAGCGCCAGCGCGCGGATGCCGTACTTGCGATGGATGACCTCGCCCTGTTCGGTGACCCGCAGGCGGCCGTCGACGCTGCCGCGCGGCGAGGCATCGACCGCGCGGGTGGTCTTGCCGCCGCCGCGGCTGATCGAACCGCCGCGGCCGTGGAAGAAAGTCAGCTTGATGCCGAGTTCGTTGGCGGTCTGCAGGAGTTCGACCTGGCCGCGCTGCAGGCCCCAGCGCGAGGCGGCGATGCCGCCATCCTTGCCGCTGTCGGAATAGCCCAGCATCACCATCTGCACGTTGCCGCGCGCGGCCAGGTGGGCGCGGTAGACCGGATCGGCCATCAGATCGCGCAGCGTGTCCGGGCCGTGGCGCAGATCGTCCACCGTCTCGAACAACGGCGCGATGTCCAGCGGCACGTGTCCGTCCTGGTCGACCAGCCCGCCGCGGCGCGCCAGCGCCAGCACGGTGAGGACGTCGGCGCGGTTGTGCGCCATGCTGATGATGTAGGCGCCCAGCGCATCGGGACCGTGCCGCCGGCGCGCGTCGCCGAGGGCCGCGAACACCGCGTCCAGGCGCGGATTGCCTTCTTCCTCCGATGCCGGCAGCGGTTGCTCGCCGCTGGCGTAGGGCGCCAGCAGCGTGCCGCGTTCGAGCGCGTCGCGCGATTCCCACCGCGCGTCGCCGAGGGCGGCCGCGACCGCGCGCGCATGCACGCTGGATTCCTGGCGCACGTCCAGCCGCGCGAGGTGGAAGCCGAAGCTGCGGATGCGCCAGGCCAGCCGGCGCACCGCGAACCAGCCGGCGTGGATGCCGCGATTGGCTTCCAGGCTGCGCAGGATCAGGTCGACGTCGGCGGCGAGTTCCTCCGGGCCGGCGTAGCCCTGAGGACGATTCTCCAGCGTGGCCTGCAGGCGCGCGCGCATCAGATCGTTGAGCAGGCGGTACGGCATGTCGCCGTGGCGGGGACGCGACTGCGCCGCCGCCTGCGGCAGCAGCGCGCGGTAGGCGTCCACCCGCGCGATCACTTCCGGCGACACCCCGACCAGCGAGGTCGACTGGCTGAGCAGCGTGGTGAGCTGGCGCAGTTCCTTGACGTAGCGGCGCAGGATCATCGCGCGCTGCGCGTCGAGGGTCGCGGTGACGGTGCCGGCATCGACGTTGGGATTGCCGTCCATGTCGCCGCCGACCCAGGTGCCGAAGCGCAGCAGCCGCGGCAGATGGCGAGTGATCGCGGGCTGTTCGCCGTAGACCTGGACGATCGCGTTCTCCAGGGTCTCGTACAGCACCGGCACCACCCGGTACAGCACTTCGATCAGGTAGAAGCCGACGTGCTCGCGCTCGTCCTCCACGCCCGGGCGTACCGGCGAGGAATCCGCGGTCTGCCAGGCCGAGGTCAGCGCCATGCGGAAGCGCGCGGTGTCGGTGGCCTGTTCGCCGGGCGTGCGGGTGCCGTCCAGCCCGTTGACCAGGCTGGCGACCATCAGTTGTTCCTTTTCCAGCAGCGCGCGCCGGACCGCCTCGGTGGGATGCGCGGTGAACACCGGTTCGATGTCGATGCGCGGCAACCATTGCGCCAGCTCATCGACGCCCACGCCCTGCGCGCGCAGCCGCTGCAATACGTCCTGCAGGCCTTCCGGCTGCGGCTTGGTGCTGTCGGTGCGCTGGTAGTCGCGGCGGCGGCGGATGCGGTGCACGCGCTCGGCGATGTTGACCACCTGGAAGTACGTGCCGAAGGCGCGGATCAGGCTCTCGGCGTGCGAAGGTTCCAGTCCGGCCAGCAGGCCCGCGAGCGACTGCGGCGGCGCGTCGCTCTGGCGGCGCGCGATGGCGGTGGTGCGCACGCGTTCCACTTCGTCCAGGAACGCGGGCGAGACCTGCTCGGCCAGCATGTCGCCGACCAGTGCGCCGAGCCGGCGCACGTCTTCACGGAGCGGAACATCGGGAGGAGCGAACTCGAGACTGCGGGGCGAATTCATCGAGGCGGCAGACCGGGCGGCGGGGGCGAGCCCCCAACACTACCCCAATTCGGCCGCCGTTTGCTGCACCGCCGCACGCCTGTCCCGCGGGTGCGCACGGGACAGGCGAACCGGACCGCAATTGGTCCGGTCCGTCGCCGTTTCAACGCCTGGCGGGCGCGGCGGGTGCCTGCTTCACGTAGCGGTCGAGCCAGGCGTTGGATTCGGCCAGCATCTGCAGGATCGATTCGCGCGCGCGGTAGCCGTGCGATTCGTTCGGCAGCATCACCAGGCGCGCGGTGCCGCCCAGGCCCTTGATCGCGGCGTACATGCGCTCGCTCTGGATCGGGAAGGTGCCGGAGTTGTTGTCCTGCTCGCCGTGGATGAGCAGCAACGCGTCCTTGATCCGATCGGCGTGGTTGAAGGGCGACATGGCTTCGTACACCTGCGGCGCCTGCCAGAAATTGCGCTCCTCGGCCTGGAAGCCGAACGGCGTCAGGGTGCGGTTGTAGGCGCCGCTGCGGGCGATGCCGGCCTTGAACAGGCGCGTGTGCGCGAGCAGGTTGGCGGTCATGAACGCGCCGTACGAGTGCCCGCCGACGGCGATGCGCCCGCGATCGGCCACGCCCAGCCGGACCGCTTCGTCCACCGCGGCTTCGGCGCTGGCGACCAGTTGCGGGACGTAGGTGTCGTTGGGTTCCTGCTCGCCTTCGCCGACGATCGGCACGGAGAAGTCGTCCCACACCGCGTAGCCCATCGCCAGGAACGCCTGCGGTCCCCAGTAGCTGATCGTGTTGAAGCGGTACGGGGAATCCGTCACCTGGCCGGCCGCCTCGGCGGATTTGAACTCGGCAGGATAGGCCCACATCAGCATCGGCAGGCGGCCGTCGCGCTTGGGGTCGTAGCCCGGCGGCAGGTACAGCGTCGCGGTCAGGTCCACGCCGTCCTTGCGCTTGTAGCGGATCTGCTGCTTCTTCACGCCCTTCAGTTGCGGCGTGGGATGCGGGAAGCGGGTCAGCGCGCGCGGCGCGGCCTCGCCTTCGGCGACGAACAGGTTGGTGGGTTCGTCGGGCGATTCGCGCGTGATCAACAGGCGCCGGCCTTCGGCATCCAGCGGCGCGATCGGCGCGGCGTAGTACGGCGCCTGCGAATGGAACAGGCGGGTGCTGCCGCCTTCGAGGTCGACCTTGTCCAGGAACGGGCGATCCCCCTCCGGCGACGCGCCATCGCCGATCCGGAAAATGCTGCGGCCGTCGGCGGCCATCATCAGCCGCGACTGGCCGCGCGCGTCCTGGACCAGCACGGGCTGGCCGGGATCGTTGTAGCGATCCTCGTAGGAGCCTTCCCGGATCAACTTCGGCGGCTGCGCCGCGTCGTCCGGCGCGATCCGCCATTCGCGGATCCGGCGGTTCTTCCACCACGCCTCGCTGATCAGCGCCAACTGCCCGTTGCCCCACTGGATGTCGGCCAGGCGCATGCCCAGGCGCGCCAGCGTCACAGGCGGCCGGTCGAACGGCGCGGACTGCATCATCACCGCGTCGCGGATCGCGGCGTCGCGCGAGGGGTCGCCGCCGTCCTGCGCCTCGGCCCAGACCAGGGTGGCATCGGCGTCGGCACGCCATTGGATGTCGCGCACGCCGGCCGGCACCGCGTCGTTGCCCGGCGGCAGGCCTTCGACCAGCGGCAGTTTCGCCACCTCGTGGACCAGCCGGCCCTGCCTGTCGAGCACTTCGATGCGGGTGGGGAAGGAGGTCACCGGCACCAGGTAGGAGAACGGCCGCTCGATGCGGCGGCGCAGGATGTAGCGGCCGTCCGGCGAGATCGACAGCGACAGGTTCAGATCGGGATTGCCCAGGGTCTTCACCGTGCCGGCCAGATCGATCAGCGCCGGCTGCGAGCGCAGGTGGTATTCCAGCAGGCGCGCGTCGTCCTCGTTGCGGAGCATGTCCTGGTAGGTGCGGATCTGCACCACGCCGGCGCCGGCCTGGGTCTGCTGCACGTTGGGACCGGACGGCACCCGGCTGCGTTCCGGCGCCCCGCCCTGTCCCTGCGGCTGCAACTGGACCAGCAGGCCGCTGCTGTCGCCCAGCCAGGCATAGCCGCGTCCCATGACGGTGTTGAGTGCCCGATCGGTCAACTTCCGCGCGCTGCGTGCCTGCACGTCGATCAGCCACAACTCGTTGCCGGCGGACTGCGGATCGATGCGGTTGAAGGCGATATGGCGCTGGTCCGGCGACCAGCGGAAGCCGACCATCGACAATGGCTGCGGCAGGCCCTGGATGCGCAGTTCCTCGCCGGACGCGATGTCCTGCAGCCAGAAATCGGTGCCGAAGGAGAACCGGCTGGCGGAGTGGGTGCGCGGATGGATGCGCAGGCCGGCCAGCTTCAGTTCCGGCTGGGCGACCACGTCGATGCCCGGCAGCGTGGGCACCTGCATGAGGGCCAGCAGGTCGCGGTTCGGGCTGACCGACATGTCGGGACGGCGGGGCGCGTCGACGATGGCGCGCAGGGCGGGCGGCGGCAGTTGGTAGCCGGCGTCGGCGGTGGCGGGTGGCGCCGACGCCGGCGTGCGCGCGAAGGCGGCCGGGGCCAGCAGGCCCACCGCCAGGGCCAGGGCGGCGATACGGGGCATGGCGATCATGCGGAGCTCTCGTTCACAGGAATTCATGCGAGCTTAACAACCCGGCCACGGACGGGGCCACGGCCGTCGGTCATGCCCGCCGCATCCATCGCTCCATCCGGAACAACCGATATAATGGCCGCCCTCGCCGAGGGGCGCTGCGACCGTGACGACTTCGAGGAAGTGCGCGCGGCCAGGCTCGGCAGGACTCTTCTGTAACGGCGCCCGGTCGAGAATGCGAGCCCAGCTCGCCCACTAACCGGAGCAATGCAATGAACGCCGTACGCCAGTTTTCCACCGAGGGTGACTACAAGGTCGCCGACATTTCCCTGGCCGACTGGGGCCGCAAGGAAATCGACATCGCCGAGCACGAGATGCCGGGCCTGATGTCCATCCGCCGCAAGCACGCCGCCGCCAAGCCGCTCAAGGGCGTGCGCGTGACCGGCTCGCTGCACATGACCATCCAGACCGCCGTGCTGATCGAAACGCTGGTGGACCTGGGCGCCGACGTGCGCTGGGCCTCGTGCAACATCTTCTCCACCCAGGACCATGCCGCCGCCGCGATCGCCGCCAGCGGCACGCCGGTGTTCGCCTGGAAGGGCGAGAGCCTGGAGGAGTACTGGGACTGCACGCTCGACGCGCTGAGCTTCGGCGGCGGCAAGTTGGGCCCGGAACTGGTCGTCGACGACGGCGGCGACGTCACCCTGCTGATCCACAAGGGCTATGAACTGGAAAACGGTTCGGACTGGGTCAACACCCCGTCCTCCAGCCACGAGGAGCAGGTGATCAAGAACCTGCTCAAGCGCGTGCAGAAGGACCGCCCGGGTTACTGGACCGAAGTGGTCAAGTCCTGGAAGGGCGTGTCCGAGGAAACCACCACCGGCGTGCACCGCCTGTACCAGCTGGCCGAAGCCGGCACCCTGCTCGTCCCGGCGATCAACGTCAACGACTCGGTCACCAAGTCCAAGTTCGACAACCTGTACGGTTGCCGCGAATCGCTGGCCGACGGCCTGAAGCGCGCGATGGACGTGATGCTGGCCGGCAAGGTCGCGGTGGTGTGCGGCTACGGCGACGTCGGCAAGGGTTCGGCGCACTCGCTGCGCGCCTATGGCGCCCGCGTGATCGTCACCGAGATCGACCCGATCTGCGCGCTGCAGGCGGCGATGGAAGGCTTCGAGGTCAACACCATCGAGGACACCCTGGGCACGGCCGACATCTACGTGACCACGACCGGCAACAAGGACATCATCACCATCGATCACATGAAGGCGATGAAGGATCAGGCCATCGTGTGCAACATCGGCCACTTCGACAACGAAATCCAGGTCGACGCGCTGGTCAACTTCCCGGGCGTGCAGAAGGTCAACATCAAGCCGCAGGTGGACAAGTACGTGTTCCCGAACGGCAACGCGATCTTCCTGCTGGCCGAAGGCCGCCTGGTCAACCTGGGCTGCGCCACCGGCCACCCGAGCTTCGTGATGTCCAACTCGTTCGCCAACCAGACCCTGGCCCAGATCGATCTGTGGGCGAA
>MTEX01005462.1_pt1 | contig 12779 bp, 10 predicted proteins | sample 1042691 | NCBI WGS metagenome assembly MTEX01 (sample SAMN06185810, study PRJNA358809) | soil metagenome | isolation source: soil biostimulated with molasses as carbon source | place: India | collected 2015-05-23
TGGCCCATGCGCCGGAGCCCAGCGGTGTGCGCCGGGTCTTCCCCAATCGCCACGAAGCGCCGGTCACGGCCCCGCAGGAGCCGCAGGATGCCTAGGTGGATGACACGCCTGCGGCCTGTGCTGCTACTGGCACTGCTGCTATTGACCGCTGCCTGTGAGGCGGAGCCTAGGCGCTACGACTTTGCGATACAGCTCAACGGCGGCCCGACGGGGATGCAGTGTGCACTTCTCAATTCCATATAATTGTAGAACTTCTCGTCAGTTATGACTGATAAGCTGTAGCCTGTGCCTCAGCGCCGGATCGTACAGTTCGCCGCTGCGCTGGGCGGCGCTGCGCAGGCGCTCGTCGAACCACAGCATCTCGTCCTTCTCCCAGATCCACCCCTCGGCCTCCAGGCTCACGATCAGGCTGGCGAACAGGGTGCGGTCGAAGAACTCCGGCGCGTCGCGGCCCGTCAGCAGTGCCAGGCGTTCGGTCAGTTGCTGGCTGCGCTCGGTCAGGGCGTCGCGGCCCAGGGTGCCCGGGGGCTGGGCCAACAGGATCGACAGCAGCAGGTAGCCGCGCTCCAGTGAGGGTTGCATCAGCCTCGCCAACAGCCGCAGCTGCTCGCCGGCTTCCAGCGAGGCGGGGCGCTGCCAGCCGTCGCCGGCTGGTTCCAGCAAGCCTTCCCGGCACAGCGCCTCCAGCATTACCGGTAGTGCCTCGTTGAGTGCTACCGAAGAGAGGAACAGCTCGCGCGAGAGGATCGGCCAGGGCGGCCCAAGCTGGGCCTCGAGGCTCTCCAGGTCGTGGCGTGGGGCGTGACGGAAGGCGAAGGCGGTCAGGCCGGCCAGGGCGAAGAGGTGCAGCACGTTGTTGCGATACCACACCAGCAGGTTGGCCTGCTCGGAAGTGGCGATCAGGATATCGCCCAGCGCATGCGGGCGACGCTCGATCATGCCCAGCGCCACGACCTGGTCGATCCACTCGTCGGGCTCACCCTGGGGCAGGCTGGCATGCTGCCCGCCGCGGCAGTGGCGCTGCAGCGCCGCCAGCAGAGCGAGCTGGCGCGCCATTAGGCTGGCCTCGATGGCGTGGTGGGGAGTGGCCAGCAGCACCAGGGCCACCAGGTTGACCGGGTTGAGCGCTGCCGCGGCGTTGATGCGCCGGGCCAGTTCGTCGCCGAGCTGAGGCACCGTCCGGTTGAGCCAGGCTGGCTTTGTCTCGACGAGATCGTCGCGCCAGTCCGGCACCGCGTCGTCGAGGAAGGCGCCGAGCGACAGCGGCTCGCCGACATTGACCGTAACCTTGCCGAACGGCTGGCGCAGCTGGCCGAGCACCCGCAGCAGCGCCCAGGGGCTCTCCTTGCGCTTCTTGCCGCCGCGCATCTCGCGCTGGTAGCTGGCGTTCTCGATGATGCGCTCGTAGCCGATATAGACCGGAATGAAGGCGAGCCGGGGCGGAGAAGTACCCGCAGCGCTGCGGCGAAAGGAGCGTAGCGTCATCGACAGCATGCCGGGGCGAGGGGCGAGCATGCGTCCGCTGCGTGAACGACCGCCTTCGATGAAGTACTCCAGCGGGTGGCCGCGTTCCAGCAGGCGGTGCAGGTATTCGTTGAACACCGCGGCATAGAGCGGCTTGTCGCGAAAGCTGCGGCGCATGAAGAAGGCGCCGCCGCGGCGCAGCAGCGGGCCGATCAGCAGCATGTCGAGATTGCGTCCGGCGGCGATGTGCGGCGGCATCAGGCCGTCGCGGTAGAGCACGTAGGAGAGCAGCAGGTAATCGATATGGCTGCGGTGGCAGGGCACGTAGACCAGCGTATGGTCGCCCGCCAGCGCCTTGACCCGGTCGAGGCCGCGAACCTCGACGCCATCGTACAGGCGGTTCCACAGGCGCCGCAGCAGGCCGTCCATGAAGCGCAGCACCGGGTAGGTCATGTTCGAGGCGATCTCGCGGCCGTAGCGCAGGGCGCGCCGCTGTAGGCGCTCGGGCGAGCGATTTTCGCTCATCGCCAGCTCGTCGATTACCCGGCGTACCTCGGGGCTGGCCGCCACGCCCTCGATCAGGGTTCGGCGATGGGAGAGATCGGGACCGAGCACCCGTGTACGCATGCGCCGGAAATGAATGCGCAGCAGTCGCGCGCTCTTGCGATTGGCCACCGCCGGGCCGCGTTCGTCGAGCAGATCGCGCAGGTTCAGCGGTGCGCCGAAGTGCACCTCCACGCTCTTGCCATTGACCACCACCGACAGCGCCCGGCGCAGCCGGCCGGTGAGCTGCCAACTGTCGGCTGCCAGCAGCCGCCAGAAGCCGAAGCGCTTGCCCGGGGCGCGGCCCCAGAACACGCTCACCGGGACCAACTGGATCTCGGTGTCGGCATGCTCGGCAAGGTATTCCAGCGCCTGCCGGAAAGGAGCCTCGAAGGCGCGGCCTCGCCGCCACAGGCGTGGCCTGACAGGCAGGGCCATACTGGCGGGTAGCTCCAGTCCCGGCAGGTGGACCTTGCCCTTGGGCGAGGGCAGGCCATGGCGCTGGCACAGTACCTCCAGCAGCAGGTCATCGGAGAGTGCCGGATGTGGCAGTACGTAGAGGGTGGGGCGTGACGGGTCGAGTCCCAGGTCGCTCGGGTCGGGCTCGATGAGCCGGGTGTCGACCCAGGCCTTGATGATGCCCTTGAGCGGGGCGCGGAGCAGTGTGAGCAGCGAGTCGGCCAGGGCCATTCCATTGCCTCGTTAGCGTAGCAAGGCCCCAGTATAGCCATGCTTGTCTACCCCGGTCAGGTGCCGCTTTCCCTGGCGCGGCAAACGTGCGTCAATCGAGCCAGACAAGGAGAGGGAGAGGGCCATGCACGGCGTATGGCGGGATGGCAATCGGTTCGAGCTGCTGGCGGAGTCGTCGCGCTTCCTGCCGGCGATGTTCACTGCCATCGAGGAAGCGCGCCGCTCGATACTGATCGAGCTCTACCTGATGCAGTCGGGGCAGCTGGCCACGGCACTGATCGAGGCCCTGTGCCGCGCTGCACAGCGCGGCGTGGCGGTGGCCTTGATGCTCGATGCCTACGGTGCCATGGGGCTTTCGGGAGAGGACCGACGGCGCCTGGAGCAGGCCGGTGTGGCGCTGCGCCTGTTCAATCCGCTGGGTATGCGCTCGCTGACGCGCAACCTGATGCGAGACCACCGCAAGCTAGTCGTCGTCGATGGCCGAGTGGCTTTCACGGGAGGCTTCGGCGCGGTCGACGAGTTCCTCGAGGCCTGGTACGAGGTGGCGGTACGTATCGAAGGTCCCGTGGTGGCCGACTGGGTGCGGCTGTTCTCGCGACTGTGGGATTCGCCGTTGACCCGAGGCGACGGAGAGGCGTCCCTGGTGCGCCATCTGACGCTCGAGCTGGCGCCTCGCGAGGATTACCAGAGCATGCGTGGCCGCGTGGTGTGGGGGCAGGGTTACCGCTACCAGGCCATTCGCCATTCGCTCTACGGCCGGGTGTCATCGGCACAGCGCCGCATCTGGCTGTGCACGCCCTATTTCGTGCCCACCTTCAGCCTGCGCATGCGATTGGCTCGGGCCGCTCGCCGCGGCGTCGACGTGCGACTGCTACTGCCCGGACGCGACCACGACCATCCCTGGGTGCGCTATGCCGGCCAACGCTTCTATCGGCGGCTGCTGAGGGCCGGGGTGCGCATCTTCGAGTTCCAGCCCACCTTCATCCATGCCAAGTTTTCGCTGGTGGATCAGTGGTCGAGTCTTGGCTCGTGCAACTTCGATCACTGGAGCCTGCACTGGAACCTGGAGGCCAACCAGGAGGTGGACGATGTCCGCTTTGCCAGCGAAGTGGCGGCGCTGTTCGAGCGTAACTTTGCCGCCAGCCGCGAGATCACCTACCGGGAATGGTTACAGCGCCCGCGCTGGCAGCGTTTCAAGGAGTGGCTATTCGGCAGCTTCGATGCTTGGCTGACGCGGCTGCGGTGAAGGCGTGTCGAACTCCGGCGCCAAGGCTGTTTCAGAGGAGCGTTGCGCTCGTTTGACGGTCGTGGAAGGAGATTCGCCATAGAGCGCCCTGTAATGAGAGGAAAAACGGCCTAAGTGATTGAATCCCCACTTATGAGCCACCTCGCCAATCGGGAGTCGGTTGGCCGGCGATGACAATTCCCGATGGGCTTGCTCGAGCCGAACCTGACGCAGGTAGCGTAAGGGAGTGGTATGCAGATGACGCTGAAAGCTGGCCTGCAAGGCCCTGATGCTGATGCCTACGGAGGTGGCTATCTCGCTGACTGTCAACGAGCGGTGAAGGTTGTCCTGAATGTACCCGACGGCAGCTTTCAAGTGTCGTGGCGTGGCGTCTTGAGATCGCTCCTCCCTGTTCACTCCAGGCTGCTGAGCCATGCATTCGTAGAGCAAATGCAGGATCGATTCGCTGAGCAGCTTCAGCGTAGTTGGCTTATGGTGAAACGTGCCATGTTCTCCCAAACCTGCAATCAGGCTACGTATCGTCATGATGAGCGTGATGCCAATACCTTTTGTTTCATCAACGACGCCACCATGACTTAAGTCGCAAGATTCGGGGGAATCAGTCGCTTCTTGCGCGACTTTTTCGACTATGGTGCGAGAGAAATCGATTGCAATGAGAGAGTGTTCTTTCTCATCGCAGAGAAAACGTATCCGGCAGGGAGCTCTGGTAGGAACCAGCAGAAGCTGTTCCGGCTCCACGACAAAAGCCTGGTTCCCGATCTCGACCTCAAACTGACCCTTCATGGGAATCAGTAAGGCCAGGCTTTTTCTTAATCCCTTGTGAGTTAGCGACCATTCGCTGTTGAAGTTTATTTTAAATAGCCTGAGGTAGTTCGTCGAGTGAGCGTCTATGGCCCAATAAAACGAAACGTCGTTTCGCGGTGGGAAGAATGATAAATCTAGACGATAGGATTTCAAAGTATCCTTCAGGCTATCGAACCGATTTCCAAAACGGAATGGAGAAGTCGTAAGGGGCCTGCGTTCCAATATGCAATCCTTTTCATATGTCTTTTAATCTTTCCTCTCTAATATCGGATAAGTTCGAAAAATTTAATATCCACTTTGCGAAATCGGTGTCCGGATAGCGACGATGTGTGCTTTTTCTGCTCAGGATCCCCTTGATATGGCCGATAGCGTGACCAGTCGGCTGATGGAGATTCGATAGTGATCGGGGAAAAGGAAACCGTAGTAGAGCTACAGGGAACACTTTCGTTGCGCCAGGCGGAAGAGGTTCGCCAGCGCCTGGAGCAGGCTCTGGAGATGGGACAGGCAGTGGCCCTTGATGTCCGAGAGCTGACTGAGGTCGACATCAGCATTCTTCAGCTGATCGTTGCCGCCCAAGTGAGTGCCACGCATCGAGGAATTGATCTTCGCCTGGTGAGGGCAGAAAGCGGCGCCTTCGAGGAGGCGCTGGAAGGCTATGGGCTGATCGAAACACGGACATGAGGTCCGTGCAAATATCGGTGGATATAGGAATAAATCGAGCGAATGGGTAAAGAGGGAAAAGAACCGTATGAGCAAGACGATTCTAACCATAGACGACTCTGCCTCCATCAGGCAGATGGTGTCGCTCACGTTGACATCGGCAGGCTACAACGTGTTGCAGGCCAGCGATGGAGAAGAAGGCCTGGCTCAGGCGACCGCCAACCGGATCGATGCGGTACTCACGGATCTCAACATGCCACGAATGAATGGTATCGAATTCATTCGCAAGTATCGGGCGGACAGTTCCAGTGCGGGCGTGCCGATCGTGTTTCTGACTACGGAATCCGATGACGAAATGAAGCGGCAGGCCAAGGAGGCGGGTGCGACCGGTTGGATCGTCAAGCCCTTCGAACAGCAGAAGCTGCTTGCAGTTATCAAGAAGATGGTTGGCTCATGAGCGCACCCGATCCCGCCGATACTTTTCGCCAGGAAGCGCGAGACCTCCTGGAGCTTCTCGAGCAGGTTCTGCTCGATCTGGGCCAGGTGCCGGACGACCGCGAACTCATCGACAGCGCCTTTCGTGCCTTGCACACCCTCAAAGGTTCTGGCGCCATGTTCGGCTTCGACGAGGTCGCCGATTTCGTGCATGAATTCGAAACCGCCTTCGACCGGGTGCGTAAAGGGACGGCCTCGGTCAGCCCGGAGCTGATTACCGTCGCGCTATCCGCCCGAGATCACGTCGCCAATCTAATCGAAGAGCCGGGGCAGCACGTCGCGGAGGGGGCACCCATTCTCGAGGCGCTGCATGGCATCGTGGGCGAGCAGGACGGTGCCGGTTCGGTGACGGCATCGACGTCAGACGGCCGTCCAGCCCGGAATCGTTGGCAAACTCGCTTTCGGCTGCCCGACGATGCGCTCGTACTAGGTACCAATCCCCTGTTGTTGCTCGACGAGCTGCGCGAGCTGGGCGATTGCCACGTCAGAGCACTGACCGATGAGGTGCCGCCGCTGGAGGTCATCGACCCCCAGGTATGCCATATCGGTTGGGAAGTGACGTTTGCCACCGAGGTGGAGCGCGAAGCCATCGAGGATGTCTTCCTGTTCCTGCGCGACGACATGAAGCTCGAGATCGAGCCACTCGAACCGGATGAAGAGCAGAGCACCGATGCATCCGCCCCCATGGAGCAGACAGCGCCAACAGCGACAACAGCGCCGGCTGCGGTGGGTACTCGCGAAAGCGGTGCGCCGTCTCGTGGCGCGGGTCGCCGGGGCGAGTCCACGGCGAGGGGCGCCAAGGGCGGCGATTCCTTGCGCGTGCCGGCAGAGCGTCTGGACGAGCTGATGGACCGGGTGGGTGAGCTGGTCATCGCCCAGGCCCGGCTCTCCCAGATCACCGCTGCCAGCAACGACCTCGAGCTCAAGACCGTTGCCGAGGAGGTCGAGCGGCTTTCGTCAGGCCTGCGCGACATCACCATGGGCATCCGCATGTTGCCGATCGGTACCCTGTTCGGACGCTTTCGGCGCCTGGTTCACGATCTTTCCAGTGAGCTTGGCAAGGAGGTCGAATTCGTGGCCTCCGGCGAGGAAACCGAACTCGACAAGACGGTCGTCGAACAGCTTGCCGATCCACTCGTGCATCTGATTCGCAACGCCGTCGACCACGGCCTGGAAACACCCGAGCGTCGTCAGCAGGCAGGTAAGCCGCGGGGCGGCAAGGTGCGGCTGGCGGCCGTACACTCTGGCGCCGAGGTGGTGATATCGATCAGCGACGACGGCGCGGGTCTGGATGCCGCACGAATTCGTGCCAAGGCCGAAAGCGCGGGACTGATCGCGCCGGAAGCCCCGTTATCCGATCACGAGCTGTACCAGTTCATTTTCCACCCGGGTTTTTCCACGGCCAGCGAAGTGACTGCGGTATCCGGGCGCGGTGTCGGCATGGATGCGGTAAAGCGCACCATCGAAGCGCTACGCGGCAGCATCGAACTCTCCAGTGCGCCAGGTTCGGGCACCACGGTCACGCTGCATCTACCGCTGACGCTCGCCATCATCGACGGCATGCTGGTGCGTGTGGGAGAAGGGCGCTACAGCCTGCCGCTGCTGGCGGTCGAAGAGTGCCTGGAACTGCCCGAATCCGAAATCGCCGAAGCCCAGGACCGCAACTTTCTCAACCTTCGCGGCAGCCTGGTACCGTTCATGCGCCTGCGTGAACTGTTTGCGGCCGGTGGCGAGCCCGACCCCCACCAGAAAGTCGTCGTCGTTTCCTCGGGGGAGTTTCGGGTGGGGCTGGTGGTCGACCAGATCATCGGCAACAACCAGACCGTCATCAAACCGCTATCCAAGCTCCACGCCGGTCTCGGTACCTTTTCGGGGGCCACCATTCTCGGAGATGGCAGCGTTGCGCTGATACTCGACATCGCCCATCTGGTGAGCTTCGGGCGTGGCTTCGAGGAGCGACTTCGCAGCCAGCGCATGAGGAATGAAGCATGAGCAAGGTCAAGAGTGCCGGTGCGGAAATGCAAGCGCTCGTTTTCGAATTGGGCGGTGAGATATTTGCCATCGATGCCGCCCAGGTGCGGGAAATTCTCGACGAAGTGCCCATCACCCAGGTGCCCAACGCCCGGCCATTCGTGGATGGGTTGATCAACGTTCGGGGGCGAGTGGTTCCCCTGGCCGATCTGCGTGTGGCCTTTGGCATGGCGCGCTCGGAAATGGATCAGGATAGCCGAATCGTGGTCATCGAGATCGAACTCGACGATGAGCCGACCATCGTTGCCATCTATGCCGATCGCGTACATGACGTGACCGATATCGAAACGGCGGCCATCGAGGAAGCCCCCAAGGTCGGCATGCGCTGGCGCGCGGAGTACGTGCATGGGATCGGAAAGCGCGGCGATAGCTTCGTCATTCATCCCGCTCTCGGCAGGATCTTCATGATGGAAAGTGGTTTGGGCGGTGTTGCCGAAGCGAATGAAAGATCACCTAGGTGACGAGAACAATTAAAAAGCAGAACTCTGACGATGAGATTGATATTCAAGGTCAAATTGGGGGCTGTGTCTGCCGCTGATCGATGCGGCAGTAAGTACGCAAAGATTGGCGAATAAAGACTCTCAAAGCCTATAGGAAATGGATCATGAATTTGTCGGTAAAGGCCAAGCTAGGCCTTTCTTTTAGCCTGCTTCTGGTGTTGATGGGAATCCTCGGTTTCGTGTCCATCAAGCAGATGGCGGCGGTCAATCAGCAGTCGACGGAAATCGCCGATAACTGGTTGCCTAGCATTGATGTCGTTCACCGTATCAACACTGCCACATCCGATTATCGTATCAGGGAATTCCGCCACGTCATTTCTCATAGCGAGAGTGAGATGCAGCATAATGAAGAGGCGATGAATGATATTCTTGCCACCTTCAATGCCGACCGTGCACACTATGAGACGCTGATTTCCTCGCCGGAAGAGCAAGCGATATATGACGAGTTTTCTCGGAAGATCGATCGCTATCTCGAGGTTCATGGCGAAATGATAAGGTTTTCTCGTGTCAACGACACGGAGGGCGCCATGGCCATCCTCGCCGGTGAATCGCTCGATCTTTTCACCGACTTTTCGAACGATGCTTTGCGATTGGTCGAACTCAACACGGCTAGCGGTCAGGCTGCCAGCGACGAAGGCGATGTCATTTATGCAGAGGCGAAAAAGATCATCTTTGGTGTGATCATCGCTGCCTTGGTCCTCGGGTTGTTGGTGGCGGTGCTCGTCACGCGCGGGCTGATGAAGCAGCTTGGCGGTGAGCCCGACTATGCCCGTGAGGTCATGAGCGAAATTGCCGCGGGTAACCTCAACGTGGAAGTGACGACTCGCAAGGGCGACACCGATAGCCTGTTGGCTGCCACGCACAACATGACCGTCAAGCTGCGCGAGGTGGTGGGCGAGGTGAGCGGCGCGGTGCGTAACGTGGCTTCCGGCAGCCAGGAGATGGCGGCGGCCTCCGAGCAGCTCAGCCAGGGGGCCACCGAGCAGGCCGCCTCGGCCGAAGAGGCCTCGTCCTCGATGGAGCAGATGACCGCCAACATCAAGCAGAACGCCGACAACGCCGCCCAGACCGAAAGCATCGCCCGCGATGCGGCGAGCGACGCCGAGGCCTCGGGCCGTGCGGTAACCGAGGCGGTGAGCGCGATGGAGACCATCGCCGAGAAGATCCTGATCGTGCAGGAGATCGCCCGCCAGACCGACCTGCTGGCCCTCAACGCGGCGGTGGAGGCGGCGCGGGCCGGCGAGCACGGTCGCGGCTTCGCGGTGGTGGCTGCCGAGGTGCGCAAGCTGGCCGAACGCAGCCAGGCGGCGGCCCAGGAGATCTCCGGGCTTTCCGGCAGTACCGTCAAGGCGGCGCAGAGCGCTGGCGAGATGCTGACCAAGCTGGTGCCGGACATCCGCAAGAGCGCCGAGCTGATTGCCGAGATATCGCTGGCCAGCAACGAGCAGAACGCGGGTGCCAGCCAGATCAACGTCGCCATTCAGCAGCTCGACCGGGTCACCCAGCAGAACACCTCGGCTGCCGAGGAGATGTCGGCCACCGCCGAGGAGCTTTCCAGCCAGGCCGAACAGCTACAGGCCGCCATCGCCTTCTTCCGGCTCGACGCACAGCCGGCTCGTGAGGCATCGGCAGCGAGCGGCCGACCGTTGACGCTCCCCGCAGCCTTGCCGGCGCCAACCAGCGCGCGAGCCAAGGCCGCCCGGCCCCAACGGGAGGAGAGCGCAGGGCGCGGAAAGGCCGATGGCGGCTTTGCCTTCGACCTGGACGCTTCCCAGGATGAGTGGGACGCCGAGTTCAGGCGCAGCTAGCGGGCTCGAACTCACGACACATGGATTGGATTACCCCTTCCGTCCGGCTCGGGTTCCCGAGTCGGGCGGTTTTTCTATCCGATAGACGAAGAGGCTGTCCAGGTGGCGCAGCGGGTGCGAGGGACTCCATTAACGTTCGTCTTTCTGGGCCGATATTTAGGAGGGGAATAAAGCGGCCATTATCCGGACCGAGGAGTAGAAACATCATAGTCATCTGCAGAATCCGGCTGTAAAAGTTCCAACGCTGCGCTGCTATTTCCTGTTCTTGTATCAAATGTCGCCAGAAAGACGAACTCGCATCGTGATCTGGCTGGGTGAGACGAAGACAATGAGGGATGCGCCGATGCATGCGTCGCAACAAGCAGGTCTCAAGAATTCTTTGGTGTTTCGCTATATAGGAGCTAAGGCCGGTATCATGGTGGCCTTGCTTCTGATATTGGGCTTTGGCGGTGCAATCGGGCTACTGGCTGAACGTGTCGGAAGTTTGCATGAACAAGCCTTGTTGGAACTGGCGGATGAGAAAGCCCGAGCCGAAGCGGAAAGGGCGAGCATCGTACTGGAAAATCCATGCAAACGGCTCGTACCCTGGCCAGCTCCCTGGCTGGGCTGAAGCTCTTGGGGGTAACGGAGCGCGATGCGGTCGATGCGATGCTCCAGCAGGTGTTGGTCGAAAACCCTGAACTGGTTGGTGTCTACACGCTATGGGAGCCCAATGCCTTCGATGGTCGTGATGTCGAATATGCCAATACTCACGGCCACGACGAGACGGGCCGTTACATTCCTTATTGGACCAATGGCAGCGGTGCCGTAGAACTCGAGCCACTCCTCAACTATGAAGTACCCGGCGATGGCGACTACTATCTGTTGCCCAAGCAGACGGGAAAGCCTGTCTTGACCGATCCCTACTTCTATCCGATCGGTGGCGAAGAGGTGTTGCTGACCAGTCTCGTGGTTCCCATCGTGATAGATGGCCGGTTTTTCGGCATAGCCGGTGTCGACATGCCCCTGTCCGGCCTGCATGACACCATTTCCGGGATCGAGCCCTTCGACGGCGCTCGTGCCAGCCTGATCTCCACCGGCGGTTTCTTTGTCAGTAACCCCGATGTCTCACTGCTTGGCATGGACATGGGGGATAGTGGCGCCCTTGCCAGGGTCAAGGCGAGGATTGCAGCAGGCAATGCGTTCAACGAAACCAGTGTCGAGTCGAAAACGGGCCGCGAAGTCTATCGCACCTATGCCCCAGTTACGGTCAGCGGCACCGATACGCCCTGGTCGCTGAAGATTGCAGTGCCGACCGACGTCGTTCTGGCTTCTATCGTCGACATACGCAACCTTGCAGCCTTGATCGGGACAGCTGCTGTGGCTGTTTTGCTTGGTCTGTTGCTGTGGCTCTTGAGCCGAATGGTGGCCAGACCACTCAACCGTATGGCGGCAGCGGCGGACCGCATGGCGCAAGGCGACTTGTCTCGGCGGATCGACGTGACATCGCGCGACGAAATCGGGCGATTGCAGTTTGCCTTGCAAAAAATGTCCGAGGAGCTGGCGGAAGTCATCGGGGGGGTTGCGAATACCGCTCGCAGCGTGACCTCCGGCAGCCAGGAGATGGCGGCGGCCTCCGAACAGCTCACCCAAGGGGCCGTCGAGCAGGCTTCCTCGGCCGCGGAGGCCTCGTCCTCGATGGAGCAGATGACCGCCAACATCAAGCAGAACGCCGACAACGCCGCCCAGACCGAGAGCATCGCCCGCGATGCGGCCAAAGACGCCGAGGCCTCGGGCCAGGCCGTGGCCTCGGCGGTGGGGGCGATGGAAACCATCGTCGAGAAGATCCTGATCGTGCAGGATATCGCCCGCCAGACCGATCTGCTGGCCCTCAACGCAGCGGTGGAGGCAGCGCGGGCCGGTGAGCACGGCCGCGGTTTCGCGGTGGTGGCTGCCGAGGTACGCAAGCTGGCCGAACGCAGCCAGGCGGCGGCCCAGGAGATCTCCGGCCTTTCCGGCGATACCGTCAAGGCGGCGCAGAGCGCCGGCGAGATGCTTGCCAAGCTGGTGCCGCACATCCGCCAGAGCGCCGAGCTGATTGCCGAGATCTCGCTGGCCAGCAACGAGCAGAATGCAGGCGCCGGCCAGATCAATGTCGCCATTCAGCAGCTCGACCGAGTCACCCAGCAGAACACCTCGGCCGCCGAAAGGGTATTGGCCACCGCGGAGGGCCTCTCTCGTCAGGCCGAACAGCTGCAGGCCGCCATCGCCTTCTTCCAACTCGACGAGCGGCCGGAGCGAGAGGCGCTGCCCGCGAGCGATCCTAAACCGAAAAAAACGTCACCGAGAAGGCGTGGGTAACAGTCCCCAGGGTTGCGTATTCTCGACGGATCACCACTGCGCCCGGCTCGGGTTCCCGAGTCGGGCGGTTTTTTGTATCCGATTGGCGCAAAAGTTGTCCACATAACGAGGGAAGTCGAGGAGGACTCTCATGTTTTTATTTTGTTTGGCCGATAAATAACGAGTCATGACCGTTTGAGCCTTCGACGGGTAGGCGCA
>MTEX01012143.1_pt5 | contig 12714 bp, 17 predicted proteins | sample 1042691 | NCBI WGS metagenome assembly MTEX01 (sample SAMN06185810, study PRJNA358809) | soil metagenome | isolation source: soil biostimulated with molasses as carbon source | place: India | collected 2015-05-23
TCAGTGGTACTCTCAGTGGTACTGCCCTGGCACAAAGCAAAGTCGTGACCGAAGCGGAAGCCCGGGCTTTACATCAGCAAATTCTGACTATTGATACCCATGTCGATATCGGCCGTGGCTATGCGACGCACCTGCTCGATCCGGGTGGCTTTACCAAAGCCCAGGTCGATCTGCCCAAGATGCGTGCTGGTGGCCTTGATGCGGTGTTTCTGATTGTTTATGTGGGTCAGGGAGCCCTGAACCCGGAGGCTTATCAGCAAGCTGCCGCCACCGCCGAGAATAGCTATCAGGCCATAATGCGGATGATCCGTGCCTATCCGGAGCAGGTTGGGCTGGCGAAAACGGCTGCCGAAGTTGAAGCCCTGCATGCAGTTGGCAAACGCATTGTGCTGCTGGGGATGGAGAATGCTTATCCGCTCGGCGACAGTGTCAAAGACGTCGCGAAATGGGCCGAGCGTGGCATCCGCTACGTTAGCTTTACCCATATCGGTCATAACCAATTTTCCGGCAGCTCTAACCCACGCGCAGATCTGAATGATGCAGCTGACGATCCGGGCTTATCCGTCTTGGGCCGGCAATTAGTCGCTGAACTAAACCGCTATGGCATTCTGATTGACGTGTCGCACGTCGGTAAAAAGTCGATGCTCGAAGCCATTAAGCTGTCAAAGGCGCCCGTTATCGCCTCCCATTCCGGCGCCATGACTGTGCATGCCAATCTGCGTAATCTGGATGACGAGCAACTTGATGCGATTAAAGCCAATGGCGGTGTCGCGCAGATGGTCGCCTTTCGCAGCTATGTAGCCGAGCTCGATCCGGGGCTCAATGCTGAAATTAGCAAATTGCGTGAAAAATACCTGCCAAACGGTTGGGCTAATGCCAACGAACAGGACCGCAATAGCTACGATACCGAACTGGCTCGCCTGCGTAAGCAGTTCCCGGATGTCACTGTCGCGCAGTTTGTCGATCATATTGACTATAGTGTGCAACGTCTCGGCATCGAGCATGTCGGCATTGCTTCTGATTTTGATGGTGGTGGTGGTGTCCAAGGCTGGGAAGATGCCAGCGAAACACTGAATGTGACCTGGGAGCTGATGCGTCGCGGCTATACCAAAGCACAAATCGAAGCGCTCTGGGGTGGCAATGTGCTGCGGATCTTACGCCAGGCCGAGCAGGTTGCTGCAAAACATCAATAATACCGGGTTCTTCAGCCGACTGTTATAAATGACAACGCCCCTGACGGGGCGTTTTGCGATAGCTGATATAACCGCTTATTCCTGAAACAGCGTCTCGATATTTAACCCTTGGTGGGTGACGATTTCCCGTAACCGACGCAGGGCTTCAACCTGAATTTGCCGCACCCGCTCACGGGTCAGACCGATTTCATGCCCCACATCTTCCAGTGTTGAGGGTTCATAGCCCAGCAAGCCAAAGCGTCGTGCCAGTACTTCGCGCTGTTTTGGGTTTAACTCCTGCAACCAGATCACCAGATGCTGGCGGATATCCTGGTCCTGTAATTCCAGCTCAGGTCCGAGTTCCTTTTCATCGGCCAGTACATCTAATAGCTGTTTTTCAGAGGCACCAGCCACCGGCGTATCGACCGAAGTAATTTTTTCATTTAACTTCAGCATCTTACGAACTTCTTCTACCGGCTTATCCAGCGCAGCAGCGATTTCTTCCGGCGTCGGCTCGTGATCCAGCTTTTGTGATAATTCGCGGGCAGCGCGCAGATAAATATTGAGCTCTTTTACTACATGAATAGGTAAGCGGATGGTTCGCGTTTGGTTCATTATCGCGCGTTCGATGGTCTGGCGGATCCACCAGGTGGCGTACGTCGAAAACCGAAAACCGCGCTCGGGGTCGAATTTTTCTACCGCGCGGATTAAGCCAAGGTTGCCCTCTTCAATCAGATCCAACAAGGCTAAACCACGGTTGATATAGCGACGGGCAATTTTCACCACCAGGCGCAGGTTACTCTCAATCATCCGTTTTCTGGCGGCCTGGTCGCCCTTTAAGGCCAGTCGGGCAAAGTAAACTTCTTCTTCGGCACTTAGCAGTGGCGAGAAGCCGATTTCACCGAGGTAAATTTGCGTGGCGTCCAGCGTTTTCTGGCTGTCATCCCGCACAAAGAGATCTTCAGGCACCGTTTCGTCAGCGGACAGCTCGAGCAATTCCGGATCCAAATCATCATCACTGAGTAAACTCTCTTCGTTTATCTCATCTTCTTTAAATTCAGTCAGGTCATTGTCTTTTGCTGTCATATCCATCTACTCCGAACTAAAGCGCTTCAAAACCGCTGCGGCGCATCCATGCCACATGTTAATATTATTTTTAATTTTTTGTATACTATTTTGGCAAATACCGCAACGGATCGACCGACTGGCCACGGAAACGGATTTCAAAGTGCAAGCGGGTAGAGGCTGCGTCGGTTTCTCCCATCTCCGCAATTTGTTGACCCGCTTTCACTTCCTGCCGCTCCTTTACCAGGATCCGCTTGTTGTGCGCATAGGCGCTCAGGTAATCGTCGTTATGTTTGATGATAATTAAGTTACCATAGCCACGTAACGCATTACCGGCGTATACCACTTGCCCATCCGCGGCAGCATTGATCCGGCTGCCATCACGACCACCGATTTGGATCCCTTTAATCCCACTCTCCGCGGTCGAGAAGCGCGCTAAAATTGGCCCGCGGATCGGCCACTGCCAGCTAACCCGACCAACCGCCGGCGGCGGCGTGCGAAGAGGCGTACTTGCTTGACCATAACCCGTTTGCTGATTAGCTGCAACTGATTTAGCACTGGTCGTAGTGGCTGGGCGGCTGGCTGGGGTATTTGTTCCGCTAGCGGCAACAGCTTGGCCGCCAGTACCTTGTAAACGGAGTATTTGCCCGGGATAAATGGTGTAAGGTGCTGCTATACCATTGCGGCTGGCCAGGGTCCGGTAATCCTGGCCGGCGCGAAAGGCGATGGAAAATAACGTATCACCACGCTGCACCACATACTGGTTACCGCTAAGCTGGGTACGTTGCTGTTGTGCCGCCGATTGCTGACGGATCTCCAGCGTAGTCACAGGCGCCGGTGCGGACTTGCCGGCGCAGCCGCTGAGTAAAATGCAGAGTAAAAGCAGCAACACCCGGCAAATAGCACTATCTGCCAGATGAGAGGGCATTACGATTCCCAGGCTGCTGACAACGATAAGTTACTCCTTGCTGCGCTCAACAGCGTTGCCCGTGCTGACCGTTTTAGCACCCGTCAGCAATTTTTCCAGGTTAAGCAGTAACAGCATAACGAGAATAGCTACCAGAAAACAAGCCGTTGCCAATAGCAAGTCATGCTGGCCGAAGGTCGCGGCATAACCGCCAGGCGTATACATGCTAGTCGCACTTTGCCAAGGCCACAACCGGTACATAGCTCCGACTACCACACCGGTTAACAGCGCCAGGGTGGCGTCATGATAATGTTTCAGTAACCAGTTTAAAAAGCGGGAGAAGCCAAGTAAGCCACTGATACAACCCAGCAAAAACAGCAACAGTACTGCCAGTTGCAACTCCCGCACCGCCAGTAGCACCGGGGCATACATGCCGGAAATCAGCAGAATAAAGCTACCCGAAATACCCGGCAGGATCATCGCACAAATGGCGACCGCGCCAGCGACAAAAAACATCCAGGCCGCCGGATTAAACTGCACCGGCGTCAGGCTGCCAATCAGCACCGCCAGGCCAATCCCGGCAACAAATAACAGGCTGCGGCCTAAGGTCCAGCGTACGGTTCGCAACAGTAATGGCAAGGCCGCCAGGATCAAACCGTTAAAGAATGCCCACAAAGGTACTGGCCTGTGCTCTAACAGCCAGCTAATCAGCGATGCCAGTGAGAAAATACTTAGCAAGACACCGCCGAAGACACAGACTAAAAAGGTGCCATCAATCTGCTGCCAGCAGGCCCGGAGCTGGCCGCGGGCTAACAATTGCAGCGCCCGCAGATTTACCGCACTGATTGCCGCCAATAAGCGCTCATAGATCCCTAAAATAAAGGCCAGGGTGCCGCCTGAGACACCGGGCACTACGTCGGCGGCGCCCATTGCCATACCTTTAATCAGCCATTGTAAATACTGCATCTGTTTACTTATCCTTGCCGTCAGGCTAATTCGCCAGGCACTAAGGGTACAAAACGTACCGTCTCAATATCCTGACTTTGAAATTCGTCGCCGTGCCGCTGGTAGACTCTTAGTACCTGCTGCTCGTTACCGACCGGGATCACCAAACGTCCACCATCGGTGAGTTGCTGCAATAACGCCTGGGGCACTTCAACCGGCGCGGCGGTGACGATAATGCTATCGAACGGACTTTTACTAAGCCAACCTTGCCAGCCGTCACCATGCTTCATCGACACATTATGTAAATCTTGCTGCTGCAAGCGGCGTTTGGCCTGAAACTGCAGCGCCTTAATCCGCTCCACCGAACAAACATGGGTAAACAGTCGCGCCAAAATCGCCGTCTGATAACCAGAACCGGTACCAATTTCCAGCACCTTACCACTGCTGCCGCCTTGTAGCAGTAATTCGGTCATCCGGGCCACTATATAGGGCTGGGAGATGGTCTGGCCCTGACCTATCGGCAGCGCCGTGTTTTCATACGCCTTGTGCGCCAGCACCGGCTCAACAAATAAATGCCGCGGTGTTTGCGCAATCGCTGACAGCACGCTGGGATCACTGATGCCCTCTGCCTGCAGCTTCTGCGCCAACACCTGGGCACTACGGGTGGTTACGACTGCCATAACTATAACCTGATCCCATTCAGCCAGTTAGCCAGAGTTTCCATGCTCTTGTAAGCCGACATATCAACATGCAGTGGCGTAATAGAGGCATAGCCATTAGCGATGGCGTAAAAATCGGTGCCCTCACCGGCGTCCAGCTCTGGCCCGAGCGAGCCGTACCAATAAATCTTACGGCCCCAGGGATCAGTAGTGCTGGTCATGGTTTCCGCTTTATGCCGCCGTCCGAGCCGGGTCACCTGGATGCCTTTTAACTCAGCAAGTGGAATAGCCGGCACATTGATATTCAGAATTTGATCCGCCGGTAACGGATGTGATTTCAACTGCCGGATCACCTGCACCGTGACATGGGCAGCAGTGGTAAAATGTTGCTCATCCCGTCCGGCTAAGGATACGGCTATCGCCGGCAAACCCAGATGCCGGCCTTCGGTTGCCGCAGCCACGGTACCGGAATACAGCACATCGTCGCCAAGATTGGCACCATGATTAATGCCAGCGACCACCAGATCCGGCGTAAAGTCCAGCAATTGGCTGATGGCAAGGTGCACGCAATCAGTTGGCGTACCATTTACCGCAATAAAACCATTTTCTAATTGCTGGGTACGTAACGGATTAAGTAAGGTCAGGGAGTTGGAAGCGCCGCTACAATTGCGATCCGGACCAACAGTTGTGACCTCTGCGATCTGCATTAATGCCTGTTGCAGCACCTGGATCCCTTTGGCATAAACGCCGTCATCGTTACTTAGTAAAATTCGCATTTAAGACTCCATTTGTGCGATATCGCGTGCCGCATCCCGGTACTCCACCAACTCTCTGAGTACACTGGTAGCAAAGCAACCGGCGGGCAGCGCAAATTGCAGCACCACTGCATCCTGTTCCACGCTAGCCTGCAACTGCTCGGGGATAACTCGCATACTGCGCCGGCCAACCTGCACTCTAAGCAGCTCCAGCGCTTGCTGCCAGGCCTGCCAGGGCGCTAACAGCTGTTGCTCCAAGAGTGCGGCCTCTGCCGTCACCATGGCTTTACCCAGGCCGACCAACGGCGCCGTCAGATGAATATCCTGTGCGCTCAAACGCTGCTGCAGCTCTGGCGTAACCTGATCCACCACAAAGATTGAACCCGAACCCGCCAGCTGGACCACATCACCCGGTAGTAAGCGGGCAAAGTGACCGCGCCGGATCCGCCCGGCAATCACCTGGTTAAACAAAAAAGACCGGCTGGCTGACAAGGCCAGACCTCGCAGTTGCCGATCCGGAATACTCTCGCCGCCAAATAAACGCTCGGCTAAGGCCAGGTTACCGCCGTTAATACCAAAGCGCTGCTCACCATAATAGTTCGGCACGCCCTCTGCCAGTAGTGGCAATCGTGCCAGCAGGCCAGCGCTATCGCTCACCTGCCGTAATCTAAGGCTAAAATGGTTCCGCTTTAACGCACCCAGCCGCAATTTCCGGTAGTGGCGCACGACCTGCAGGATCCGCGAGCCTTCCAGCTGCCAGTTTTGCCAGGCCAACTCTTGTTTGATCGGCCACTTAAAACAGAACCACTGCGTGGTCACCGCATGGCGATCTTTTAAACCGGCATAGCTGATATCCCGCACCCGCAAACCGGTTAGCCGTGCCAGCTCACGGGCAATAAACTGGGTATTCTGGCCGGTTTTCTCAATTTGCAGCAACAGATGCTCGCCGCTGCCACTGGGCTCGAAATTCAGCTCTTCTACCACCTGAAAGTCAGCCGGCTCAGTGCGGATCACCGCCTGCACTGCTGGTTTGGCATACAGATAGGGCTGTTCGTTGCTGGTATGCATTATTGACGACACAACAACACCACCGCTTCTGCTGCTATCCCCTCTTTACGGCCAACAAAGCCTAACTTTTCGGTAGTCGTCGCCTTTACATTGACCTGACTGATATCACACTGCAGATCGGCAGCAATACAAGCACGCATGCTGTGCACATGCGGTGCCAGCTTGGGTGCCTGCGCCATCACGGTCAGATCGAGATTGCCGATCTGATAGCCACGTTGTTGCACCTCGGCAAACACCCGCCGCAACAAGATCCGGCTATCGATACCTTTGAAAGCCGCGTCAGTATCAGGAAAATGATGGCCAATATCGCCCAGCGCCAGTGCGCCCAGCAGCGCATCGGACAAGGCATGTAACACAACATCGCCGTCTGAGTGTGCAATCAGGCCTTGCGGATAATCAATTTGTACGCCCCCGAGGGTGACCGGGCCTTCCCCACCAAAAGCATGTACATCAAAGCCGTGGCCAATGCGGATTGTCATTATCGAGGTTGCTCCAGATAAAAGGCCGCCAGTTGCAGATCTGCCGGCCGGGTAATTTTCAGATTATCACTATGGCCTTCCACCAGTAATACCGGTTGCTGTGCCCACTCCATCGCCGAGGCTTCATCGGTCACCGCTACCCCTGCTGCCAGCGCGCCAGCAATAGCTTGTCTCAGCGCGGCGGTTGGGAAAAATTGCGGTGTCAGGGCATGCCAGAGATCGGTCCGATCTACCGTGCAGTCAACTTGCTGCCGGCCACGCTTCATAGTATCACGCACCGGGGTCGCCAGAATGCCGCCATGTCCGGCTGCCAGACAACGCTCAATTAACAGTTGAATATCACTGACTCTGACCAAAGGCCTGGCAGCGTCATGCACCAGCACCCAGGGGTAACGTGCAGCATCAATCTGTTGCAACGCATTGAACACCGAATGCACCCGTTCGCTGCCGCCATTGACCCGCACGATGCGCGGATCAGTTAAACCGGTGGCGGCAAAATAGGGGTCTTGCTCACTTAGTGCCAGATAACAGGCGGTTACTGCCTCCAGCGCCAGCAAAGGCCGAACGCTGTGTTCTAACACTGTTTTGCCATGCAGGCGCAGATATTGTTTCGGTTTGTCGGCCTGCATGCGCTGCCCGACGCCAGCGGCCGGGATCACTGCGGCAATCGCCGGAAAAGCCTGTACTGCCATTAAGGATCCTGTGGGATTATCCGGAAGAAGACTTCGTCAGCAGCGATCAGTCCCAATTCGTTGCGGGCCCGCTCTTCAATCGCCTCCAGCCCCTGCCGCAAGTCGTTTACATCTGCCAGCAACATCCGGTTGCGTTTGATCAGCTCCTGGTTACTGGCTTGTTGGGTAGCGATTTCCTCTTGCTGGCGTAAATAGTCAGTAATACTCAGCTGGCCGAACCAGAGCCGGTATTGTAAGGCGGCAAGCACCAGCAATAAAAAACCTATTAAAATTCGCATGCGTTTGTTCTTCGCTTAATCCTTCACTATTATGCCGACTGCCGGCTTGCGTGCAAAGCGATATCTCAGTTGCTCTGTGCCGTGTGTGGCCGGGCAAAGTTGCGCCAGTTTAAACGGCTGGCAAGTAACAGCTCACGCAAACTGAGCAGTCGTGGTTCCGTTTTCCGCCGGTTTAACCACTGATGGCCACAGCAGGCTGCCGCCATCATCGTTTTGTCAGGCTTCAGTAAAAAGCGGTCACTGTTGCTCACTTCCAGTGGCATGCCACTAAAACTGAACCAGCCGTGTTGATTACAATGCAAGCGCTGCTGCTGCACATCTACCTCATCGACACTGTCCAGCATAATATGTTCCAGCGTTTTCTCTTCAACATAGACTGGCACTATTAAACCTGGCTTGGCCGCTTTCTGATAAAAACGGGCAATCGGCTCCGCCTGTTGTTTATTAGCCGGACATTGACTCAGCTGACGGCCATACCAGGACGCATTCTGACTATCCAGCTGCAGTTCATGCTGGTAGCGTACTATGGCACTGGCCGCGCGACGAATGTAAAAAGGCAGGCTGGCTAACCTTTTCGGTAAGCTGGGCAGTTCTGCGGCCGGAATTTGTGACAGGCGAAGTAATTCACGCTCATATAAAGCGTTACAAAGTTCAGTGTAAGTCTGGTTATCCGGACTTACCTGCCAAAAATGCGGCTGAGCTTCAGGTGTCATACTCATGCCTGCGATGTTAGCCAATCGCTCAATTTTTGTAAAAGCCTAAATCGGTAAAATACTAGCGCTGAGCAGAACTTTATCCTGCTGCCTTTGCAGTAGCTGAAAATGCTGTCCGGGCTCGCTTACTGGCAACTGCAGGATGCTCGCTTGTCCGGGCAACAACAACGGTTTGTGAAAACGCACCTGCACCTGACAGGGTGACTGCGCTGATGTGAGTCGGGCCAGACAGGCAGCTTTAAGATGCATACCGTGCGCAATGGCTGCCGGTAAGCCGAAGCAACGACCTGTCCAGCCGCTAAGGTGGATAGGATTCAGATCGCCCGATAGCCTGGCATAACGCCGGCTATCGGCCGTCGTCAGGGTTAACGGCGCCAGCGGCAACGGCTCTGCCGCCACAGGAACAACAGGCTGCGCCCCGGCTCGCGGCGCGGATGTTGCCGGCGTTGACCCCAGCCGGTACAGATGCTCGGCCTGTTGTTGCCAGCATAACACCCCGTCCAGATAAGCCGAGGTTTGCAGCTGCAGTATTAAGCCTTTGCGATCCTGACGTGGTGGCAGCAGGCACACCTCAAACGCGAGTGCGGCGCGCTCTGGGATCGGTTGTAACTGCCGGATCTGATTGCTCAGATGTAGTAAGCCCATCACCGGTAGCGGCAGTTGCCGCGCGCTAAGCAGTGCCAGCTGTAATGGGAAACTTAAAATATTTGGCCAGCACAACGGCAATAAGCCGTCATCCGCGATACCACAGAGCTGCCGGTACTGCTGCAGTTGCCGCAGCGAGCTGGCGAGCGGCGGCGCGTTAAGCTGTAAAGATGGCATCAGCAACGCCTGCTCCGGCCGGGCCTTTTTCGGCAGCAGAGCACGCAAATAACTTCGATATAATGCGGCTGACGCCGTATTCAGCTTTACAAGATCACCAGACATCAACGGCCTTAAGACTGGACTCAGTTACCAGAAAAGGCTAGTTTAGCGTTCTGAATAGCTTTTACCACTCTTTGCATGAATAGACGTCAATTTTTAACGACTGCGGCCTGGTCACCAGTAGTGCTGGTATTGGGGGCAAAATTTATTGCGACCCTGCGCCCCTATTCACTGCAGGACATGCTAACCCGGCTACGCGCGTTTAACCCGGAGCAGTTAGCCAGTGTCGGCAGCTGGAATGCCAGCCAGATCTTGCAGCATTGTGCACAAAGTATCCGCTACTCCATTAGTGGCTATCCACAGCATTACTCAGCGGTTTTTCAAAACACCGCGGGCAAGTTAGCGTTAAACTTATTCGCCGCGTCAGGCCGAATGCATCACCCGCTGGACGAGGTGATACCCGGCGCACCTGAGCTGGTGCCCGGGTTACCTAATGATCTGGCCATCCGCGAATTAATGTATGAGATCCAGCAATTTATTAACTGGCAGGGTGAGATGGCGCCACACTTCGCTTACGGCAGTTTAAGCAAAGCCCAGTATTACAGCGTGCATTATCTGCACCTGGATAGTCATCTGGCACAAATTTATCAACGCCGCTAGCGCGACAGCCAGCTCAGAGGCTGCTATCGCGCAGCTCAAATTCACTCTGCGCTTCGCCCTTGGCCAGCGGATCGCACTTAATTTGCGCCCTGAAACCATAGCGACTGTTATCCGCCGGATCCGGATGGCCGCGTTTATTTAGCAGCATGCTGACGGTATTGGGCCGGAAGCGCCGTTGTTGCGGCTCCTCGGTATATTGCGCCCGCAACGCTGTGAGCTGTTGCTCGGCTTGTTGCAAACACTGTTCAGGCGAACTACCGCCCTGATAGCGGCTTTCCAGCCGGATCCAATTGGCTTTACCGGCCTGATTAAACTGTACCTGCAGCATATCCTGCTGCGTCGCTGAAGCCAGCCGTGCCGTGCAGACTTTGTTACTGCATTGCAGACCTAACCTGACATCCGCGGCCGCTTCAGCCTGATCGCCGTAACGATGAGCCAGCACGCTCTGGACTTCCAGGGTAGACATCCCCAGGGTCACGCCCTGCAACTTAACCTGATACAAGTCTATTTCACTGATCTGAACCGCAAATACAGGTATCGTGAACACCGATAATGCAAAACTGCTGATAAAAACAAGCGCAGACCTGTGCAAAAACACAAAATCCATAATCTAACCCTTACGCCACGACAGCGGTGATTCGAATTTCAGCTTCCGTTAGCCTAGCACAGGCTTAGCATAGTCGGCATAGCAGTGATAAAAAAAGGGCTGTCAATCGACAGCCCTTTTTGCCTTACTGGCCTTTAATTTCGCTACGGCCTTTATATGGTGCTTTGGCACCCAGTTCCTGCTCAATCCGCAGTAACTGATTGTACTTAGCAACCCGATCCGAGCGGCACAGTGAACCGGTTTTAATTTGACCGGCGGCGGTACCCACTGCTAAATCAGCAATAAAGGCATCCTCGGTTTCACCGCTACGGTGTGAAATCACTGCGGTAAAGCCGGCATCTTTTGCCATCTTGATGGCTGCCAGCGTCTCGGTTAGTGAGCCGATTTGGTTAAACTTGATCAGAATGGAGTTACCAATACCCTGCTCAATACCGCGGGTCAGGATCTTGGTGTTGGTGACAAACAAGTCATCGCCGACCAGCTGTACCTTGCTACCAATTTTGTTAGTCAGATCTTTCCAGCCATCCCAATCTGACTCGTCCAGACCATCTTCAATTGAGACGATCGGGAAGCGTTGTGTCAAACCGGCCAGGAAGTCGTTAAAACCATAGGAATCAAAACTCTTCCCTTCGCCACCCAGCACATACTTACCGTCTTTGTAGAATTCAGAGGCCGCACAGTCCAGCGCCAGCGTCACGTCTTTATCCATTTCGTAGCCTGCAGCTTTAACCGCTTCCACGATCACAGTCAGGGCTTCTTCGTTTGATTTCAGATCCGGGGCAAAACCACCTTCATCACCTACTGCGGTGTTCAGGCCACGTTTTTGCAGTTCTTTTTTCAGGCTGTGGAAGATTTCCGCACCCATCCGCAGAGCTTCCGCGAAAGTTTTGGCACCAACCGGCTGCACCATAAACTCCTGAATATCAACGTTGTTATCGGCATGTTCGCCACCATTGATAATATTCATCATCGGCACTGGCATGCTGTAGACACCAGGAGTACCGTTCAGATCGGCAATGTGCTGATACAATGGAATCTTTTTATCAGCAGCTGCAGCACGGGCAACTGCCAGCGATACTGCCAGAATAGCGTTGGCACCCAGCTTAGATTTGCTTTCGGTACCGTCCAGGTCGATCATCAGCTGATCAATAGCCGCTTGCTGATAAGCATCTTTGCCAATTAGCGCGCTCTGGATTGGACCATTGATATTGGCCACGGCTTTGGTAACACCCTTGCCTAAATAACGGCTTTTATCGCCATCACGCAGCTCCAGCGCTTCACGTGAGCCGGTCGAGGCACCTGAAGGCGCGCAGCCGCGGCCCATAGCACCACTGGCCAGATACACATCGGCCTCAACGGTTGGATTGCCGCGTGAATCCATAATCTCGCGGGCGATAATTTTGACAATTGCTGACATAGTCTTAAGTCCCCTGTTAAAAACTAAAAAGCCGTGCCTTACCGCACGGCTTCAGATCCGTTATACGCGTTGCTGTTTCTGATACTGATGCGCCGCAGCGACAAAGCTCTGAAACAGCGGGTGGCCATCCCGTGGTGTCGAGTTAAATTCCGGGTGGAATTGCCCGGCGACAAACCAGGGGTGAGTAGGAATTTCGATCATCTCAACCAGCTGGTTATCCGCTGATAAGCCCGAAACCACCAGCCCGGCTTCTTCTAATTTTGGTCGTAAATGGTTATTCACTTCGTAGCGGTGGCGGTGCCGCTCCTGGATCACAGCTTTACCGTAGATCTCACGCGCCTTGGTCTTGTCTTTCAGATTACAGTTCTGACTGCCCAGGCGCATAGTCCCACCCAGATCAGATTCATCTGTGCGCACTTCCACTGAACCATCG